>JAESFK010000054.1_pt1 | contig 150705 bp, 135 predicted proteins | sample 9269391 | NCBI WGS metagenome assembly JAESFK01 (sample SAMN14506231, study PRJNA617097) | algae metagenome | isolation source: Drouetiella hepatica UHER 2000/2452 and co-occurring heterotrophs from... | place: Slovakia: Slovak Paradise National Park, Hrabusice, Kosice Region | collected... | reverse complement strand
TCCCACGCGTTACGCACCCGTGCGCCACTAACTCCGAAGAGTTCGTTCGACTTGCATGTGTTAGGCATGCCGCCAGCGTTCGTTCTGAGCCAGGATCAAACTCTCAAGTTTGATGTTCGAATTTGCCAAGGTGGAATTCCCTCGCAAACCCGCTCATTTTAAGGAGCCTGGCCTACACAAATTTGGAACGGTCCCGTCATCAACTTGTAGCGAACCACAGGCAAACGAAGAGCCGCTCCCACGTAATGGAAACGTGTTAGACATGTAGGTCAGGCTTGGCTTTTTATCCTGAGTTACTGACACCCTAAAGCTGCCAGACCCAGGGCCGCCGCCCACATGTCCCTTCATCGACAATCACAATTTCAAAGAGCCACCGACAAGAAATGGCGGACAGTTGTCGTTCCCCGCTATTGCTATCGGGGGACATCTGTCCGTATCTGTTGGCGACCGGCTGGAGCGTAGCAGTTTCTGCCGCGCCCCGTCCGGTGAACAGGCCTCTAAGCCGGTCATCGATTCGCGTCAACAACCTTTTTGCAATTTTGTTTCACTAGGCCGAAAAATTGGCGGAAATGCTGGAGTATTGCGGTGGCCTCAGTCGCTTGTGCCGCGCCGGGGAACGGGATCGTTCCGTTGCTAACCGGCGAATTGCGGTATCGATTCGAGTTACTCGGTAGCGAAAAGCACCGCAAAATCGAGGCGTTGGCATGTTCGACTCACCAAAGATTAGCGGATGCCTGATAGGAAGCCCGTGATGACCAGCCTTTGTGATCAGCCCTCTCCCCAGATTTCCGTGATCGTTCCCGCTTACGGGGTCGCGCATCTGTTGGGCGAGGCGCTGGATTCGCTGCTCGCGCAGGATTTCAGCGATTGGGAAGCGATCGTGATCGACGACGGCGCGCCCGACGATGTCGCGGGCGTGGTGCAGCCATATCTGGCCGATCCGCGCATCCGGTTTCTGGCGACCGCGAATCACGGCGTGTCGGCAGCCCGCAATCACGCCATCGCGAAAAGCCGCGCACCACTGATCGCGCTGCTCGACGGCGACGATCTATACCGGCCCCATTATCTGGCCGAAATGGTCGCGGCGATGAACAATGATCCAGTGGCGACGATCGCCGCGTGCAACGCGCGCGTCTTTGGCGCGGTGGCGAAAGAAGAGCTGGTGATCGGCGACGACCAGAACCGGAGCGCGACGGCCAGCCTGGCCGACGTCCTCGACCGGCGCTTTATGATCTATATCGGCGCGACCTTCCGGCGCGCGGCGTTCGACCGCATTGGCGGCTTTGACACGCTGATGACAAATTCAGAGGATTTCGACCTGTGGGTGCGACTGCTGATGGATGGCGGTCATGTCCGCTATGTCGATTCGGTGCTCGGCGACTATCGCGTCCGCCCGCGGTCGGCGTCGGTCAGCCTGCTGCGGAATATCCGCGGCAACATCCGCGTGTACGACAAGGTCATCGCCGCGATGCCGGGCAGCCACGAAGCCGCGGTTGCCGAAGCGGTGCGGCGCGGCGAACTGGAGCGGCTCGACGTCGAGGAAGCGCTGGCGGCGGTAATCGCCGGTGATGTCCGGTCCGGGCTGGCGACATTGCGCGCGCGGCGCCAATATCTGAACAACCCATTGTGGTCCGCGGCCTTCCTTCTATGGAATGTCTGTCCTTGGCTGGCGCCGCCAATGCTGGCCTGGCGCCAGCAACGCCACCAAGGATCGAACCGCCGCCGCCCGGCACGCGGCGCCGCACAGGGACAGGTACAGCGCGCTTGAGCGATTTTGACGGTCAGGATGGCAAGGTCGACACGGCGAAGTTCGGCGATCGCGTCCGCTCGGCCGTAATCTGGCGCTCGGGTAGCCAGATCCTGGCGCAGATCATCACCTGGTCGGCGACGCTGATGGTGATTCGCCTGCTCGATCCGGCCGACTACGGGCTGTTCGCGATGACGCAGGTCGTCCTCGCCTTCCTGACCTTCCTTAACGGCTGGGGCTTTGCGAGCGCGCTGGTCCAATCCGATTCGGTCGATCCATTCCGACTGCGGCAGGCATTCGGGCTGCTGCTGCTGCTCAACGCGATGCTGGCCGCGATTCAGTATTTTGGCGCGCCGATCGCTGCGGCCTATTATGGCCAGCCGATCGTCGCCGACCTGCTGCGCGTCCAAGCGCTGATATTCCTCGCCACGCCTTTTATTGCGCTTCCCGAAGTGATCATGAGCCGCGCGCTCGATTTTCGGCGGCAGGCGGTGGTCAATCTGTTCGCGGCGCTGGCGGGCGCGAGCACCGCCCTAGCGTGCGCGCTGGCGGGGTATGGTGTTTGGACTTTGGTCTATGCGCCGATCGCCTTGTTCTGGACGCGCGCGATCGGGCTGACGATCGTCGCGCGGCTCCTGGTGTGGCCCAGCTTCAATTTTAAAGGTTGCGGCCAGATCATCGGTTTCGGCTCGGCGATCTTGTTCAGCCAATTATTCTGGCTGGTGCAAAGCCAGTCCGACATCCTGATCGCGGGTAGCCGTTTCGACCCGCACGCACTGGGTCTGTACGCCGAGGCGCTGTTCCTCGCGCAGATATTCATGGCCAAATTCGTGCCGCCGCTGAACGAGGTCGCCTTTCCCGCCTATGCGCGGATCAAGCACGATTGCGACGCGGTGCGCTGGAGTTTCCTAAAAACGGTGCGCTTGCTGACGTTGGTCGCCGCGCCCTTTTATTGCGGGCTCGCCGTCACCGCGGCGCCGATGGTCGAAACGGTGTTCGGCGCGAAGTGGCTGGGGATGGTCCCCTATGTTCAGATCATCGCGCTCGCGCTGATGCTGATGACGGTGCAGATCCTGTTCGCGCCGCTGGTCAATGCGCTCGGCAAACCATCGCTAGCGATGTTCAACGCGCTGAGCGGGGCGATCATCTTTCCCACCGCCTTTTTGATCGGCGCGCAATGGGGGTTGATCGGCATGGCGTGGGCGTGGCTGATCGCCGCGCCGCTTTTGCTGCTTATCACCGCGTACCGCTCGGCGCCGTTGATCGGGGTATCGGTTTGGGAGGTGGCGCGCGCGATGTTGCCGGGCCTCACTCCGGCGTTGGCGATGGCGGTCGGCGTCGGCGTGGCGGCACATCTGATGGCGCCGCTCGGGATCGCCGCGCCGCTCCGGCTGGTCGCCCTCGTCGCTTTAGGGATGGCGCTGTATGGCAGCCTGCTCTGGTTGCTCGAACGCGACGCCATTGCCGAAGTGGTGCGGCTGGTCGTGCGCCGCCAGCCCCCGGCCGCGGAGTTGGCGCCTCAGGAAGCGATATAGTCGCGCATCGCCGCGGCTTCGGCCTCGATGCGGTCGATCCGATATTTGACGAGATCGCCGATCGACACGAAACCCACAAGTTTACCCCCATCCATGACGGGCAAATGGCGGATGCGGCGCTGGGTCATTTGCGACAGCGCGCCCATCACCGCAGTCGACGGTTCGCAGGTGACGGGTGATTTGGTCATCACCTCATCGAGCTGGCGGTCGAGCGCTTCGGGGCCATAGGACGACATCAGCCGGACAAGGTCGCGTTCGGAAAAGATGCCGACGATCGCGTCGCCTTCCATCACCGGCACCGCGCCGATGCGATGCTGGGCGAGCAGGTCGAGCACCGCACGCACCGTGTCTTCTTTGCGCGCCGAAATTACCGGGCCTGTGTGGCCGTGGAGGATTGCTCCGATCGTCATGCCTTGCCGCTCCCCATGTCGATTCTTTGGAGCGCAAGTCTATCATGATTCGCGGCAAAGCCGAAACATCTGGCCGCATTCCATTCGCGCTTGGCCTTGGTCCCGGGTTGGTTCATGGAGACGCCATGGTTAAACCCTCCCCGCTCGACAAAGACGCTACCGCGAAAATCGCGTGGGCGCGCTATCGCCGCCTGATGCGCGGCATGGTGCTGGTGTCGCTGCTCGCAGTCGTCGGCGCGCTCGGCTGGCTGCGTTTCAGCATGGGCGAGGCGCTGACCATCCATATGATCATCGCGACCGCTGCGGGGGTCGGCCTGTCGGTCCTGCTTGGTTCGGCGTTGATGGGGCTGGTGTTCCTGTCGAGCGGCAGCGGGCATGACGAAGCGATCGAAGACCCGTTCGAGAATGATCCGGATATGAACCATGACCGATAGCCGCCCGTCGGATGGCCTGCGCGACCCCATCCTGCGCGTCGTGCCCGCCCCCGCCGACATCAACAGCAACGGCCATATCTTTGGCGGCTGGGTGCTGAGCCAGATGGACATCGCCGGCGGCATCGTCGCCGCGCGCGTCGCGCAGGGACCGACCGCAACGGTGGCGATCGAGGCAATGGAGTTCATCGCGCCGATCCTGCTGCGCGACATCATCTCGGTCTATGCGCACCTCGAACGGCGCGGCCGCACGTCGATGGGCATCCGCATCGAAGTGATCGCGACACGCGGGCGCGGACAGGAGGAGGTCAAGGTCACCGGCGGGCTGTTCACCTTTGTCGCGCTCGATGAAAATCACCGGCCGCGGGCCTTGCCGCCAGTCTGATCGTTGCGGCCTGCGCCGCGAATCAGCCGTCTTTCAGTTTCTGGCGAAAGCTTTGCGTCACGCTGTCGTTGGCGGGGACGCGCACACGCCAGACCCAGCTGCTGCCGCGCCGCTCCCATCCCTCGGGCGCCGGGTCGATCGCGAACGGGATCAGCATCTCGACCTCGGCATCGAAGGGCCGCGCGTTGGTCAGGGTGACCTGCCAGGTTTGATAGGAATCCTTGGCGCCGCGCTCTTGCACCACGGCGCGAAACAGCACCGCCGGGCTTTGCCCGATATCATAATCGACCCGTTCGTCCTTGGCCTTGTCGCCGATCGCCGCCTCACCGACAAGCAAGCGCTGGCCGCCAACGCTCTCGAACACCGCCGCGGTCCCGGCGGGCAGCGCCAGCCCCAACCCATCTGATTCGCGGTTCTGGACGCGCAGCCGCATCATCAGCGGCTGCGGCTGATCGTTCTGGTAAAGCGTCGCCGCATAGAGCTGTTCGACCGCGACCTTGTCCTTGGCGAGCAAGGCGACCTGCTTCTGCCCTTTCGCCGACACATCGACGCGAAAGGGGACGCGGTAGAATTTGAGATCGCCCAGATCCTCGGCGGGCGGCGGTGGTGGCGGCATTGTCACCGGTGCGGCCGGGGCAGGCAAATACATCGTCGGCATCTCGCGCCGATCGCGACGATTGGCGGTTACCGCAACCTCCTCGGCGCGGTCCATTCCAAACTCTTGCTCGATTTCGATGATCGGCGGCAATTCCCACAACGGGTGGGTGCTGGTGATGTCCATCGGCCAGCAGCGCAGGACCAGCGGCCCCGGGGTGCTGCGCGGCAAGGGCGGGCTGTACACCTTGTTCAGCCGCCCCGCGATGACGTTGAGCTGGGCGCCGGGGAAGCTGGTGACGCCGCCATTGGCGACGGTGATCCAGCCGGTCAGCCCGAGCGTCTTGCCGTCCGGTCCGCGATCGGCGACATAATTAGCCGCCCAGTCGAAACCTTCGGCGAGATAGAGCAATTGCACCGTCACCGTGCGCGCTGCCTGGCTTTCGACCAGCACCGACAGCGTCGGCTTGGCCGACAGATCCTTGGGCACGCGCGAGTAGAGCATGCGTTCGGGGAGGCCCGAACACGCCAGTGCCTCGAAACCGCCTGCTGCATTTTGCAGAATCACCCCGCCGTTCGGACCCGCCTGGATCACCGCCGCCTGCTCGACGACCTTGCCGGTGGCGCGGTTGGTCCGGCGCAAGGTCACGCTGCGTTTCAGATAGGCGTCGACCAGTCCGGCAGGCGACAGCAGCCGCGCGTCGCGGTTCTTTTCGATCACCCCGTCGGGCAAGCCGCTGACCACCGCGGTTTCGGGCAACAATCCTTCGGCGACGCCTTCGAACCGCAGCACCGATGTCCCGGCGGGCAAGGCGACGGTGCGCGTTTCGGTAATAAAGGCGAAACCCTGCGGCCAATTCGGGTTGATCGCCCCGCCCCCACGATTCGGGGCGCGATAGACGGTGACCGCGGCGTCGTCGATTTTTGCCGACACCACGATCGGCGGTTCGGCCTGCGCGCGCGCCGATACCGGCGCCAGCAGCGCCGTGATCCATGCCAGCAGGAGCGCGCCCCGCATCGTGTGCGCCTTAGTAACGCGTATCGAAGGTGACGGTGACGTCGGTCTTGCCATTGGCGGGTACCGGCACCTGCCATTCGACGCGGTCGGCGGAGATGCGTTCGCCCTTCAGGCTCTCGTCGCTGATCCGCACGTCGCCATAGAGCCCGTCCTGCGCCAGCAGCACCGTCACCGGGTTCGGCCGCGCGTTGGTGACGGTATATTTCATCTTGGTCACCCAGCGCGAATCGCCCTTGCGGGTGCGCGAGACGACGGTCGGTTGAACCTTCACATCAAAGGCGTCGCCGGTGCGCAGCGACATCGCCGATCCCATCGGAGTGTGGCCGATGCTGTTCTCGCCGATGAACTGCGGATCGCCGCGCGCGTCGCGCATATAGACGCGGATCGTCCCCGCGGGCAGTTGATCGCCCAGCCCGCCCTGGCGCGAGGTCGAAAAGCGCAGCACGCTGGCGGTGCTCACCGCTTCGGTGCTGCTGCCCAGCCAGCGGTTGACATATTCATAGGTCGATTGCGCGGGTGCGCCCTTCACGTCGAGGAAGCTCACCTGTTTCTGCTGGGCATTGGCGATCGTGGTGCGCGCCGCGAGCGGATAGAGATAATAGTCGCCGAGCCGCTCGCGGTCGTTGCTTTCGGTCCCCGCCGAATCCATTGTGCCCGTCATACGGCGGAACCCGCCGCCGCCGCCGGGATTGCCTGCCACGAGCAAGGTGCGCGCGTTGGCAAAGGTCGTGCCGGTGGTATTGGTCAGCGTCACCCAGCCCTGAATGTCCATCGCGCCCTTTGCCGCATCGAACAGCGCGACATAATCGGCGGTCCAGCCCAGATTGGGGGTCAGATACGACAGCCGGGTCGGGACCGTCCCGGCATTGGCGGCATCGACCGTTACCGACAGCGTCGGGCGGGCGCGCAAATTGGGTGGCAGGCGGTCGAACACCGCGCGCACCGGCAGGCCGTCGTCGCGCAGCACCTCGATCCGCTCGCCGATCTGGAGCACGATGCCGCCGTTCGCGGCGAGCACCTTGGCGCGTTCGGTGCGTTCGGCGCCGGTCGCGGGATTGGTGCGGACCAGCGTGATCGACTGGCCGACCGCCTTGTCCATCAGCTTGTCGGGGGTGAGCAAGTCGAAATCGAAATTCTGCTCGACGATCGCGATGCCCGGGCCCGAGAGCGTCACCGTTTCGGGGCGGATGCGCGCCGACACGTCGGGAAATTCGATGCGGTTGCGTCCGGCGGCAACGCTGAGCTGGCGCTCATCCTGGACGAGCGACTGACCATTGTTATAGATGGTGACCGCGACGTCGCCCTGCGCATTGCCCGGCAGGCCGTCCTGCGCCGCCGCAGGGATCCCAGCTAACGCACCAGCGACGGCAATCGCCCCGCAAGTCCTTGCCAAAGCGCGCATAAAAAAGCCTCCCCGCAGATGTGACTACGGGGAGGCTATGTCATGCGCCGGTCAATGACCAGCGCGAAGATGTACCGTTACTCTGCGGCTTCAACGCCGGGGCTGCGCGTCGCCAGTGTGCGGCGAGCGCGGCGCGGCTTGGCGGCGGGTGCTTCGTCGCCGCCATCGCTGTCGGTCTGAGCGTCGGCTTCGATGCTGCGGTCGGGGCGGCCGATAGCCGGGGGCAGCACCGCGGTGTCGATGCCGGCGTTGCCGCTGTCGTCGACCTCAGCCGCGCGCGGGCGGCGTGGGCTGCGGCGGTTGGCGCGCGGTGCGGGGGCTTCCTCGGCGACGGCTTCGACGATATTGGTTTCGGCGTCGTCGCTATCGCTGCTCCGAACATCGCTGCGTACCTCGTCGCGATCGCGGCGCGGGCGTTCCTGCGGCTGGCGGTTGCCGCGATTATCATCGTCGCGGTCGCTGCGCGTGTCGCGATTGCCGCGCGCTTCGCGCTGGCTGCGCTCGGGCCGATCGTTGCGGTCAGCGCGGTCGTTGCGATCACCACGGTCGCTGCGGTCGTTCCGGTCGCCACGATCATTGCGCTCGCCGCGATTATCGTCGCCATTGTCGTCGCGGTCGGCGTCCATATCCAGATCGCTGTCGTCATGGCCGTCGAAATCTTCGACGCCGCGAATTTCACGCTGGCGGTCCTGCCCGCGGTCCTGGCCGTTCTGCGCGTTCTTTTCTTCCTGACGGATGCGGAAATCGCTCACGACGCGGAAATAATGATCGGCGAACTGGAGGTAATATTCGGTCTGGACCCGGTCCCCGGCCAGCTGCGCATCGCGCGCCAGGTTGCGGTATTTCTCGATCATCTGGGCGCCGTTGCCGCGCGCCCGGCTGTCGATGCGGTTCGCCTGATCGACCCCGCCGCGACCGCCCGATTGCGGGCGGCTATTGTTGTTGCTGTTGTTATTGTTGCGGCCGCGACGGCGACCGCTTTGGCGGTTGTTCATGTTCAACTGAGACATCCTGTCGAAAAGCTAAATAAGCTAAGCCAACCCCTTTTGGCCGATCGCGCTGCTTACGCGTCGTGCCCGCGCGCCTTGCGCGGTTCTTGCCCTTTACCGCTCGTCTGGACCGAAGCCCGGCACGAACATCGTAAGTGGGAAGCAGATCCGCCGGACCAGTATCGATGCTTGTGCATCGCCAAAGGTACCCCAGTCGGGTCTGTGACTGGCCCCTAACCCGCTTTGCGGCGAAAACCAAGCAATATTTGCGGGTCGGGTCAGGCGCGAGTCAGCAAAAGCACCCGGTCGCGGCCGCCCAGGTCCTGGCGGCAAGCAACCGCGAATCCTGCGGTTTCAGCGAGTTCGCGGACCGAGATGTGCTGGGTGGCCCCGATTTCAAGGATCGCGGCGCCGCCGGGGGCCAGCAAGCGCGGCAATTCGGGGATGATGCGGCGGTAATCGTCGAGCCCGTCGGGACCGGCAAACAGCGCGCCCGCGGGCTCGTGATCGGCGACATCGGGCATCAGTTGTTCGGCGGCGCCGATATAGGGCGGGTTGCACAGGATGAGGTCGAACCGACCGCCGATGCCTTCGGTCCAGTCACCCGACTGAAAGACGGTGCGACTGGCCATACCCAGCTCCTCGGCATTGTCGCGCGCATAGGCCAGCGCCTGTTCGGATATATCGACACCCAGCCCCGTCGCCGCCGGAAACTCGCTGAGCACCGCGAGCAGCAAGGTCCCCGGCCCGGTGCCAAGATCGAGTACCCGCCACGGCCACCCCGCGCCGCGTTCGCGCGCGAGGTCGAGGCACGCCTCGACCAAAGTTTCGCTGTCGGGGCGCGGGATCAGCACCCCCGGCCCGACCGCGATCCGCAGCGTCCAGAAATCGCGATAACCAACGATATAGGCGATCGGCTCATGCGCCATCCGGCGCGCAATCAGATGCGCGTAGTGTTCAGGCACGTCATACCGCGCCGGATCGAGCAGCACATCCTGCCGCTCGACGCCCAGCGCATGTGCCATCAGCAGTTCGGCATCGAGCCGCGGGGTGTCGCTGACCCCCGTCAGCAGATTGGCTGCGGTGCGGAGCGACTCGGCCACCCCGGCAAAAGTCGACCGTTCAGTCACCCAGCCCCGCCAGCCGCTGCGCCTGATCCTCGGCGATCAGCGCGTCGATCAGTTCGTCCATCGCGCCTTCGATGATTTCGGGCAGGCGGTGGAGGGTCAGGTTGATGCGGTGGTCGGTCACGCGCCCCTGCGGGAAATTATAGGTGCGGATGCGTTCGGAGCGGTCGCCCGACCCGACCATCGACTTGCGCGCCGACGCTTCGGCGTCGTGAATCTTCGCACGCTCCAGATCATAGAGCCGCGCGCGCAGCACCTGCATCGCTTTCGCGCGGTTCTTGTGCTGGCTGCGCTGGTCCTGCTGGATCACGACTAGGCCCGATGGGATATGCGTGATGCGGATCGCCGAATCGGTCGTGTTGACGTGCTGACCGCCCGCCCCCGACGCGCGATAGATGTCGATCTTGAGGTCGCTGTCGTTGATCGCGACATCGACTTCCTCGGCCTCGGGCAGCACCGCGACGGTCGCGGCGCTGGTGTGGATGCGGCCCTGGCTTTCGGTCGCGGGGACACGCTGGACGCGGTGGACGCCGCTTTCGAACTTCAGCCGCGCGAACACCCCCTGCCCCGAGACCGACGCGACGACTTCCTTGTAACCGCCCATTTCGGCCTCGTTCGCCGAGATGATCTCGACCTTCCATCCCTGCCCGTCGGCGAAGCGGCTGTACATGCGCAGCAGGTCGCCCGCGAACAGCGCCGCCTCGTCGCCGCCGGTCCCGGCGCGAATTTCGAGCATCGCGGCGCGCGCATCGGCGACATCCTTGGGCAGCAGCTGGAGCGCCAGGTCATGCTCGGCGGCGGGCAGCGCCGCCTCGACCGCCGCAATTTCCTCCGCCGCCATCGCCTTCATCTCGGGATCGGCAAGCATTTCGGTCAGCGAGGCCAGTTCGCCGCGCAGCCTTACGACTTCGCGCGCCGCAGTAGCGACGGGCTCAAGCTCGGCAAACTCCTTCGACGCCGCGACAAAGTCGGCGGGCGCCATGTCGCCGGTCGCCATGCGTGCCTGAAGGGCAGCGTGGCGTTCGATGATCGCGTCGATCTGGCGTTCGGAAACTTGGGTCATCTACTCGCTGTCATTTCAATTCTTCGTCATCCCGGACGTGATCCGGGATCCATGACCGCCGGTGCCGCATGGCCCCCGGATCAAGTCCGGGGTGACGAGGTGGGGGCTACTTCTTGTCGTCGTCACCTTCCAGTTCCGAATATTCTGACGGCAGCTTCCCCAGTATCTCCAGCAATCGGCTCGTCCCTTCATCACCCTTTCGCGTCACTTCCGTGAGGTGGAGACGGCGATTGGGCCTCTCATCCTCGCGAACGTAAAGGAGTGCACCGACGCCTTGCGCCTTGGCCTTTTCAGCCTGCTTCTTGCTGTTTCCCTTGAAGATCGAAAGCACCGGTTGGCCAGCCGAGCGAAGATGCTGTTCAATCCTACGCGCCTCCTCAAGGCGGCTCGGATTGTCCGCGATAACGGCAATTACTTCATCACTCGAGGATTCTTCGATCAGCATCGCCAGCCGCTCAATCCCCGCCGCCCAGCCCACCGCCGCCGTGGGCGGACCACCGAGGGCTTCGATCAACCCGTCGTAGCGCCCGCCGCCCAGCACCGTCCCCTGCGCGCCCAGACGGTCGGTGACGAATTCGAACGCGGTATGGCGGTAATAGTCGAGCCCGCGCACCAGCCGCGCATTGCGTTCCCACGCGACGCCCGCCGCATCGAGCCCCGACGTCACCGCGCCAAAGAAATCCTGCGCTTCGCCGGTCAGATATGCGTCGATGTCGGGCGCGCTGTCGGCGATCGGGCGGTCCTTGGGATCCTTGCTATCCAGAATCCGCAGCGGATTCTTGTCGAGCCGCGCGAGGCTGTCGTCCGACAGATCCCCGCGATGGCTTTCGAAATGCTCGACCAGCGCCGCCCGCCAGGCATCGCGGCTCGCCGCATCGCCGAGCGTGTTGAGCGTCAAGGTTACGCCCTCGGCGATCCCCAATTCCTTGAGCAGCTGATCGGCGAACACCAGCAATTCGGCATCGGCGAGCGGGCTGTCGCTGCCCAGCACTTCGGCGTCGAGCTGGTGGAACTGGCGATAGCGCCCCTTTTGCGGGCGTTCATAGCGGAACAACGGGCCGTGCGTCGCGACCTTCAGCGGCGCAAACTGCTGCCAGCCGTTGGTGATGTAAGCGCGCGCGATGCCCGCGGTAAATTCGGGGCGCAGCGTGATCGATTCGCCGCCGCGATCCTCGAATGAATACATTTCCTTCGACACGACGTCGGTCGTCTCGCCCAGCGAGCGCGCGAACACCGCGGTCGGCTCGATCACCGGCACCTCGATGCGCTTGTAGCCATAGAGGCGGCGAACGCGTTCGAAGGTTTCGACGACATGCGCAAAGCGGTCGGCGAAATCGCCGAGCATGTCCTGCGTGCCGCGCACAGCCTGCGGGGTCGGGATTTTGGCGGATTTGTCCTTGCTCATGGGCGCGGCGTCTAGTCGATTTTCGCGGAGGCGCAAAGTCCCCCTCTCCCGTCGGGAGAGGGTTGCGCAGACTTGCCAGCTTGCTGGTTAGTCGAAGCTGGGTGAGGGGATCGAACGGCGCGCGCGCAGCCACCTTCCATCCCCTCATCCAACTCCGCCTAGCCGCGTGCCGCGGCAAGGCTGCGTATCCTTCTCCCAACGGGAGAAGGATGTCCGCGTCTGGACCTCACGCCCATTTCCCGGCACAATCAACGCATGAAAAAACAAATGTTCGTCGCCGCCGCCCTGATCGCTATCGTCCCAGCCGCGCACGCCCAAACCGGCAACAGCCGCCCGCAGCCGGTGGTCCAGCCGCACGTCATCCCGCTGCCCGCTGACAAACCCTATCCCGGCACCATGCAGCTGAAGGTCGACGCGACCGACGTCGCGCGCGGCATTTTTCGTGTCCGCCAGACGATCCCGGTCGCCAAGCCCGGCAAGCTGACCCTGCTCTATCCCGAATGGCTGCCCGGCAAGCACGCGCCGCGCGGCGCGATTGCCGAAATGGCGGGGTTCAAACCCACCGCGAGCGGCAAGCCGCTGAGCTGGACGCGCCAGCCGACCGACGTCTATGCGTTCGATGTCGATGTTCCCGCCGGTGTCAAAAGCATCGACGTCGCGTTCGATTTCCTGTCGCCAACCCGCACCAGCGAGGGGCGCGTCGTCGTCACCCCGGCGATGATGAACCTGCAATGGGAGCAGGTCAGCCTCTATCCCGCGGGCTATTTCACCCGCCAGATCCCGGTGCAGCTGGAGGTGACGCTGCCCGACGGATGGACCGGCGCCGCGGCGCTCGACGGGCTGAAAGTGTCGGGCAACCGCTACAGCTATGCACCGTCCAATTATGAGGTGCTGGTCGACAGCCCGATGTTCGCCGGACGCCATTTCCGCAAATGGGATCTGGGGCAGAATGTCACGCTGAACGTCGTCGCCGACGAAGCCAAATATCTCGACGCGCGCCCCGACCATATCGCGCGCCACGCGGCGCTGGTGTCGGAGACGGTGGCGCTGTTCGGATCGCGCCCGTTCGACCGTTATGAATTTCTGCTCGCGCTGACCGACGAATTGGGCGGCATCGGGCTGGAGCATCATCGCAGCAGCGAAAACAGCCGCAACCGCGACTATTTCACCGCGTGGGACGATAACGACCATGAGCGCGGGCTGCTCCCGCACGAGCTGGTCCACAGCTGGAACGGCAAATATCGCCGCCCCGACAAATTATGGACCCCCGATTACCGCACGCGCATGCAGGGCAATCTGCTGTGGGTTTACGAAGGCCAGACGAGCTATTGGGATCTCGTTCTGGCGGGCCGGTCGGGCATGCAGTCCAAAGAGATGATCCTGGCCGAATGGGCAACGCACGCGGGATTTTACAGCGTGCAGCCCGGCCGCGAATGGCGATCGGTCGAGGATACGACGCTCGACCCGGTCATCGGCGCGCGCAAACCCAAGCCCTTTGCCAGTTGGTCGCGCGGCGAGGATTATTACAACGAAGGATCGCTGACCTGGCTCGAAGCCGACTTGTTGATCCGCCAGGCGACGAACGACGCCAAAAGCCTCGACGATTTCGCGCGAGCCTTCTTCGGCGGGCGCGAGGGCGATTGGGGACAGGACAGTTATGATTTCGACGATGTCGTCGCGGCGCTGAACGCGGTGCATCCTTATGACTGGGCGGGATTCCTGCGCGAGCGGTTGCAGACCCCGGGGCAAGGCGCGCCGGTTCGCGGCATCGAAGGCGCGGGATACCGGCTGGTGTGGCGCGATGCGCCCAATGTGTTCGACCGCGACCGCATGGCGCAGGCGAAGAATTACGACCTGACCCATTCGCTGGGACTGACGATCGACAAGGACGGCGTCGCGGGCGCGATCCTGTGGGATAGCCCGGCGTTCAAGGCCGACATCGTCAACGGCACTAAGATCATCGCGGTCGATGGCACGAGCTACAGCAAAGAGCGGCTGGAGACCGCGGTGCGCGCCGCCACCGACGGCAAGACCCCGGTGCGGCTGCTCGTCGAGCGCGGCGGGCGGTATCGCCAGATCGACCTCGCCTATCACAGCGGGCTGCGCTGGCCGCATGTCGAGAAGGTCGGCAGCGGGCCGGATTGGTTCGATCGGTTGCTGGCGCCGAGGCGGGTGCTCTAATCTCCTTCCCGCTTGCGGGAGGGGAACCAAGCTCTCACCTTTCCTCCCCCGCCCTCAGGGTCTAAGGCGCCCGGCGAATCAAAACCAAAAGGACTCCACTCTCCCATGCGCATCGACCTGATCCCCGCCGGCGACAGCCCGCCCGACAGCCTGAATGTCCTGATCGAAGTGCCGATCGGCGGCGAGCCGGTGAAATATGAATTCGACAAGGCGTCGGGTGCCCTGTTCGTCGACCGCTTTCTCCACACCCCGATGCGCTATCCCGCCAACTACGGTTTTGTGCCGCACACGCTGGGCGAAGACGGCGATCCGCTGGACGCCCTCGTCGTCGCGCGTTCGCCGATCGTCGCGGGCGCGGTGGTCAAGTGCCGTCCGATCGGCGTGTTGATGATGGAAGATGACGCCGGCGGCGACGAGAAATTGCTGTGCGTCCCGGTGAACAAGACCTTTCCCTATTATGCCGATGTCGCAAGCTACACAGATATGCCGCCGATCGTGCTGCAGCAGATCGAGCATTTCTTCACGCATTACAAAGACCTCGAGCCCGGCAAATGGGCGAAGCTCAACGGCTGGGGCGACGTCGACGAAGCCAAGCGCATCATTGTCGAGTGCATCGAGCGCGCGAAGCAGGTCGGGTACTAAGCCGATTGCCCATTGAATTGTCATCCCGGCGAAGGCCGGGATGACGAATACCAACCAAGATTATTCTTTGCTCTCGTCGTCTGCCAGCATCCGCACATCGGTCCGCGGATAGGGAATCCTTATCCCCGCTTCCTTGAACCGGTCCCAGATGCCCAGGAACACCTCGCCCTGGATATTGCCCAGCCCCGCCTCGGGGTCCGAAATCCAGATGCGCAGTTCATGCTCGACCGCGCGCTCGCCGAACGCCGTGATCCACACCGCCGGTTCGGGTTCGTTCAGGATGCGCGGGTTCGTTTTGGCCGTCTCGATGATCAGCCGCTGCGCGAGCCGCAGGTCGGCGTCATACGGCACCGGAATACGCATCCGCACCCGCACCTCGGGGCTGGCATAGCTCCAGTTCTCAACCGCCTGCGTCATCAGCAATTCGTTCGGGATCAGGTGCTTTTTGCCGTCGCGGGTCACGACGTTGACCGCGCGCACCCCGATCCTGGCAACGCGCCCCACATTGGGGACGCCGTTCAGCGCCGCCGACCCGCCCATGCTGCTGCCGTCGCCGACGACGATGATGTCGCCGGGCTTGATCGAGCGGTCCATCAGCAGGATGATCCCGGCGATTAGATTGCCGACGGTTTTTTGCAGCCCGAAACCGATCGCGAGGCCCGCGGCTCCAGAGAAGACCGCGAGCGCGGTCAGGTCGATGCCGAGTAGGTCGATACCGAACAGCATCGCAAAGACGAACAAGGCGATGGCGATCAGCTTTTCGGTCAGCAGCCGCTGCGTCTGGTCGATATGGGTGTTGCGGCGGAGCAGCCATTTGGTCGCGCGCATCACGATCTTGACCGCCACATAGAGCAGAACCGCAACAACGATCGTCGAAAACAGGCTGTAGAGCGACAGGCGATAGGCGCCGACGTCGAGCCCGATCGCCTTCATCGCGACGACCATGCCGTCGAAACCCTCGCGCAGATTGGCGGCGGCGCTCATATCGCGGCAAATCCGCGGTGGAGATCGGCGATCAGGTCGGCGGGATCCTCCAGCCCGATCGACAGGCGAATGAGCGGATCGGGATCGGTCCAGGCCGCCGCGGTGCGGATCGGGTTGCTGGGGACGACCAGACTTTCATATCCACCCCAGCTGAACCCGATGCCGAACAGCGACAAGGCGTCGATGAAGCGCGTGCGCGCCGCGGTGTCGGCGCCCTTCAGCGTGAAGCCGAACAGCCCGCTGGTGCCGCCGAAATCGCGCGACCAGATCGCATGGCCAGGGTCGCCAGGCAGCGCAGGGTGCAGGACACGCGCGACCTCGGGCCGCGCGGCGAGCCAACCCGCGATGGTCAGGCCATTTTCGCCATGCCGCGCCATCCGCACGTCGAGCGTGCGCAGCCCGCGCAGCATCAGCGCGCAATCATCGGGCGAAACCGCCTGCCCTAGCTGATACGCCGCGCTGCGCAGCCGCGGCCATATCGCTTTGGTCGCGGTCAGCGACCCCATCATCGCGTCGCTGTGGCCGCCGACATATTTGGTCAGGCTCATCATGGTAACATCGACACCATGCGCCAGCGCGGGAAATAGCAGCGGCGTCGCCCAAGTGTTGTCCAGCATCGTCGTTACCCCGCGCGCCCGAGCAACCGCGACGATCGCAGGAATATCCTGCACCTCAAAGGTCAAACTGCCCGGCGATTCGAGGAAGATCAGCATGGTTTGCGGCGTGATCAGGTCAGCGATGCCCGCGCCGACCAGCGGGTCATAATAGGTCGTGGTCACGCCATAGCGCGACAGCAAACCGTCGCAAAAGGCGCGCGTTGGCTCGTAAGTGCTGTCGACCATCAGCAGATGATCGCCCGGCGCGAGTAGCGCGAGCAGCCCTGCCGAATTCGCCGCAACTCCCGACGGATAAAGCAGCGTCCCCGCCGCGCCCGGCTCCATGCCGGTCAGTGCATCGGCGAGCGCCCACACCGTCGGCGTGCCGCGGCGGCCGTAATAGAGCTTGTCGTGCGTCGCGTGGCCGCGCGCCTCGAGGTCGGCGATATTGTCGTAAAGGATCGTCGAGGCACGCCACACCGGCGGATTGACGACACCGCCGCCCAGCCGCGGGTCGCCCGTCCACTCGGGCCGCCGCCCGCCCTGCACCAGCTTCGTCGCGGGGCGGAGGTTCTCATCATCGCTTTTACTCATCCCCGCTGTGTTAGCGGAGCCATGAGCAAAATCCAGTGGCAGCAACACTCTCGTCGCCCCCGCGAAGGCGGGGGCCGCTAGAGTTTAGATTTTCAGCGCTGAGGAAGGACGGCAGCGGCCCCCGCCTTCGCGGGGGCGACATACCATATCAGGCCGCGCCGGTTGCCTTCGGCGTCGCCGGGTCGGCGCCCCATTCGGTCCAGCTGCCGTCGTAAACCGCAACATCCTCTTTCCCGACCAGATGCGCGCCGAACGCCACGACGGTCGCGGTCATGCCGCTGCCGCAGGTCGTGACCAGCGGCTTGTCGAGATCGACCCCGGCGGCGTCGAACGCGGCCTTCAGATCGTCGCCCTGTTTCCAGGTGCCGTCGGCGTTGAACAGTGCGCTATGCGGCAGACTGCGCGAATTGGGGATATGGCCAGGTGCGACGCCCGCGCGCGGATCGCGTTCTTCGCCGGTAAAGCGCGCCGTAGGACGCGCATCGACGACCTGTTCGGCGCCGCTGTCGACGTTCGCCAGCATCTGATCCTTGGTCCGCACCGCCTTGGCATCGCGCCACACGGTGAAGTGACGGTGACGCAGCGTCTGCTTGCCCATTTCCAGCGCGCGGCCTTCGGCCTTCCACTTGGCGAGGCCGCCGTCGAGCAGAGCGACATCGTGCGCGCCGAACAATTTGAGGAGCCACCAGGCGCGCGCCGCGCTTTTCAGCGGGCTGTCGTCATAAAGCACGATACGGCTGCCGTCGCCGAGGCCCAGCGATTGCATGCGGCTGGCGAATTTTTCAGCCTGAGGCGCCATATTGTCGATGTCGCTCGACGGATCGGTCAGTTCGGCCAGGTCCATGAACACCGCACCGGGGATATGCCCCGCCTCATATTCGGCGCGCGCGTTGCGGCCAGCGTCGTCCATGAATTTCGTCGCGTCGACGATCCGCAGGTCCGAAGCCCCCAGTTCGCGTTCCAGCCAGTCGGTTGAGACCAAGGCGTCCATGTCATGCTCCTGTTGCGACCGATCGGAACCTTGTCGTCCCTTCGCCGGTCATCCTGCGCTATTCTTTCCGGGGAGGACAAGCCTATGCCCCGCCGTACCCTTTTTCAAGCACGGTGGCGCTGTGCCTCAGCCAATGCTGCGCTGCAACAAAAATTCGGTGCTTTGGGCGCGCGCGAACGAAACTATTGGGCGCGTTTGATCGCAGTGGCGCGCGCGCCGGGACGGTCGACGGAGTAAGCGGGACGATCAAGCCCCAGCGGTGCCAGCTTGTCGCTTCCGCTCGCGCCCTGCTCGCGGCCCAGCACAAAACTGCCCGCGTTCTGGCCAAATGCCTCACCCTCGCCGTCCCAATGATAGGTGACGTCGAACGCGATGACCGGCACCAACATCGGTTTGCCGCCGATCATCAGCGGCTCGATCGCGGCGCGCGGCAGCATAACCTCGGTCGACAATTCCTCGCCCGCGCCCGCGTCAAGCGTCATATCATCGCGCAGCACGCTGCCCCCGGCCCCGTCAAAGAAACGGCTGAGCACCGCTTCGGGCATCGCCGACCCTTGATTGAGCGCGATGCGGACCATCAGTCCGGTCGCGGGCAATATGCCCTGATTGATCAGATGGAGCGAGAAGGCGACGACGACATGATCGGGCGCAAAGCGGATGCCGCGAATGTCGAGCGCCATGCCGACGACAGCGCGTCGTTCCCCCGCCGCACGATTGACCAGCGGCGATGCGGGCCGCGATCGTGCGGGCAGCGTCGGCGGAGTAGGTTGCGGCGCAGGTGCAGGGCGCGGCGCGGGCGGCGTCCCGGCGCGCGGAGCGGGTCGAGGGACGGCGGGACGCGGTGCGTCCACCACCGCGTCGTCGGCGGAACCCGCCAGCACCGGACGGCGGCGCCAATACCATAGACCGGCACCGAGCGCGGCGAGGGCTGCGAGAATCCATGCCCAGAGCGGCGTACCCGAGGAGGACACCTCGCCCGCCGTCGCAGGGACCGGCGCGGCTTCGGATTCGGGCGCGGTCGTTACGGTCGGCGCCGCAACCTCAGGCGTTGTCGTTTCTAGTGGCGGCAGATCGGAGCTGTTCTGCCCCGACGAATCGGGCGCCGCATCCGGGGCTGCGGCCGCCGCGCGCGGCGCGTCTGGTGCCGCGGTGTCGCGCCGGGTCGGGCTCGGTGCGGGTGATGGCAAGGTCGTTGTCGGCTGTGTCGGCGTCACGCGCGGTGGCGCAGGAGTCGGGGTCGGCGCGGGAGTGGGCGCGGGCTGCTGCGCGCCGCGCCGTTCGTTCGGCGCCACCGGCGGGAGGCCATTATCGGACGGACCCTGCACCCCGGGTGCACGACCGTCGTTGGCGGGGGGCAGGCGGAAGATCGACGACGGCGCCGGGGTTGGCGTTTCTGCATCCTGCGCGTGCGCAGGCGCGGGCGCCATCAGCGCGAGCACCAGCGCAACCAGCGGCAATCGTGCCGCGCTGCTGCCTTGCCCGAAATTCCTGTCCGTCATTATGATTCTGCGATCCCGAAGTGTTCATCTTGGTCGGCGCCGCTGAATTGGCGCTGAACCCGGTCTATGTCCCATCCCATCGGTGACAAAGGCCGCGCTGCGCCCTAGACGGTTTCCATGAGTGATTCCAGCCATCCCCCGCTCGCGCCGAAACATCTTGGCCAGTCGAGCGACCTTCCTGCCGCGCCCGAAGCCGCGATCCTCGATTATGTCCCCAATCCGCGCGCGGGCGAACTCTATCTCGTGCGCTTTGCCGCGCCCGAATTCACTTCGCTGTGCCCGGTCACCGGTCAGCCCGATTTCGCGCATCTCGTGATCGACTATGCCCCCTGCGAAACGATCGTCGAATCGAAAAGCCTGAAGCTGTTCCTCGGCTCGTTCCGCAACCATGCGGGCTTTCACGAGGATTGTACCGTCGGCATCGGCCGCCGCCTGTTCGATGAAATGCAACCAAAATGGCTGCGCATCGGCGGCTACTGGTATCCGCGCGGCGGCATCCCGATCGATGTGTTCTGGCAATCGGGTCCGCCGCCAGCCGAACTGTGGCTGCCCGATCAGGGCGTCGCGCCCTATCGTGGGCGCGGATGAGATTTCATCTTTCCGTCACATTTTGTTGACACTAGTGTAAACGACATGATCGCAGCCTCACTCCCGCACGACCACCCTATCGCCGTCGGTTCCGACCAGATCGATTTCATGGGCCACGTCAACAACGCCCATTATCTCAGCTGGGTGCAGGAAGCGGTGCTGTCGCACTGGCGCCATATCGCGCCGCCCGACGCGGTTGCGGCGCATCTGTGGGTCGCGCTGAAGCACGAGATCACCTATCGCCGCCCCGCCTTCCTCGACGACCAGGTCATCGCGACGGTGATCCTCGAGAAAGTCCAGGGCGCGCGCGCGTTCTACGAAACGATCATTAAACGCGGCGAGGACGTGCTGGCCGAGGTCAAATCGAGCTGGTGCTGCATCGACGCCGAAACGCTGCGCCCGGCACGGCTGGCGAGTGATGTGATCGCGCGCTTCTTTCCGGCTGAGAAGGTTTAGGCCGCCTCGAACCGGATCGGCAGGCGCTTCAATCCGCCGACGAACACCGATTCGACGCGCGCCGGTTCGCCCGTCAGTGCCAGGCTTTTGATCCGCGGCAGCAGTTCTTCCATCAAGATCCGCATCTCCATCCGCGCCAGATGCTGGCCAAGGCAGACATGCGCGCCGAAGCCAAAGGCGATCTGCTGGTTCTTTTCGCGGTCGGGGTTGAACGCGAACGGATCGCCGAACACATCCTCGTCGCGGTTGGCGGAGACATAGTTGAGCATCAGCCAGTCGCCCGCGCGGATCGTTTGGCCGCCGATCTCGACATCCTCTTTGGCGCTGCGCATGAAATGCTGGACTGGGGTCGTCCAGCGGATCGCTTCCTCGATCAGTCCGGCCTTGTCGGTCGCCGCGTCGCGGAAACGGTCGAACAGCGCGGGGTTCTTGGCCAGTTCCATGATTGCCCCCGCGGTCGAGGCGCTCGTCGTGTCGTGCCCCGCGGTCGCGACGATCATGTAATAGCCTGACATTTCGCGGTCGGGGATTTGTTCGCCGTTGATCGTCGCGTTGGCGATCACCGTCGCGATGTCGTCGCGCGGATTGGCGCGGCGGTCGGCGGTGAGAGCGCCGAAATATTGGGTGAAGTCGGCGATGACATACTCGAGCATGGCGATCGCCTGCTCGGCGCTGGTGATCGCCTCGCGGCTGCGGTTCAGTTCAGGGTCGGTCGGACCGAACAATTGCTGGGTCAGCATCAGCATCCGCGGCTCATCCTCGGGTGGCACCCCCAATATGTCCATGATGACGCGCAGCGGATAATGCGCCGCAACGTCGCGCGCGAAGTCGCATTCCCCACCCTGCGCCAGCATCTGATCGACGGTTTCGCGGGCGATTTGGCGGATCCGGTCTTCGACGATCTTCAGGCTTTTGGGCATGAACCAGCTTTGGGTCAGCAGCCGGTATTTCATATGATCGGGCGCATCCATCTGGACCAGCGAGCGGATCAGATGGCCGTCATTGTTCGGGGTGGCGGCGCGCGCCAGCGCTTCGCCGTCGCGATTGGTCAGTACCGTCGGGCGGATGCCGTTGGCGAAGCGCTGCGGATCGCGGCTGATTGCCATGATGTCGGCGTGGCGGGTGACGAGCCAGAACGGGTCGTGATCGTGATTCTCGGCCACGGCCAGTGGCGCATTGGCGCGCGCCCAGCTCAGCTGCTCGTGCAGCGGATCCCATTGGCCGTATGCGACGGGGTCGACGACGGCGGCGGCTACCTCTCCAGGCAATATCGGTTTTGTCATGCAACCTATGCTGCCGCGATTCGCGGTGGGAGTCGAGGGTTTAGACGCCGCCCAATCGCTAAGCGACTTGCAGCGCTCCCGCGGGCATCGCGGTTGCCCATTCGGCGCGCGCCTTACGGATCATCGCTTTCAACGCGTCTGCTTGTCTCTGCCATGCCGCGTCACATTCGGCGCTCCACGCTGGGCCTGCCGCGAGGCCCAATTCCTCGACCGTCATGTCGATGAAGGCGTCATATTCGGCGATCGGCAGCGCGCCGTAATTGCGGTGGGTGAACACTAGTTCGGCGACGAGCGGCCACACCCAGCCTTCGCCCTGCGCCAAGCCCAGCATCATCTGGAGCGTCTCGTCAGTCATCCGCCGTGATGCGGCATCGACCGAAATGAAGCTGGCGCGGCGGTCGGGATAGGCGGCGAAGAATCGCTCGAACAGCGCGTGACGAATGTCGATGCCCGCGTCGGCGACGGCGACCAGGCTCGCCTCCATCAACGCGGCATCGGCGTCGCTCATTTGAACAAACTGCCCAATATCCCGCGCATCAGCTGACCGCCGAATTTGCCCGCAACCTGCCGCCCGATGCTCGTCGCCGCCGATCGCGCCGCCGACTGGACCATCTTTTCGGTCATCGACGGCTTGGCGGCCTCGCGCGCCGCCGCTTTCTCAAGCCGCAGCCGCTCGCGCTCTTCGGCGGCTTGCACCTTCGCCGCTTCCTTCGCGGCGATCGCGGCCTGCTTGTCGGCCTCGACCTGCGCCTTGGCTTCGATCGCGGCGGCCTGCGCCTGATCGGCCTTCATCGCGAGCAGTTCCTCGGCGCTCTCGCGGTCGACTGCGGTGTCATATTTGCCCTCGACCGGCGAGATCGATTTGATGATCGCGCGCTCCTTGGCGTCGAGCGGTCCGGCGCGCGAGCAGGGCGGCTTGATCAAGGTGCGCTCGACCGGCGATGGTGCGCCGTCGGGCATCAGCAGTGACACCAGCGCCTCGCCGACCTTGAGCTCGGTAATCTCGCGCGCGACGTCGATCTTGGGGTTGGGGCGAAAGGTGTCGGCGGCGGCTTTGACTGCTTTCTGATCGCGCGGGGTGAAAGCGCGCAGCGCGTGCTGGACGCGGTTGCCGAGCTGACCCGCGACATCTTCGGGAATGTCGATCGGGTTCTGCGTCACGAAATACACCCCGACCCCCTTCGAGCGGATCAGGCGCACGACCTGTTCGATCTTTTCGGTCAGCGCGGGCGGTGCGTCGTCGAACAGCAGATGCGCCTCGTCGAAGAAGAAGACGAGCTTGGGTTTGTCGGGATCGCCGATTTCGGGCAGCGTTTCGAACATCTCGCTGAGCAGCCAGAGCAGGAAGGTCGCGTACAACTTCGGGCTCGCCATCAGCTTGTCGGCGGCTAGGATGTTGACATAGCCGCGGCCATTGTCGTCGCAGCGGATCATGTCGTGGATGTCGAGCGCGGGTTCGCCAAAGAAATGCGCGCCGCCCTGGCTTTCGAGCGTCAGCAACTGGCGCTGGATCGTGCCGACGGTCGCTTTCGACACATTGCCGTATTTGGTCGTTAGTTCGTCGGCATTTTCGGCGCACCACACCAGCATCGCCTGCAGATCGCCGAGGTCGAGGAGCAGCAGATTCTGTTCGTCGGCGACCCTGAAGGCAATCGCGAGCACGCCCTCCTGCACCTCGTTGAGCCCCATCAGCCGCGCGAGCAGCAGCGGCCCCATTTCCGAAATCGTGGTGCGGATCGGGTGGCCCTGTTCGCCGAACAGATCCCAGAAAATGACGGGATTGTCGCGATACGCCCATTCGGTGTCGCCAATCTCTGCGGCGCGTTTCGAAAAAGGTTCATGCACCTTCGACATCGGGCTGCCCGCCATCGCCATGCCCGCCAAGTCGCCCTTGACGTCCGCAACGAACACCGGGACGCCGACCGCCGAGAAGCCTTCGGCTAGCCCTTGCAAGGTCACCGTCTTGCCGGTGCCGGTCGCGCCCGCTATCAGCCCGTGACGGTTGGCGCGTTTGAGCACCAGCGACTGGCGTGGGCCATCGGCGGCGCCGCCGCCGCCGAGACCGATATAGATTTCGCTTGCCGTGCTGCCGTCAGTCACTGTGCTTTTCCTCCACTTGGGCACCTCTCTATCGATCTAGAGTGGCAGGGCGAGACAGGCAATCGGCAAACCCGGATGCGGCGGCGGTTGCCGGTTGGGGAAAGAACGGCAGAAAACTGCGCAACTTCACTCGCAAATCGCAACGAGCGACCGCTGTGGCGGCGCGTTAAGGCGACAAAAGATACGGATGTTGCCGCCGAAACTGTCGCCTTTGTCGCTTTAAAATGGCTGCGCGTGCCGACGGTCCGGGAGAAGCATGTGGGGGGAAGCGGCTGTGTCATCGGGCATCGTAGATCATGCGGGAATAATTTAGGAAAGGCGTTTTTGACAATGCCCGACGGTGGCGACCAACGGCCGATTGCGGACGTCAGCGATCCTCCCCCAACGGGGGAGGGGGACCACCCGAAGGGTGGTGGAGGGGCACAGGAAGTTGACGCGGCGCTGGACCGGATGGGTAGAAGATTTCCGGGAACCGGGCCGTCGCGCACCCCGTCAACGGCAAGGCAAACCGATGGTGCCCCTCCACCAGCTTCGCTGGTCCCCCTCCCCGTTCCGGGGAGGATCGGTCGCCACCCCAAAGCACCCGTGCGCGTGTCTCTGATCACCCCATGATGAAGGCGTTGAGCTTATTCCCGTCGGGATCACGGAAATAGCCCGCGTAGAACCCCTCGCCGCGAGGTCCCGGGGGGCCTTCGCAGGTGCCGCCGTTGGCGAGCGCGATGTCGTAGAGGCGCTGGACCTGATCCTTGTCCTTGGCTTGCAGCGCCACCATCACGCCGTTGCCGACGCTCGCGCTATTGCCGTCGAACGGCTTGGTCAGCCCGATGCCCGCCGCACCGTCGGGCTTGCCCCACGCAATGAAGCCGTCGAATTCCATCATCCGCGGCGTATCGAGTTCGGCGGCGATCGCGTCGTAAAAGACCGCGGCTTTCGCGAGGTCGTTGGTACCCAGGGTCACATAGCCAATCATGATTCTTCTCCCGACTCGTTAGCGTTGGAACATAATAAGAACATAGCTCGCGTGGTGCAAATAAAAAGGGCGCCGGATCCGAAGACCCGGCGCCCCTTCTATGGGCAACAATGGGGGGCTTATTTCACCCGTACTGCGATGAATGCCGACGGTCCGCCTCGGCGCAGGATTTCGAGCAGCACCGCATCGCGCCCTGCCCGCTTGGCATCGGCGACCGCCTTGGCCAGCGCATCGCTGGTCGCAACCGGTACCCGGTTGGCGCTGAGGATCACGTCCCCGCGGCGCAGACCCTTGCGGCCCGCGTCGCTGTTCGCCGAGGCGGCGCCGATGACCAGACCCTTGGTTCCGGCATCGACCCCAACCGCGCGCGCGATATCGGGGGTCACCACCTGCACCGACAGGCCGAGTTCGTCCTGGATCGCCTTGTCGGCGGCGCCAGTCGCATCCTCGGGCTCGGTCTGCTCCGCTTCAGGATCGAAGTTGGTTCCGGCCAGTTCTTCCTCGGGCGGACGCGTGCCGACCAGGACGTTGAGCGTCATCGGCTTGCCGTCGCGAATGATCTCGAGCGGGATGCGCGTTCCCGGCTTGGTGTTTGACACGATGTACGACAAAGTCTGCTGCGGCGTGACTTCGCGGCCATTGACATTGGTCACCACGTCGCCGCGCTTGAGGCCCGCCTTTTCGCCCGCCTGGTCAGGCTCGACGCGCTGGATGAACTCGCCGCGATCCTTGGGCAAGCCGAGCGCCGCCGCCAGATCCTCGTCAACCGGCGCGATACCGATGCCGAGATAGCCGCGCTGGACCTTTTCACCGGCGCGTAGCGCGTTGATCACCGGGATCGCCGCATCGGCGGGAATGGCGAAATTGACCCCGATATTGGCGCCGACGGGCGAGATCAGCATGTTGTTGATGCCGACGACATTGCCCTGCAAGTCGAACAAAGGTCCGCCCGAGTTGCCGCGGTTGATCGCAGTATCGGTCTGGATATAGCGGTCATAAGCGCCGCCCTGGCCGATGTTGCGCTGGACCGCCGAGATGATTCCCGCGGTCACCGTCGAGCCGAGCCCGAGCGGATTGCCGATCGCGATGACCCAATCCCCGACGCGCCCGGTGCTGCTGTCGGCAAATTTCACGAACGGCAGGCCGGTCGCGTCGATCTTGAGCAGCGCGAGGTCCGACGCGGCATCGCGGCCGACGATCGTTGCGCGATATTCCTTCTGGTTGGTCAGCGTCACGGTGACCTGATTGACCGCTTCGCCGCGCGGCCCGCCCACGATCACATGGTTATTGGTGACGATATAGCCGTCGGCCGAGATCAGGAAGCCCGAGCCGCCGCCCTGCTGTTCCTGCGTGATGGGTTCACGCGTCCCGGCAAAGGGATTGAGCCGGACGCCGAGCGTGACTTCCTGCTTGGTCGAGATGTTCACCACCGCGGGCTGCAATTGTTCGACCAGATCGGCAAAGCTTTCGGGTGCGCCCGAACGCGGCACGACCTTGGCGATTTCGCTCTTTTCATTCTGCGCGACCTGCGCGCCAACGGGGGATTGGGTGACCAGCGCCAGCGCGGTGCCACCCGCCAGCAAGGCCGAAGTGATGCCATAAACATAACGCACGATCGAAAATCCTCTTCTCTTCGGAAAACTCACATCCCCGGCCGCGGTTGTGTGCGGCGAGGCGGCTGAACGCCAATTGAACATGAACGGGCGCTTTAGGTTCCATTCACCGGCGCGCCCGACCCGATCAACCGCCGCTGAAACGCTTCAGATATTCATTGTCGGGCGACATGATGATCGACGTTCCGCCCTGGTTATTTTCGCCCAGGAAGGTCTGGCGATAGCTCTGCATGGCGCGATAGAAGTCGTAGAATTCGGGATCCTTGCCAAAGCTGGCGGCATAGATGCGCGCTGCTTCACCATCGGCGTTACCACGAATGATCTGTGCTTCCTTTTGCCCTTCAGCGCGGATCGCGGTGGCCTCCTGCTGGCGTGCCGATCGCATGCGGTTATACGCCGCGATCAACGTCGCGCCTTCGGGCAGGTCGGCGCGCTTGATCCGCACGTCGATGACTTCCGCGCCATATTTATTCGCCTCGCGGTTCAGCGCGATCTGGATATTGTCCATAACCGCGCCGCGTTCCGGCGAGAGCAAGGTTGCAAAGGTGCGCTTGCCGAGTTCGTTGCGCAGCGACGAACCCAGAATCGTCGCGAGCTGTTGCTGCAACCGCTCCTCGGTGCGGATCGCGGTGTACATGCGCACCGGATTGGTGATGCGGAAGCGGGCAAAGGCGTCGACCTGCAAGCGTTGCTGGTCGGTCGACAGCACCTGCTGGCGTTCCATGTTCACACCCATGATCCGCTTGTCGATATATTGGATGTTGTCGGTGAAAGGCACGCGCAGCACGAGGCCCGCGCCCGAGGCACCAAAATCCTCATTCGCCTTGTAGCGGTTCACGGTGCGCTCGATTTCGCCGAAGCGCAGGATCAGCGCCTGCTTGTCCTCGGGAACGATCGCCAGCGACTGCGACAGGATCACGAGCAGCGCGACGACGCCGACAAGCAGGCGGACGGGGTTCTGAGTCAGCGAGCTAAACATCATTCGCCTCCCTTCGTCGCCGCGGCGGGCGGGGTGGCGGGAATCCGTTTCTGGACCTCGTTGAGCGGCAGATAGGGGGTTACCCCGCGCGCTTCGACGACGGTCTTGTCGACATTCGACAACACATTCTCCATCGTTTCATAATAGAGGCGCTTGCGGGTTACCCCCGGCGCCAGCCGATATTGTTCGTAAATCTGGTCGAACGCCGCGGTGTCGCCGCGGGCGCGTTCCAGCACCTGCTGCTGATAGGCGCGCGACAGGTTGATCGCCGATTCGCGCTCCTGCAGCGCCGCGGTGACTTCCTTGAACGCTTCGTCGACCTGGCTCGGCGGATCGGCCTGGCGGATCGCGATGCCCTGGATCGACACCCCGGCGCGATACTGGTTGAGCAGATCCTGCATACGCTGCTGCACCTGCGCCTCGATCTCGACGCGGCCGGGGCCGATGGCATCGGTCAGGTTGAAGTTGGCGACGGTGGCGCGCATCGAGCTTTCGGCGACTTCGCGGATCGTGCCTTCGGGATCGGCGAGCTGGAAAATGAACAGCTCGGGATCGCGCACCGACCAGCGCACTTCATAGGCAAGGTCGATCAGGCTCTGGTCGCGGGTCAGCACGAAATTCTCGTCGGTCGCATTGGGCGAGCCGACCGCCATGGTGCGGATGGCGCGGACGTCTTCGAGCCGGATGCGCTCGATCGGCGCCGGCCAGGTGAATTTCACGCCGGGGCCGACGGTGCGCGAATAGCTGCCGAGGCGGGTAACCACCCCTTCCTTTTCGGGCGGCACGATGTGGAACGACGAAAAGATCACCCACAGCACGACCGCCGCGAGCACGCCCCATTTCCAGAATTTCGCCGAATCGCCCAGATCGAACTGGCTGCCGCCGCCCGAACCGCCACCGCCGAAACCACCGCGCCCCTTGCGCAGCAACTCGTCGAGTGCCGAGGGGCCGCGCGGTTTGCGGCCGCGATTGATGTCGATCGGGTCGGGGGTGACCCAAGGGTTGCGCGGACCGGGCTTTTTGCCGTCGCCCGAACCGTCGCCGTCGCCGCCCCCACTGCCTTTGCCGGGGCCATTGCCCCACGGGCTGTTCGCCATCAGGCTGATCGCCTCGAAAAATTGCCGCAATCCTCTGGGGCTGCGGCGTCTGGTGTTGCCGTCGATTTTGTCGTTCATAAGGCTTTTATAGGGGCGGCGCGCGCGATTAACAGGGGGTGCGCACGAAAATGGGTGGCAATATACCCGCGCATGCCTATCTGCCGCGGACATGACCGACCAAAGCCCCGACATCGCCCGCCTGACCACCGCCGCCGCAGAGCTGAGCGAGGGGCGGACATCGGGGCTGCGCTTGCTCGACGATGCGGGATTGCTCGCGGTGGTGCTCGATGTGTCGGGGCTGGCGGTCGAGGATCGCAAACCGCTCGAGGACAAATTGCGCGCGGGTCTGCTCTCCGAAGCGGGGGTCAGCGAAGTCCGCATCGCGATGACGGCCGAGAAAAAGTCAATGACGATCGTTGCGGTCGGCAGCGGCAAGGGCGGGGTCGGCAAATCGACCCTCGCCGCCAATCTGGCGGTCGCGCTCCAGCGGCGCGGGGTCAAGGTCGGGCTTGTCGATGCCGACATCTATGGCCCGTCGCAGCCGCGGCTGATGGACAGCGAAGGCGTCAAACCCGAATCGCGCGGGTCGAAACTCGTTCCCGTGCCCAATGCTTACGGCGTCCCGATGCTGTCGACCGGGCAGATCGCGGCGCCGGGTCAGGCGATTGCCTGGCGCGGCCCGATGGCGGGCAAGGCGCTGGAGCAACTGGTCGATGCCAGCTGGGGCGACATCGACACGCTGATCGTCGACCTGCCGCCCGGCACCGGCGACGTCCAGCTGACGATGATCCAGAAACACAAGCCCGCGGGCGCGGTGATCGTGTCGACGCCGCAGGATCTGGCGCTGATGGACGCGACGCGCGCGATCAGCCTGTTCGAACAGGCCGACGTGCCGATCATCGGGCTGGTCGAGAATATGGCGGGCTATGCCTGTCCGCATTGCGGCGAGGTCAGCGACCCGTTCGGCAGCGGCGGCGCCGAAGCGGCGGCCAAGACGATGGGCCTCGACTTCCTCGGCCGCGTGCCGCTGTCGATGGGCATCCGGCTGGCCAGCGACGGCGGCGTCCCGCCCGCGGCCGGAACCGACCCGGCGGGCGAGCCGTTCCATGCGATAGCGGCGAAAGTCGGCGATTGGCTGACCGCGCGCCAACAGGGGAAGTAAGATGGCGATCAACGACGAAGGCGAAATTCGCGAACTGCTCGGACAAAAGCGCCGCATCGCGGTGATCGGCGCCTCGCCCAACCCGGCGCGCGCATCGAACGGCGTCCTCGCCTTCCTGGTCGCGCAGGGTCATAATGTGATCGCAGTCAATCCGGGCCACGCCGGGACCACAATCCACGGCGCCCCGGTCGTCGCGACGCTGGCCGATGTCGAACCCCCTGCCGAAATCGTCGATATTTTCCGCAACAGCGAGGATGCCGGGTCGGCGGTCGATGAGGCGATTGTCCATGGCGCCAAGGCGGTGTGGATGCAGCTCGGCGTGATCAACGACGCCGCGGCGAAGCGCGCCGATGCGGCGGGGCTGGTGGTCGTCATGGACCGCTGTCCGAAGATCGAGATTCCGCGCTTGGGACTACTGAAATGAAGACGGCGCTGACCTTTGCCGCTGCTGCCGCCTTGACGGGGTGCGCGACGACCCCCGCCGCCAGCAATCCGCAGGATGAATTTTTCGCGGCGCTCACCGCCCATTGCGGCAAAGCCTATGCGGGTAAGCTCGCCAGCAATCAGGACGCCGATGCCGATATGCGCGGCAAAGCGATGGTGATGCACGTCCGCAGCTGCACCCCCGACCGCATCGAAATCCCCTTCCACATCGACGGCGTTGGCCCCGACGGCGGCTGGGACCGCTCGCGGACGTGGATCATCACCCGGACGGCCACCGGGCTGCGCCTGAAACATGATCACCGCCATGCCGACGGCAGCAAGGACGAGCTGACGATGTATGGCGGCGACACCGCCGACGCCGGGACGGCGGCGCGCCAGACCTTTCCGGTCGACGCCGAATCGATCGCGCTGTTCACCCGCACGGGGCGGAGCGTGTCGAACACCAATATCTGGTCGGTCGAAACCACGCCCGAGGGTTTTACCTACGGCCTGAGCCGCGAGGGCCGCGATTTTCGCGTGACCTTCGATTATAGCCAGCCAGTCGCCCCGCCACCTGCGCCTTGGGGGTGGTAAAAATGATCCTCCCTGTGGCGAAGCCATGGGGAGGTGGCAGCGCGGAGCGCTGACGGAGGGGCCATGGCGCTGCCGTCGCAGAGCCCCTCCACCACTTGCTTCGCAAGCGGTCCCCCTCCCCATGGCTTCGCCACAGGGAGGATCGCGTTCCTTCAAAAGCCTTTGCCCTCGCGACTCGCCCCGCTTATCAGCGTCGGCGATGGTGGGCATTCGCGACACGGCTCTGAAAAACAAATCGCGGCTGCCGCATGTCAGCCGCCGCCAGATGCTGGTCGGCGCCACCGCCGCGGGCGGGCTGGCGATCGCGTGGAGCCTGTGGCCGCGTGATTATCAGCCGAACGTCACCGCCGCGCCCGACGAGCATGTCTTTAACGCCTTTCTGAAAATCGGCGACGACGGGCATATCAGCGCCATCGTCCCTCAATGCGAGATGGGACAGGGCGTCACGACGCTGCTGCCGCAGATCATGGCCGACGAGCTGGGTGCCGATTGGCGGACGATCGCGGTCGAAACCGCGCCGATCAGCCCGCTTTATACCAACACGCTGCTGATCGACGAGGACAGCGCGGTGTTCACGCCGCGCGCCGGGGTACCCGCTTTCGTGTCCGATGTGCGCAGTTGGGCGCGGCGCGAGTGGGCAGTGCGCCATGCGGTGATGCTGACCGCGAACAGCTCGTCGGTGCGGATGTTCGAGGGGCCGTGCCGCGCCGCAGCGGCGCAGGCGCGCGCGCTGTTGATGATGGCGGCAGCCGCGCGCTGGGACGCCGTTTGGGAAGACTGCGACACGCAGGATGGTTTTGTCATCCTCGGCAAGAAAAAGCTGCGCTTCGGTGAAGTTGCCGCCGCCGCGGCCTTGCTCGAACCACCCGCCGAACCCGTCTATCGCGCCAGCAGCGGTGATCCGCTGTATGGCAAGGAGCTGACACGGCTCGATTTGCCCGCGAAGATTGACGGGTCAGCCAACTATGCCGGTGACATCCGCCTGCCCGACATGGTGTTTGCGGCGATCCGGCAGGGACCGCTTGGGGCGACGCGGCTGAAAAGCATCGATCGCAAGCAGGGCATGGCCGCGCCTGGGCTGCTTCATGTCGTCACACATGAGCGCTGGGTTGCGACCGTGGCGCGCAACTGGTGGGCGGCAAACCGCGCGCTCGATCGCTTCGCACCGGTGTTCGAAACCGCTGGCACGCCGATTTCGACCGACCGGATCGATGCGGCGCTGAAACAGGCGCTGAAAGACGGCGGCTACCGCATCTCGCACAAGGGCGACGTGGCCGAGGCGATGACCGGACGGACCAAGATTGTCGCCGAATATGCCGTCGCGCCCGCGCTGCATGCACCGATCGAAACGCGCAGCGCCACCGCGGCCCCCGACGGCGGACGGCTGCGCGTCTGGGTCGCGACGCAGGCGCCCGCGCAATGCCGCGACGCGATCGCGCAGGCGACCGGGCTGACGGCAGGCGATGTCATCCTGTTTCCGATGATGGCGGGCGGATCGTTCGACGCGTGCCTGGACCATAGCGCCGCGGTGCAGGCGGCGATCATCGCGCTGCAAGTGGGCCGCCCGGTCCAGCTCGCCTGGTCGCGTGCCGAAGAGATCATGCGCCTGCCGCCGCGCGCGCCGGCGCGGGCGCGGCTGAGCGCGACATTGAACGCCGCGGGCGGGATCGACGCGCTGGTTACGCGGATCGCGGTGCCGCCGACCAACCACGAGGTCCGCGCGCGGCTATTCGACAATAGCCCCGCCGACGTCGCCCAGCGCGCCGCCGCGGGCAGCGCCGATGCCGCCGCGGTCGAGGGCGCCGCGAGCAGCTATACGATTCCGCACCACGCGGTCGACCATTGCCCCGCCGACATCGGGCTGCCGACCGGGCGCTGGCGCGGCAATGCCGACAGCTACACCGCCTTTTTCACCGAATCCTTTGTCGACGAGATGGCGGCGCGCGCCGGGACCGACGGCTTGTCCTATCGCATTGCGATGCTCGGCGACGCGCCGCTGCTCGCACGCTGCCTGCTCACCGCGACCAGCCTTGGCGGCTGGGAGGGCGGGTTGCCCGGAACCGCGCAGGGGCTGGCGTGCCACAGTATGCGCGGCAGCCATATCGCGCTGATGGCGACCGCACGGCAGAGCGACAAGGGGTTGCAGGTCGAACAATTGGTCGCGGTCGTCGACGCCGGGCGCCTCGTCAATCCGTCGGTCGCGCGGCAACAGATCGAGGGCGGGCTGATCTTTGGCCTCGCCGCCGCGGTTGGTGCCACCACCGATTATGAGGGCGGCGTCGCGACCGCGCGCAAGCTGGGCCAGCTTGGCCTGCCGCGCCTGTCGCAGACCCCGCAGATATTGGTCGAATTCGTCGACAGCGACCGCGAACCCGGCGGGCTGGGCGAAATCGCCGTGCCCGTCGTCGCCCCGGCCATCGCCAATGCGATGTTCGCCGCGACCGGCCGCCGCATCCGCCGTCTGCCCCTGTCGGCGCACCCCTTATGACCCTGCCCCCCGATCATCCGCCCGTCGCCGCACCCCGTATCGGCGTGCTGCTCGTCAACCTTGGCACCCCCGACGCGCCCGATGCGCCGTCGGTGCGCCGCTATCTCGCCGAGTTCCTGTCCGACCGCCGCGTCGTCGAAATTCCGCCAATTTTGTGGCAGCCGATCCTGCGCGGGATCATCCTGACTACGCGGCCCAAAAAATCGGCGCATGCCTATGCCCAGGTGTGGACCGAAAACGGTTCGCCGCTCGCCGCGATCACGCGCGCGCAAAGCGAAGCGTTGCAATCGCTGTTCGGCGAAGTGGTGCAGGTCGCTTATGCGATGCGCTATGGCAAACCCGCGATCGGTCCGGCGATCGACGCGCTGATGGCGGCGGGATGCCGGCGCATCTTGATCGCGCCGATGTATCCGCAATATTGCGCGGCAACGACGGCGACCGTGGTCGACGCAGTCGGTGAGCATCTGAAGACGCTGCGCTGGCAGCCCGCGGTGCGCTATTTGCCGCCTTATCATGACGATGCCGCGTATATCGCGGCGCTGAAGACGTCGGTCGAGGCGGGGCTGGCCGCGCTCGATTTTACCCCTGATGTCCTGCTCGCGAGCTTCCACGGCATGCCCGAACGCACGCTGCATCTGGGCGATCCCTATCATTGCCAGTGCCGCAAGACCGCGCGGTTGCTGTCGGAAGCGATGGGCCGCCCGATCGAGGTCGCGTTCCAGTCGCGCTTCGGCCGCGCCAAATGGCTCGAACCCGCGACCGACACCCAGCTCGAAACGCTTGGCAAAACCGGCCAGAGCGTCGCGATCTTCGCCCCCGGCTTTTCCGCCGACTGCCTCGAAACGCTCGAAGAGCTGGCGATCCGTGGCAAGGAGCAGTTTGAGGCCGCGGGCGGCGGGCATTTTGCCTATCTGCCGTGCCTGAATGCCGACGCTCCCGGCATGGCAATGATCGAAGCGCTGATGCGGCGCGAACTGTCCGGCTGGCTATAGTTACCAACTGTTTAGGTCCATGCGCTAGATTGCTCCGACGCGGCACCGAAACGGTGTGGTCGCGGCAATTTGGAGATACGCGATGAACGAGGTCCAATCGGCAGCATTGATGCTGGCCGGGGTCACGCTGGCCTTTGTGGCGGTCGTCTTCGGCGTGTGGTGGCTGCGCCGTCTGCGCACCGCGCCAGCCGCACCGCGCGCACCGGGCGAAACCGGCCGGATGCCCAAGCTGTCGCGCAAGACAAAAGTCGCGGTCGAGCCGGTCGAAATCTCCGCATCGCGCCTGGCGCGGGTCAGCGGCAAGGCGCCGCTCCAGCCGCAGGCCGAGACCGACTATGATTTTCGGCAAGTCCCCGCCCCCGACGGCGAGGCCGAAGCGGTCGAGGCCACGCTCGAAGCGCTGGCATCCGAGGTCGAAAATGAAGCGCATCGGATCGAGAGTGCCGAGGTCGAAGCCGTTACGCTCCGCCTCGTGCCGCAGATCCCGCTGCGCGATGCGATCTCGACCAACAGCTGGCTCGGCGGACGGCCGCGCCTGCCCGCAGGGATGGCATGGCCGCAGATCGACGGTGAACCTGCCGACTTCCTTGCGCAGATCGACTGTTCCAGCCTGCCCCCCACCCTGTGGGACGGGCTGGGGCCGCGCGAGGGCGCGCTCGCCTTTTTCATCCATCGCCGCGGCTATCATTTGCAGGTGCTGCATCTGCGCGATACCGATGTCGCGGTGGCGCCGCCGCTGGCGCTCGATGATCCCGATGGGTGGTTCGGCCCGCACGGCGGCCTGCGCTTCGGCGACCTCGAATCCTTTGCGGTGCGCGCCTTTCCCGAATGGCCGGTCGATCTAGTCGCGGTCGGGCCGGGCGACGCCGATCCGCGCGTCGAGGGCGATCCGAACGACATTGGCGCGATGCTGTACAACCGCAGCTACGACATCGCCGACCCCGCGTTCCACCCGTTCGACTGGGGCAGCATGACCGCGATGATCGCGATCCTTGAAATGCGGCTCGACCGGTTGACGACCGACGCGGTACCACCGCCCGGAGCAAGCGCCGAGGACATCGTCGCATTGGAGCAGCGGGCTGCAATCAATCGCGAAGCGCGCGCCCGCGTCGCAGAGATCATCGCCATCGTCCACGAAAGCGCCGCCAAGGAAGCCTTTTCTACCAGCGATGCGACCGCCGTCATGTCTGCGCTGCACGCGATCCATTGGGCAAAGGCGGTGCACCGCATCGACCCCGAAACCGGCGCAGAGGTCCACGATACGATCACCCTGCCGCTGACCACGCACCGCGCCGACGCCAATCTGTGGGTGCATGATTATCAGACGATCCTGTTCGACCGCGCCAAGCACGCGTGGTGCGCTAACCCGGACAGCCTGTCGGCGCCGATGCGCGCCTTTTACGAGCCCTATTGGCGCGACTTGGCAAGCCGTGAAGTGGCGGCGATCGGGCATGAACCCTTCCGCTATGTCCATGATTATGACGAAGATCGCGACGCGGTGCTCCTCGAGCTACCGACGAGTGGGTTGATGAGCCGGATCTTCGGCGACTGCGACAATCTGGTGGTGACGATCGACAAAGCGGATCTGGCGGTCGGCGACTTTTCCCGGCTGCGGGTACAGGTGAGCAACTAGCCGCCTGAATAGCTTTGCGATTGACGTTCCGGTAAACTTGCGGCGCTCCGCAGCGCGCCCTAGTCTCGCGCAATAATTGTGTGGGAGAGCTTGATTCATGGCACGCGTAGCAATCGTCACCGGCGGCAGCCGGGGCATCGGGGAGGCGATCAGCCTCAAATTGCAGGAACAGGGCGTCACCGTCATCGCCAACTACGGCGGCAATGATGAAAAGGCGAAGGCGTTCACCGAACGCACCGGCATCGCCGCGATGAAATGGGACGTCGGCGACCATCAGGCCTGCCTCGACAGCTGCGCCCGCATCGCCGAGGAATTCGGCCCGGTCGACATCGTCGTCAACAACGCCGGCATCACCCGTGACGGCACCCTTGCCCGGATGAGCTATGACGATTGGGACGACGTGATGCGCGTCAACCTCGGCGGCTGTTTCAACATGGCGAAGGCGACGTTCGGCGGCATGGTCGAGCGCGGCTGGGGCCGGATCGTCAACATCGGGTCGATCAACGGACAGGCGGGCCAGTACGGCCAGGTCAATTATGCCGCCGCGAAATCGGGCATCCATGGATTTACCAAGGCGCTGGCGCAGGAAGGCGCCAAGAAGGGCGTGACCGTCAACGCGATCGCGCCAGGCTATATCGACACCGACATGGTCGCGGCGGTGCCGCCGCAGGTGCTGGAAAAGATCGTCGCGAAGATCCCGGTGGGGCGTTTGGGTCAGGCCGATGAAATCGCGCGCGGCGTGGCGTTTCTGTGCAGCGAGGATGCGGGGTTTGTGACCGGGTCGACGATGTCGATCAATGGCGGGCAACATATGTACTGACGGTCCGAGGGCGCTAGCGACGGCGTTCGCGTCAGCGAACGACAAGCTGGCAACCGGTGGCGAAGCCACGGCCCGGCACGGCCAGCGGGGCGGCGATCCCAAAAGATCGCCGAACCCGTCTGACGGCAGGCGGCGGCTTTGCCGCCGCCGCTGGTGCATAATCGGATATAAAACCCGTTCGAATCGAGCGAAGTCGGGATGCCTCCCGACCATATGTGCTCCGACGGGTGTCTCGACTTGGCTCGACACGAACGGAGATAGAGGGCGGTTCTAGATCCCGAACCGCCCCATTCCCGATCAGTCGATGATCACCCCCACCACGCGCCAGGCATTGCCCTCGCGCATCAGCGACACCGTCTCGACCGCTCCTGCCTTGTTAGCATAATCGGTACGGAACTTGACCATCTGATAGCCATAGGGCGGGGCGGGTACATCCACCTCGCTGATCAGCACCCGCGACCGGAGCGCCCCGAGCGGCGGCCGCACCGTTTCCGACGCCTTGGCCCAGATTTCCACCGTGTTGAGCGCCTTGAACGACTGCCCGGTAGCGTCCCAACTTGCCGTCCAGTCGCCCTTGTCGACCAGCGCGAGCCAGTCCCGTGCCGCTACGACCGCGGCGCTTTCGGCGGGTACGGTGGATGGAGACACGGCCGGCGCGCTGGCCGTCCCGGTCATCGACGCAAAAGCAAGCAAAGCAAAGGTGAGCGACATGAGAAGACCTCCTAATATCCAGCTGAGGGGCCGCACCATGCGGGGTGCCTCGGCCGATGCCGCAAGCTCTTCCATGCCGGGCGCGGCCCCCGCACCCCCCAAAGCTTTGGACCCAAGGATTTCGGGGTCAGCCCGTTCGATTGCGCTGAGCTGCCGCGCGGCTTCGCGGCTACTCGAAACCGCCATTTTGCGCCGCGCGTCACGCAGCCGTTCGTTGATCGTATGGACCGAAAGCCCCAGGTGCCGGGCCATGGATTTCGCGTCATAGCCGCTGACCAACAGACGCAGCGTTTCCTTTTCCTTTTCGGTGAGGCTCTGGATTCCTGCGGTCATCGTCTCGCCTGCGTCTGTGCCAGATCGGCTAGCTAGGTTAGCGCGCGCCAAAATCGCGATCCACCCCAAATAAATCGTACCTGCCCGGCAACGCGAGGTTGTAGGCTGTCCATATGACCGCCGCCTTCCACCCCCCCGTCAAACGATCGGTGACCATCGCGGGTCATCCGACGTCGATCAGCCTCGAACCGATATTCTGGGATGCGCTGGAAGCCGAAGCCGCGCGGCAGGCGCTCCCCGTCAACGCGCTCGTCGCGCGGATCGACGTCGAGCGAATGGAGGCCGATGATCCGCCGAACCTGACCTCGGCGATCCGGCAATGGCTGTGGCGGCGGCGCGCCGATTAGATCGCGGCGTACACCGCGGTTCCGAACGCCGCGCCTTTGTCGGACGCGTGATGCAGGAACAGCGACGGTTCGATCAGTTCGAGTTCCATGATGTGAAGCTTGCCCGCCGCGTCGCCGACCATGTCGACGCGCGCGTAAACCGGCGGGGCAGGTGCCGCGGCCAGCGCCGCGGTTGCCAGCGCTCGCGCGTCGGCACGCGCTTCCCACACCGCCTCGCGGCCGCCAAATTGTTCCTGGACGCGGAAATCGCCGGATGCCGGGCGCTTGACGATCGCGTGGCTGAAATTTCCGGCGAAGAAGAACAGCGAAAATTCGCCATCGGTCAGGATGCCCGGCATGAGCGGTTGGACGAGACGGCGCTGGCCGCGCGCGTCCGCGGGAATCGCCTCGCCTGCCGCGATGCGGTGGGTGCCGTCTGCACCGCCTGAGATCGCGGGTTTGATGACGACTTCTTCGGCGCCGAGTTGCGTGCGCGCGTCGGCAAGGTTGGCGTCGGCGAGCGCCGCAACCTCGACCGTCGGCACCACCGCGACGCCCTTCGCGCCAAGTTCGCCCAGATACGCCTTGTCGCTGTTCCAGCGCAGCACCGGCACCGGATTGGCGACCGGCAACGCTTCGGCTTCCAGCCGATCGAGCAGCGCGTACCAAGCCGCGACATCGCGCTGATAGCCCCAAGCGAAGAGCGGCAGGATCAGGTCGTAACTCGACAGGTCGCCGGGGTCGGTCCACACGCGCTGCTCGACGATCAGTCCGGCGCCGCTCAGCGCCGCCGCCTTGCGGGCAAAGGCGGGCTGCCAGTTCTCGTAATAATCGGGCGCCGGGACGAGGATGGCGACGCGGGGCTGGAAGGGCATTTCAGAACTACCTCTTAGTCCGTCATTGCGAGCGGAGCGAAGCAATCCAGAGCGGCTTGTCACACTCTGGATTGCTTCGCTTCGCTCGCAATGACGACGATATTACCGACCCAGCAATCCGCGCGCCTGCCCGGCGATATGCGACAGCATCGCGCCATTGGGGTTCGGGATCGTCCGCGCCCGTTCGACCGTGGCGCGGAATTGCGCGACACGCGGGGCATATTCGGTCAGCCATTTGGTCACCGCGGTGTCGAGATCGCCTTTCGGCAACTGGCCAAGGAACGTCAGCCGCATCTGCTGGAAATCGCGCGCCAGGCTGTTGACCAGCAGGCGTTCCCATGGATCGCCGGGGCTCATATGCGCGGCCAGCGTCTGCGCCCAGTCGAGCCCGAGCGCTTCGCCCAGATGGGTGAAGGCGCTGGTCACCGCAACCTCGTCATCGCCGCGCCGTTCGGCGAGGTCGACGATCCCGATCGCGCCGTCGGTCTTGAACAGCCGCACGACCGCGGCGGTCAGCGCCTCGGGCGCGCCTGCGTCGAGCAATTGCTGGGTCAGCATGTCCCACTGGCGCTTGACCGAGGGACTCAGCAGCCCGTCGACGCTGGCGTTCAGACGATCGACCCCAGGCTCAAGCCGCGCGACCACGGGTCCGGCCTGCGCCAGCGTTTGTGTCACGCGCAGCAGGTCGGCCATTTGCGAGGTCATCGCCGACGCCGCTTGCGCAAACAGCGACAGGCGCACGCTCTCGGCGATCTTGGCATCGTCGAGTGCGGTCCAGATCGCGGGCATGTCGAGCAGGCGCTCGACCGCGACGAAAGCAGCAGCGATGTCGCCGAGCGCGCAGCCCTCTTCCTCGACCAGTTCGAACGGATGGACGATGCCCATGCGGTTGATGATCCGGTTGGCGATCTTGGTCGCGATGATTTCGCGGCGCAGCTGGTGATCGGCGATCGCCGCTGCAAAATCGCGCTGCATTTCGGACGGGAACGCCGCAGCAAGATCGCTTGCCAGCGCGGGATCGTCGGGCAGGCTGCTGTTCTCGATCGCTTCCTGCAACGCGAGCTTTGCGGTCGACAGCAGCACCGCGAGTTCGGGACGCGTCAGCCCGCGCCCTTCGGCGGCGCGGCGGAGCAGCTCGTCGTTCGCCGCCAGCCCTTCGACCTTGCGGTCGAGGCGGCCCGACGCTTCGAACGTCTCCATCAGCCGCACATAAGACGCAACCGCCGCCGAGCCGCCTTTTTCAGCGATCGAGAGTGCCAGCGCCTGGAGGCGGTTATCCTCGAGCACCAGTTCGGCGACATCGTCGGTCATGCGCACCAGCAGCGCGTCGCGCGCGTCCTGTGCAAGGCGCCCTTCGGTCATCTCGCGGTTGAGCGCGATCTTGATATTGACCTCGTTATCCGAACAATCGACCCCGGCGCTATTGTCGATGAAGTCGGTGTTGATCCGTCCGCCCTTCGCCGAAAAGGCGATGCGTGCGGCCTGCGTGGTACCAAGGTTTGCACCCTCGCCCACGGCTTTCACGCGCAGATCCTCGGCGTCGACGCGCAGCGCGTCGTTGGCGGGGTCGCCGACCTCAGCATTATTCTGGCTAGCGGCCTTCACATAGGTGCCGATGCCGCCGAACCAGAGGAGGTCGGCGGGCGCCTTCAGGATCGCCGAGATCAGCGAGCCGGGGTCGATTTCGGACACCGACAGGCCAAGCAGCGCCTGAACCTCGGGGCTCAGCGTTATACTCTTCTGGCTGCGCGGGAAGATGCCGCCGCCCTTCGAGATCAGCTTGGCGTTATAATCGGCCCAGGATGAGCGCGGCAGCGCGAACATGCGCTCGCGTTCCTTCCAGCTTTTCGCCGGATCGGGATTGGGGTCGAGGAAGATGTGGCGATGATCGAACGCCGCGACGAGCTGGATCGCCTTTGACAGCAGCATGCCGTTGCCGAACACGTCACCCGACATGTCGCCGCAGCCGACGACGCGAATCGTGTCGCTCTGCACATCGACGCCCAGTTCGGCGAAATGGCGCTGGACCGACAGCCACGCGCCCTTGGCGGTGATGCCCATCGCCTTGTGGTCATAGCCGTTCGACCCGCCGCTCGCGAAGGCATCGCCGAGCCAGAAATCGCGCTCCATCGCGAGCGCATTGGCGACGTCGGAGAAGGTCGCGGTGCCCTTGTCGGCGGCGACGACGAAATAGGGATCGTCGCCGTCGTGGATCACCACGCCCTTCGGATGCACGACCTTGCCCGCAACCAGATTGTCGGTGATCGACAGCAAGGAGCGGATGAAGATGCGATAGCATTCGGTGCCCTCGGCGAACCACGCATCGCGGTCGAGCGACACGTCGGGCAACGCCTTGGGATAGAAACCGCCCTTGGCGCCGGTCGGCACGATCACGGCGTTCTTGACCCGCTGTGCTTTCATCAGCCCGAGGATTTCGGTGCGGAAGTCGTCGCGGCGGTCGGACCAGCGGAGGCCACCGCGCGCGACCGGACCGGCGCGGAGGTGAATACCTTCGACCCGCGGCGAATAGACCCACACTTCGCGCCACGGCAGCGGTTTGGGCAGCCCGGGGACGAGGCTGGAGTCGATCTTGAACGCCAGCGCCTCCTCGGCCGCGGGGGCAAAGGCGTTGGTGCGCAATGTCGCGCCGATCACGGCGTGGAACAGGCGGAGGATGCGATCCTCATCGATCGATTTGATGTCGGCAAAGCCCGCGAGGATGTCGGCCTCAAGCGCTTCGGCGCGCTTGGCATCGCGCGCTTTCGGATCATGAAGGGCGCGGAAGCGTTCGATCAGCGCCGCGGTGAGTGCCGGGGCGTGGCGCAGCGCGCTGACCACGGTGTCCATGCCATAAGCCGAGCCGCCCTGACGCAGGTAGCGGAACCAGGCGCGCAGCCACACGATCGCGCGCGGATCGGTCTGGTTGGTCAGCACCAGTTCGTTGAACGCGTCATTTTCGGCCTTGCCGCCGAGCACCGCGGCAATCGCACCCTCGAGCACTTCGGCATAGGGCAGCAGCGCCAGTTCATCGACATTGGCGGGCAGGCGCAGCGTGAAATCGTGGATAACGATCGGCGGTTCGTCGTCGGCCTCCATCCCCGGCGCGCGGCTCTGGCCGAGCGCGGTCGGGATTTCTTCGAGCACTTCGAAACCGAAATGTTCGAGCGCGGGGACGACGTCGGACAGCGCGAGCGGACCGACCGCGCTATACACTTTCAGCCGCAGCCGGTCGTCGCCGTCGAGGCTCTTCTTCGCCAGCCGCACGCTGCGCGGATTTTCGGCGTCGAGATCGCGCAGGCGCAGGATGTCGCGCGCCGCTTCCTCGGGATTATAGAGGTTGCGGTAATTGGGCGGGAAGGTCGGCGCAAAGCGCGCCGCCAGCGCCGCGGCGCGCCCCGGATCGCCGCGCTTCGCCAGCGCCGCTTCAACCTCGGGCTGCCAGCCGCGGACCATCTGTTCGAGCTGGGTGTTGAGCGCGTCGGTGTCGGGGACGACGCCGCCGCTGCGCAGGTCGAGCGTGTAACGCAACAACGCCGCGCCGCCATCCTCGAGTACCATCGTCCAGCCGATCACCCCGGCTTTTGCCTCGCGCACCAGCATCGCCTCGACCGCGATGCGGCGACCGGTCGACACTTCGTCGCGCGGCAGCCAGACGAACACGAACAGATGGCGGCCCAGCGCGCTGCGCACCGTTACCAGTTTCGGGCGGGGACGGTCGGTGATCGACATCGACGTCAGCACCAGTTCTTCGAGCGACGCCGCGTCGAACGCAATGAGCAGGTCGTGCGGCAGCGCGGTCAGCGCGTGGGCCAGTGCCTTGCCGGCATGGCCCGACGGATCGAAGCCAAATTTGGACATCAAAGTATCGAGCTGGGCGCGCAGCACCGGCACCTTGTCGGGGCGCGCCGACAGCGCCGCGCTGGTCCACAATCCGGCGTGGATCGACAGGCGATCGACCTTTTTGCCCTTGAGTTCGGGAACGATGACCAGGTCGAGCAGCACGCGGCGATGGACCGCCGACAGCCGGTTCGACTTGATGAGCAGCGGCGCTTGGCCGCCGCCATCGAACCACGCAAACGCCGCGTCGAGGGCGGCGGGGGACAAGAGCTGGCTCTCGCCGCTTTCGCTGACCCCCAGCGGATCCTGCACCTTGCCATCGCGGGTGCGCCATTCATGGCCGAGCTGGGTCATCGCCCCCCCTTCGAACCAGCGCAGCAGTTCGGCGGCCTCGCCGTCGACGCGCATCGCGGCATCGGCAAGCATCGCGGCGCGCATCGCGCGCCAGTCGCGCACCGCGGCACGGACGTCGCGCAGCGCGGCTTCAAGGGCGTCGAGCAGGCGGCGGCGCGCGCGTGCATCGCCGCGTTCGAGCTCCATATAGATCACCGACTCGCGCGCCGGACCCTCGCCCGCTTCAAGCAACTGCCCCTTGGCATCGCGCTTCACCGCAACGACGGGGTGGAGGATGCGGTGGACGGCGAGCCCCTGCGCGGCGACGATCTGCGACGTCGAATCGACCAGGAAGGGCATGTCGTCGTTGACGATGACGAGCCGCATGCGGCGGTCGGTACCGTCGGCGGCCATCGGTTCGAGCAGCAGCGACGGGGTGTCGGCGGCGCGGTCGAGCGAGGCGCGCCCCGCAAACTGGCTGGCGTCGGCCAGCGCCGCCTTGTCCATATCATCGCCTTCGCCGGGCAGCGCGCTGCCACGCAGCGCCGCCAGATAGGCGGCGGCGATTTTGGCAGGGACTTTGGCGGTGGTGGCGGTGGACGTGTCCGTTTCCGGCGTGGCGGACGAATTTTGAGGCATAAAGTGCAGCATCCCGAACCAAAAGACGGGGATCCCTGCCGACGATCGGCGGGGGCCCGTTCGCTCCCCACCCTATGCGCTTGTGGCGCGCGCGGCTCAAGACCTCGTTCGCGCGCTCATGTTAAAATATTTCAAGTTTTGGATCGACTGTTGCGTGGAGCGACAAATCCTCCCTGTGGCGAAGCCATGGGGAGGGGGACCGCTTGCGCAGTAAGGGGTGGAGGGGCAGCGAAGGCAGCGCCAAAGCCCCTCCGTCAGCGCTTCGCGCTGCCACCTCCCCATGGCGTCGCCACAGGGAGGATCAGAATCTACGACGTGATCGTGACGGCCCGCTTCGCAAGTTTGGCGATCAGCGCCGGATCATCCGCTGCCTTGGCGACGATGCCGATATGCCCGCCCGGCATAGCGCGCGCGATCAGGACGACAAATTCGGCGTCACCGGCGTCATGTTCGAGGATGATCGCCGGATGCGCGATGCGCAGCGCGTTTAGCTTGTCATCGACCTTTGTATCATCTTCACGCTCGGGCTTGCGCCGCGCGCGCGCGTCCTTGACCAGCCCCTTCAGGCCGCCCGGATAGCGATCGAGATAGGCGGCGAGTTCGCCGCGCCCGACGCCTTCGTCTTTAGCATGGCCCAGCACACAGGCATATTCGGCGAGGCGGGTCTTGTCGTAAGTCGCGCCAAAGACCAGTTTCACCACCGGAGTCATCGGCGCGCGGTCCTGTACAGCAAGCCCGGCATCGTCGAGCAAAGCGGCAAAGGCGTCCGGTTGTTGCTCGGCAACGAGCGCGAAATCCCATGCCTTGGCGACGGCCTGATACAGGGCGCCGCGGCTGCGGCTGTCGGCGGCGATCGCCCGCTCGGCGGTTTCGCGCGCAAGCGCCAGCCAGTCAGCGAGTTCGGCGTCGGCGCCGGGATCGAGGTCACTCTCAAACGCGTCGTCAGCTTCGCGCGCCGCGACAATCGGCACATCGCTGTTGTCGACCAAAGCGCCAAAGCCGGGTGTCGCATCGCCATCGGCGTCATCGTCGAGATGTTCGCTGTCGGGACCGTCGGCCCACACCGGCACCGGCGCGGTCAGCGGCGCGGCGCTGCGCAGCGCCTGTTCGACCGACAGCTGGAGTTCAGCAGCCTGATCGGCAGGCGCCGCTTCCTTCCAGTTGATCACCCCCATGATGAAGTCGATCGTGTCGTCGTCGGACGAGAAAGGCAGCAGGATACCGCGATACATGATCGTCGTGCCGCGATCGTTGACGAATTCGGCCTCGAAACCAATCGGCGCGCGGTTGGCGATGATCTGGAGATAATGGTCGGTCAGCCGCGACAGCAGCGAGCGGCCCGGAATCTGGCTAATGTAATGGACGTCTTCATCGATCTGCGACTCAGCGCGCAGCCGGTCGCCGACAAAGGCGATGCCGGGATTTTCGACCCCGGCGGTAAAGTCGAGCAGCACGGCGTTCGAACCGAAGTCGGCGCCCTCCAGATCGAGATCCTCGACCGAGGGATAGGCGCGGTCGGCGAGCAGCGACGCCCAGTAATTATAGGCGCGCACCTGCATCCGCCGTTCGTCGACACCGACCGACGCGGGCGGATCGATCGCCCCGTCGTCCTGGTCGTGGCTGCCCGAAAGCAGTCCGCGCATGCTGTCCATCATTTATCCCCAGCCAAACACATCGGGGGATGTCATGCACCAGAAGTGGTAAAAGCCGCGTAAACGATGGCAAATACGCTGCCGCGTACCGACGTCGTTACGAGGGGTTTCGCTGGTCGGATGCTGGGGGTTCCGGCCGCCGCGCGATCTTTGTCACGCGGCGGCCGGTCCGGGGGGAGAGCCCGTTTATGTACCGATGAGTATATAAGATGCGGCCGGTTCGTCAAGCGCGTTCTGTACCGCTCAGTAAACTTCTTCTACTAGCGCCCGGGCCAGAGCTTCAGGCCGGTTTCGACCAGCCGCTCGAGCTCGGCGCGCGTCGCACCAGCGCCCGCCTGCACCGCCATGCCCTGGTTCATCGCGGTCAAGAACGCCGCGATTCCGGCGGGATCGACGTCTTCGGGAAAATCGCCCTCGTCCTTGGCGCGGGTGAAACGCTCAAGCATCGCCTGTTTCGCGGTCGCGCTGCGCGCCACGACGGCTTCGCGGATACACTCGGCCTCGGCGCCGCAGGCGACCGAGTTTATCACCCCCAGGCAGCCGTTGGGATTTTCGGGGCAGCTGTACATATCGAGCGCGCCGTACATCAGCCGTTCGGCCACCCCGCGCGCGGTTGGCGCGTCGAGCGCGGCGCGCATATAATCGGTCTTTTCGCGCTCATACAGGTCGAGCGCCTTGTTAAACAGCGCTTCCTTGTTGCCGAACGCGGCATAAAGGCTGGGTTTGGTGATCCCCATCGCTTCGGTGAGGTCGGCCATCGACGCGCCCTCATAGCCCTTCGACCAGAACACGCGCAGCGCCGCCGCCAGCGCCGCATCGACGCAGAACTCGCGCGGACGGCCTTTCGGGACGGTGGCGGCTTCGATTTCCATAACGGCTGGTATATAAGTGAAGCGGCGAAAAATGTCCAGCGACGCCTAGCGTGGGCGCTGGCGCTATGGCCGACAGGGCAATCTGGCCGCGAGGCAAACAAAAAAAGGGAGAGCCATCGCGGCCCTCCCCTTTCTCTTATTCGCTTTGGATCACTTCAGTTTAAAGCGCACCCCGACGCGGAAGGTGCGGCCGAGCAGGTCCGAGTAAGTACTGTTCGCGGCCAGCCCGGTTTCAGGCAACAGCAGCGGATCGGCGTCGAACAGGTTGGTGACATTGAAGAAAAATTCTGCTTCCGACGCATTCCAGGCGGAGACTTTCTGGGTCAGGTTGAGATCGACATAGAAAGTGCCTTTAACGCTGTTGTCGTCATAGGTCGGGAACTGGCTGGTGGAGGTCGGGCAGCCGGTAGTGCATTCAATCGCGTTCGCGAGATATTTGCCCGAACTGACGCCGCGCCCGGTGACCGTGCCCGAGAAGGTCGGGGTCGAGTAATTGATGTTGGCGCGGAAAATCCACTTGGGTGTACTCGCCTGACCGCCGTTAGCGCCGACGGTGTTCAGCGGGGTCGTTCCGACGATGCCCGTGTCGGCCAGATTCTCGATGTAGCGCGTCGCGGTCCCCTTCAGCGTGATCGCTCCGTCTTCGCCCACTGGCAAGCGGTAGGCGGCGTCGAAGTCGACGCCGCGCACCAGACGGCTCACATAGTTGAACGGCTGGGTGCGGATCAGCAGATAGGGAACCGTCGGGGTCGACCGCACGGGATCGTTTGTGATTGCGTCACAGAAGGCCTGCACCCCTTCGTTGCAGCGATTGACCACTTCCTGCGCGCTGATCGAATCGATCGCATCTTCCAAGTCGATGCGGAAATAATCGACCGAAGCGCTAAAGCCCGGCAGGAAGCGAGGCGTCACCACGGCGCCGATATTCCAAGAATCTGCTTTTTCGGGTTGCAGGTCAGGGTTACCCGTTGTCAGACCCGAATAGGGGAAGAATTGCGGCCCGTTGGCCAAATCCGGAGTGAACGCCGGGTTCCGGACCGAATCGCTGTTTGCGGTGCCTGCCTGGAACAGTTCGTTCAGGTTCGGCGCGCGAATATCGCGCGACCGCGTGACCCGGAACCGGATATCCTCGATCGGCGCCCAAGTCGCGCCGAGCTTCCAAGTGGTGACATAACCCGAAGTCGAATAATCAGTCGCACGCACTGCGCCGTTGAATTCAAGACCGAAGCCGAGCGGAATCAGCGTTTCGAGATAAGCTTCTTTAACATTGTAGCTGCCGCGGAACGGCAGATAGTTACCCACCGACCAACGGTTGGATGTCGTACCATTGGGGTTGATGGTTGGCTGGAATTCCAACGGTACCGTGCCGCGGATCTTTTCTTCGCGATACTCGCCGCCGATCGCGATGCTGACATCGCCTGCCCAAGTCGCGAACGGAGTCAGCGACAGGTTGGCGCCGGTAACATATTGTTCGAGAACCTGCTTGCGGAACGGATCGCCGAGCACATAGTCGATCGCCGCAGGGTCGGCGACGCCGAGGCCGAGGCGATTGAGCGGGACGCAGGCCGCATCGTTGTTCGTTGTGCTTGCATCGACATTGATCAGGCACTGGATCGAACCGGGGGCGTAACCGGCCGCATTGCCCGCCGGTGCAAAGGCAGCATTCGTCGCATTCGCCATGTTCCCGACATTCATGATGTCGCGCAATTGTTCGCGCACGTCGGACCGGCCGTATTGCCCGTAGATGTCCCAACGCGCCTCTTTGCCGAACGCGTCGAACTGGCCCTCGGCACCGATGACGTAGCGCTGAACCTGACGCTTGTTGTTGATGCCGCGGAACGGCAGATCGGCCGCTGTGGTGGTGATGCTGACGCTGGTGACGCCTGCCAACCGCGCGGCGCCGAGCGTCTGCAGCGCGAAGGCGTTACACGTGATGGGGGTCGGCACGACAGTACAACCGGTCGTGTTGAGCGTCGCCGAGCCGAGGTTGGGACCGGCGTTGAAGAACACTTCCTGCTTGTTGAACGACCCTTCGGCGAACAGCGTGACATTGTCCGAGACTTCGAAGCTCGCGCGACCATAAAAGCCGTAGCGGTCGTCCTTGGGCGCCAGGCCGATACGACGACCCGAATCGTTCACGCGCCAGTCGCCCCCGACGGTGCGGGTGACAGCGGCGGCACCGCCCAGCGCGGGCGAGTTGAATGAGCCATATTGGAACGGGATGACCTCGCCGTTGTTCCCGAAATAAAGGCCACGCAACGAGTTGGCGACAGTTCCGGCCGATCCCGTAATGAATCCGCCCGGCGCCTGGTTCGTCTGCCCGGCATTCTCACGGAATGTGATGAAGGCCGGTTGGCCGTTGGTCGCCGTATAGGCGGGGTTCGAAAACGCCAGATAGCCTTTGTGGTTCCACGGCCGGTCGTTCGGATCGACCTCGAATATGCCGTCCTGATGCGCGATCTCGGCGTTGAAAACGATATGGCCGCGGCCGTCGGCGAACGAGGTGCCGCCAGCGACGCTGCCCGAATAGTTGAAGCCATCACCAACGTCGGTGATCCCTATGTCGCCGGTGATGCGCAGCCCTTCCATCTTCTTGTTGAGGATGAAGTTGACCACGCCGGTCACGGCGTCCGACCCATAGGCCGACGATGCGCCGCCGGTGACGAGTTCGACGCGTTCGATCAGTGCCTGCGGGATCGTGTTGATATCGACCCAGCCGAAGATTGTCGATCCGACCGAACGGCGACCGTCGACCAGAACGAGCACGCGGCTTTCACCCAGGTTGCGCAGGTTGAGCGCGTTGATGCCCGCCGAACCGTTGGAGATGTTAAGGCGCGAGTTGGCCGGCTTGGTTGAGCCGGCGAGTTGTGGCAGCTGATTGACGAAGTCGGCGATGTTGTTCGACGGCGAGGTATTCTGAATGTCCTCCTGCGTCATCACGATGACCGGGGTTGGGGACTGAAAACCATCGCGGGCGATGCGCGAACCAGTCACGATAATCTGGTCGCCTGGCTCCGCCTCGCTCACGCTCGTCGTAGCGACTTCCTCCTGCGCCAGCGCCGGAGCGCTGTGAACGAGCGCCAGTGCGGTCATCGCGGCGCCGAAGCTGGTGTTGCGGCCCAACGACCGGCGATTTCGTTCAAGATAGCGCATGTAAACCGTCCCCTTAAATTGCCCAAAGGCGCGCCGCACATCGTTCGATGTGGTTCCCGGCGCCGATGCACCGGGCTGGCCCGCCCGCATTATGTCCAACCTGACCGCCTGGCGGCTGTTTGCGCCGCCCTGTTATATTCTTGTGGCTTTCGACCTTTGCGGCCCGACTGTCGCTGCGCTTGCGGCGCGCGGACAGACGGTTCCGTGACGACGAGGTTACAGGGTGGTTACGGTCGGTCAACCGCTTCGCGCTGATCCTGACGATATGGACCTATAGCCGGAGGGCATGGGCGTGCGCAGGCCTTAGCTCGAGTGCAGATAGCTTGCAGTTATAGGCTGGGGTCCGCTTGCTATGGGGTGGCAACACCATGCTACGATAGGCTGATCGCCTCATCATTGGCACAATGTATCGGGGAAGTTTTGTTGATCCAGCGCCGCGCGTTCCTGCTGGCTTCGGCCGCGCTTGTCGCGATGCCGGGCAGCCTTTTGGCAAAACCCCGGGTCAAGGGCGCGACGCGCACCGTCAATCTTGCTGGCGTAAGAGCGCCGATCGAGATCATCGAAGACGAACTGGGCGTGCCGCATGTGCGCGCAGCTTCCAAGCATGACGCCTTTTTCGCGCAGGGCTATCTGGTCGCGCGCGACCGCCTGTTCGCGATGGACATCGACTATCGCCGCGACATGGGGCGCATGGCCGAGGCTTTCGGACCGCGCTTTGTGGCGGCGGACAAGGCGGCGCGGCTGTTTCACTATCGCGGCGATATCGACGCCGAGCTCGCGGCGATCCCGCGCGACGTGCTGGAATGCGCGCGCGGCTATGTTGCCGGGGTGAACGCGCGGATCGACGAACTGGCCGCCGATCCGGCGCAGCTGCCGCTGGAATATGGCATATTGGGGATCAGCCCGCTCCGCTGGAACATCCCCGATCTGGTGCGCCGCCGCGGCCTCGGCATGGGCGACGCCGACGACGAGGTGCGCCGCGCACAATTGCAGGCGCGCGGCGTGCTCGACGCCGAACAGCTGGCGGCGCCGCTGCGCCCCGCCTGGTCCTTCACAGTGCCTGAAGGGCTCGACGTCGCAGCGGTCAGCGAGGCCGATCTGGGCATATTGGACCCCGCCGCTCGCCCGGTCCCCTTCGATGCGATCCAGGAGGTATCGATCAGCCCCGAGCCCGAGGGCGACCGTTTCGCGCTGGGTAGCAATGCGTGGACCATTTCGCCGTCGCGCAGTGCGACCGGGCGGCCGATCCTGGCCAATGATCCGCACCTCGGCATCGGCGGCGCCAGTCCGCGCCACATGATCCATATGACGGCGCCGGGGCTCGATGTCATCGGCGCGGGCGCGCCGGGGCTGCCGGGGATCATGCAGGGGCATACCGACCGTTTTGCCTTTGGTCGCACCAATTTCCACATTGATCAGACCGACCTGTTCATCCTGCGCACCAAGGCGGGTGACCCCGGGCGCTATTGGCATAAGGGCAAGTGGAAGGCGTTCGAGACGTTCGAGGACGAGATCAACGTCAAGGGCGCCCCGCCCGAACGCGTGACGCTGCGCTATGCCAATGGCCGCCCGATCGTGTCGCAGGACGCGGCGCGGAACCGCGCGGTCGCACTTGCCACGGTCAGCATGTTGCCGGGTGCCAATATGCGCTTTGCGATCATCGCGATCAATCTGGCGACCGACTGGGCGTCGCTGCAACAGGCGTTCAAGCTGCACGTGTCGCCGACCAACCTTCATTACGCCGACATCAACGGCAACACCGGGTGGCAGACGATCGGCTTTACCCCGCGCCGTCCCAAGCATGACGGGCTGTTCCCGGCGCCGGGCGACGGCGATTTTGACTGGACCGGCCTGCTCCCCATCAAGGATATGCCACACGTCTATAACCCGCCCGAAGGCTGGTTCGCGTCGGCGAACCAGATGAACCTGCCCGCAGGCTATCCCTATCGCGAGCGGGTCATCAGCTTTACCTGGAGCGATCCCTATCGTTACGACCGCTGCGCCGAGGTGCTGCGCAGCCAGCCGAAGAACCGCATCGAAGACAGCATCGCGCTGCAGCACGATGTCCAGTCGCTGCCCGCGCGGGCGTTGTTGAAGCTGCTCCCCACAAATCTGTCGGCCGAGGCGGCTCCGGCGGCGGCCATGCTGCGACGCTGGGATTGCAGGATCGAGGCCGATAGCGCGGCGGCGCTGCTGTTCGAGATGGTGATGGTGGCGCTGTCGGCAAACTTCCGCGACCGGGTGGTCCCCGTGGCGGCGAAGGATCTGATCCCGACCGTCAACCTCTCCGAAATGCTGCGCATTCTTGGCACGCCCGACAAGCGGCTGGGCGACGATCCGGCCGCAGCGCGCGATGCGCTGATCGACCGCGCACTGGTGGCGGGGTGGAACAAGGCGGTCGAACTCGGCGGCGCCGATCCGGCCAAATGGCAGTGGGGCGACCTGCACCGGGTGACAATTGCGCATCCCCTCGCGTCGTCGATCCCGGCGATTGCAGCGGCCTTTCCCAAAATCGAGGGTGGCCGCTCGGGCGGCGATGGCACCACACCGATGGCACGCGGTTTCAATTCGCGGCGCGGATTCAACGTGTCACATGGCGCGAGCTATTTGTTCGTCGCCGACGTCGGCGCGTGGGACAACAGCCGTTTCCTGCTGCTGCCCGGCCAGTCCGCGGATCCACGTTCGCCGCGCTACCGCGATTTTTATCCCAAGTGGCTGGCGGGCGCGATGCAGCCGCTCTGGTTCAGCAAGGCGGCGGTGGACCGGCATGCGGTGGAGCGGACGATGTTGGCGCCTGCCAAGGGTTGATGGCGTCTCCCCTCAACCGTTCGCCCTGAGCTTGTCGAAGGGCCGTTCTTGCTTTCGACCTCGAAGAAAAAGAACGGTGCTTCGACAAGCTCAGCACAAACGGCTTTGGAGGTAGCGCTAACTCTCTAAAGCGCCTCGGCAATCGCAACCAGCGCGCGGTCCACCGCCGCGGTCGCCTGACTGTCGGTCCCGTCGGGCATATCGTTGGCCAGCACCGAAAAAATCAGCGTCCGACCGCTGCGCGTCATCAGATACCCCGACAGCGCGCGCGATGCGTTGAGCGATCCGGTCTTGGCGAATAATTTGCCTTCGAGGATCGTGCCCTTGAACCGGTTCTGCAACGTGCCGTCGCGTCCCGCGATCGGCAGCGTCCCGCGCCACGCCATGCTCCACGGCTGGCGGGCGATCCAGCTGAGCAGGCCGACCGCGGCGCGCGGCGAGATGCGGTTGTAGCTCGACATGCCCGACCCGTCCGAAAAGTCGTAGCTGGTTTCGGCGACGCCTGCCTGCGTCATCAGCTGCCGCACCGTCGCCTGCCCATCCGCAATCGAACCGCTGCCGGCTTGTCGTGCAACGCGGCGCAGCATCAATTCGCTGTGGAGATTCTGGCTCTCCTTGTTGATCCGTACCATATTTTCGGCGAGCGGCGGCGGGGGCAGTTCGGCGAGCATCGTAGGTTCGGTGGACAGGGTTGCGGGGGCGCCCTTGCGGTTCTCCGGGTCATCCGCGGCGGTCAGCGCCCGGTGGCGGACCTCGATCGCGCCATCGACACGCACCCCGCGCGCCTTCAACAATTCGCCGAGGCGCCACGCGGCATAATGCGCCGGATCGTCGATGCCATAACGCAGCGTCATGGGCGCGGCATCGGCTCCGACGGTGCCGGTCAGGCGCAGGACGCGGCTGTTCGGCCTACGATCGGCTTCGATCTTTTCATCCTTGCCCGCGACGGTCGTGACGCGATTTTCGATGCTGTAATAGCCCGATGTCTGGATGGTCGGTGCCGCACCAACCGCGCCCGGCGCCAGCTTCACCACCAGCTCATTATCGTCGAGCGTCAGCGCCGAATTGCCGGTGCCGTAGCGCGAGACGATATTGTTCCAGCTCATCCCCGGGCTCCAGCGCTCGTCGGGGAGCCAGCTGTCGTCGCCGACGATGTTGCGGACGCGGCGCGTCTTGGCGGCCACGGCGTCGGCGAGCGTTTGCAGGCAGTCGGTCTTGCAGTCGTCGGTGCTCGACAGCAAAGGATCCCCGCGCCCGTGGAGCACGACATCGGTCGCACCACCGGCGCCGGTATCGAGCCGGACGCCGGTGCCTTTGGCCGTCTGTTGAAGCAGCGGCAGCTGGGCATAGCCGACCGCGGTGGTGAACATCTTGGTATTCGACGCGGGGATGAAGCGCTGGTCGGGCGCGATCGACAGCAGCACTTCGCCATCAAGGGTCGTGACGAGCACGCCAAATCGTGAACCTGCCGGTGCTTCGGCCAGTTTCTGCTCGACGGTTGCGAGCAGCGGCGCGGGCGCGGAATCGGCGGGGGCGCGAGCGTGGGCCGGGGCGAGCAGGAGCGCCAACGCGAAGACCGGTGCGAGCTGTTTGATCGAGGTTTTCATGATGTCTCCCGTGCGTCCCACGCATTGATAAGCTGTTTGCCGACGGTGGGCCGTAGCGCCGCGATGCCGCTGTCGAAATGGCGGGTCGGATGGACCCGATTGGTCAGCAGCGCCCACGCGACGCCGCGTTCGAAATCGATCCAGAGGCCGGTACCGGTGAAGCCGGTATGGCCGATCGTGTCAGGCGAGCAGGAGTCGCCGCCGTGCCATTCCGCAAAGGCGCGCTCCCAGCCGCAGGTGCGGTGGCGTTCGTCGGCAGTGCGAACTTCAGCCAGCATCGCCGGGGACAATATCGAGCCGTCGAGCATTGCGCGGGCAAACCCCAGCACGCCGTCGATGGTGCCGAACAGCCCGGCGTGACCCGGCGCGCCGCCGAGGGCGAAGGCATTTTCGTCGTGGACTTCGCCCCGCAGCACGCGCCCGCGCCATTGGCAATGTTCTGTCGCAACTGCCGGACCGGGGGGCGGACCGAAGCTCAGCCCGTCGCCGAGCGGCCAGTCGGAGAGCGGCGCCCCGGTCAGGCGTTCGATCGCGATACCGAGCAGGATGAAATTGATGTCCGAATAGACCGGTGGCCCATGCCGCCATTCGCGTTGCAGGACCAAGGCGCGCAGCCGCGCCGGATCGTCGCCATAGGTATAGATCGGCTCGACCGCGGGCAGGAAGGTCCGGTGCATCAGGCAGTCGCGAAAGGTCAGGCGGCGTTCAGCGGCGTTCGCGACGTCATATTGGCGCAGATCGGGGATCGCGTCGGTCAGCGGCCGGTCGAGGTCGAGGCGGCCTTGTTCGGCGAGCGTCAGGATCATCGTCGTGGTCGCGATCACCTTGCTGAGCGAGGCGAGGTCGAACCAATGGTCGCGCGTCAGGTCTTCGCGTTCGGGAACAAGCGCGGCCATGCCCGCGAAGCGCACCGCGCTGGCGCCGTCGGCGCTGACCACACCGAGCGCGGCGCCGGGAATGCGGCCGCTCTCAACCGCGGCCTGTGCGGGCGCGAACCCCGCTTTGCAAATCGCCTCGATCGTCATGGCGCGGCCCGCCCCTTCACCCGCGCGATCAGGGGCAACAGCAAGATCGCGACGAAACTGAGCGCGCCCGACAGCAGGAAAAATCCGTCATAGCCGATCTGCGTCTGCATCGTCCCCGACGCGCCCGCGAGCAGCCGCGGGAGCAGGAAGGCGAACCCCGACAGCAACGCATATTGCGCGCCGGGATATTTCGGGCTGACCAGCATCGAGAGATACACGACGAAGACGGCACCAGCGAACCCGTTACCGAACTGATCGACCGCGACCGAGGTGTAGAGGACAAAGGCCGATGGTTCGCTGTGCCACAGCCAGACATAGATCCAGTTGCCCGCCGCCGCGGTCACCGCGCCGATCGCGAGCGGCCACACCAGCGGCAGTCGCATCGTCAGCCACCCGCCGAGCGCGACCCCCGCCATGCTGGCGGACAGCGCGACCACGCCGTCGGCAACACCGATCTGCTCCAGACTATAGCCCCTGTCATTCCACAGCGGATGCGACAGGGTCAGGGTGAGCACGTCGCCCATGCGATAGAGCGAGACAAAGGCGAGTACCACGAGCATCGCGGTGCCATAGCGCCAGAACAGCTCGACATAGGGCGCGGCGAAGGTCGAGATGTTGGCCAGCGCTTCAGCCGGCAAACGGCGGATGCGCGGCAGCGCGATGGCGAGCGCGACAAAGGGCAGCAGCGCGACCGCCAGAACGATCGGGGTCACATTGGTCTTCGCCGAAAAGCCCGCGCTCTGCACTGCGGACAGCAAGGCCCAGCCCACCGCTGTGGTAGCGAGGGCGACCGCGAGCAGGATCAGCAGGCTGGCTAGCGTGCCGGTGACAAGTGCGCGGGCGCGGCCACCGGCACCCTCCTGTTCGGGCCGCATCGCGGCGAGGATCGGAAAGGGTGCAAAGGCGGCGACCGCGATCGCCAGATAGGCCCAGGTCCAGTCGGCCCACGCCGCGACCAGCACCGCGCCGCTGCCCGCCGCGACCATCGCACTGCGATAACCCCAAAGGTTTGCGGCCACGATTGGCGCCTGTTCGGCCTGCGTCGGTGCAAGTTCGATGCGCCAGCCGTCGGCAGCGACCTCGAGCGTCGTCGTCCAGAAGGCAAGCAGGATCGCGAACAGCGCGGTCAGCGGCAGGCTTTCGTCGTTCGACGTAAAGGCCATCGCGACCATCGAGGTAAAAATGCCGAGCTGCGACAGCATGATCCACCCGCGCCGCCGTCCCCAAAAGCGCGCAAAGCCCGGAACATCGTACCGCTCGATCAACGGCGCCCACGCGAATTTGAAGGTCGGGAGCAGCGCGATCCACGCGAAGAAGCCGATAATCACAATATCGACGCCATGCCGCGACAAGCGCAGCGTCAGCACCGCGTTGAACATATAGAAGGGCAGTCCGGCGGCGAAGCCGAGCAGCAGATAGAGGCCAAGCAGACGCCGCGCTGAGGGCCGGGATTGAGGCGCCCCGATCATTGCGCTGGCGTCGATCGCCGCCGCGGTCATCCGTCGGCTTTCGGGCTGGTTTCCTCCGGTTCGATCGCCTTCTCCCAGCGCGCCACCACCGTCGTGACGGTCAAATTGGCGCTGGCGCTCGCCACCGTGCGCGTCATGTCGAGCAGGCGGTCGAAGGGCAGGATGAAGCCGACGACCAAGGCAGTCTGTTCGGGCGTGATACCGACCGACGACAGCACCGCGGCGAGCATGAACAGCGACGCCGACGGGATCGGTGCGGTCCCGAACGCAGCGAGCGCACCGGTCAGCAAGATGATCGCCAGCATCGACAGGTCGGGGTCGATGCCGACCGCCTGCAAGGCAAAGATGCTGAGCAGCCCGACATACATCGCGGTGCCGTCCTTGCCGATGCTCGCGCCGATCGGCAGCACGGTCTTGGCGACGCCGGGCGCGATCCGCAGATCATCGAGCGCGATGCGCAGCGCGACGGGCAAGGTGGCGGCCGACGAGGCGGTCGAAAAGGCGACGGCGAGCGCGTCGATAATCGTGCGGTAGAAGCGCAGCACCGGCCGCCGCGCGACAAAGGCGATGAGCGGGAGATGGACGAGCAGGATTTGCAGGATCACCCCCACCACAACCGCGACCGCCAGCCAGCCGATGTTGGCGAACACCGCAACGCCATTGTCGGCGACCGCCTTTGCGATCAGCGCCAGCACGCCGAAGGGGGTCATTTCCATGACGATCCGGACGAGGTGGAACAGCACCTGCCCTGCCGATTGCAGCAAGTTCGCCATCGGGCGCCCCTGCTCGCCCGCCAGGATGACGCCAAAACCGAACAGCATCGAAAAGAAGATGATCGCCAGCATGTCGCCATCGACCAGCGCCTGGACGATATTGACTGGAATAATGCCGACCAGCTGATCGTGCAGCGACTTGGCCTCGCCCAGCGCATGCGGAACCGCATTGCCCAGCGCCGCACCCGCGCCCGGTTCGATCAGCAGGCCAACCGCGATGCCGATCGACACCGCGCAGAACGTCGTGAAGGCAAATAGCCCGATCGTGCGCGCGCCGACTGAGCCGAGCTTGCGCGGATCGGCGAGCGCGGTGACCCCCGACGCGATGCTGATGAAGACGATCGGGACGACCAGCATCCGGATCAGGCGGACGAACAATTCGCCGATGACGGCGATGGCCGATGCCGCCGCGGGCCAGAACAGGCCCAGCAGCACGCCGATCACCATCGCCCCCAGGACCCGCTGCCACAGCGGAATTGCAAACCAGCCGCGAAGAAAAACTGTCATCGGCCCTGTTGCCCCGTTCGTGTCAAATCCCGCCCCAAAAACCGGGCTGCGGCGGCGACAGCACGCCCATTGCGCCGCTGACCCCACCGGCGCGATCCTCGGCAAGCCAGAGCGGTCCGTCAAGGTCGGCGAAGGCACTGTTCGCGGCGATCGCCCATGCGGGGGCGATCGACAGCGACGAACAGATCATGCAGCCGGTCATGACGCCCAGCCCGCGCGCGCGCGCCGCGTCCGCCAGTTCAAGCGCCGCGGTCAGCCCGCCGGTCTTGTCGAGTTTGATATTCACGACGCCATAGCCATCGGGCAAGGCGGCCAAATCGGCGGCGACATGCACCGATTCATCGGCCGCAATCGGGATCGCCGAGCGGAAGCCGATCAGATCGCGGTCGGCATCGGCGGGCAGCGGCTGTTCGAGCAAATCGATCCGCAGGTCGGTCATCAGCCCTTGCAGGCCGCGCACTTCGTCGATGGTCCAGCTTTCGTTGGGATCGACGATCATCTTCGATTTCGGGGCCGCGGCGCGGACGGCGGCAAGCAGTGTGGCGGGGGCGCTGCGGTCGACCTTGACCTTCAACAGCGGCGCGTCGGCGAGCGCGGCGGCGGCGCGCGCCATATTTTCGGGGGTGTCGAGACTGATCGTCATTGCGGTGACAATCGGGCGGAGCGGGCAATCGAGATTAAGTGCCGTGGCCAGATCGCTGCCCGCCAGTTGCAGCTCGAGATCCCAAAGCGCGCAATCGACCGCGTTGCGCGCCGCAGAAGCGGGCATGCTTTCAAGCAACTGCTGCCGGTCCAGCCCCTGTTCGATCATGCCGCGCATCGTCTCGATTGCGGCAATCGCGCTGACGACGCTCTCGCCATAGCGCGGATAGGGGACGCCTTCGCCGCGCCCGGTCATGCCATCCTGACCGATGGTGACGGTGACGACCTCCGCCGCGGTCTTGACCCCGCGCGAGATACGAAAGGGGGCGTGCAGCGGAAACGTCTCGGCAAAGACGGTCAGGGTGCGGGGCATGATCTACCGGTCAGGCGGTTGCGGCGACGGCGGGCGAATGGACGTCGGCGCCCAGCAGCCGGTCGAGAATTGTCTCGACCCCGAAGCGATACGGATCGCTGGTCGGCAGGCCGAATTCGGCTTCGGTCGCGGCGCACAGCGCGCGCGCCGCATCCTCGGCCATCGCCGACGTATTGAGCGCGATGCCGACGAAGCGCACATCGGCGTTGGTCAGCCGCGCGGCGCGCAGATTGGCCTCGATGCAGTCGGCGATACCCGGCAACTGGTAATGCGGCAGGCCGCGCATATGCGGGCGCACCGGATCGTGACACAGGACGAGCGCGTCGGGCTGCGCGCCGTGGATCAGGCCCATCGACACCCCGGCGAACGAGGGATGATAAAGCGAACCCTGTCCCTCGATCAGATCCCAGCCACCGTCGCCGCGTGCGGGCGAAATCTGTTCGATCGCGCCCGAAATGAAGTCGGCGACCACGGCATCGAGCGGGACGCCGTCGCCCGAGATCAATATGCCGGTCTGGCCGGTGGCGCGGAAGTCGGCGGCGACGCCGCGCTTTTCGAGCGCGCTGGCGAGGCACAGCGTCGTGTACATCTTGCCGACCGAACAATCGGTGCCGACGGTGAGCAGGCGCTTGCCCGCGCGCGGCTTGCCGTTGCCGATCGGAATATCGGGTCGCGGGTCGCGCACATCGTGGAGCTTACGGCCAAGCCGCCCGGCGGCCTCGACCAGCCGCGGTTCGGCGTTCAGCCGGTGGTGCAGCCCCGATGCGATATCGAGTCCGGCCTCCATCGCGGCGAGCGCATCGACGATCAGATCTTCGCCCAGCTTGCCGCCCGCATTGGCGATACCGAGCACCAAAGTCCGCGCTCCGGCTGTGCGCGCCGCGGCGAAATCCATGCGCGGCAGGTCCAGCGTCAGCGGGCAATCGTCGTGGCGATATTCGCCGATACAGATGTCGGGGCGGAAAACGGCGAGACCGCGCGAGGTCTTGATATCGGCCGGGTCACTGGAATGGCCGAGGTAGAGAAGATAGGGTGTGTCGATCATGGCTCAGAGCAACCTGCGGGACGATGAAGGGAGCAACTCTACCTCCACCCGTCGCAATGCCCAATATCCTGCGCCTCCTATCCTATAGCCTGATGCTATAATCCTTCGATCACCGTGGCGAGCTCCTCAAGGAACGCCGACGCCGTTTTCGATGGCGGGCGGTTCTGCAAATAGACTGCGTTGATGTCGAACGTGATCGCGGGTTGCAGCGGCCGACTCGCCAGCCCCGGCGACAGCACGGCGTGGGCCGTGAAATTGTCGACGATCGCCATGCCGACCCCGGCGCCGACCAGCGCGGCGGCGACATAATAGGTGCGCGCCGACACCACCTCGTTCAGCTCGACCTCGAGCCGGCTGAGTTCGCTCGACAGCATGCGTCCGATCGGGCCGCCCTGCACCGGGCTGATGAATTTATGCCCGCGCAGCTCGTCGAGATGCAGCCGCGGCGCCGCGCCCGGCATATCCTCTTCGCGGTAGATCACCACCAGCTCGCCCTCGCCGATCACCTGATGCGCGACGGGCGCCGACAGCGGCACTTCAAAACTGATCGCGATGTCGGTTTCATGCTCGTAGAGCTTGCGGACCATTTCATCGTGGTGGAGCGTCTGAAGGTCGAACATGATATCCTCATGGTCGGCCAGGAACCGCGCCACCGCCGCGGGGATCGCGCCGAGCCCCAATGAAGGCAGCGCTGAAATACGCAGCAGCCCGCCGCGCCCGTGGCGCAGATTCTGGCAGGCCTGGCGCAGCGACCGCACCCGGTCCTGAATGTCAGACACTTCGGCAAACAGCGTGTGTGCGTCCTGCGTCGGGATCAGCCGCCCCTTGGCGCGCTCGAACAGGGTCAGCCCGATCGAGCGTTCGGCGTGGCGGAGCACCTTGGTCACCGACGGCTGCGACACGTTGAGCGCGCGCGCGGCGGCGCTGACCGTGCCGTGCAGGAATACTGCGTGGAAAATCTCAATCTGGCGCAGGTTCATTCGGTTTTTGTCCCAAGCGACGGAAATCTGGCCGCGAACGGCCACAAGTAGTCGCCTTATGCCATTGGGTTATAGGGGCTGCAACTCCCCCCTCTGGACGCGGGGCTGCCGTTCGGGACATCTTGCGCGCCGGAATAGCCGACCGGCGGCGGTGCGCCCTGCGCTTCGCCATCGTTCGCACGGAAGGATTAAGCCGATGTCGCCTGTCTCGTTCCCGGTTCGCCGGACCATTGCCGCGCTAGCGGCGGCGGCATCGCTGCTCAGCGTCGCAGGCGCCATGGCGCGCACGGACGAGGCGGTCGACGTGATCATCCGCGGCGGCACGATTTACGACGGCGGTGAGGGCGAGCCGTTTGTCGGCGATGTTGCGATCCGCGGCGACCGGATCGTCGCCATCGGCAGCCCCGGCCGTTATACCGCGGCGCGCATCATCGACGCGACGGGGATGATCGTCGCGCCCGGCTTCATCGATCCGCACACCCACGCCGACAGCTTCCTGCGTTCGTCCGACAAGGCGGTGCGCGTCAACGCCGCCTGGCTGCATCAGGGCGTGAGCACGGTGATGATCGGGGTCGATGGCAACGGGACGCCCGACGTCGCAGCGGACAGCGGCAAGCTGGCGGCGTCGGGGATCGGCACCAATATCGTGCCGTTCGTCGGCTTTGGCCCGGTGCGCCAGCGCGTGCTGGGGCAGGATGCCCGCGCGCCAAGCGCGGCAGAGCTTGACGCGATGAAGGCGCTGGTTGCCAAGGGCATGTGCGAGGGCGCCGTCGGGCTTTCTACCGGGCTGTTCTACGCCCCGCAAAGTTTCGCCAGCACCGACGAGGTCGTGGCGGTGGCGCGCGAAGCGGCGATCCGCGGCGGGCTGTACGACACCCACCAGCGCGACGAATCGAGCTACAGCATCGGCCTGCTCGGGTCGGTCGAGGAGGCGATCGCGATCGGCAAGCAGGCGGGAATGCCGGTGCATTTCGCGCATCTCAAAGCGCTGGGCGTCGATGTTCATGGCCAGGCGGCGGCGGTGATCACCGCGATCGATGCGGCACGCAAAGCCGGCATCGATGTGACCGCCGACCAATATCCCTGGCTGGCATCGGGATCGAACCTCGACGCATCGCTGTTGCCGCGCTGGGCGGTCGATGGCGGCGGCGCGGCCCTGCTAAAGCGGCTCGACGATCCCGCGACGCTGGCGCGGATCCGCGGCGAGATGCAGGACAATCTGCGGCGGCGCGGCGGGGCCAGTGCGTTGCTGTTGATCGCCGAGGGGTTTGCGTGGAGCGGAAAGACGCTGGAGCAGGTCGCGGCCGAATGGAAGCTGGACAGCCGAGACGCGGCACTGCGGATCATCCGTCAGAGCATCGAGGCGAAGAGCCGCGGACAAAAGGGCGGCGGCACCGCGGTCGCATCGTTCAACATGGCGCAGGCCGACGTCGACCTGCTGATGCAGCAGCCGTGGATGGTGACATCTTCCGACGGTTCGGACGGTCACCCGCGGATGTTCGCGACCTTTCCCGAAAAATATGTCCGCTATGTCCGCGAACGCAAGGTGATCAGCCTGCCGACCTTCATCCGCCAATCGACCGGACGCACCGCCGACATCTACAAGCTCGACCAACGCGGCTATCTGCGTCCGGGCTATTTCGCCGACGTCGTCGTCCTTGACCCCGCCGGATATGCACCGCGCGCCGATTATGTCCGCCCGCGCGAGCTGAGTGTCGGGGTCAAAAAATTGTTCGTCAACGGCGCTTTGGCGGTCGACGACAGCCAAGCGACCGGAATCGCGGCAGGCCGTGCGCTCTTACGCCCGGCCCCGCCCGCCTGCGCCGCATCGCTATGACGGCACGCGCGGATAACGGCCGCGAAAAGTCGGTAAGAAGAAACGGGAAAATTTAAGTCGAGATTCGGGATTACCGCTGCTCCATTGGACTGGCTTTGCGGAAAGCGTAACTTCGCGCGACGACCCGCATCCGAACACGTCGAAACCGCACCAATAAAGTCAAGTTTGCGCCGCCCGGCGCACCCGACTTCTGGCCCCGCCTTCTTCGATGCGAACGCGTTCGACGATTTCTGGACGCGGGTTCCGCCCGGTTCAGAATGAGCTTTTACAAGGCGGAGAACGGCGCCTCTCGCCGTCCGCCGCTTCGCGATTTGGCCGGTAGCGCCTCCGCCGCTTTACAGCGAAGAGTGCGCGAATGCAGTCATCCGGCCTCCTTGTTGACCGGGCGCGCTCGACTGCTGGCCACCTCTTGCGGACCTGCTCGATCAACGCTGCCGATAGGGGATAAATCAGGACCTGATCAGCACCAAGCTGGCGTTGTCGCTGCCGTCGCGCATCAAGGCTCGATCGATCAGCGATTGCGCAAGCGCGGCAAGCGTTGGGACCCGGTCCCTGTCCGCGTCCAGGGTTCGCGAGACGCCGTCCGAGCAAAGCATGATGATATCCCCCGTGACGAGCGGAATAGCCAGCCGGTCGATGACAACTTCGCGATCCACCCCCAGCGCGCGCGTTATCACGTTCGCTTTTGGGTGAGTGCTCGCAGCGGAGGGCGGTATCGTCCCCGCATCGACCATTTGCTGCACGACGCTATGATCACGGGTCAACTGTTGCCACGTGTCGCCGCGAAGTCGGTAGGCGCGGCTATCGCCCGCCCAGAATATCTCGAGCCGGTCATCAACGAGCAAGGCCGCCACGATGGTCGTACCGCTGCGCCGTCCGGCGTCCGCATAGCGGTCATAGATCAGCGTATTTGCGGATTGTAGCGTGCGTAGAATATCGTCTCCGCATAAAATTTGCCCGCTACTCGCGAGATCCCTCAGCGCATCGATGGCGATCTGCGCGGCGACATCACCCGATTGATGGCCGCCCATCCCGTCGGCCACCGCCCAAAGTTTAGCATCGGGCAGATTGAGGATGCGATCCTCGTTGACGGCACGGACATGGCCGACGTGGGTCAGCGCAACAGATTCGATCGCGGCAACAGTAGCGTCGATGACCGGCGCCGCGCCGCGACCGAAGATGCGGAAAAAATTCATTCGCGATCGTCAGCCGCCGCCGCGTCGGCGACATTATAGGCTTGCACAAACGCCCGATCGAGCACGCCCGACTTTTTGCCTTTGATCTCCTCAAGCAGATCGGCATGCCGCTTTTCCAGCTCTTTGAGCTGGGCCGCCGCTCGGTTCTGGAACAACGACCGGCCCGGCGTCTCACCGTCGATGCTATCAGGATCGAAGCATGCAATCGCTTGCTGCAAGCTTCCACGCAGTCCAGCAAAAGTTGCGACCAGATGGCGCTTGATGTCACGAAACGACGATTGCAGCGCGGCCGGACCCGAAAGAAAGCCGTGCGATCCGCCCAGGATCAGATCGATCGCCAGTCGCTGCGTCGGCGCCCATTTGAACGGATTGTTATCGGCGCTGCCGATCGTCGTCCGCGTCATCTGGTAATGCGAGCGCGCATGGTCGCGTTCGCTCATCAGGTCGCCAACGCCAAGCACCATCTGACGGTACACCCCGCCGACGCGGCGCATGATCTCCACCGGATCCTCGCGCGCCAGCAACGAAGCATCAAGGCCCGCGCCCTCGCAAAAAGCGTCCAGTAACGACCCGGTGGTGACCGTCGGCCCGCCGGACCGCGTCGCGAGCGCGGTGTCGGTCCAGTCGCTGGGGACGTCGATCGAATCACCGAGCGGCGGTGTCAGCACCATGGTGCGCGTTTCCTGGCCTCCGAGATCGCCATGCGGGGCTTCAGATGCCACAATTCGAAAGTCACCAAGGCGGATTGCGAACGGCAGGGAGACCATGATCTCGGTCTGATCGGCAAGCCGCTCGCCTGTGGCCGCATTGAAGACCCCGTTTGCGCCGAGCGGGCGCAAGGTCAGCCCTTCGACCCCGACAAAGAATTCGCAGTGGGTGCGCGACAAGGCGCAATCGGGATCGGGGATCGACCAGTCGGCGCTCTTGTCGCGGCCGACCCGCAGTACGCCTTCGCGCAGCAGCCTGGCATCGACCGGATGGATTTCGTCGCCGCGCGCGAAGAGTTGCAACATGTACATAATATGCGCTTTCCTCAGGCGACCTGGCGCCGCGGCGCGGTAACGACAGCCGGTTCGGCAATTCGGGTGGCGAGCATCGACGCTTCCTCATCGATCGTACCCGCGGCGAATTTTTCTTCGGCCGCGCCGGCGGCCCGGTTGAAGGCGTCAAACGCAGCGCCAAATTCATCGCCGCGGCGATGCGAAATCCGCAGTGCAAAGCGCGAGGTCGCCGCCTCGTCGAGCGCCTTGCGAAGGCGCCCGAGCGGCCGGGTCACCGCAGCGCCGCTCAAATAGCCGATGATCATTACGGTCACCATCACGACCAGCGACAGCATGACCAGGAGCCAGCGCGTGTTGTTGGTAGCGGCCACGAGCGCGTCGGTGCGGACGACAACATCGACCTTGCCATAGGTCGCTCCCGCATAGCGTATCGGCTGCACGATCCGCATCCCGCCGTCCTGGCCTGGCCCGACATAGCTAACCACCGCACTATTGGCCACGCCCACGCGCGCCTCACCTTGCGGCGCCGCGTAACGCGCGCCGATGCGGCGACCATCGGTCGCGGCGCGGACAATATTGTTCGCGTCGATAACGGTCATCGCTCGGATTTCGCGATCTTCGCTCGCGCTCGAGACAAAGGCTTGCAGGGCGCCCCAATCCTGCTGATCCGCAGGCAGCCCAGCATTGTCCACCACGACTACCCCTGCGTTGCTCGCAACAAAAGCCGCGATAGTTCGGCCCGACGTCGCCGCCATTTCCTCGAACGCGCGGTCTTCGCGCGCGCTGATCAGCGAACCGCAGATCGCGAGCACCGCGAAGGTGACCGCCGCCAGCAGCAGCGGCAATTTGACGCGCAGCGACAGGCCGCGGCGCGGCACCGCGCTCTCTTCGCGCGCGCTCATTTCGCGCATGATCGCTTTGCGGACCGCTTCGCCATCGGCAAAGCGTTGTTCGGGCTTTTTCGACAGCAGCTTGTCGATGATGAACCGCAGCCCCGGGGGACAGTCACCCGCCGACCGCTCGATTGGTTCGACCCGTTCCTGCGCAATCTGGATCGCCAGCGTGGCGAGGCCGATGCCCGGGAATGCTGCCTTGCCCGTCACCATTTCATACAGCACGATGCCGAGCGAAAACAGATCCGAGCGATGATCGACCGGGAGGCTGAGCGCCTGTTCGGGGCTCATATAGCGCGGCGTTCCGATCATCTGCCCGAACTGGGTCTGCGCCAACTGGTCGCTGCTTCCCTCGGGATCGGGCTCGTCGATGCGCGCGACGCCGAAATCGACGAGCTTGGCGGTGCGGCCGTCGTGCGACAGCAGGATGTTCGACGGTTTGACGTCGCGGTGCACCACGCCCATCCGGTGCGCATAGGCGAGCGCGCCGGCGAGCTGCTGCCCGAGCACCAGCACACGCTCATAGGGCATCCGGCCATTGGCCTGCAGCAACGTGTCGAGCGGCTGGCCTTCGATGAGCTCCATCGCGATATAGGCGATGCCTTGTTCTTCACCCACCTCGTAAATCGTCGCAATATTGGGATGGCTCAGTGCGCCTGCCGCACGCGCCTCACGCAGGAAGCGGATGTTGAGCCCGGGATTGCGCGCATATTCGGGCTTGAGCACCTTGATCGCGACCTTGCGCCCGATGCTCGGATCGACGGCCCGATAGACGTCGGCCATAGCGCCCTCACCCAAGCGGCCCTCGATACTGTAACGTCCCAGCGATTTCATCAGTCTGCACTCTCTTCAACGCACCGTTTAGCGGGCGAAGGTTGAAACATCGCTAGCGGCGCGACCGGACCGTGGCCTCGATCCGTTCGGCACGCGCCAAATCAGCCTTGATCACTGCATTTGCGGGGTCGAGCGCCGACGCGCGCCGCAACAGCTGCACCGCGCGCGTCGCGGATCCTTTGTTGAGCGCGGCCAGTCCCTGCGTCCGCAACTGGCGAGCGGCAGCGGGGGTGGTCCGGGCGGCGGGCGGCGCGACCGCCTGTTTGGGAGGCTGCGCACGCGGTGCGGACGGCGGCGCAGACGGTGTCGAAGGCGCTGGTGTCGCCGCCCGGCGCGCCGGTGCCGGCCTGGTGCCCGGTATCCGCAACGTCTGACCCGCGGTCAGCGTGGTCGGCTTTTCGATCCCGTTGTACCGGGCGAGCTGATAGGTCAGCAGCCGATTTCCGAGAAAGCGTTGAGCGATGCCGACCAGCGTGTCACCGGGCTGGACAACATAGTCAAAGGATTGCGGCCCGAGCAGCTCGACCGGATCGCGCGCGATGGAATCGCGGAGCAGGGCGAGCGACGGATTGTTGGGATCGCGCTTGATTCCAGACTTGATCAGCTTGCGTGCCGCAGAAACATCGCCTTGGTTCAGATGTTCGGCAATCGCATCGATGCTCTGGGCGCTGCTGGCGGGGGCCGATACCGCGCCCGGTTTCGGGCCGCTCGCGCAGCCCGCCAAAGCCAGCGCAGCAGCGAGGACCATGGTGCGCCGGAGATATCGGCACGGGCGTATTTGAGCAGCGATCGTCATGATGTCATTCTCTCGATTTGGGGGAGGTCGGAGGGCGACTGGAGCAAAGCCGTAAGGCTCGCCCGGTCGTTTATGAAACTCAGGAAATCAGCGGCCGACAGGGGACGCGAAAAATAATAGCCTTGGAAATGACGGCAACCATGCTGCGACAGCCAGCGATATTCCTCGGCGGTTTCGACACCTTCGGCGAGGACGCGAATGTCCAGCCCGCGCCCCAAGGCGATGATACTCTGGCAAATCGCCTGGCTTTGCGGCCGAATATGGACGTCGGTTACGAACTCGCGATCAATCTTGATCTTGTCGAACGTGAGCTGGCGAAGCGTGCTGAAGCTGGAATAGCCGGTGCCGAAATCGTCGATGGCGATCTTCACTCCGAGCGCCCGTATCTTGGCGAACAGGCGCGCGAGATCGGCGTCGTCAGTGCTCGCCACGCCTTCGGTCAGCTCGATCTCCAGACATGCGGGGTCGAGCGAATGATTGTGCAGCGTCCGGCTGAGAAACTCAGCAAATTTCGCATCGTGAAGTTGGTTGGCGGAGACGTTGATGGCGATTCTTAGAGGGCCAGCAGCGCCCCCCTCCCACTCGCTCGCTTGGCGCGCGGCCGCGTTGAGAACCCACATTCCAACCTGCTCCGCCAGGCCAGCGGCTTCAACAATCGGGATAAATAGGGACGGCGGCACACTGCCCCGCTCGGGATGGTGCCAGCGGATCAACGCCTCGGCCCCTGTCACACATTGCCAATGCGCGTCGATCAGTGGCTGAAAATGTAGCTGAAACTCATTTCGGTGGATCGCGCCGCGTAGATCCTGCTCCATGGCATAGCGTTGCTGCACTTGCGCGATCGCCTGATCGCTGAGTTCGTGCGTGTCCTGCATGTCGTCCAGCGCGAAAGATGCCAGCGTTCGCGTCAACAAAAGCTGCGGCGTGATGCCGTCCACCAAAGCGGCACAGCGCGTCGCAATGCTGGGGAGGATTTCGCGTTGATCGATTTTGACCCGCCCGCCGAGCGCATAGGCAATTGCATCAATCTCTGATCGCGCCAGCAAGGGGTCGATGTCCTTGCCATACCAGATGGCAAAATGGCCCTGATCGACATGGGCGATCAGGCGTTCGGCCGGGATCATGCGAACAATGCGACTGACAATTTCCAGAAGCACTCGCTCGGCAAGGTCAGGGTCAAACCCGGCCAGCCTTTCGAAGTCTTCGAGCGCAAACGTGCCGAGGACGCCCGAGCCGTCGCCCTCCATCTGTTCGAGCAACGGTTCGCGGGTGGGCAAACCACTCACACCGTGGCGCTCGATCAACCGGCGCTCGATCGTAGCAAGCGCCTGCTCGAGACCCTTGGCATTTTCCGCCAGCCGCTCGGCGATCGCTATTTTCTGCCCTTCGCCCGAAATGACCTCCAGCCGCTGCGACAGCCGCCACAATTTCCAGTCATGCCGCCAGGCCGATCCAGCCCAACCGCATCCAACGGCAGCAGCGATCAGCGCAAAGGTAGCGAAATCTTCGGCGCCGACGTGCACCAGGCAAGCGCCGGCCACAAAAACCGACGCCAGCGCCAGACGGCGCAATAGGATTGCTCCCGAAGTTGCCCCTCTTTGGACCATAACCGCTTTTTGGGCCGTGAAATGATACCAAGTGCTTAAATTCTTGTGCAGAAATGGATCAGAATGGATCGATTCGTCGCATTTCACGCGAAATGGCTGAAGATGCGTTGCGACAGCGAAATGTGGCGGTTTTTCGGGCACGAGGCACAGAATAGCCTCGGTAAATGCTGCCCTGCCGCTCCCGGTAACAATCCCCGCGGACCACTCGGTGGGGGCCGGTCAAACAGGGATTCACCCCAATGATTGACAGCACCCGCGAGTTTTGATGTTCTGCGGTCGGATCAAGTCGATCCAAGGCAGACGGGCAATGCCCAACGTGAAAGCGCAAATGGATCAATGATCCGGCGCAGCGCGATGCCCTCGTAATCTTTCCTACCACGGATCACCGTCGCAGTTCTGCTGCCTTTGGAAGGAATTTACGATGCCAAATGCTAAACTCGAAATCGTCGAAAAGCGCTTAATCGAGCTCAAAATTCGCCGATCGTTACGCTCTTCTCGACGTCAATCTCGCCACCGGGATCGTGCGGTCGCCGATGTACGGGTGCGTCTCTAGCAATTGCGCCAAATGGGATTCTCGGTTCTTTGAGCGGGCTAAGTTGGAACTCCACTTATCTTTGAAACTGCGGCCAGCGGGAGTCGATAGATATCTAATGTCGAACGCGTCAACATCATCCTGCCGACTTCGTCAGCGCGTGCTTCGCGACCGTTCACCCGGCGACTTGCCCGCTCTGATCGATCCCGGTGCGCCGGTCAGGGCCGGACCAGATTGCGTTCGGCGCGACGGGCCCAAGCAATTTGGATGGCCCCCCGAGATAACTCCGCCAGCACTTCATCGCCTGGATCGCGTTGCCGTTGCTCCACTTCGATGACGAAGAAGAAGGCACGTTTGGTCGAAATTCTTTCATGCGCAAAATCCTGATTGCCGACGCCTCTCCTCTGGTTCGGGAAGGATTGCGGGGCATTCTCCGACGCCTTCATCTAGAGCTCGAAATTGCAGAGGCGGGATGCTGGGACGACATGCTCGCCCTCGCGCGCCTTGATCCGCCCACGACCTTTTTGCTCGATCTGGTCTTTCCAGGTGCCGAGGGAGCACACTCGATCATGCAGCTTCGCCGGGAATTTCCGGACGCTGCGATCATCGTCGTTTCGATGGCAAGCGATGACGCCTTGATCGATGGGGTGCTGGCAGCCGGCGCCAATGGCTTCATCAGCAAAAAGATCCTCGCTCACGAAATTCAGTCCGCCATCCTGGCCATATGGAAGGGCGAGACCGTGGCGCGGCATACTCAGGGCGGATTGAATATACCCCCACTCGAAGCCGAGCGCGCCGTTCTCACCGCCCGGCAGCTTGAGGTGCTGCGCTTCATCACGGTGGGCAAGACCAACAAGGAAATCGGTCGGGCATTGGACATTTCGCCTTTTACCGTGCGCAGCCACGTATCGGAGATCTTGCGGGTACTCCACGTGTCAACTCGCACCGCGGCCGCAGCCAAAGCCATCGATCTTGGCACCTAATCCCAGCTCGTTGGCGACAACGGCGCCCCAGGATCGCTCGGCCAGCGGCCTTCGCCCGCAACGCTTCGCAAGCAACGGCTGGCCGAGCCCCTCCATTATCAGGAACAGGTCGTCGAGTGGCAACCATTGCGCACCCGCGCCGGTGAAACGGATCCGCCGCTGGCGCATCTTCTTCAACGCCTTACCCGCCAATATTTGGGCCTTGTCGTGGGTCGGCGCGGTCGCCGCCGCACAAAGCAAATCCCGTTCCGCCCCATAATCAGCGATATCGTTGATGTTCGCTTTGAATGCCTCTTGCAGTGAATCGTCGCTGATCGTGTCGGGCAGCCCATAGTCGCGGGTTGCCAAGGACCCCATAGTCGCGGGTTGCCAAGGACAAGGTGCAGCCTGCATCAATCGCGAAAATGGTCGGGAGTGCCGCCGACGCAAGCTTCAGCATGTGGCGTTCGCTTGAGCGCCAATTCTCGATCGCCGCGTCGAGCCAAGCCTTGTCAGCCCGGGACATGGCGCATGTGTACGCGGCGGCAGGAAGCGGCATCGTAACGAGCAATGCTCCTGTGGCGAGCATCCATGTACCGAACTGCCGCAATCCCACTTCCACCGCCGAAAGCGTGAAACGCAATTCGGCGAAACCAATCAGGCTATTTTCTCAAAATGAAACCTTGACCACTCCTGACCTATTCAGTCTGGACCGATCAAGGCTTAGAAGCGAAAGCGGAGATTGCCGCTGACACCATGCGAGGTCGTCGCCGATCCAAAGTCGCCATTGTAGGAAATGGCGAAGGAGACCCTGTTCGAAGCCCGGAAATCGAGCCCGGCGCGGATTGTCGCCAGATTTTCCGCCAACGGCGGTCCCGATACGAGGAATGATCCGCTTGTATCGGGCAACGCCAGAACGGCGCGCGGCGTTGTATCGCCGAGGGTATGGCGCCATGCGACGGATCCAAAGGCCGTTGCCTGCAGTCCGCCGAGGTCGAACCCGGCAGAGCCGCGTAGGCCCAGCGAAGCAAATGTCGTTTCCATTGCCTGCTTCGGGGCCGATAGTGCCGCTGCTTCGCCGGTGCCCGCCTCTTGGCTACGCTCTTCGAACCCGTCGAGCCGCAGGCGAACATGCGCAATATTGGCGAAGGGTTCGACTAAGAGGCTGCCCGCGTCATAGCGCCATGCCAGTTCGCCGAATGCTTGGAACGTCCCGCCCCCATAGTCCGCGCGCAGGCGATCGCTGAAGCCCGGGAAAGCGACGATCCGATCGGTCGCGAGATCGTGCCATGTGTAGGAGAGGCCCGCGCGTAGCGACAGGGCGTCAAAACGCGCTCCGCCATAGACACCGAGGTGGATGTTCTCGCTGTCTCCGGTGGAACCCCGCTGCCTGACGTTGAACTCGTCGCGGCTGTAGCCAGCAAGCAAACCGATCCGCGCCCGCGAGCCGACCGCTCCATCGACACCCATGAGCAACCCTGCCGTCGAGGTGCGGAGCGCCGCAGCATTGTCATCCCGATCAAGACGGCTCCAGTTTCCGATTCCTTGACCCCACAGCGTCAATCCGGGCGACGCCTTGTCGCGCTGATAGTCCTGATAATCATATCCCAAGGAAGCAACTTGCATCGGCCCCGGTTCGTCGAGCGTCTGGCCGAGCCGTTCGAACGCCGCATCGCGCGCGAAGCGGCTTGTCGTGACCAGCGCGGACTTGGCCGAAGCGTGCATTTCGCCCGAGAGGCTCTCGAAAGCACCGCGCGCTTCGGGCGCACTCAACATCAGGAGTTTGTTGTACAACCCCAGCGACGCCCCGCTCTGCTCAAGCGTATTGAGCGCCAGCGCTACATTGTACTGATTGGGCGTCTGCGCGACCTGCTGGAAGATCGCAGGCGTTGGCGTTGGCGTCGGCGTTGGTGTCGGTGTCGGTGTTGGTGTCGGCGTCGGTGTTGGTGTCGGTGTCGGCGTTGGCGTCGGCGTCGGCGTCGGCGTCGGGGTCGGCGTCGGGGTCGGCGTCGGGGTCGGCGTCGGGGTCGGCGTCGGCGTTGGCGTTGGCGTTGGCGTCGGCGTCGGCGTCGGGGTCGGGGTCGGGGTCGGGGTCGGCGTCGGGGTCGGCGTCGGGGTCGGCGTCGGGGTCGGCGTTGGTGTCGGCGTTGGTGTCGGCGTGTTCAGGGCGATTTTCAGATCGACCTGATTGGTTCTCTGATCAAGGGAGACATTGAGGAAGGCCGATTTGGATATCGCTTGGGCAAACGAGCCGGCGATCCCGCCCGGCGCGGTCAGAATCGTATAGGTCTGGCCAGTCTGATAGCTGGTCGACGGGTCAAGCGCGAAAACTTCGACATTGACGCCGCTTCCGATGACGACATCGCCCTGAAATGCACCGGCGGCCATCGTTCCGACAGGCATCACCCGGATCAGATCGCCCGTTCCGTTGCCGAGAATGTCGACCTCATAAATCGAGTTGTCGCCAAATTCGAGCCGGCCCATCACGGTCAGCGTACCGACGCCATTGTTGCCGGGCGCGATAACGGCATGTCTGCCGCCCGTCGATGGCCCCCCGGTATTGAATCCGTAGAGCCTGACGGTGCCGACGGTCCCGATTCCGGCCAGCCGACCAAAAATACTGGGATCGCTGCCGGGCTGGCCGCCCACAAACACCCGGCTGCTATAGTTCTGGATGCCGCCGGACGTGGTAATTTGCCCGGTCGCGCCATTGACGACGAGCGTGCCATTGTTGACGTAGATGCGAGTGCCGTCCGACGTATTTGCGGCGGTTCCGAAATCGCTTTCGATTACCAGCCGTCCGCCCGACACCACCACGCCGCCCAAGGTGCTGGTGCCGACAAAGCCCGATAAATCCCCGGACAGGATTGTCTCTCCCGACAGGTTGTAGATCGCGCCGTCGCCGGCGATCTTGTTGGTGAACCTGTAGCCGCTGTCGGTGTGGTTGAAGACGAGATTCCCGTCCGTGCCGGTAAAGCTGATCAGCGTGTTCGGATCGACCGTCCCGGCAGCAACCGCCGTGACCGAACTCGGCTCGTCGAAAGTGTTAATCGAGATCCGTCCACCAATGGTGAGCGCGCCGAAGGAATCGCCGTTACCCAGACTGCGCCCGCCAAGGATGATTTCCCGCGCCGACAGATTGGCGCCGTTCGCCACCGCCAGATTATGCTGCTCCAGATCGCCGATTCGGATTGTGCCGGTCGCGATGAAGGCCGACCCGGCGCCGGTGACATAGGTCGTCGCGAGCGTCGTCGCATTGCCGCCAAGCTCGGCGTCGCCCGTCGTCAGCCTGCCGCCATCCTGAATTGTCATGCTGCGGCCGTTTTCAAAGAGCTGGCCATTCGCCCACAGCGAGTTCGCTCCGGAGATCAGCGTCTGGGCTACCGTCGCACGATTGTCAGCCGGCGCCGCTCCTATCGTGACGTTGAGCGTTGTGATCCTGCCGCCGCGATCGATCGTGATCGCACCGGAATTGTCACCGGCGCTCGCCCAGGATGAATTGATCAACCGGTCGGTCGTCAGCGTCGCCCCGGGACCGCTCACCTTGAGGATGCCGCCGGCGTTCGCGGCGCCTCCCATGCTTAGCTCGCGGGCGGCGACCTCCGCGCCATCCTCGACGTTGAGCACGCCAAAGCCGTTCGCACCGATCCGGATCTGGTTGCCGAGAACCGAGTTCGTGCGCTGTACCTCAAGCCGGGATCCGGCACCCGAAACGGTGATCGTCCCCGACGATCCAGCACGCTGACCGATCGTAATCTCCCTGGTTACGATAACGTCCGCGCCGCTGTCGATCTTGAGCCCGACATCGCGGTTAGCCTCACCCACCGTCAGTTCGCCCGTCACGGTACGATCGGTCGACCAGGTCGTCGTCGTTCCGGCCCCATCCAGCACCAATTCCTGCGCCGTGACGCTCGCAGGGGCGAACGCGAGCATGATCGGGAGCGGCGACAAGAGCGCCGACGCAAGGCCGCGACCTAGCGCTGTCGACGAAATAAGCTCTCGTTTGGAAGTCGAAGTTACGCCGGTCATCCCTAAAGTCCCTACTTTTGCAAAACACGCAAAGCCCTCGCAACCGAACACGCATGTCAGTCGCTAGACTTTGACTGTTCAGGTGACAGTACGGCGAGGCGAATACACTCCTACACATGTAGCATGTGCCGTCATGCGACATCGGCTAAGCTCCGCTCGCCGCGGGGCATGAAATCACTATCGATCGACGCTGCGACTGGCGGCGCCACCCATTTTGACTCCCGGTCCGCGCCCGCCCGAATCGCATTCATATGGACGACATGATGACCATTCCCGCGCCGTCTCCCCAGGCCATCGATCATGCATGGCGCGCCTGGATTGCCGAGAATCTGGCGCTGGGCAGCGCTGCGGAGCCCCTTGTCGGCGTTCTCGTCGACAAGGGTTTCGATCCCGAGGAGGCACGGCATGAAGTCGCCACCGCTGGCGCCAGCCCCTATCTGGACGCCGCCCGGCACCTAGCCCAGCGCGTTGCGAAACGGGACTGGAGTCTGGAGGTTCAGCGCAGGACGAGAGGGCTGCGCTATGCGGGTCAGACCGGGATCGATCGGCATGACTGGCTCGATCGCGCGACCTTCCTGCGCGACTATTACAGCGCCAATCGCCCGGTCGTCATCACAGGCCAGATGGCTGGCTGGCGCGCGATGCACTGGACGCTCGAATCTCTGGCGCAACGGTTTGCCGACCGCGAGGTACAGGTGCAGACACGGCGGTCAGCCAATCCTCGCTACGAAGCCGAATCTCGCCACCATCACGAGAATATGCGTTTTTCCGATTTCATGCGTCGTGTGTTGAGCGGGGAGGAAAGCAACGACATCTACATGACCGCTAACAATGGCAGCGCCAATGCGCCCGCTCTGCGCGAGTTATGGGACGATATCGTCCAGCTTCCCGAATATCTCGACGATCGGGATCCGGCCAATCTTGGATTCTTCTGGATCGGCCCCGCCGGGACGATCACGCCGACGCACCATGATCTGACCAACAATTTCATGGCACAGATCATCGGTCGCAAACGCGTCCACATCGTCGACGGCCTAGAAATCCCGCACATGTACAATCGTTTGCACGTCTACAGCGAGGTCGACCTTGAGCATGTCGATTACGATCGCTTCCCGCTCATGCGCAATGTCAACATATTGAGCTACGATTTGCAGCCTGGCGAACTGCTCTTCCTGCCGGTAGGATGGTGGCACCAGGTGCGCTCCCTCGACGTGAGCATCACCGTCACCTTCACCAATTTTGCCTTCGATAACGACTTTCACTCCATGTATTCGACCTTTCATGACGTTTGACATACTCTCGCAGGGTGCAACCAGCTCCGGAAATACATTGCAGCGCGCAAGGGTGAGTGGTTTCAAACGATCGCCGTCCGTTAAACTTGCGTGCTTGCAAAGACATGATGTTGGCCCGAGGTAAAACCTTCCTGGGCGCCGACTTCTACAATTGAACAGGTACCAGCGTCAGTTTTTACAATTTTTGCGACAGAGACGGCCAGTCCGCTCTTGGCCAATCATCATCATAGGTGTCCCGGCCTACAGGTGCGGCGATCGCTGGGCCGCTTTACATCGAGGCTAGCACCAATCCGCGCAGCGGTTCGTGCAACGGCCATTGGCCGACGTCGGCCGGACTATAAAAGCGCACGCTGGCGTTCAATCCTCGCACGTCACCAATGCGGAAAATCAAATCCCTGCATGCAGATCTGGGCGCAGAGACTATGGAGAAAAGCGCGGTCAAATTCGTCGATCGAAGTGAGGGCAGAGACGTTCAAGCCTACGCGAAGGACGCGCAATTGCGCCCTTTGCGCGGGCCAAGAGCGCTTCTGCCGGTTTATCAGATATGGTTGGAGGCCCGAGCCGGAATCGAACCGGCGTGCACGGATTTGCAATCCGCTGCGTCACCACTCCGCCATCGGGCCTCATGCCAAATTGCCGCATCCATATGGGATGGGCCGGGTGTTGGACGGCGCCGCTAGTGAGGGGGTTTCGCAGCCTTGTCAAGGATTCGCCCGCACGCCCGTCTGCCTCCTGTTCCGGGGTTGGCGGCACCAGCGTTGCCCGCTATGCGCGTCTATGCGGGCATAGGCTGTATTACTATTGCAATACAGCATTGGTTGGGCTAGAGCTGCCCGCACAGGTGCATGCCCCAGGGAATCGGAAAAGGCTGATGGCGACGAAGTTTAGCGAAATCACCGCGGCGGACATGCGCTCTGCCATGATCGACAGCCAGTTGCGCACCAACGACGTCATCGACGCGGCCGTGGTCGGCGCGATGGCGGCGGTGCCGCGCGAGGCGCATGTTCCCGCCCATCTGGCGAGCGTTGCCTATACCGACCGCGCGATTGCGCTGGGGCATGGCCGCGCGCTCAACGCGCCGCTGGTAACGGGCCGGATGCTCGTTGCCGCCGCGATCCGCCCCGGCCAGCGCGTGCTGCTGATCGGCAGCGCGACGGGCTATACCGCAGCGGTGCTCGCACGGCTCGGTGCCGAGGTTTATGCGGTCGAGGAACAGGCAGAGCTGATGGCGATCGCGCAGGCGGCGACCGGCGAAGCAAATATCCATTGGGTCGCAGGACCGCTGAGCGCCGGGGCGCCAGGTGCTGCACCGTTCGACCGCATCATCGTCGAAGGCGCGATCGAAACGCTGCCTGAAACGCTCACCGCCCAGCTCGCCGACGGCGGTCGCCTGGTCGCAGCGCGCCCCGACGGCGCGGTGACGCGGCTGGTCCAAGGGGTGAAAGCCGGCGGTGCGATCGCGCTGCGCAGCTTTGCCGACATGGACGTCGCGCCGCTGCCCGGTTTTGCTGCCCCGGCGGGCTTCACATTCTAAAAGCCACCTCCCTCCTTGTTTCAGGCTGATTTGACGATGCTCGATACCGATAAGAAACGGCCCCTCCCCCGCGCCCGCTGGCTTGCCGGTCTTGCGGTCGGAGCCCTGACGATGTCGTCGGCGGCGCACGCCGAAACGCTGCAAGAGGCGCTGGCAAAAGCCTATGAAAACAACCCGACGCTGACCGCGGCCCGCGCCGGACAGCGCGCCAACGACGAAAATGTCCCGATCCAGAAATCGGGCGGCTTGCCGAATGTCGGCGTCGGAGCCGATTATCAGGAAAATCTGGTGCTGCCCGGCAACAGCTTTTTCTCGCCCAAGCGCTTTGTCAGCGTCGGCGGTCAGGTATCGGTGCCGATCTATCAGGGCGGCGCGGTGCGCAACGCGGTAAAGGCCGCCAAATTTCGCGTCGAGGCGGGGCAAGCCGATCTGCGCGCGACCGAGGCGAGCATTTTTGCGCAGACCGTCGGCGCCTATATGGACGTCATCCGCGATCAGGCGATCGTCCAGCTGAACCAGAAGAACGTCGCGGTGCTGCGCACCAATTTGCAGGCAACGAGCGACCGCTTCGAAATCGGCGACCTGACCCGCACCGACGTTGCGCAATCGGAGGCGCGGCTCGCGCTGGCCGAGGGCGATTTGCGCACCGCCGAAGCGAACCTGATCGCCAGCCGCGAATCCTATGTCCGGCTGGTCGGTGAAGCGCCGGTCGATCTGGAACAGCCGCCGCAGCTGCCGAACCTGCCCGCCTCGCCCGACGAAGCCGTCGCGATCGCACTGACCAGCAATCCCGATATCGAAGCGGCGAATCAGGCCGTCAATGCCAGCCGCGCCGACATCGGCGTCGCGCGCGCGAGTCGGCTGCCCAAACTGTCGGCGACGACCAGCGGCGGGTACAACAACAATCTGAATTCGGTGAACGACCCGGCATCGGACAACGTCACCAAAAGTGCTTCGGCCGGATTGTCCTTGTCGATCCCGATTTTCCAGGGCGGGCGTCCGTCGGCGCAAGTACGTCAGGCGCAATCGCGGACCAGCCAGGCGATCGAAAATTACGTTGAAGTCGAACGCAGCGTTATTGCTCAAACGCGCGGCGCCTATGCCGCATGGCGCGCGAACGAGCAGATCATCGCCGCAACGCAGCAGGCGGTGAGCGCCAACGGCCTGTCGCTGGAGGGTGTGCGCGCCGAAAACAGCGTCGGCACGCGGTCGATCCTCGACATTTTGAATGCCGAGCAGGAATATCTGAACACCCAGGTCCAGCTGGTGTCGGCACAGCGCAACTCCTATGTCGCCGCCTTCTCGGTCCTCGCCGCGATGGGCAAGGCCGAGGCGCGCGATCTGGGGATCGAGGGGGGCGCGCTTTATGATCCCGAGGTCAATTATAACCGCGTCAAAGGCCAGATATTCGACTGGGCCGACGATCCGGCGCCGCAGCAGCAGGCGACCGACACCCGCGCCGTCCCGGCGGCGACCGCCAGCGTTCCGGTTGGCCCGCCCGCGCTGCCGCGACAATAAGGCTTGGCAAAACACGCCCCAAATCGGTAAGAGCATAGTTAACCATCCGGTAATCGCGATGGTTTAGGGGGTTGGTCATGGGCGATATGTCGCGGGAACCATCGATGGAAGATATCTTGTCGTCGATCAGGCGTGTCATTGCACGCGATGAAGCTCCCGGGTCGGCGCGCGAAATCACCCCCGCGGTCGCCGAAGATATTCTCGATCTGCACGACGAAGAAGATGACGACGCTGCGCCCGCGGCCGACGAGCTGGTTTCCGAAGCCAGCGCCGATGCGGCACGCCAATCGCTTGAAGCCTTGACCGCCGCTATCGCACCCGCCGTTGCTGCCGCGACGGTTGCGGCACCTGCCGCTGCGGGCCGGACGATGGAGGACGTCGTCCTCGACGCGCTGCGCCCGATGCTGAAAGACTGGCTCGACAGCAATTTGCCGTCGCTGGTCGAAGCGATGGTGGCCAAGGAAATCAGCCGGATCACCGGGCGGCGGATCTAATTTGATATTCCTCCCTGTGGCGAAGCCATGGGGAGGTGGCAGCGCAAAGCGCTGACGGAGGGGCTTTGGCGCGACGTTGCTGCCCCTCCACCATTCGCTTCGCGAACGGTCCCCCTCCCCATCGCTACGCGACAGGGAGGATTATGCTACCCCGCCCAATCTTCCAGCAAATATCTTGCGATCGCCAGTGGCGGCGGCGCCAGAAACGGCGCCCCCATATCACCCGACAGCGCGGCGCGCACCTCGGCCTTGTCGACCCACATCGCCGCCTCTATCTCGGTCGTATCGAGCGTCAGCGCCGGATCGGCCGTGACAGCGCGGCAGCCGATCATCAGCGACGACGGAAAGGGCCAGGGCTGGCTCGCCACATAGGTCACGTTCGACACGCGGATCCCCGCTTCCTCGAACAATTCGCGCGCCACCGCTTCTTCGAGCGATTCGCCGGGCTCGACGAATCCCGCCAGCGCCGAAAAGAAGCCCGGCGGAAACCCGCCCTGCCGCCCCACAAGCACCCGCCCGTCGCATTCGGCGAGCATGATGACCACCGGATCGACGCGCGGGAAATGTTCGGCGTTACAGCTGCCGCAGCGGCGCGCCCAACCGGCGCGGAACACCTCGGTCGGCGATCCGCATACGGCGCAGAAACGATGCCGCGCGTGCCAGTCGACCAGACTGCGCGCGCCGCCGTACAGCGCCGCTTCCTCGCCCGACAGCAAAGGCAGCAAGCGCATGACGGTGCGCGAGCGCGCATCGATGCGCGCGCCGGGTGCGGCTTCGCGGACAAAATGCGGGATTCCGGCATCGTCGAGACCGAGCAGCAGCAGCGCGCGCTCGTCGGCGGAATCAAGCGCCTCCCAGCACAGCCCGCCGCCCTCGCCCGGGACAAAATCGATTCCGTCGAGCGTCAGGCAGCGTGCGCGCGGATCGGCGACCACCGCAGCAAAGCCGTCGGCATCGCTGCGCAGTTGGTCGGCGCGGTCCAGCCATGCACCGGTGAACCCCAGCGGCAACGGCATCAGGCCATCACATCCTTGAAGAAGGTCTCGCCGAATTTCTCCTGAAACGGCAGTGCGCTCGACGGCATATATTGCGCATAGGCCGCGGCGCGATAGCCGAGGCCGCGATGGACAAAACCGATCGTCCCGGCAGCGCCCGCCCAGCCAAAGATGCCCGCGCCGCCCGGCGAACTCGGCAGCGACACGCGCCCACCAGCGCCAAAGCCCTGACCGTCGATGAACGTGCCTTTGCGGTTGACGCTGTCGTCGATCAGGTTCGACATCGCGAGCCGCGCGGTCTCCACCTTCATCACTCGTTTCCCGCCCGTTTCGCCTTCACCCAGCAGCATGGCTAGGAAGCGGTCGTAATCGCGCGCGCTCGATACCAGCCCACCGCCGCCGAACGGATAGGGGGGCGGGTCGAGATAGATCGAGCTGGTTGCGGGATCGAAAGGGATCAGGGCGCCACCATAGGGCGCGTAGTTGGTGGTAAAGCGGCCGACATCCTTGGCTGCGACCTGAAAGCTTGTGCTGGTCATGCCCAGCGGATCGAACAACCGCGCCTTCAGGAAAGCGTCGAACGGCTGGCCCGCGGCGACCTCGATCACGCGGCCGAGCAGGTCGAGGCTGATCGAATAGCTCCATTGGGTGCCGGGTTCATAAATCAGCGGCAGCGCCGCCAGCCGGTCGGCCATCGCCGCCAGGCTGGGCGCCGGTGTCACCGGCGCCATGCCGGGGATCGGCAACCGGCTCGCCGAGCCGCCGACGATACCGGCATCGTCATAGGCCTTTTTGATCGGCCCCTTCTGGATGATATTATAGCCGAGCCCCGCGGTGTGGGTGAGCAGATGGCGTACCGTGATCGGCGTTTTCGCGGGCCGCAGGTCGGTGATCGACCCGTCGGGGACGTTCTGGACCTGCATTTTCGCAAAGGCGGGCAGGAAGTCGGCGATCGGCTGGTCGAGCTTCATCTTGCCGTCTTCGATGAGCAGCATCGCCGCGATCCCGGTGACCGGCTTGGTCATCGAATAGAGCCGCCACAGCGTATCGGGGCCGACCGGCACGGGATCGCTCAGCGATTGCACCCCGGCGCCGAAAAACTCCGCAGGTGCTTGCCCCTTGCCGATCGCGGCGAGGGTACCGGCGAGTTCGCGGCGATCGACGAAGCCTTTGATGAAAGCATGGGTCGCCGGATAAAGCTGCGCCCCGCTTTCCTTCCAGGCGAAGGCGGCGCGCGGCAGCAGCGCGGCACTGCCGCCCAATGCCAGACCACCGAGCAGCGCGCGGCGCGAAACCATCATGTTCATCCGTCTCTCTCCAGCATCTTGTCGACCAGCTTGCGATAGAGCGTCGGCAGCCCCGCCGCGTCAAGGTCCGAGATCGGCCACCATATGCCTTCCGCTGCGGCATCGGGGGATTCGCGGCGGACCAGTTTCAGCGTCAGGTCGAAATGGGTGAAGCCATGATCGACCTCGGCGATGCCCGACTCGGTCGGATGCGCATCGGTCCAGTCACCCCCCGGCAGCGCGCGCATCCCGCCAAGCATGCCTTTGTCGGGGCGGCGGACGAGCCAGACCTGCGCGTCGCGTTCGATCCAGTAGGCCAGCCCGTGGCGATGCGGCTTCGCTTTCTTGGGCGGCTTGACCGGCAGCCGTTCGATGTCAGGTCGCCCCCGCGCGCGGCAATCGGCCATCAGCGGGCAGATCGCGCAGGCGGGACCGCGCGGGGTGCAGATGGTCGCGCCCAGATCCATCAGCGCCTGTGCAAAATCGCCCGGTCGATCCTGCGGCACTAGCGGCGCCAGCGCCGCACGAATCTCGCGCTTGGCCAGCGGCAGCGGGGTCTCGATCAGCCTGTGACGCGCGATCACGCGCTCGATATTGGCATCGACGACGACCGCTGGTCGGCCAAAGGCGATCGCCGCCACCGACGCCGCGGTATAGTCGCCGATCCCCGGCAGCGCGCGCAAAGCCGTCTCGCTATCCGGAAAGCACCCGCCATGATCCGCGACCACCGCGCGCGCGCAGGCGAGCAGATTGCGGGCGCGGGCATAATAGCCCAGCCCGGCCCACGCGGCCATGACATCGGCATCGTCCGCCGCCGCCAGATCGGCAACCGTCGGCCAGCGTTCGGTAAACCGCGCAAAATAGCCCGCGACCGCCGCAACCGTCGTCTGCTGCAGCATGACCTCGGCCAGCCATATCCGATAGGGATCGGGCATCGCGTCGCTGCCCGGCGCAATCCGCCACGGCAGCACCCGCGCGGCGCCGTCGTACCACGCCAGCAACCGCGGCGCGAAGTCGGCGGAGATAATCTCATCAATGTCGGAAGTCTGGACGCTCACCCCCCGGCTATGGCATGGCACCCGCGATGACGAAAGACGCGGGAGACGACGGGCCGACCAAGAAGGCCAAGGCGAAAGGCGGAGCGAAAAAGCCCGCCAAGCCCGCGCCGCGCGTTTACGAGCGCCCGCGCGGTGGCGAGGCGCGGATGATTTCCGACCTCGTCCCCGAAATCGGCCGCGCCGCCTTTCGCAAATTCGGTTTTATCCAAAGCTCGGTGGTCAGCCGCTGGCGCGAGATCGTCGGCGACCGGCTGGCCGACGTCACCCAGCCCGCAATGATCCGCTTTCCGGTCGGTGCGAAAGCGGGCGGCACGCTGCACCTGACGATCAGCGGCGCGCACGCCCCCATGCTGCAACATGTCGCGCCCGACATCATCGCAGCGGTCAACCGCTTTTTCGGCTATGCCGCGGTCGCGCAGGTGCGGATGACCCACGGTCACGTCACCCCCGCGGCGCCCGTTCAGCCGCCCGCAATGCTCAAACCCGTACCCGCCGAGCTGGGGGACAGCCTGCGCGACATCGGCGACCCGGAACTGCGCACCGTGCTCGAACGCATGGCGGCGGGACTGGCCGCCGCGCCCAAACTTCCCCGGATCAGTTGAAGAAAGACCCGCCGCAGATGGCCGCATTTGACGATTCCCCGCTCGATCGCCGCACCGCCGTGCTCGCGCTGTCGGGCGCCGCGCTGACCCTGATTGCCGCGACCCCCGCCAAACCCGCACTCTGGTCGTCGAAGGTGACCACCAGCCCGATCGGCGCGCATGTCGTCGGCAACCCCGCCGCGAAGGTGCGGTTGGTCGAATATTTCAGCTACACCTGCCACGTCTGCGCCGACTTCGCGAAGCTGGGCTCGGCGCCGCTCAAGACGCAATATATCGACCGCGGGCTGGTGCTGTTCGAATATCGCAATCTGGTGCGCGACCCGGTCGACATGACCGCGGCGCTGCTGGCGCGCTGCGGCGGCCCCGCCGCGTTCGCGCGCAACCATCAGGCGATTTTTGCCGCATTCGACACCTGGATGGCGAAGGTGACAAAGGCCACCGACGCCCAGAAAACCAGCTGGTTCGAAGGCACCACCGCACAGCGCGCGCGCAAAATTGCCGCCGACACCGGCCTCGCCGCGCTGATGCGCGCGCGCGGTTACACGCAGGCGCAGCTCGACGCGGCGCTCGACAGCGAGGTCGCGCAGGCCGAACTGACCGGGATGACCAATATCGCGCGTAACGCCGATCGCGTCGGCGGCACTCCGACCTTTTTCATCAACGGGCGCAACGCCGAAGTCGTCGCCTGGCCCGCGCTCAAATCGAAACTCGACCTCGCGATCAAGGGATCGTAAAAGCCTGCCCATCTTGTTTCCGGAGAACAGCACATCATGACCGCATCGCTTCGTATCGCCCTTCTCTCTTCGCTCGGCGCACTCGCCCTGGCCGGTTGCGGCGGCGGTGCCAGCGACACCACCAAGGAGCAGGATGTCGTCGCCAAGGTATCGGCGCCCGCGGGCAAGAGCTGGTCGCAGGTCGTCAGCTTCGACGGCGACGGCGTGGTGATGGGCAACCCCGAAGCCCCAATCAAACTCGAAGAATTCGGCGCCTTCACCTGCGGCCATTGCGCGCAGTTCACCAAGGATTCGCACGAAGAGCTGAAGCGCGATTTCGTCGACACCGGCCGCGTGTCGTACAAGCTGACCCCGTTCATGCTGCACCCGGTCGACGCGATCGCCGGTGCCATTGCCAAGTGCGCCGGCCCCGACCGCTTCTTCCCGCTCGCCGACGCGACCTTCCTCGAACATGAAGCCTTCATCGCCGGGGCGCAAAAGCCGCAGCCGGGGATCGAAGCAGCAATGCAGCTGCCCCCCGAACAGCGCTTCACCGCGCTCGCCAAGGGCTGGGGCATCGATCAATTCTATCAGCAGCGCGGCGTCCCCGCCGCGACGATCCAGGCGTGCCTGAGCAAGGTCGACAATGTGTCGGCGATCGAAAAGGGCACCAATGCCGGGGTCGAGAAATATCAGATCACCGGCACCCCGACCTTTGTGCTCAACGGCCAGGTCGTCGAAGGCATCAACACCTGGGGTCCGCTGCGCGACCGCCTGCGCACGATGGGCGCGCGCTGATACAATTAATTCTCCCTGTCGCGAAGCGATGGGGAGGGGGACCGCCCGAAGGGTGGTGGAGGAGCGGCGACGGCAGCGCCAAAGCCCCTCCGTCAGCACTTCGCGCTGCCACCTCCCCATCGCTCCGCGACAGGGAGGATCGATATCAGCCCCTTGCGACTCCCCCGCTCGCGCGGCATGACGGCTGCTTGGGGGGATATGTGACAGCAGCGTTGCAACATCCGCGATTCGATCTACTGTACGGGGCCATTCCGTGCAGATAAAACGCCTGCGCCTCACCGGTTTCAAATCCTTCGTCGAACCCACCGAACTGCGCATCGAGCCCGGGCTGACTGGCGTTGTCGGCCCCAATGGCTGCGGCAAATCGAACCTGCTCGAAGCGATCCGCTGGGTCATGGGCGAATCCTCCCCCAAATCGATGCGCGGCGGCGGCATGGAGGATGTCATCTTTGCCGGCACCGCATCGCGCCCGGCGCGCGATTTTGCCGAGGTCGCGCTCCATTGCGACACCGAAGGTGCGCTCGTCGCGGGTCTGTCCGATGGCGGCGACGGCGACGATCTGGAAGTCATCCGCCGCATCGAACGCGGCACCGGCAGCGCCTATCGCGCCAATGGCCGCGACGTGCGCGCCAAGGATGTCGCGCTGATCTTTGCCGACGCCGCGACCGGCGCCCACAGTCCGGCGCTGGTCAGCCAGGGCAAGATCGCGAATGTCATTGCCGCCAAGCCCACCGAGCGCCGCGCGATGCTGGAGGAAGCCGCCGGGATCGCCGGACTGCATGTGCGCCGCAAGGACGCCGAGCAGAAACTGCGCGCGACCGAAACCAACCTGACGCGGCTGTCCGAAATCACCGCCGACATGGAGGTGCGCGCCAATGCGCTGCGGCGGCAGGCGCGCGCGGCGGAGAAATACAAGAAGCTGAGCGACGAGATCCGTATTGCCGAAGGTCGGCTGATCTATGCGCGCTGGCGCGACGCCGCCGCCGCCGCCGATCAGGCGCGCCGCGATTCGGACGCCGCCGAGGCTGCGGTCAAGACCGCGCAGCACGAGCTGGAAACCGTCTCTGCCGCGCAGACCGAGGTCGCAACCCGCGTCGCCGCCGCGCGGCAAGATGCGCAGGGGCAACGCGACGCGCTGGCCGAAGCAACCGCGACGCAGGTCCGCTTGCAGGGCGAGGAGCGCGCCGCGCACCAACGCCTCGACGATCTGGCGGCGCAGCAGGCGCGCCTCGCCGACGACCGCGGCCGCGAGGGCGAACTGGCCCGCGAAGCGCATGGCGCGCTGACCGCACTCGATAGCGAAACCAAATCGCTGGCGCAGGCCATCGCCGCGCACGACGCGGGCAAAGCGGCGCTCGCCGACGCCAATCTTGCCGCGCAGGCGCGGCTCCGCGACGCTGAAGTCGCGCTGGCGCAGGCCCGCGCAACAGCGGCGAGCGAGGCCGCCGATCGCCGCATTGCGGTTTCGGCCCGCGACAGCGCCGACGCCGCGGTCCGCCGCATCGCGAGCGACAAGGCGCGCATCGACGCCGAAGTCGCCGCGCTCGGCGACAGCGCAGCGCTGGCAGCAACCCATACCGACAGCGTGAAGGCTGCCGAAGCCGCCGAAGCCGGGATCGCCGCCGCCGAAACTGCGCTGCAAAATGCCGAAGCCGACCGCGAAACGACCGCCGCCGATCTCGCCGGGATCGAAGCGGGACTCGCCGAAGCGCGCACCGCGCTGGCGGCGCTCGACGGTGAGGCCGCAACGCTCGAACGCGCGCTGGCCGCCGGACGCCGCGACGACGACCGCATCCTCGACCAGCTACGCGTCGCGCCGGGCTATGAGGCCGCGCTCGCCGCCGCCCTCGGCGACGATCTCGACGCCGGGACCGACGGCGGCGCAGCGCGCAGTTGGGGCGGCGCCGAGACGCGAGCAGATGACCCCGCACTGCCGACGGGCACCCGGCCGCTCGCCGGTTTCGTCACAGCGCCTGCCGCGCTCGCCCGCCGCCTCGCACAAGTCGCGGTCGCCAACACCGACGACGGCCAGCCGCTCGCGGTCGGCCAGCGGCTTGTCACGACCGATGGCGTGATGCGCCGCTGGGACGGCTTTGTCGCGCGCGGCGACGGCGCCACCGCAACCGAACGGCTGCAACGCCAGAACCGCCTCGACGCGCTGGCGGCGCAGCGCCCACAGGTCGAACTGGGCGTGCAGGAGCTACGCGACCGCCGCGATGCCGCCGCCGCTAAGGCCGCCGAACTGACCGAAGCCGCCGCCGCTGCGCGCAAAGCCCTCGCGCAGGCCGACGAAACGCGTCGCACCGCGCTGCGCGCCGCCGATCAGGCGCAGGCTGCAACGGACCGCCATCGCGACGCCGCGGCGCTGTTCAATCGCCGCCTCGCTGAAATAGCCGACGCGGCCAAGGACGCGGCCGAGGCGTTGGCCTTGCAGGAAGCAGCGCTCGCGGCGCTGCCCGACGACAGCATCGCGCGCGCGACGCTCGACGCCGAGGAGCAGACCGCCGAACGCGCGCGAGGCGACGCCAACAGCGCCCGCGAAGCGCTCGCCGCGCACGAACGCAGCCTCGCCAGCCTGAGCGAGCGGCAAGCGGTCGTAAGCGCCGAAATCAAGAGCTGGAAGGCACGCGCGGGCGAAGCGGCGCGGCGGGTAACCGAGATGGACAAGCGCGCCGACGCGCTGGCCGCCGAAGCCACCAAACTCGCCGACGTACCCGCCAAACTCGCCGAACAGCGCGCCGCCGCCGAAACGCAGCAGGCGGCGCTGCGCGACAAGGTCGCCGCTGCCGAAGCTCAGGAGCGCACCGCCGAAGCCGCGCTGCGCGAGGCCGAGACCGCGCTGAATGCGATCCGCGAGCGCGTCGCCGCGGCGCGCGAAACCCGCGCCGGCGCGATCGCGCGGTCCGAAAATGCCGAGCTGCGCCGGATCGAGATGGGCCGCCTGTCGGGTGAGCGCTTCGAATGCCCACCCCCGCTGCTACCCCAAAAGGCCGGATTCGACGGCGAGAGTGTTCGCGACGCGGGACAAGAATCGGCGCAACACGACCGGCTGATCGCCGACCGCGAGCGGCTTGGCCCGGTCAACCTGGTGGCAGCTGACGAACTGGTCGAACTAGACACCGAGCGCGAGAAAAGCGCCGCGGAGATCGAGGAACTGACGCAGGCGGTCCACCGCCTGCGCGGATCGATCGGCAATCTCAACCGCGAGGGCCGCGTCCGCCTGCTCGCCGCGTTCGAGACCGTCAACGGCCATTTCCAGCGGCTGTTCACGACCCTGTTCGACGGTGGCCAGGCGCATCTCGAGCTGGTCGATTCGGACGACCCCTTAGAGGCGGGACTGGAGATCATGGCGCAGCCACCCGGCAAGCGCCTCGGCACGCTCACCCTGCTGTCGGGAGGCGAGCAGGCACTGACCGCGGTCGCGCTCATCTTCGGCCTGTTCCTGACCAACCCGGCGCCGATCTGCGTCCTCGACGAAGTCGACGCCCCGCTCGACGACGCCAATATCGAGCGCTTCTGCGACCTGCTCGACCGCATGACACGCGAAACCAACACCCGCTATCTGATCGTCACCCATAATGCGGTGACCATGGCGCGCATGCACCGCCTGTTCGGGGTGACGATGATCGAAAAGGGGGTCAGTCGACTGGTGTCCGTTGACTTGGGGGCCGCGGAGGAATTGCTCGCGGCGGAATGAGCTAGGGCGCCATCCCCACGACCAGCATCGCAGCAAATACCAGCAACCCGGCAAACCGATTGCTGCGGAACTTGGCGAGCGCGTCGTCGCCATTGGCGGGATCCAACGTCACAACCTGCCCGGTGAAGTGCAGCGCTGCTGGGAGCAGGGCGACCAGCACCACCGGATCGGGCCGTACCGCCCACAACGCGCCACCCCAGCAGGCGAGGGCGAACCCGTAGCACAATGCGACCCCGCCCTTCACATGGCGCCCCATCGCGCGCGCGCTCGACTTGACGCCAATCAGCATATCGTCCTCGATATCCTGCAATGCATAGATGGTGTCATAGCCGATCACCCACGCGATGCAGCCGGCATAGAGCAAGGGCAGCGCCATCCCCTCGCCGCCGCCGACCGCCACCCAGGCGACCAGCGCGCCCCAGCTGAACACCAGCCCCAGCCACGCCTGCGGCCACCAGGTGATGCGTTTCATGAAGGGATAGCCTGCGACCAAGATCAGGCTGGCGAGCGCGACGATCTGCGCGGGCAAAGGTAGCTGGAGCAACACGAGCAGGCCGACGAGCGACAGCAGCACCGCCCACAGCGCAGCATTGCGCACCGAGACCGCCCCGCTCGCGATCGGCCGTAACGCGGTGCGCGCTACCTGCGCGTCAAGGTCGCGATCGACGATGTCGTTATAGACGCACCCCGCCCCGCGCATAACGATCGCTCCGAGCAGCAGCCACAGAAACAACGGCCAATGGCTGGTCGCGCCGCCGCCCAGCGCTAGCGCCCAGGCGCAGGGCCAATAGAGCAGCCACCAGCCGATCGGCCGATCGAAGCGTGCCAGCAGCGCATAAGGCCGCACCGCGGCGGGCAGCAGCGCGACAAAGCCACGCAACTGGCTGTCGGGAGGATGGGCGGCAGTCATCGCTGCGCGGGCGATAGCAGGCGCGAGGCGGGCGATAAATGGCTGATTGGCTTTTCGCGGGCGGATTGCCCGATGCCGCAGCCGATCGATATGGCGAAGCCATCGGGCCGAAGATGAGCCATTTCGTTCGTCTGCAAGCCAAAATACATCGCGCATCACTCAGCGTTCTCGCTGCGAGGCTGAGGCACTGCCGCACGTAAAATCAATGGGTTCGTCCCCAGGGCTGTCCCATTGCGGCACGTCTCATCCCTGCGTTCGACCGGTCACGCGATTCCGAAATCCGACCATTTACCAAATATGAACGCTGATTGTGGAATATAGCTACGAGGAGGGACCCCCCATGGCGATTTTGCGCAGTATTAACCGCGCCCGGAGGGCTATTTGCCCATTCGGTAAGAATCTATGGAAAAACCGTGCGGGCACGGCGATCATGGAATTCGCCATCGTCGGACCGGTCTTCATCGCATTCCTGCTGGCGCTGATGTACACGATGTTAATCTACCTGGCACAACAGATGCTGGAGACGGCGGCCGAGGGCGCAGGACGCCTGCTCCTGACCGGCGTCGCCCAAACGACGCAGGCGTCCAACGGGACCGTTGGCCTGTCGGCGAGCGACTTCAAAAATGCCATTTGCAATGGCTTTTCCGGAACCAGCCCCAGCGGTGAGGCTGTCAGTACGCCCGCGCTGTTGCCTGCGATGCTCGAATGCTCGCGGCTGACGGTGAATGTTACGACCGCAAGCAGTTACAACGTGACCAGCGCCACTGCGCCGACATTCACCTATGACAGCGACGGCATATTAGTCTCGACGGGCACCGGCTACAATCACCAGTCGGGCGGCAGCGGTAAAAACCGCATCGTCGCCCTGCAACTGATCTACCTGTTGCCGACAGGAAAAGGACCAATGGGTCTGAACCTGATCAATGAGCCCAACGCCAATCGCAAACTCGTGGCAACCTCTGTGTTCACGACGGAGGATTACACATGCAACGCATCGCAGACCTCATGCTGAGACGCTTCACACAGAACACGCGCGGAGCGGTGATAGTGGAATTCGCTTTCGCCCTGCCGGTCCTTGTGCTCATGTACACGGGCGGCGTTTTCCTGTCGGATATGGTCGGTTGCAGCCGCAAGGTTACCGTCGCGACCCGTTCGCTGGTCGACCTCGTCAGCCGGACCATGTCTCCCACGATCATTTTCAACGACCCGGCAAGCGCTAACGCGAAATCGCACCTGAGTGCCAGCGCGGTCGTCCTGTCACCCTACAACCTCGACAACGCGACCCAGCAGATTTCACTGCTCAGGGTCTGCGATACCACACGTGCCTATGTCGCCTGGACCCAGGCCCAGACGCAAAATGCCAATGGTAGCGTCGTGACCCCCAGCGTCTCGAACCATACGGCCGGCACGCTCCCCACGAACGGAGCGCAGTCATCCAACACCATCGTCACGATTCCAAGCGACATGATCACCTCCACGATGGTCCCGGTTTCGCCGGACGGCTCGAACGTGTGCGGAAACCTCGCTCCGGGCACCGCAACCAAAACCCAGGCCGGCACTGCTGGCGGCTGGCTGTTTATGGGCAAGATCACCTATAATTACACGCCATTTGTCAGCTATCTGCCGATTGCAGACAGAACTTTGACCCACACGATCTACATGGTTCCTCGGCTCTACTAGGTGGATATATTATGACCAAGATATTCCCACAGCTCACGTCTGCGACCGCATGGTTCCAGTTCATTGCCCGACTCAAAGCCAATCAGAAGGGCGGGGTCTTCATGATCATGGGATTTGCGATCATTCCGCTGACCTTCATACTCGGTTTCGGAATCGACTACGCGCGCGCCATGAGCCTCCAGACGAAGCTGAACGCCGCGGCCGATGCTGCCGCGCTGGCAGCGGTCGCGCCCTCGATGATCCTGCAGTCGAACAGCCAATCAACCTCGGCCGCGATCAACATGTTCAATGCGCAGGCCTCGCTGGAGACTGGTTACCGGGATCTCCAGATTACTCCGACAGTTACGGAGGGCAGTTCCGCGAGCGGCGGTGCTTTGGGCTATCTGCGCAAGGCGACCGTGAGCTATAGGGCCAAGTCGATCAATGTTTTTGGCGGTATTCTGGGGGCCGACACGCTGACCGTGAGCGGAACATCCTCGGCAAGCGCCGCGCAGCCACCCAACGTCGATTTCTACCTGGCGATGGATAATTCGCCCTCGATGCTGCTGCCCTCGACGTCCGACGGCATCAGCAAGATCATCGCAGCGACCAAATCGTCCGCCAAACCGGACGGCTGCGCCTTTGCCTGTCATGCGATGATACCCAAAAGCGACGGAATCCACGTCAGGGATCAAAACTCCCGCGATGTGTTGCTCTCGACCGGATATTATACCGCGGGTTCCGGCAAACAGAATGTCTGGTACCGCTACAAAACCTCGTCGCCCGTCGAGCTCTTCGATAGCACGGGGACCACAATGCACTCGTCATCGACGGTGACCGGGACAACGACGTCGAATGGTAAAACCGGGAACAAGCGCGTCGATACGCGCACTGACACCACGACGGCCGTCAAATATACGATCACCGATAACAGCAACGGCCCAGTCACAATCAATAAAGTTGTGACTTCGACGCCGACAACCTATACGACGACCTACAAAGCTAATGGATCAGTGAATAACACGACAAGCTCGACAGGCACCGTGTCAACAAACACGACCACCCACGACACGGGTTATTGGGCCGATGGCTATTGGCTCACCCACAACTACGGGCTGATCTATGGCAGTCCCTCCAAAATCGTCCTGCGCAAGGACGACGTGGTATCGGCGGCGTCGCAGCTGATCCCGTTCGCGTCCAACCAAGCCAGCCAATATCATGTCACCTACCGGGCGCAGATGTTTTCGTTCGACTGGACGCGATCTGGCAGCACGTCGCCCGTCAGGCAGCTCAATACTCTGGCGGACGTCAATTCTTACGGCACCGGCTTTTCGGCGGCCTCCATATTCCCGGCGGACGATTACTGGTGGAAAAACTCCATGCCAACCAGCAGCCTCAACAACGATGACAAAGCCACGGACGTGGCCGGCATGCTCACGGCGATGAACACCATCATCCCCAGCGCGGGATCGGGTGCACCGGGTGCGGTGCCGCAAAAAATTCTGTTTCTCATCACCGACGGCATGCTCGACCAGCCCAACGGGAGCGGTCGCTATTTCGGGCCGATGCGGAACGCGGCCAACCAGGAAAACGCCAAATGTACGGCAATCAAGGCAAAGGGTATCAAGATCGCGATCCTCTATACGCAATACCTGCCGGAATCGCTCGTCGGCGACGCTTGGTCGCAGACAAACGTCGCTCCATTCCTGCCCGCTCCTCCCACTCGGTCGACCGACCAGGTCCTCGACGCATTGCAGCGATGCGCATCGGTCGGCACGAACGGAGCGCCGCTGGTGCAGAAGGTGACGGCCAATGACAACATCACCACCGCCCTTCAGCAGCTGTTCTCTACGGCCCTTCAGACGGCGAGATTGGTCCAATAATAAAGCTGAACGTGCTTGGTGCCGCTTCGATCGTGACGTGATGTTGCCATCACATATGATCGGAGCGGCGCCGATCTAGCAGGCAAAGCGTGCACAAAATATCGCCGTCTGTTATCGGCTCGGCATGCCCGCGACTCCCGCCTGGCCGCCCGCCAGCACACCCCGCCTGTTTGTCGATCTGCCGCTGGGGCCCGATGCCGCCCCGATAATCGACGGCCCCGCCGCGCATTATCTGCTCAACGTGATGCGGATGAAGGCGGGCGATCCGATCTTGCTGTTCGACAATATCAGCGGCGAATGGCTGGCGGTCGTCGCTGATGCGGCGAAACGGTCCCTGACACTGCACATCGAGCGCCAGACCAAGGCGATCGAGCAGGTTCCCGACCTGTGGCTGTGCTTTGCCCCGGTGAAAAAGGCGCGGCTTGACTGGATCATCGAAAAGGCGACCGAGCTTGGCGTCGCGCGGCTGCAACCCGTAATCACCGAACGCACGATCGTCGAACGCGTCAAACGCGAGCGGTTGGAGGCGCAAGTGATCGAGGCGTGCGAGCAATGCGGGCGCACCGCGCTGCCGGTATTGGGCGAACCGATCAAACTGACGCAGCTGCTGGCCGACTGGCCCGTCGACCGCGCGCTGCTGTTCGCCGACGAGGCAGGAGGCATGCCGCTGTCCACCGTCGTCGCCCCGGCCCCCGCGGCGATCCTCATCGGCCCCGAGGGCGGGTTTACGACGCGCGAGCGCGACTTGATGCTCGCAAACGCGGCGGTGCGGCGCATTGCGCTCGGCCCGCGCATCCTGCGCGCCGAGACCGCGGCGATCGCCGCAATCAGCCTGTGGATGGCGCAGCATGGCGACTGGACAGGCGCCGCCTGAACCCACGAAAGCTGTTCCGTTCCCGGACAGATTTCGCGCCAAGCCCCGGATTTTAACCGCATATTAGCTATGCACGGGCATAGCGGCCCGATGCAACGGCAGGACCAGAGCCGATCTTGCTGGCGTGGGGGCCAGTATGCACAGTTTGTACGAGCGCTCTTGGTGCTCGTCGGCCTGGCGCTGACGCTCGTCGCCGATCCGGCGGCGGCGCAGACGGCCACCACCTATAGCAACACGACCACCGGCACGATCAGCGAGACCGCGACCACCTGCACCAGCCCGATGGTGCGCAATTTCACCGTCGCCGCGAATGCGCAGATCACCGACGTGAACATCGGCGTCCAGTTTACGCACAGCTATCGCGGCGATATTCGCGCGACGTTGGTTTCGCCGACCGGCACCGTCGTCAACCTGATTACCAATGTGGGGTCGGGGGCGGACCATCTGAACGTTCTGTTCGACGACAGCGCCGCCACCAGCGTCACCACCCATGCCGCGAACGACAACACCGCCGCCGCGCCGCCCTATCAACGCACCTTCAGCCCCGAAGGCTCGCTTGCGGCCTTCAACGGCGAAGGCTCGGCGGGAACGTGGCAGCTAACGATTTGCGATTCGCTGAACGGCGACAGCGGCAATTTCACCCGCAGCGACCTGACGCTGACCACCGTGCCGATCACGCCGTCAGCCGACCTGTCGCTGAGCAAGTCGGTGAGCAACGCAGCCCCCGCATTCGGCACCAGCATCAATTATGCGCTCAGCGTCACCAACGCCAGCGGCTCGGCGCTGACCGCCAACGGCGTGACGGTGCAGGACACGCTACCCGCGGGCTTCTCCTTCACCAGCGCCTCGGGTTTCGGCAGTTACAACAGCACCACCGGGGTCTGGACGGTGGGCAGCATTCCGGCAGGAACGACGCGCACGCTGACGATCACCGGCACCGTCACCGCGACCGCGGGCGCGACGGTGGCCAATATCGCCGAGGTCAGCGCTTCGTCTGCATTCGATTTCGATTCGACCCCCGGCAATGGCGTGGCGGGCGAAGATGATTATGACACCGCCAGCTTCACCGTGTCGGGAACGCGCGTCGCAGGGACGCCGCCGACGCTCGTCTGCCCAGTCGGCAGCACTGTCCACGACTGGGACAGCGTCAGCTGGGCCGCAGGCACGACGACCGGTACCTACGCCCTGACCGCGATCGGCACGATGAATTTCGACATCGCGATCAGCGGCGGCGCCTTCCTGAACAACGCCACCTATGGTGGCCAGTCGCCGACCCGCCAGAATGCCGTCACCGGCGGTTTTTCTCCGGCGCAATTTTCGATCTTTGAGATCGTCGACATGACGAGCCAGACGGGCAGCGTCGCCAGCACCTTTACCTTGCCGACCGCGGTGCCAGGGGCGCAATTCCGGCTGTTCGACATCGATTATGCCGCCGGGCAATTCGCCGACCGCGTGACCGTGACGGGCAGTTTCAACGGATCAACGGTAACCCCGGTACTGACCAACGGCGTCAGCAATTATGTCATCGGCAACAGCGCCTATGGCGATGGCACCTCGGCCGATGCCAGCGCCAACGGCAATGTCGTGGTCACCTTCAGTGCGCCGGTCGACACGATCATCGTCGAATATGGCAATCACAGCCTGGCACCCGCCAACCCGGGGCAACAGGCGATCGCGATCCACGACGTGACCTTCTGCCGCCCGACCGCCAATCTGACGATCGCCAAAACCAGCAGCGTCGTGAGCGACCCGACCAACGGCACCACCGACCCCAAGGCAATCCCCGGCGCGACGATGCGCTACTGCCTGCTGGTCACCAACGCGGGCAGCGGCACCGCCACCGCGATCAGCGTCGCCGACGCGCTGCCCGCGACGACGACCTTTGTCCCCGGTTCGTTGCGCAGCGGCACGACCTGCGCGGGAGCGGCGACGGTCGAAGACGACAATGCCAGCGGCGCCGACGAAAGCGATCCTTTCGGCGCATCGATCACCGGCACAACGGTAGCCGCCACCGCACCCACGCTCGCACCCGGAACCGCGCTCGCGATCATCTTTAACGTGACCGTCAATTGATGCGGCACCATCGCCCGTTCCGGCAATGCGCCATCTTGGTGCTCGCCGCGCTCGTCGTCGCGCCACCGGCGACGGCGCAGCGTGTCATCGTCAATCCGTCGTTCGAAGCCAATGATCCGCAGGGACCGGGCGCCGCTAACTTCGAAATCTATTCAAACGGCTCGGTCATCGGCTGGGACTCGGCGTCGGGCGAGATCGAGCTGTGGGACACCAATTTCAACGGCACCCCCGCTTTTTCCGGATCGGTTTTCGCCGAAATGAACGCCAATGTCCCGGGCGCGCTTTACCAGAATATCTGCATGGTCAATGGCGAGACGATCGGCTGGACCTTTGCCCATCGCGCCCGGTCGGGCGGTCCGACGACGCAGACGGCGCGGTTCCAGATCGCGAACAGCGCGGGCACGCAGCTTCAGGCGCTGGCAACCCAGGCATCGACGGTCAACAATGTCTGGAACGTCAACACCGGATCGACCACCTATTCGGGGCCGTCGGGCGTCCAGCGCGTCCAGTTTATCACCACCGATCCCGGCAGCTTCGGTAACTTCCTCGACGATATCCGCATCTCGCTCAATCCGTTCATCGAGCTGTCGACGACGTCGGCCTCCGGCGTCGAGTCGCTGGCGACCGCGAACCTGCCGGCGCTGACCGTCAACGGCACCCTGTTCACCGCGCGCACAGTCAATGTCAGCATCACCGGCGGCACCGCGGTGCGCGGCACCGACTATACGACCCCCGGCGGCGGAGCGACCTTCACCGTCACCATTCCCGCGGGGACGTACCAAAACGCCGCGGTCCCGCTCGGCATCCAGATTATCGACGACGCCTCGACCGAGGGCAGCGAAACGATCCAGATCGCGCTGGGAACGGGCACCGGCTATACCGTGTCCAGCACATCGAGCTGCGGCGGTGCCGCGCGCACCGCGAGCACCTACACGATCACCGACAATGATTCGCCGGTGGTGCTGACCAAAAACTGGACCAACGGCATCGTCGGCGACGCGGTCAGCCTGGCGATCACCGGCGGCTTCGTACCCAGCAACGGTACGTCCACCGTCGGCGGCGCGGCGACCAACGCGACCGCGGTCGCGATCCCGGGCAGCACGCTCACCCTGACCGAAGCCTATACGACCGGCGCCGCGGCGAACTACAACAGCAGCATCGAATGCCGCCGCAACAGCGACAATGTCGTCGTCGCCACCGCGGGCAGCGGGCTTAGCCGCACCGTCGTCATGCCGTCGGGCACGTCGCTCACTTGCACTTGGACCAACAGCCGCCGCTCGGCGACGCTGGTCGTCCGCAAGACCTGGGTCAATGCGGTGCTGGCGAACGCCGTGACCGTGGCGACCAGCGGCCTGATCAACAACGCCAGTCTGGCGTCGGTCGCCAACAGCGCCAACGAAACCGACACCAACGCCGCGGTCACCGTCTATGCCGCCGAAAGCGCCACGCTGAGCGAGACGTTCACCGTCGGCAACGGCGCCAATTACGGACAGATGCTGGCCTGCACCGGCAATGGCACCGCGCTCGCCGGGAATGTGCTGACGGTGGGCGCCGCCGACACCGCGATCGTCTGCACCTTCACCAACATCTTTGTCGCGCCGCTGTCGATCGCCAAAACTTCGCTCGCCTATAGCGACCCGGTCAACGGGCTGATCAACCCCAAGCTGATCCCCGGCGCCTTTGCCAATTACAGCCTGACCGTCACCGCGCCCGCCAGCACCAGCCCGACGAACAACAGCGTGATCGTCACCGACGCGCTACCGACCAACCTCAGCCTGTTCGTCGGCACCTATGCTCCCGGTCCCGGCCCGGTGCGCTTCACTGCGGGCAGCAGCGGGCTCACATACAGCTTTACCAGCCTCGCGAACGCGGCCGACGATCTGGAATTTTCGAACAATGGCGGCGCCAGCTGGACCTATGTTCCGACGATCGATGCCAATGGCGTCGACGCCAATGTCACCCATGTCCGCGTCCGCCCCAAGGGGTCGATGGTGCCGGGATCGAGCTTTACGATCAACCTGCGCGGGCTGGTCAAATAGGGCCACTTCAACAGTCGATTGCATTCTGTACTGAACAGTCTAAATGCGCGATATGAGCACGCGCACCGCTTCGGACAGCAACGATCCCATCGTCGAACATCGCGACGAACTGGCCACCCCGATGATCCAGGGCGAGAAGCTCAAGGACCGCTGGCGCATCGGCACCGAGCATGAGAAATTCGTCTATCGGACCGCCGATCATCGCGCGCCGAGCTATGACGAGCCCGGCGGTATCCACGACCTGTTGATGGCGCTCACCCGCTTCGGCTGGGAACCGGTGATCGAGGGCGGCAAGGTGATCGCGCTCGCCGGCAGCGACGGCACCGTCAGCCTTGAGCCCGCGGGACAGCTCGAACTGTCGGGCGCGCCGCTCGAAAATCTGCACCAGACCTGCGCCGAAACCGGCCGCCACCTGAAACAGGTGAAAGAGGTCGGCGCCGAACTCGGGCTCGGTTTTCTCGGAGTAGGCATGTGGCCCGACAAAACCCGCGCCGAACTGCCGATCATGCCCAAGGGGCGCTACAAGATCATGCTCGACCATATGCCGCGCGTCGGCAGCATGGGGCTCGACATGATGCTGCGCACCTGCACGATCCAGACCAACCTCGATTATTCATCCGAGGCCGACATGGTGCAGAAATTCCGCGTGTCGCTGGCGTTGCAACCGATCGCGACCGCGCTGTTCGCCAGCTCGCCCTTCACCGAGGGCAAGCCCAACGGGTTCATGTCGTACCGCAGCCATATCTGGACCGACACCGATCCCGCGCGCACCGGCATGCTGCCGTTCGTGTTCGAGGACGGCTTCGGTTACGAACGCTATGTCGATTATATGCTCGACGTGCCGATGTATTTCGTCTTCCGCGACGGCAAATATATCGACGCCGCCGGGCAGAGCTTCCGCGACTTCCTGAACGGCGAACTCCCCGCGCTCCCCGGTGAAAAACCGCGTATCTCCGACTGGAACGATCATCTCTCGACCGCCTTCCCCGAAGTGCGGCTGAAAAGCTTCCTCGAAATGCGCGGTGCCGACGGCGGCCCGTGGAACCGCATCTGTGCGCTCCCGGCGCTGTGGGTCGGCCTGCTCTACGACCAGGGCGCGCTCGACGCTGCCTGGGATCTGGTCAAGGGCTGGAGCATCGAGGACCAGCAGCAGCTGCGCGACGCGGTCCCGAGCGAAGGCCTCGATGCCCCCGCGCCCGGCGGCGGCACCGTCGGCGAGCTTGCGCACCGCGTGCTCGACATCGCGGCGGCGGGCCTCGCGGCGCGCGGCGAGGTCAACTCGATGGGCGACAATGAGGTCGGCTTCCTCGAACCGCTGCGCCGCATCGCCAAGAGCGGCAAATCGCCCGCGCACGACCTGCTCGACCGTTACGAAGGCCCGTGGGGCGGCAATCTGTCGAAGATCTATGACGAGCTCAGCTTCTAGGGACATTTTCCTCCCAAAAGTGCAGCAATTACGCAACACTGCTGACACGAAAGTCAGCAGCGCCCGCTTACGCGATTGATCGCGCGCGCGCCGAAAGCCAAAGAGAAGTTGGTCTTTCGCCTCTCCCATCGTCACTCTGTTTCAGGAAGCTTGCCCATGCGCTACTTTCCTTCCGCTACCGCTATAGCCCCCGTTCTCGCGATCCTCGCCGCCAGCGGCTGGGCCGCTCCCGCCGCCGCGCAGGATACGCCCGCCGCCGACAGCGACAGCGGCCTCGGCGACATCATCGTCACCGCACAGCGCCGCGAGGAAAGCCTGCAGGATGTGCCCGTGGCGGTCAGCGTGTTGTCGGGCGGCACGCTCGACGCGATCACCTCGTCGGGCAGCGACGTGCGCGTGCTCGCGGGCCGCGTCCCCAGCCTCAACATCGAAAGCTCGTTCGGCCGCACCTTCCCGCGCTTCTATATCCGCGGTCTCGGCAACACCGATTTCGACCTCAACGCGTCGCAGCCGGTCAGCCTCGTTTATGATGACGTCGTGCTCGAAAACCCGATCCTCAAGGGCTTCCCGATCTTCGACCTCGACCGCATCGAGGTGCTGCGCGGGCCGCAGGGTACGCTCTTCGGCCGCAACACCCCCGCGGGCATCGTCAAGTTCGACACCGTCAAGCCTGGCAAGACCGGCGGTTACGCGCGCGCCAGCTATGGCCGCTATGGCACCACACAGGTCGAGGTTGCGGCGGGTGCTGCCGACGACAATGGCTTTTCGGTCCGCCTGTCGACCCTGTTCCAGCACCGCGACAATTGGGTCGATAATGTTGCGACGACGAAAAAGAACGATCTCGGCGGCTATGACGACATCGCCGCGCGGCTTCAGCTGCAATATGAAAACGGCCCCTTCACCGGCCGCGTGACCGGGCAGGTCCGCATCTATGACGGCTCGGCGATCATCTTCCGCGCCAACACACAGGTGCCGGGCAGCAACGAGCTGGTCGGCCTCGGCGGCGCGGGCACCGAGTTCGAGCGCGACAAAGTCTATCAGGACGGGCTGAATTTCCAGAAGCTCAACACCTATAATGTCGGGCTGAACCTCGAATATGACTTCGGGCCGGTGACCGCGTATTCGATCACCTCCTATTGGAACGGCAACTTCCGCAGCCGCGGCGACATCGACGGTGGCTTCGGCGCGGTGTTCCTGCCCGTGTCGGGTCCGGGGCTCATCCCGTTCCAGGCGCAGAGCCAGGACAATGTGCCCAGCCTCGACCAGTTCACGCAGGAAATCCGCATCGCGTCCAACAACAGCGGCGGCCTCGGCTATCAGTTCGGTGCCTTCTATTTCGACGAAGGCCTCGACATCTCGAGCTTCGAATTCGGCGGGCCGACCGATGCCACCCCGTCGGCGATCGCGATCCAGCGCCAGGACAGCGAAGCCTACGGCATCTTCGGCTCGGTCAATTATGAATTCGACAATGGCTTCAAACTGCAGGCCGGGGCGCGCTACAATCACGACACGCGCGATTTCGTCGCGTCGCGTCCGGTCGAAACGCGCCCGCCCTTCGTCGTCAATCCGAACACCCCGGTCCCGCCGCAGGCCGCCACGGTCAAGGGCAAGCTGCTGACGTGGGACGCCAGCGCAACCTATGAGGCGTCGGACGCGCTCACCTTCTACGCCCGCGTCGCGCGCGGCTATCGCGCGCCGTCGGTGCAGGGCCGCCTGACCTTCTCGCGGACGATTTCGACCGCCGACCAGGAAGAAACGATGTCGTATGAAGCGGGGATCAAGACCGCCTTCCTCGACGACCGCGTCCGCTTCAACCTGACCGGCTATTATTTCGACACCAAGGATTTGCAGCTTACCGCGGTGGGCGGCACATCGAACGCCGCGAGCCTGCTCAACGTCGATGCCAAGGGGCATGGCATCGAAGCCGAATTGCAGGCGGCACCCGCCAAAGGCCTGACCTTCTCGGTCGGCGGCGCGTGGAACGTCGCCGAGATCGACGACGCCAACGCCTTTGTCGCGGGCTGCGGCTCGGCGACGCCATGTACCGTGCTCGACCCGCCGCGCGCCGGCAGCCCCGGCATCTTCTCGATCGACGGCAACCAGTTGCCGCAGTCGCCCAAATGGACCCTCAACTGGACCGCAGGTTATGAAGTCCCCGTCGGCGATGGCGCGATCTATGCCTTCACCGACTGGTATTACCGCTCGAAGATCCAGTTTTTCCTTTACCGCTCGGTCGAATTTTCCGACGACAAGCTGCTCGAGGGCGGCGTGCGCGTCGGCTATCGCACCGACCGCTTCGATGTCGCGGCGTTCGTGCGCAACATCACCAACGATGAATCGCCGACCGGCGGCATCGATTTCAACAACATCACCAGCTACGTCAACGAACCCCGAATCTATGGGGTCGAAGCCAGCGTGAAGTTCTGAACCTGCTCCATCCCCCCTGTGGCGAAGCCATGGGGAGGACGGGACTTCAGGCGACCGGCCCGACGCGTTCGTCGGGTTCGAGACGGATCAGCGGGCGCTGACGCCCCGTCAGCCGCGCGAACAGGCGCGGGACAAAGGCGTTGGCCTGCGCCCAATTCCAGTAAGCGACATAAGCGGGATCGGCGAGGAGATGCTTTTCCTCGGTCTTTGCCCGCCAATAATAGACCCCGCTGACCAGCCCGAGCAGCACGACGTTACGCGCGCCCTCGACCCAGCCGCCCGCGGTGACGAGGAAGGGCATCGCGCCGATCCACCAGCTCAGATTCTTCGACACATAGGCGGGATGGCGCGTGAAGCGGTACGGCCCATGGGTAATGATGCCGCGGTGGGTCAGGTTCGAAAAGCGGATGCCGAACGCCATCGTCGCCCAGCTGTAAATCGCGGTCAGCAACGCCAGCATGACCGCCCAGACGATCAGCAACGTCTCATGCCCCGCCAGCCAATGCCCCCAGTCGGCGCCGTTCACCTGATAATCGAGCGGGCCACCGCTCATCAGGATGAAGGGCGGATAACAGACCAGCGCCGCAACCCACGCCATGGCATAAGGATTGGCGGTGCGAATATGCGCGTCGAGCGGTTTCAGGGTCAGGATATAGCCGACTGTCGCGATATGGACGTCGATCAGATAGAGAAAATTGAGCGCCCAGATCCCGGTCATATAGGGATTGGTGAGCACGTCGCGCATCGGCACCGTCACCAGCGCCGAAAAATTGCCCGGCACGATCGACAGCATGAAGGCGGTGAAAAACCCCTTCACCGCCCAAGCGCGCAGATGATGGCCGATCGCGCGGCCGTCGACGGGTTGGCCGGGCGCGATCAGCCAGCGACCGAACTGATAACAGCCGTCGCGCGGTTCGATCATCCGGCGGTCGAGCCACAGCATGTACGGCACCGACGCCAGCAGCAGCCACGGCGCCACGCGTTCGAGCAGGTCCATGGAAAAGGCGTAATTTCCCGTCCAATAATAGCGCATCGTCGCATAGATCAGCGCGATCAGCCCCCAGGTCGCCCACAGTCCGGCGAGCTTGGTCAGGCTGATATCGACCGTTTCGCGCCATGGTCGCCGCTGCGCCCAGTCGATCCCGGTCGACGGATTGCGATGCACCTTGTCGACGAAGACCGACCACAGCACCATCGGGATGCCGCACGCGAGCACGCTGGCGATCGCCGAATTGGGGCCGCTCATCGGTCCGCGCGTCCCCCAGTCGACGCCGAAGAAGGCGGCGATTTCGGGCGCGTAGCGCGCCAGCAGCAGATAGCCGAGCAACCCCCCAAGGCCGACCAAACCCACCCCGGCGCTGACCGCCGAACGCGGGCGCGTAGTGGTGGCCGTTGGCATCGCAGACGGTTCAGCAATGCCGGACGGATTGGTTTTGGCCGTAGGATTCATCGGCTTGGCCCTAGCAAAATTTGGTAAGCAAGCCGTCAACAATATTGAGCGATTCGCGGTCGATTTCCCGCCAAAATGGCAGCGTTCCCGCCGTTTGACACCGTTCACCGCATGCCCGGTTCGACTCGGCGCGAGTCACCCCGCAAAGATTCGCCCCGCTGCAAACGGCCTGTTAAGGCGCCCATCAATCGGGGCGGAGGGCTCCTTATAACAACAAGATGGGGTCGCCACTTGTCATCGAAATCCACGGGCCTGCGCCATTGGCGCCAGCGCTTTAACGCGCTGTTTCAGGACCATGAAATCTTCATTCGCACGCATGGTCATGTTCGATTCCTGCGCATCAGCGCCGTGTGGCAAAAGCGCGTTGCGCTGATCGCCGCGATCGTTTTGCTCGCTTGGGCCGGCGCAACGCTCGCCGTCTTGGTCAACCAGCTGCTCACCGCCGACGAACGCGCCGCCGTTGCACAGCAATCGGCGGCTGCCGCGGCGTCGGAAAAGCGGATCGCGCAATATCGCGACCGGGTCGCAGAAACCGCCGCTGACCTCGAAGAGCGTCAGGCGCTGCTCGAAGGCGTCGCCGAAACGCATTTCGGGATTGATGCCGAGGCGATGGCGGCGCAGCCCGCCGCCGGAGCTGACGCCGCGAAAACCGAACCGCTGCAGACCAGCGCCATCGATTCGAACCTGCCCCCCGAGGCGCAGGCGCTCGCGCGGCTCGAAGCGCGGCAGGAACGCTTTGCCAGCCGCCTGCTCGCCGCGGTCAACATCCGCGCCGAAAATGCCGAGGATGCGGTCGCGCAGCTGGGGCTCAACCCCGCCGCGATCGTTCGCAGCGCCGCAGCCGGCCGCGGTGGTCCGCTCATTCCGTACAAGGGCCGCATGGGCAAAGCGAAGGCGCTGGGCGCATCGTTCGCCGCACTCGAAGGCGCCTTGTTCCGCATGGAGGTGCTCGAACGCACCCTCGTCGCCGTCCCGTCGGGCAACCCCGCCGACGTGCTGATGATGTCGTCGGGCTTCGGTTATCGCAGCGATCCCTTCACCGGCGGCGCCGCGATGCATTCGGGGCTCGATTTCCGCGGTCCGATCGGCACCCCGATCCTGGCCGCCGCCCCCGGCCGGGTCAGCTTCGTTGGGACCAAATCGGGCTATGGCAATGTCGTCGAGGTCGATCATGGCCAGGGCATCATGACCCGCTATGCCCACTTGTCGGGCTTTACGTCGCAGGTCGGGGCGCAGGTCGCCGCCGGTCAGCAAATCGCCAAAATGGGCTCGACCGGCCGTTCGACCGGCAGCCACCTGCATTTCGAAGTCCGTCTGAACGGCGTCGCGGTCAACCCGCGCCGCTTCCTGGAGGCCAAAGCCGATGTTCTCGAAGTCAAAAACGACGCCCGACAGCGAGTCGGCGCCATCACTGCCCGGGGTGCCCGCTAAGATGGCGACCGGCGCGCGGCACACGACCTTTTCGATCCTGGGATCGGACGTCGTCGTCACCGGCAATGTCGCCGCCAGCGTCGACCTGCACGTCGACGGCAAGATCGACGGCGATTTGAAATGCGCCAATCTGGTCCAGGGCGAAGCGAGCGAGATCAAGGGCGCCGTCGTCGCCGAGACCGCCAAGATCGCCGGGCTGGTCGACGGATCGATCGAGGCCAAGACGCTGATCGTCCACGCCACCGCGCGGATCACCGGCGATGTCGTGTATGAAAATATCACGATCGAAAACGGCGGCAAGGTCGACGGCAAGCTGGCGCACCGCCGCCACGGCGCGGGCGTAGCCAAGGCGCCGCCGCCGCTGGAAGTCGTCGAGAACAAGTCGGCGCTGGGGATCTGACCCCGCCGCGCGCCGGGATCGCATGACCGCGCACCAGTTCGATATCGACGCCCATGTCCATTGGACGTGGGGCCGCGGCGAAGCGCATGGGCGGATCGCAGAACGCTTTGAGACGCGCGTCGAGCGTATCATCAAAGGCGCGCGCATCGTTCGCAACGGGTCAGCCGCCAACCCCGCCTATCTGATCGAAATGATCGACGGGCGCGAGGTGCTGAAACTCGGCAGCGAACTCAGCGGCGGATGAAGCGGCTGATTTGCATGGTGACGGCGACCCGGTCGCCGAGTCCCAATCCCTCGGCGCGTTGAACCGCGACCTTGATCGGCAGCACATAAATGTCACCGCGCCGGAACAGCGATGTCGTAAATTCGGTTCCGCCGACCTGCGCCGTCACCGGCACCATACCCCAGCCATAGCTGGCTTCGCGCGCGGCATAATGGACCTCACCGACGAGATGATCGGGGATGGGCGCGAACAGATAGGGCGGCGGGCCGCGCCATTCGATGATGTCGGCTTCAAAGGTCAGCATCAGTTGCGCGGCGCCTGTCGCCGATAGCTCAAAGCTTCGGCGATATGAATGCGCCCGACGGCATCGGCACCCGCGAGGTCGGCGATCGTTCGCGCCACCCGCAATATGCGCGTATAGCCCCGCGCCGACAGCCGCATCGCCTCGGCCGCCTGCGCCAGCAACTTGCGGCCCGCATCGTCCGGCGTCGCGACCGCCTCCATCAACTCGCCGTCGATTTCGGCGTTGGTGCGCGCCTTGTGGTCGGCGTAGCGCGCGGTCTGGCGCGCGCGCGCCGCCGCAACGCGCGCCGCGACCTCGGCGCTGCCCTCGGCGGGGGGCGGCAGGACGAGGTCGGCGGCGCTGACCGCCTGCACCTCGACGTGCAGATCGATGCGGTCGAGCAGCGGTCCCGAAACCTTGGCCTGATAATCGGCGGCGCAGCGCGGGGCGCGGCTGCACGCGAGCGCCGGGTCACCCAAATGGCCGCAGCGGCACGGGTTCATCGCCGCGACCATCTGCACCCGCGCCGGAAAGGTGACATGCGCGTTGGCGCGCGCGACGCTGACCTCGCCCGTCTCGAGCGGCTGGCGCAGCGAATCGAGGACGCTACGCTGAAATTCGGGAAGTTCGTCGAGGAACAGCACACCCAGATGCGCGAGGCTGACTTCGCCCGGGCGGACACGCAGTCCGCCGCCGACCAGCGCGGGCATCGACGCACTGTGGTGCGGCGAGCGGAAGGGCCGCGCGCGGATCAACCGCCCGCCCTCCAGCCCACCCGCGACCGAGGCGATCATCGACACTTCGAGCGCTTCGGCAGGGTCGAGGTCAGGCAATATGCCGGGCAGGCACGCCGCCATCAGCGACTTGCCCGCCCCCGGCGGCCCGACCATCAGCAGATTATGGCCGCCTGCGGCGGCGATTTCGAGCGCGCGCTTGGCGACCTCCTGCCCCTTCACCTGCGCGAGGTCGGCCATGCGCCGCGGTTGCTCGACTTCGCCCGGGCGCGGCGGCGGCAGCAGCGCATTGCCCTTGAAATGGTTGAGCAGCGACAGGAGGTCGGGCGCCGCGAGCACCTCGACATTGCCCGCCCACGCCGCCTCCGGCCCCTGCGCGACCGGGCAGATCAGGCCGCGGTCCTGGCTGCCTGCGTGCAGCGCGGCGAGCAACACCCCCGGCGATGCGGCGACACGGCCATCGAGGCCGAGTTCGCCGACGACAACGTAAGAGGCGAGCGTTTCGGGATCGACCACCCCCATCACGCCGAGCAGCGCCAGCGCGATCGGTAGGTCGTAGTGCGAGCCTTCCTTGGGCAGGTCGGCGGGCGACAGGTTGACCGTGATGACCTTGGGCGGCAGCGCCAGCCCGATCGCAGCGATCGCGGCGCGGACGCGTTCGCGGCTTTCGCCGACCGCCTTGTCGGGCAGGCCGACGACGACGAAGCGCGGCAGGCCGGGGGTGATTTGGCACTGCACTTCGACCCCGCGCGCCTCGAGCCCCAGATAGGCAACGGTGGAAACAATCGCGACCATCAATGCCCCCTGTTTGTTCTCACGTCTTTTGGCGGCAAAGTGCGGCGCGGTCGAGTCGGTTTTTGTACCGGTTCGGATGTTGGCGAAAAGCCTGCCCCCGCGAAAGCGGGGGTGCCGCGTAGCACGTTGTCCGATCGGGATTTGACAACATACCAACTGGTCGGTATGTCAATCCGCATGGACCCGAATCAGCCCCCTTCGACCCCTGAGTCCCGCTTCCCCGCGAAGGCGGTGTCCGGCGTCGGCGCGGGTATCGCCGCGGTACGCGCGCCGCGCGGCAGTGCGCGCGCGGCGTTGATTGCGGCGGCGCATACGACGGTGCGCAAGCAAGGCTATGCCGCGACGACGGTCGACCAGATCTGCGCCGCCGCGGGAGTGACCAAGGGCGCTTTTTTCCATCACTTCGCGTCGAAAGAAGCGCTGGCGGTCGCCGCCGCCGAGGCATGGACCGAACGCGCGCGGCCGATGTTCGAAATGCCGCCGCACACCCAGTTGGGCGACCCGCTGGGCCGGTTGCTCGGCCATATCGATTTCCGCTTTGCGATGCTCGACGGCCCCGTCGAGGAATTCACCTGCTTCGTCGGCACCATGGTGCAGGAAGCCTTTGCGACGAGCGAGCCGATCCGCGCCGCGTGCGAGGCGAGCATCAACGCCTATTGCGAGGCACTGGCCCCCGATATCGAGGCGACGATGGCGCGTTACGGCGCCCCCGAAGATGTCACCGCGCTCGGGCTGGCGCAGCATATCCAGGCGGTGCTGCAGGGCAGCTTCATCCTGGCCAAAACGACGAACGACCCGGCGATTGCGCGGGAAAGCGTCACCCACCTGAAGCGTTATGTCCGCATGTTGTTTGAACCGCGCGGTGCATCATGACGCGGCAGGTAATTGCCCCGTCGGCGCCCCCGCGCTGACGTACCCCAACCTACCCCCCCAAGGAGAGAGACGATGCCCCAGATGATTTTTGTGAACCTGCCGGTGACCGACCTTGCAAGGTCACAGGCCTTTTATGAAGCGGTCGGCGCGGTCAACAACCCCGCTTTCACCGATGACACCGCCGCGTGCATGGTGGTCGCCGAAGGGTCGATCCATGTCATGCTGCTGACGCATGAAAAATGGGCGACCTTCACGTCAAAGGCGATCCCCGACGCGCATACGACCGCGCAGGTGCTGCTCTGCGTATCCGCTGACAGCCGCACCGATGTGGACGCGCAGGTTGCCAAGGCAACCGCCGCGGGCGGCAAGGCCGACCCGACCCCGACCCAGGAATATGGCGACTTCATGTACGGCCGCAGCTTCGAAGATCCCGACGGCCATATCTGGGAAGTGATGTGGATGGACCCCGCCGCCATTCCGACCGGTGAGCCCGCCGAAGCGACCGCCTGACGCAAGCCAAGAGGAGGAGGAAGAGATGACCGATGCCGTCCCCGCCAAGGGTCAGTTGATCGCCGGCCGCATCCTGAGCGGCCTGGTGATCCTTTTCCTCCTCTTCGACGCCGGGCTGAAACTGGTATCGCCCGAGACCGCGATCAAATATAGCCCACCGGGTCTCGGCTGGCCGCTCGATACCAGCACCATGTATCTGCTTGGTCTCATGCTGTTGATCCCGACCTTGCTGTATTTCTGGCCGCGCACCGCCATATTCGGCGCGATCCTGATCACCGGTTATCTGGGCGGCGCGATCGCCACCCATGTGCGGATCGGCAGCCCGCTGTTCAGCCACAGCCTGTTTGGGGTATATCTGGGCGTGATGCTGTGGGGCGGGCTGTGGCTGCGCGATCCGCGCGTCCGCGCGCTGATCCCCTTTCGGGCAGGCGCAAGCGCATGAGCTTCCAAGCCTATCTCGACAATGTCGAAACCAAAACCGGCAAGTCCGCCGAAGCACTGAAGACGCTAGCGATCGGCAAAGGTCTGGCCGACGCAAACGGCCTCGCCCCCGGCATCAAGCCGGGCGCGGTGATCGACTGGCTGAAGGGTGATTTCGACCTGGGCCACGGCCACGCGATGTCGATCGTCGCCTTTATCAAAGGGAAGAGGAGCTAGATCATGCCCGTCGATCCCGACGCGACGATCGAAATCACCGCCTACAAATGGGTGCCGCCTTTCGCGGAAGGGCGGATCAAGGATTTGCGCGTGCGTTGGGCGCTTGAAGAAATCGACCGCCCCTATCGCGAGCGCCTGATCGGCGGCATTTTCGAGGAAAAGCCCGCAGAATATCTGGCGGACCAGCCGTTCGGACAGGTCCCCGTCTATAAGCAGGACGGTGTGACATTATTCGAATCGGGCGCCATTCTGCTCCACATCGGCGAGCAGGACGAAAGCCTGTTGCCGCACGATGCGGCAAGGCGCGGGCGAGCGATTAGCTGGATGATTGCCGCGCTGAACAGCGTCGAACCGACCCTCCAGACGCTGGTCGTTCTGAGCGTCACGGGCGCGGAGCAGGACTGGCGGGAGCCCGCGATGGATGCCGCGCGGCCGTTCGCCGAAAAACGGCTGGCGCAACTGGCGCGCGCGCTGGGTGACCGCGACTGGCTCGACGACGGCTTTAGCATCGGCGACCTGATCATGATCGACGTTTTGCGCGCCGCGCCGCCCCCCATGCTCGCGGCCTATCCTAACCTCGCCGCCTATGTCGAACGCGGCACGACACGGCCTGCGTTCGGGCGCGCACTGGCGGCACAATTGGCCGCTTACGCCAACCATTCGAAAGGAGACTAGCCATGCCCGTCAATCCCGATGCCGATATCGAAATCATCGCCTTTGAATGGGTTCCCGACTTCGCGCGCGGCTTCGTCCGCGACCTGCGCCCGCGCTGGGCGTGCGAGGAGCTGGGGATCGATTATGCCGAGGAACTGATCAGTGCGGTCGATCGTCCGCTCGGTCATTACCGCCTGCAACCATGGGGCCAGGTCCCGGTGCTGCGCGACGGCGACCTCACCTTGTTCGAAAGCGGCGCCATCATGCTGCATCTGGCGGCGAAGGATGCACGGTTGCTGCCGACCGGTGCACAGGCCCGCGCCGACGCAACCGCCTGGGTGTTCGCGGCACTGAATAGCGTCGAGCCGATGATGTTCGAGCTCGGCAATGTCGACATTTTCTCGAAGGACGAGGAATGGGCGAAGCTGCGCCGCCCCGGCCTGATCGACTTCATCCGCACCCGCTTTGGCCGCCTGTCCGATGCGCTGGGCGACAAAGACTATCTGCTCGGCGAGTTCAGCATCGCCGACATCGCGATGGCGACGGTGCTGCGCGAAGGCGTCGAGGCCGGGCTGATCGCCGAATATCCGCGGCTGGCCGCCTATCTCGATCGCTGCACGGCCCGGCCAGCTTTCACGCGCGCGATGGATGCGCAGCTGGCATCCTTCAAAGAAGAGCCGGTTACGGCCTGAATTTCCTACCCCCCTAAGGAGAGACAAGATGACCTATGTCGAAGGATTTGTCGTGGCGGTGCCGACTGCCAACAAGGAAGCGTATCGCAAACATGCCGCCGATGCCGCACCCCTGTTCAGGGAATTTGGCGTGGCGCGAATGGTCGAGGCATGGGGCGACGATGTGCCCGACGGCAAGGTCAACGACCTGAAAGGCGCGGTGCAGGCGAAGGCCGACGAGACCGTCGTGTTCAGCTGGTTCGAATATCCCGACAAGGCCACCCGCGACGCCGCGAACGAAAAGATGATGAGCGACCCGCGCATGGCGGCGATGGGCGGCGACATGCCGTTCGACGGCAAGCGGATGATCATCGGCGGCTTCGATTCGATCGTCGATGACAGCAGCGGCGGCGCGATGGGTTATGCCGATGGCTATGTCCTGCCCGTCCCCGACGGCAACAAGGACGCCTATCGCGCGCTCGCCGAAAAGGCATCGCAGGTGTTCCGCGACCATGGCGCGACGCGCGTCGTCGAGGCGTGGGGCGACGATGTGCCCGACGGCAAGGTCACCGATTTTGCCCGCGCCGCGCACAAGCAGGACGGCGAAACCGTCGTGTTCAGCTGGGTCGAATGGCCGAGCAAGGAAGCGCGTGTCGCGGGTTGGGAAAAGGTGATGGCCGACGAGCGGATGCAGCCCGACGGCACCGAAGTCCCGTTCGACGGCAAGCGCATGATCTATGGCGGGTTCGCGCCGATCGTCGAGGCCTGAGCCAATCCTCCCTGTGGCGAAGCCATGGGGAGGTGGCAGCGCGGAGCGCTGACGGAGGGGCCATGGCGCGACGTCGTCGCCCCTCCACCACCGCTTCGCGGCGGTCCCGCTGGCGCTGCGCGCCGTCTGCGACTCCCCCATCGCGTCGCGACAGGGAGGATCGAGAGGAGAAGTCCGGTGACAAAAACCATCGAGCGCGTCGAAATGCTGAGCATCTCGAGCCCCGGGCATGTCGTGCGCGTCGACAAGGCGAAATATGACGCGATGAAAGACGCGCTGCTTGCCGTGGTGCCAGAACAAGCACCAGGGCTGACCGTCGCCGAGGTCAAGACCGCGGTGCTGCCGCGTCTGCCGGACGATCTGTTCCCTGGCGGCGCAAAAGCTGGCTGGTGGCTGAAAGGCGTCCAGCTCGATCTGGAAGCGCGCGGCGTCATCGCGCGCGACAATGTGAAGCCGCTGCGGCTCCACAAAATCTGACGAGCGCGGTTCTCTTTTTTCGAGGAGGAAGACGATGAGCAAGCCAGCGAATTTCATCTGGTACGAACTGATGACCCCCGACCCCGCCGGAGCCGCCGCCTTTTATGGCGCGGTCGTCGGCTGGACGATTGCCAGCCACGCCGACCCTGCGGCCGGAGGAATGGATTATCGCATGATTGGGCGCAGCGATGGCGGCCATGCCGGCGGGGTGCTGGCGCTCGATGCCGACATGCTCGCGGGCGGCGCGCGGCCTATCTGGATCGGGTATCTGGAAGTCGACGATGTCGACGCCGCAGTCGACGCAATCAAGGCCGATGGCGGCGCGGTACAGATGGACGCGATGGATATTCCCGTCGGGCGCATCGCGATGGTCACCGACCCGCAGGGCGCGCCCTTTTATATCATGGACCCGATCCCGCCCGAGGATGCGCCGGAAGGGACAAGCGACGTGTTCTCGGTGACCGAAGCGCAGCATGTCCGCTGGAACGAGTTGGCGACATCGGACCCCGACGCCGCGATCGCCTTTTACAAAAGGCACTTCGGCTGGGATCAGGAGGGAGAAATGGATATGGGTGACATGGGCGCTTACCGCTTTATCCAGCGCGGCGACGTCGGCATTGGTGCGGTAATGCCGCTGATGGACGGCATGCCGGGATCAATGTGGTCCTATTATATCGGCGTCGACGACGTCGACCGCGCCCACGCCGCGGTAACCGCTAATGGCGGCACGATCACGAGTGAACCGATGGAAATCCCCGGCGGCGAGTTCGCGATGAACGCGATCGATCCGCAGGGCGCGCATGTCGGCTTTGTCGGACCACGCACATAGATCGAGGAGAGAGAGACGATGGACAATCAGACACCCACGAGCGGGCTGACCCCGCATATCGCAATCGCCGACAAGCGCGCCGGCGAGGCGATCGATTTCTATATCAAGGCATTCGGCGCGACCGAGCGCGCGCGCATGCCCGCCGACGACGGGGTGCGGTTGATGCACGCGCACCTGACGATCAACGGCGCGTCGCTGATGATGCACGATGAATTTCCCGAATATGTCAGCGAATTGTCGGGCAAGCCCGATGGGGTAACGCTGCACCTGCACGTCGACGACGCCGACGCCTGGTTCGACCGCGCGGTCGCTGCGGGTGCGAGCGTCGTCATGCCGCTCGACAACATGTTCTGGGGCGATCGCTACGGGCAAGTGAAGGATCCGTTCGGCCATCAATGGTCGATCGGCGCGCCGGTCAAGGGAGAGGTGAAATGAGTGCCAACCAGCACCCCGTCAGCATGTGCCTGTGGTACGACAAGGACGCCGAGGAAGCGGCCAGATTCTATGCCGCGACCTTCTCCGACAGCAAGGTCGGCGCCATCTATTATGCGCCGGCGGATTTCCCCGGCGGCAAGGAGGGCGACGCCCTGACCGTCGAGTTTACCGTGCTGGGCGTTTCCTGCATCGGCCTCAACGGCGGGCCGATCTTTTCGCACAGCGAGGCTTTTTCCTTTCAGGTCCATACCGATACGCAGGCGGAGACCGACCGGCTGTGGAACGCGATCGTCGACAACGGCGGTGCGACCAGCGCCTGCGGCTGGTGCAAGGATAAATGGGGGCTGAACTGGCAGATCACCCCGCGCGTCCTGACCGACGCGATGGCGAGCCCCGACGCGGCGGTGCGCAAGCGCGCATTCGAGGCGATGATGACGATGACCAAGATCGACGTGGCGGCGATCGAAGCCGCGGTGAAGGGCTGAGCGATGCTGATCCTCTATGCCCATCCCTTTTCGTCCTACAGCTGGAAGGCGCAGATCGCGCTGGACGAGAAGGGGATCGATTTCGACTATCGCAATGTCGACCCGGAGTTTCCGCAGCATAGCGAGCAATTGCACGCGCTGTGGCCGGTGGGGAAGTTTCCGCTGCTTGTCGATGACGACCGGACCTTGTTCGAAACGTCGATCATCATCGAATATCTCGACCGCGTGCAGCCCGAGCCGCGGCTGATTCCCGCAGACCCCGATGCGGCGCTGCGGGTGCGGCAGCTGGACCGCGTGTTCGACCTGCATGTGATGGCGGTGATGCAGGACATTGTGAACGACCGCATTCGCGGACCCGAGGGACATGCACCGATGATCGTCGCCAAGGCGCGGGCGGCGCTCGGCACCATCTATGGCTGGCTCGACACGCAACTGGCGGGTGGCGGCTGGGCGACCGCCGATGGGTTCACGCTGGCCGACTGCGCCGCGGCGCCATCGCTGTTCTACGCCGACTGGGTGCATGAAATTCCCGCGCATTACGCCAATCTGCGCGGCTATCGCGCGCGGCTGCTCGCGCATCCCTCGGTCGCGCGCGCGGTCGATGGCGCGCGTCCCTATCGCCACTATTTCCCCGGCGGCGCCCCCGACCGCGACTGATTATTGCCCGACGGATTTAAGGAGACCGACATGACCGCAACTGCCGACAATGGATGGGCGCTGTCCATCACCCGCCACATCGCCGCGCCGCCCGAAAAAGTGTGGCACGTCCTGACCGAGCGCCAGACCGAATGGTGGTGCCCGCTGCCCTGGCGCGCCGAGTTTCTGGTCCAGGAATGGCGCGCGGGCGGGCGGACCAGCGTCGTCATGCACGGCCCCGACGGCGAGGAGCATCCGCACGAGGGCATTTTCCTGGAGGTGACGCCGGGCGTCCGTTTTGTCTCGACCGACGCCTTTGTGGTCGGCGCCGATGGCCAATATATGCCCGCCGCGCCATTCATGGTCGGGTGCTGGGAAATCGCCGCTGAGGAAGGCGGCACCCGCTATACCGCGACCGCGCGCCATTGGGACGAAGATGCGGCGCGGCGCCACAGCGAGATGGGATTTGAGGACGGCTGGGGTGCGTGCGCCGACCAGTTGGTCGCGCTGTGCAAGCAAGACTAGGCGTCCCATAACAGGGTTAACGGCGCGCTGACTGCGCCGCTTGACGCCTTGGTAGGCGCGCCCGCGCGAAAGCGGGGGCATGGTTTCGCCCGTCGCCCTCGCCCGCACCCTGTTCGTCGCGCTTTGCGCGGCGGTGCTGGCGTTTGCGCCGGCGCAGGCGCAGCAAGGCCTGACCGTCACGACGACAGTCAGCTGGACGTGGGAAGAGGTCGGCGACGCTGATGACGGCAGCGCGGTCTTCGACGAAGACGATGCGCTACTCGACGACGAAGCGCTGGCCGAGGACGCCGACCTGACGGCGACGCGGCGCTATGCGCCGAGCGCCACGCTGGCGACGCTCGGTCGGGCTAGGGCGCAGTTCGGTCCCTTTGCGGTGATCGACCCCACCACGGTCCGCATGGCGGGCGACGTGACGTCGGCGACGCCGCGCCAGTTCGCGGCGATGCTCGCGGCCTTTCCCGGCCTCAAGCGGCTGGAGATGGTCGACTGTCCCGGCAGCCTCGACGAGGAAGCGAACCTGATATTGGCGCGCGCGATCCGCCGCGCGGGGATGGAAACCATAGTCCCGAGTGGCGGTTCGGTGCGGTCGGGTGCGGTCGAGCTGTGGCTCGCCGGGATCACCCGCCGCGCCGCTGCGGACGCCGAATTCGGCGTGCACAGCTGGGCCGACGATAGCGGGCGCGAGGCGAATGATTATGCCGCGAGCGACCCGGTGCATGCCGAATATCTCGGTTACTACCGCGAAATGGGGATGGACGATGCCAAGGCGCGCGCCTTTTACGCGCTGACCAACAGCACCCCGTTCGATGAAGTCCGCTATCTGACCCGCGACGATATGGCGCGGTTTGTGACGCTCAACTGATCATCTTTGGTCGGGCGCTCTTAGCGCCTAGCAGTTGCCCTGGACACCATCGGCACAGTCGCCGACCGAGTCAACGTCCTTTGCTGCACCGTCAACGGTATTGCATGCAGACAGGAACAACATCGACCCGCTGATCGCAAAAATCGTCAGAAGCTTTTTCATTCTCTCTCTCCGACACAAGGGGCAACCGCCCTCTAATTTCGTTATTTTTAGCAACGGTGGTGTGAAAGGATCGTTCCTTTGGGTCGGTGGCGCGCTGGCCGAAGCGTTCCAAAAGACCGCTGGGCCGGGGCGAATGCGGGGTGTGTCGCGGCCTCGCCCCAACTGTTTTAGTCTTGCCGCACGGCGCAGTCCTACCCACATCGCGCCGATGGCAAAGCACAGCCTTTATCAGCGATTGCGATCGACCGCGCAGGTGCGGCTGGCGCTGTTCGTGCTGGGCGTGCTGCTGATCGTGATTTCGCCGATCATCGGGGTGCTGCCCGGTCCCGGCTTTCTGATCCTGTTCCCCGTCGGACTGATGCTGTGCCTGCAGAACAGCGCGTGGGCCAAACGCATCTATGTCCGCTTCAAATGGCGCCACCCGCGCTATGCCGGGTGGACCGACCGGGTGATGCGGCGGACTAGCGCGGCGCGGCGGCGCGCGCGCGAGGCGCTGATCGCCGCCGATGGCGAAGCGCTGGAAAACCGCCGCGATGCCAATTGACTTTCCGCCGACTCTCGCTTATCCGCGCCTCCATCAGTGGCCGCCCACGTTTGGCGGCCCTTTTCTGTTAGAGCCTTGCAAGAGATTTAGGGACAACCGCGATGAAGCGTACCTTTCAACCGAGCAACCTCGTGCGCGCCCGTCGCCACGGTTTCCGCGCCCGCAAGGCGACGGTCGGCGGTCGCAAGATTCTCGCCAACCGCCGTGCTCAGGGCCGCAAGAAGCTGTCGGCCTGACCGCTGACGCTTCTGCGCCAGTAAAACTGGTGCGAACGCTTTCAAAACGCAGCGAATTCCTGGCCGCCAACCGCGGCCTTCGCTTTCCTATGCCCGGCTTTGTCCTGCTCGTCCGTCCGCGCGGCGACGCCGATGACGCGATGGGCGTTGGCTATACCGTCAGCAAAAAGGTCGGCAACGCCGTCACCCGCAACCGGATGAAGCGCCGTCTGCGCGAGCTGTGCCGCGCGGCGCTGCCCGAATCGGGGATCGCGGGCGCCGACCATGTGCTCATCGGGCGGCCGGGGGGCAACGATATCGTGTTTGCGGAACTGGGCGAGCAACTCGATTCGGCGCTGACGCGCGCGGCGAAGAAACTGGCGCGATGACGCTGCTTCCCCTTCCTCGTCACCCCGGACTTGATCCGGGGTCCATCGCCACCGGCGCCGCATGGACCCCGGATCAAGTCCGGGGTGACGAAAACAGTAAAAACGCGCGTGAAGTTGCGCAGTTTTCCGGGCGTTTCCAATGATCGCCAAATTGCTCATCCTGATCGCGCGCGGGTGGCAGGTCGGGCCATCGCGGCTGTTGCCACCGACCTGCCGCTATTCACCCTCGTGCAGCGCCTACGCCATCACGGCGCTGTCACGCTATGGTGCGATCAAGGGTGGCTGGCTGGCGACAAAGCGGCTATTGCGCTGCCATCCTTGGGGCGGGCATGGCCATGATCCGGTGCCGTAGCTGCCGTTTTCCCCGACATTTTTTAGACGAAGAGAGACCGTAGAGCGTGGACGACAAGCGTAACCTGATCGCGGCAATTTTGTTGTCGGTGGCCATCCTGCTGGGCTGGAACTTCGTCTCGGCGCAGTTTTTCCCGACCCCCGCCAAGCCCGATGTGACGACGACCGTCGCAGGTGCCAATGGCACGCCGGTCACGACCGCCACGACCCCGGCGGCGCAGGGTCAGCCGAGCGCGCTGCCCACGCCCGGCGCCCCCGCCGCCCCCACGACACAGGCGATCCGCCCGGTCGAGGCGGCGCTGGCCGAAGGCAACCGGGTGCCGATCGAAACCCCGGCGCTGGCGGGATCGATCAACCTGGTCGGCGCGCGGATCGACGACATCACGCTGACCAAATATCGCCAGACGATCAAAAAGGATTCGCCGCCGGTGCGCCTGTTCGCGCCGGGCGGCACCAAGGCCGCTTATTTCGCCAGCATCGGCTGGTCGGCGCAAGGCGTCGTTGTTCCCGGCCCAAACACGCTGTGGACCGCCACCGGCAGCAAGCTGACCCCGACGACCCCGGTGACGCTGAGCTGGGCCAATGGCACCGGCCAGACGTTCCGCATCGAATATAGCATCGACGCCAATTACCTGATCACCGCCAAGCAGACGATCGCCAACAGCGGCGCCGCAGCGGTGAGCGCGAGCAGCTTTGCGCTGATCGACCGGCTCGGCAAACCGACCAGTGTTGAGGATGCTGATTCGATCACAATCCACGTCGGCCCAACCGGTTTCGTGGGCGGCAAGTCCGACTTCGAGTGGGACTATGACGACTTGGAGAAGGACGACAGCGAGGCGAAATTCAACTCGGCCGCTTGGCTCGGATTCAGCGACAAATATTGGCTCGCTGCGGTGATTCCGGCTAAGGGCGAGAAGGTGTCGGCCGAGATGGACGCACTGGGCGGTAACGCATTTCGGACCCTGTTCGCGCGCGACTTTACGCAGGTCGGCCCGGGCCAGCAGGTCACGACCACCAGCCGCATCTTTGCCGGTGCCAAGGAAGTCGAAGTTCTCGAAAGCTATCAGGACCAGCTGGGCATCACCCGCCTGTCGAACGCGATCGATTGGGGCTGGTTCGAATTTTTCGCGGTGCCGATTTTCAAGCTGCTGCACTGGCTGTTCCTGCAAGTCGGCAATTTCGGCGTCGCGATCATGGCGCTGACCCTGATCATCCGCCTGCTGATGTTCCCGATCGCCAACCGGCAATTCTCGTCGATGGCGCAAATGCGCGTCGTGCAGCCGAAGATGAAGGCGCTGCAGGAACGCTTCAAGGACGACAAGCCGAAGATGCAGCAGGAGCTGATGAAGCTCTATAAGGATGAGAAGATCAATCCGCTGGCAGGCTGCCTGCCGATCGTCATCCAGATCCCGATTTTCTATGCGCTGTACAAGGTGCTGATGCTGGCGATCGAAATGCGCCATCAGCCGTTCATCCTGTGGATCAAGGATCTGTCGGCGCCCGATCCGCTGCATATCCTGAACCTGTTCGGCCTGCTGCCCTTTACCCCGCCGTCGATCCTGGCGATCGGCGTGATGGCGGTGATCCTGGGCGTGACGATGTGGTTGCAGTTCCGCCTGAACCCCGCCCCGGCCGACCCGGTGCAGGCGCAGGTGTTCAAAATCATGCCGTGGCTGTTCATGTTCATCATGGCGCCGTTTGCGGCGGGTCTGCTGCTTTACTGGATCACCAACAACATCCTGTCGATCGCGCAGCAGCAGTGGATGTACCGCAAGTTCCCGGCGCTGAAGGCGCAGGCGGCGACGTGAGCGATATCGACCTTGAACCCGGCGCCGACCCTGAACGGGCGGAACGCGCGCGCAAGCTGTTTTCGGGGCCGATTACGTTCCTGAAATCGGCGCCCGCACTCGAACATCTGCCGCCGCCGAGCATGCCCGAGATCGCCTTTGCGGGCCGGTCGAACGTCGGCAAATCGTCGCTGCTCAACGCGCTGACCAACCGCAACGGGCTGGCGCGCACGTCGGTGACGCCGGGACGGACGCAGGAGCTCAATTATTTCGACGTCGGCGAGCCGCTCGTGTTCCGGCTGGTCGACATGCCCGGCTATGGCTTTGCCAAGGCGCCGAAGGATGTCGTCAAGAAATGGCGCTATCTGATCAACGACTATTTGCGCGGGCGCGCGGTGCTGAAGCGCACGCTGGTGCTGATCGATAGCCGCCATGGGATGAAGGATGTCGACCGCGAGTTCCTCGAAATGCTCGACACCGCCGCGGTCAGTTATCGCATCGTGCTGACCAAGGCCGACAAGATCAAGGCGAGCGAGCTGGCCGCGGTTCACGCCGCGACCGAGGCTGAAGCGCGCAAGCACCCCGCCGCGCATCCCGAGGTGATCGTGACGTCGTCGGAGAAGGGCCTGGGGATTGCCGAGCTGCGCACCGCGGTGCTGGAGGCGGTGGAGGTTTGACTTTCGCTCCTCTCCCCTTGAGGGAGAGGATAGTGAAGGTTGGGCCGACGAAGCCGGGCCTACCGCAACTTGGTGAGGGCAAGGACGCCAGCGTCGCCCCCCTCACCCAGCTTCGGCTAGGCAGCAAGCTGCCAAGCCTGCACAACCCTCTCCCCCAAGGGGAGAGGGGTTAGGGAGACCCCATGAAACTGTTCATCGGCAACAAAGCCTATTCCAGCTGGAGCCTGCGCGGCTGGCTGGCAGCCAAGCACAGCGGCCTCCCGTTCGAGGAAATCACCGTCCCGCTCTATGACGAGGAATGGAACCAGCGCCGCGAGGGCGACGAGTTCGCGCCGTCGGGGGGCAAGGTTCCGATCCTTTGGGACGGCGACGACATCGTCGTGTGGGACAGCCTGGCGATCGTCGATTACCTTAACGAAAAGACCGACGGGACCAAGGGATACTGGCCCGAGGATATGGCGGCGCGCGCGATGGCGCGGTCGATGGCGGCCGAAATGCATTCGAGTTTCGCCGCGCTGCGCCGCAACCACAGCATGAACATCCGCCGCATCTATCCCGCCGCGCCGCTGTCGCCCGAAGTGCAGGCCGATGTCGTGCGCATCCTGCAAATCTGGGCCGAAGCGCGGGCGCGGTTCGGCGGCGAGGGCGATTATCTGTTCGGCGACTGGTCGGCCGCCGACATGATGTTCGCGCCGGTGGTCACCCGCTTCATCACTTACTCGATCCCGCTGCCGCCCTTTGCCCTCGCCTATATGCAGGCGGTGGTGAGCTATCCGTGCATGCAGGACTGGATCGGCGGCGCGCAGGCCGAGGACTGGATCATCGAGAAGTTCGAGGGCACGCCGCCAGCCTAATTCCCCGCCGACACCGCAAACCAGATCGCTACCCCGACCATCGCGAGCGCCAGCAGGCGACGGATCGTTCGCGTGCGCGCCGGATCACTCAGCCATCCCCCGATCCGGCTGGCCCCAAGGACAATCGCGAGATGGACGGCCGTGGCGATGACAATGCTGACCAGTGCAAGTGCAAAGGCCAGTGCGAAGCCCGGTATCTCCCCGCCATTGAACTGGGGAATGACGACGACAAAAAAGAGCATCGCTTTTGGATTGAGCAAATTTACCGTCAGGCCCGACAGGAAATGTCGTCGCGATCGGCCGGGATCGCCAAGAATCGCGGGCGAATTTTCGCCTGCATCGTGCCAGCTTTGCCAGGCCAGCCACAATAGAAAGACCGCACCACCCCAGCGCAGCGCCTGAGCCAGCGCCGCGCTTTCGGCAACGATGTAAGCGATACCGAGCGCAGCGGCCAGCGCGTTGACGAACAGGCCGATGGCAACCCCCGCCGTTGCCGCCAACCCCGACCGGCGCCCTTCGCCCAGCGACAATGCCGCGAGCCACGCCATGTTCGGACCCGGGGTCAATTCGATCAACAGCACCGCCAGCGCGAAACCAAGCCAGTCGGCGGCGCTCATGGAATCCGCGATGTCGGATAGGGCGTGCCATCCTTGTGGAAATAGCCATCCGGTCCGAACAGCATGTCGATGTCCGAATAACCGCCGCCGGTGTCATACTTCTTGCCGCCGCCCAGCGCGACGAACACGCAGTCGGCGTCCGATTCGTTGATCAGATGATGGCCGTTGGTGCTGCCCTTGGGCCACACAGCGATATCGCCGGGGCGCAACGGCCAGCGGCCGTCGTCTTCGATCAGGGTCGCCTCACCCGAAATCATCACCAACATCTCGTCCTCGCCGTCGTGCCAGTGGCGCTGCGACGACCAAGCGCCGGGTTTGAGCACGACATGGCTGGCGGCGAAATCGCTGAGGCCGGTCGCGGGAGCGAGGCGGCGGTACCAGCGGCCTTGGACCGGGGCGTTATAGGGCGCGGGATAGCCGGTGACGTTGGTTTGCGGGATGGTGGCAAGGTCGAGTTTGGGCATGGCAGTCCTCCGCCGCCTTCTTGCCGTTCGCATCGAGCGAAGTCGAGAAGCGCGAGTACCAACGTGGCTCGACTTCGCTCGACACGAACGGGTAAGGGAGGCACATGAGCATCGACCCCGTAGAACTCGCCCGAGCGCTGATCGCCGCGCCCTCCGTCACCCCCGCCACCGGCGCGGTGTTCGACGTGCTCGAGGCGGCGCTGATCCCGCTGGGCTTTACCGTCGAGCGCTTTATCGACGGGATCGAGCCCGACGGCCCGGTCGAAAATCTGCTCGCGGTGCGGCGGGGCAGCGGCCCCGTCCATTTCGGCTTTGCCGGGCATCTCGACGTCGTGCCGCCGGGCGTTGGGTGGACCGGCGACGCCTTCGCGCCCGAAATTCGCGGCGACCTGCTCTATGGCCGCGGCGCGGTCGATATGAAGGGATCGATTGCGGCATTTGTCGCGGCGGCGGCGGCGACGCCGGTCGATGCCGGAACGATCAGCCTGATCATCACCGGCGACGAGGAAGGCCCGGCGATTTTCGGCACCCGCGCGCTGATGGAGCATATGGCGGGGCGCGGCATCGTGCCCGACATGATCGTCGTCGGCGAACCGACGTCGGTCAACCGGCTGGGCGACATGGTGAAGATCGGGCGGCGCGGGTCGGTCAATATATGGATCGACGTGCCGGGAACGCAGGGGCATGTCGCCTATCCGCACCTCGCCAACAATCCGATCCCCAAGCTGGTGCAGATCATGGCGGCGATCAATGCGGTAGTGCTCGACGACGGCAATGACTGGTTCCAGCCGTCGAACATCGAATTCACCGACATTGAGGTCGGCAATGGCGCGACCAATGTCATCCCCGCGTCGGCGCGGGCGCGGCTGTCGATCCGCTTCAACGACCAGCACAGGGGCGGCGATCTGGTCGCGATGATCGAACGCATCGCGCAGGGAGTCGAACCCGCCGCGAAGGTGCTCGGCAAGATTTCGGGCGAGGCGTTCCTGACGCCGCCGGGCGAATTGTCGGGGCTAGTCGCCGAGGCGATCCATGCCGAGACCGATGTAGTCGCCGAAATGTCGACGACCGGCGGCACATCGGACGCGCGTTTTCTGCACGCGCTGTGTCCGGTGGTCGAATTCGGGCTGACCAATGCAACGATGCACAAGCTGGACGAGGCGGTGGCGGTGGCAGATATGCACAAGCTGACCGCGATTTACCGCGGGGTGTTGATGCGCGCCTTCCTCTAATCCTCGCGGCTACGCCTGAGGATCACATAGACCGCCCCTGCCCCGCCGTGACTGACATGCGCTGGGCGAAGCGCGACGATCTGGTCGGCGTGGGGCGAGTAGGCGAGCCAATCGGGCAGCGACGCGCGGATCGCGCCGCGTGGGCGTGGGTCGCCGTGCATCTGCGGCAGCCGGTCGGCGCCGGGGCGGAGCCGCCCCGCCACCACGAGCAGCACCCGCGCGCCGCGGAGCAGCGCGCGGCTGATCGCGTCGTCGAGCAGCGCCTGCGCCGATACCAGACTATGCCCATGCAGGTCGATGCTGAGGTCGGGGCGGACCAGCCCTTTGCGCAACCGCCGGTCCCAATGGCCGTCGAGCGTCGCGGCGCTGTGGGTGCGGCGTGGCGGCGGTAGCGGCGCAACGGGACGCGGTGGCGCGGCGGCGCGCGGCGCGGTGCTGCGCGGGGTCGGCTGCGGCGGGCGGATCGTCGGCGGCGCGGCGGGGGCGAGCGGAGCTTTCGGCTTCGCCAGCGGCTTGACGGTCGCGGCGACCTTTTTCCACAGCGCGTTTTCGTCGGGATCGAGCCGCCGCGCCATGGCGGCGTCAGCGCGCCGGGATCAGCCGCGCGATGCTGGCGCGCGGGAGCAGGAGCAGCGCCGAGCCGCGCGCCGCCATGCCGCCGGCAATCGCGCGCGCCTCTTCGCCCGCGCCCCAGAAACTGTCGAAGCGGTTGGCGCCCTTGATCGCGCCGCCGGTATCCTGCGCGATCCACAGCCCATTGGGTTCGGCGCGGTCGAGCGAGAGGAAAACGGGCGCGCCGAGTGGGACATATTTGGGGTCGGCAGCGACGCTGGCGCGACCGGTCACCGGCAGCCCCATGGCGCCGAGCGGGCCGGGGCCGGTGATTTCGCGGAAGAACACCCAGCTGGGGTTCTCGTTCATCACCGCAGCGCCGCGGACCGGGTCGGCGCGCAGATAGTCGAGGATGCCCTGCATCGACGCCTGCCCGCGCTGAAGCTCGCCGCGGTCGAGCAGCAGTTTGCCGATGCCGACATAGCCGCGGCCGTTCTGCGTCTCATAACCGATCCGCATGATACCGCCGTCGGGCAGGCGCAGGCGACCCGAGCCCTGCACTTGCAGAAAGAAGAATTCGGCGGCATCGGCAGCATAAGCGATTTCAAGCCCGCGGCCGTCGAGCGCGCCGCTTTCGATCGCGGCGCGGTCGTAATATTGCACCAGCTTGCTGCCCTCGACGCGGCCGCGGATCGTCTTCCCCTTCAACTCGTCAGAGAATTGTCCGAGGTCGACGTCGACTAGGTCGGCGGGGCGGCGATAGATGGGGATGTCGTAACCGGCGCGTTTCGTGCGCGATCCGGCGATTTCGGGTTCGTAATAGCCGGTGACGAAGGCGGTGCCGGTGCCGATCTGGACCGTGCCGAAATAGCGCGTGAAGAAGACCAGGGCGTCACTGTCGGACCAGTTTTTCGCGGCGGTGCAGCTCTCGGTCCAGTCGGCGCCCTGTGTCAGCCCGCTGACGTCGGCGCGGCGCTGGGCCGAGGGGCAGCTGATGCGGAAGGCCGCGAGCGCAGACTTTGCCTGTTCGGGGGCGATGCCTAGCGCGGCAAAATCCGGGCCGGCGATGACGCCGCTGGTCGCAGCCGTGGTCGCATCGGCGGGTACGACGGGCGCGAGCAAGGGCTGGCGCGGGGTGGCGGGAATCGGCTTGGCCGCGACGCCGCCGCTTTCGGAAGGGCGCGGCTGATAAGGACGCGGGGCGGTCGTTGGCCGGGACGGTGCAGGTGCGGTGGTCGTCGGCCGACTTCCCGAATCAGGGATCACCGACGCGCAGCCCGCGAGCAACGGCAGCACGGCAAGGCATGCGATTCCGAAAACCCGCGTCCGGCGCCTTCCGGACGAGCACACCGCGGGCATGCGCGTCAGGCTGCTTCGATTTCGTCGAGCAGCCAGTTGGGATCGTCGCTCCCGATGGCGCGGCGGAAGGTCCACAGATCGTCGGTCTGCGACGCGTCGCTCATCGAACCGGCGATCAGCTTGCCGTCGGCGTCGCGGGTGATCGCGCTGATGTCGGCCTTATAGCGCACCGTGATGCGCGCTTCGGTGCGGTTCATATCGACCGCGGTGATCTTCGCCGAATCGATGCCGACCAGCCGGTTTTCGAGCTTTTCGCCGCGCGCGTCGCGTGCCTCGATCGCCTCGACAAAGGCTTCGTAGCTGTCGTCGTCGCACAGATCGCGCAGCGTGTCGCGGTCGCCCTTCCAATAGGCTTCGAGGATCATGCGATACGCCGCTTCGGCGCCTTCCATGAAGCGCCCGGCATCGAAATTGCGGTCGCTCGCGAGCAACTGGCGCAGGCCGATTTCGGCGGCGGGTTCGTAAACGAGGCCCGACGTGTCGGGCGCGCCAACCGACGGTGACGGCGTTTCGCCGTCCTCCAGACGCACCGGCGCGGGCGCGGCGCGATCGTCGCGGCGCGGCAGCACGGGTTCCTGCTCATGCCCGGTGCGCTTGCCGAGTACCGAGTACAGCCGCATGCCGAGGAACGCGGCAATCATGGCGAGCAAGACGATCGAAAAAGCAGTCACGGGCAAAAGTCCAATGCGGGCAATGGAAACATAGGAACCAATACATAGGCGATGCACGGCCAAGTTTCAAACGCCATGGCCCCGGCGGTGCGGCAGGTCAACGATTCGCCCCGACCAAAGCGCCGCCGCGATCCCATTGTGCTGGCTGGCGCACGCTGCTAAGCGCCGCCGCAACCGTCTGCCGCTGGTCCGACACGGCCCGCGGCGGGGATCCTGTTTCATCTTTTCGAGCGAAAGCATTGCACCATGGCTGACGAGACCAGCGCCGACATCAACAACCCCGCCCTGCAGCCCAATGGCGAAGACACGAGCCCGGCGATCGGCCTGATCTCGCAATATGTGAAAGACCTGTCGTTCGAAAACCCGAACGCACCCGCGGTGTATCAGTGGCAGGACGCACCGCAGCTCGACGTCCAGTTCAACATCGCCGCCGAAGGCGTCGGCGACAGCCTGTTCGAAGTCTCGCTGAAGATCGACGTCACGTCGAAGGCCGATGCGGGCACGATGTTCGTGATCGAACTGAAATATGCGGGTCTGTTCGGCGTCCGCAACGTCCCCGAAGACCAGTTGCAGCCGTTCTTCCTGGCCGAAGCGCCGCGCATCCTGTTCCCCTTCGCGCGCCGCGTCGTCGCAGACGCCGTGCGTGATGGTGGTTTTGCGCCGCTGCTGCTCGAACCGATCGATTTCCACGGCCTGTTCATGCAGCAGGTGCAGGCGCAGACCGAAGCCGGGGAACTGGGTGACGCCGTGCCAGTTGGCCAGGCGTAGGTCTTCCATTTCCTCTGAAATGCCTTCGGTAAGGTGTGTTCTCCCGCGAAGGCGGGGGTCCATCATCGACCGGTTCAAATTAGCACCGACCGGAGATAGGTCCCCGCCTTCGCGGGGACACGGTGCATTTATTCCGCGCAGCTTCACCCGATGAGCAGCCTGCTCAAAAGCGTCGGGACGATCGGCGGGCTGACGATGGTCAGCCGCATTTTCGGCTTCGCACGCGACATGCTGCTCAGCCGCATCCTCGGCGCGGGCGGGGTCGCCGATGCGTGGCAGCTGGCGTTCCAGCTGCCCAACATCTTTCGCCGCCTGTTCGCCGAGGGCGCCTTTGCCGCCGCCTTTGTCCCGCTGTTCAACCAGCGGATGACAAAGGAGGGCGACCATAGCGAGGCGCGCGCCTTTGCCGATGCGGTGCTGGCGGTGCTGATCCCGATCCTGATCGTGTTTTCGGCGCTGCTGCTGATCGTGATGCCGTGGATCATGCACCTGTTCGCGAGCGAGGCCTTGCGCGCCGACCGCGAAAAATTCGACCTAACCGTGGCGATGGCGCGCATCGCCTTTCCCTATCTGGCGTTCATGAGCGTCGCGACGCTGTTCGCGGCGATCCTGAACAGCCTGTCGCGCTTTGCCGCGGCGGCGGCGGCGCCGATCCTGCTCAACATCTGCCTCGTCGCAGCCTTGCTCCTCGGCATGGTGACCGGCGATGGCGGCGAAGCGGCGAAGGCGACCATAGGCCTGTATCTGGCGATATCGGTGTCGATTTCGGGCCTGTTCCAGCTGGTCTGGTTGCTGTTCTGGGTACGGCGTTCGGGTTTCCGACCCGCGTTGCGGCGGCCGCGGCTGACCCCCGGGGTGCGCGAAATGGGGGTGCTGATCCTGCCCGCGGTGTTCGGCGCTGGAGTTTATCAGATCAGCCGCTTCGTCGACCTGTTTTTCATCGCGATGCTGCCCGACAAGAGCATCACCTATCTGGCGATGGCCGACCGGCTGAACCAGCTGCCGCTCGGCATCATCGGCATCGCGCTCGGCACCGCGATCCTGCCCGCATTGTCGCGCTTCGTTGCGCTCGACGACCGCGACGGCGCTTCGCGGTTGCAAAGCAATGCGGTCGAACTGGCGATGCTGTTGACCGTCCCCGCGGCGGTCGCACTGTCCATTGCCGGACCCGCGATCACCAGCGCCTTCTATGTCGGCGGCCAATATAGCGTCGCCGACGGGCTGGCGACCGGTGCCGTCGTGGGCGGACTGGTCGTCGGCTTGCCCGCCTATGTGCTGGTCAAAGTGCTCGTCCCCAACTTCTTTGCGCGCAAGGACACGCGCACCCCGGTATGGACCGCGGCGATTTCGCTGCTGATCAACATCGCGCTCAACCTGTTGCTCATCCCCCCGCTCGGCATCGTCGGGCTCGCGCTGGCGGGGTCGATCGCGGCATGGTGCAATGTCGCGATGCTCTATGCGATCCTGCACCGCAGAGGCCTGTTCCGCTTGAGCGGGCGGGTCGCCGGACGGATCGCGCGGATCGTCCTCGCCGCGGCGGCGATGGCCGTCGCGCTAAATTACGCAATCCCGCTGGCGGGCGATGCCTTTGTCGGCGGGGTGGTCGAGCGGATCGTCGCGCTGGGCGCGATCGTCGGGCTGGGCGGCCTCATATTCTTTGGTTGCGCCATGCTGTTCGGCGTGGTCAATCGCGACACCATCGGCCAGCTGCGCCGACGTAAACTCTAACGGGATGGATATGATGCGGACGCTATCGGGCATTCAGCCCACCGGAAACTTGCACCTGGGCAATTATCTGGGCGCGATCCGCAACTGGGTGCGGATGCAGGACGAGATGCCGGGCGAGAAGCTGTATTTCCTCGCCGACCTGCATGCGATCACCGTCCACAACGACCCCGCCGAGCTGACCGCGAACACGCGCGAGATGGCGGCGGCGCTGATGGCGGCCGGTATCGACCCGGCGAAGGCGATCTTGTTCAACCAGGCACGCGTTCCCGCGCATGCCGAGCTTGGCTGGCTGCTATTCTGCACCGCACGGATCGGCTGGCTGAACCGGATGACCCAGTTCAAGGAAAAGTCGGGCAAGAACCGCGAAGGCGCGAGCGTCGGGCTTTACGCCTATCCGGTGCTGCAGGCCGCCGACGTCCTGCTCTATCAGACGACGCACGTCCCGGTCGGCGACGACCAGAAACAGCATCTCGAGCTGGCGCGCGACATCGCGACCAAGTTCAACCTCGACACCGGGACCGAGACCTTCACCCTGCCCGAACCGACGATCCCGCCCACGGCGGCGCGGATCATGAGCCTGCGCGACGGCAGCGCCAAAATGTCGAAATCGGACCCGAGCGATGCGAGCCGGATCAATCTGGTCGACGATGCCGACACGATCATGGCGAAGATCCGCAAGGCAAAGACCGACGCCGAACCGTTGCCGTCGGAGGCCGCGGGGCTGGAAGGACGCGACGAGGCGCGGAACCTCGTGTCGATCTATGCCGCGATGGCCGACGAGAGCGTCGATCAGGTGCTGGCGCGCTTTGCCGGGCAGGGTTTCGGGGCGTTCAAGCCCGCGCTGGGCGAACTGCTCGTCGAAAGCCTGCGGCCGATTGCGACGCGGCTGACCGCGCTCAAGGCCGATCCCGCGGCGATTGATGCGGCGCTGGAGGATGGCGCGGCGCGCGCGACCGCGCTGGCGCGGCCGACGCTCGACGCAGCTTACGCCGCACTTGGGCTTTGCCGCTAATTGCCTGTCGGGCCTTGCTTATCGGCGACGGCACCCGATATCCTGTTGGGAACTAACGTGCGACAAGCCGGGTTCAACCAAGGTTAAGCCGTTGCGGCTTAGTCTATGCGATAAGGGCGCGACCTTTGGGCGCCGACAGGATTACGGAGCCACCATGATGAGCAAGTTCAACCTTCGCCACTTGGGCCTCGCCGCGATGACCGGCGCAGCGCTGGCGCTCGCCGGTTGCGCGACGCCGTTCAAGGCTGATGTCGCCCGTTTTCAGACGCAGCTGCCCGCGCCGCAAGGCCAGAGCTTTGTGGTCGAGGCGAACAACCCGGCGCTGGCCGGCGGGATCGAGTTCAGCCAATATGCCAATCTGGTTGCGGGCGAGCTGACCCGCTACGGCTATCGCCCCGCGGCGCCCGGCGAAAGCGCCGATCTGGTCGTCCGGATGGATTATGGTGTCGACAAGGGGCGCGAGCGCGTCGTGTCGAGCCCCGGCTTTGGCGATCCCTGGTACGGCGGTTACGGCGGCTATTATGGCCGCGGATTCTATCGCCCGGTGATTGTCAGCGGGCGCGGCGGTCGCCGCTATGTCTATGGCTATCGCGACCCGTTCCTGTGGGGCGGCTTCGGCGCCGGCTGGGGCGGCACCGATGTCAGCAGCTATACCGTCTATACCAGCGGGCTGAACCTGCAGATCAACCGCGCCGCCGACGGATCGCGGCTATTCGAAGGGCAGGCCGAGGCGCAGTCGCGCGATAACAATCTGCAAACGATCGTCCCCAATCTGGTCGAGGCGATGTTCACCGGCTTCCCGGGCAATTCGGGCGAGCGGGTACGGATTACGGTGGCACCGCCCGAAAAGGGGTGAGGCTGCTGCGAGGTTGATAACAAAGGCCCGCCCTTCGGATGAAAGGCGGGCCTTTTGCTTTGGCGGGTGGGGCGCAATGTCGGGATGCGACCGATTCTAGCCGTTGATCCTCCCTGTGGCGCAGCCATGGGGAGGTGGCAGCGCGAAGCGCTGACGGAGGGGCGTTGGCACACCCGTCGCAAGACCCCTCCACCATTCGCTTCGCGAACGGTCCCCCTCCCCATCGCTGCGCGACAGGGAGGATTTCTTCTCATCGTCATCCCGGACTTGATCCGGGATCCATAGCTGCACTGTCGTCCTGGGTCCCGGATCAAGTCCGGGATGACGAAGGAGGCGGCCGTTCCTCAGCCCAAGGCGACCGAAAGGGGTTCAGACGTCTGACGCTGTGGACTATCCCGGGGATAACCCCGGCAAAACCCTGTGGATCAGCTGTTCAAACTACGCCGGATTGCGGCAATTTCGGCGTCGAGTTCGCTGTCGGCGACGCGCAGCGCCTCGACTGTCCGCACCGCGTGGATCACGGTGCTATGATCACGGCCGCCAAAACGCCGCCCAATTTCGGGATAGGAGCGCGGGGTGAGTTCCTTGGCCAGATACATCGCGACCTGACGCGGGCGCGCGATCGCGCGGACGCGGCGTTTCGATGCCATCTCGCTCTTGTCGAGCCGGTAGTGCGCGCAGACCGCGCGCTGGATCTCGTCGATCGTGATCCGCGGCCGCGCGGTGCGGACATTTTCGGCGAGCCGGTCTTCGGCGAGCCTTAAGTCCACCGTCGTCCCGGTGAGCGCGGCATAGGCGAGCAGCTTGTTGAGCGCTCCCTCGAGCTCGCGGATGTTGCGGGTGAAATGCTTGATCAGATAGGCGACGACATCGTCGGGGACGTCGAGCATCGGCATCAGCGCCAACCGCTGGCGGATGATCCGTTCACGCAGGTCATCCTCGGGCGCTTCGATGTCGGCGACCAGCCCGCCCGCGAGCCGCGACAGCAGCCGCGCCTCGACCCCGTCGAGCATCGACGGCGGGCGATCGGCGGTGACCACCAGGCGCTTGCCCGCGGTCATCAGGTCGTCGATCGTGTGGAGCAACTCTTCCTGCGTCGAATTTTTGCCGATCACGAACTGCAGATCGTCGAGCAGCAGCAGGTCGGCGGCGCGCAGCCGCGCCTTGAACGCCATCATGTCGCCGCCGCGCATCGCGCCGACAAATTCGAGCATGAATTTTTCGGCCGACATCAGGATGACCGTCGCGGTCGGATGCGCCGCGGCATAATCCTGCGCGATCGCCTGGAGCAGGTGGGTTTTGCCCTGCCCGGTGCCCGAGGCGAGGTAGAGCGGGTTGAACTGCGGCGCCTCGACCATCGCCATGCGGCGCGCGGCGTTCGCGGCGAGGATGTTGCTGCGCGCGATGACGAAGCGGTCGAACGACAGGCGCGGATCGAAGGGCGACGGAACGGCGATCGCCGCCGCAACAGGCGTGTCAAAGGTCGGCAGCGGCGGGCTGGCGAGAATCGCCGCACGGTCGCTCGCCCCTGCCCCGCCGCGCACGGTCACACCGCGCACGGTGGACAGGTGCTGGCGCCACGCCAGCTCGAGCCGGTCGCCGAAGCGTTCGTTGATCCAGTTCGCCGAAAAGCGGCTGACGGTTTCGAGCGTCACGACGCCCGACAGCGCGCAATATTCGCCAAAGCGCACGGGCTTGAGCCAATGGTCAAAGGTGCGCACGCCCAGATCGCGGCGCAAGCCTTCGGCAACGCGCGGCCAGAGCGCCGCGGCGTCACCGCTCATCGCTCCATCCCTTGCGTCATAACCATTCCAATTCCCGCTGTCTGTCACGCCCGCGCCGCCCCCGCTGATCCCCCTGCCCTCAATGCCTCCGTGCGACCGCTCCCATAACGAATTCGCCGCCTGCGCACGGGCGCAAGCATCCTTTCCGGGACAAAGCAGCCCGAAGACGAACGAATCATGTCGATGTGGCGGCCACCGGCGAAGGCCGACGACGCACCTGTCTAGTCAGGCCGCAGCGAGTCGAGCAAGGGCCGGTGGTGTAAAAATACTGAAATAAAAATCTTGACTCGACATGGGTCGCGGAATCGCGCGATAGCCATATTTTCATCAATGTTTTCAGATACTTATATATGACACTGCGGTTGCAGATCAACGAATCGCCGTAAATCCGCCACTTACCGCGCTGCAACACATTCGCCATCGTCCGGTCACAATCGGAGGCACAAAAAAAGACCCGCGGGCTCTGGGCCGGCGGGTCGTTTTTGTTCCCTTTCGGGACAGCGCCGATCAGGCGATCAGATTGACGCTCTTGGTCAGGCGCGAGAATTTGCGCGCCACGGTGTTCTTGTGCAGCACGCCCTTGGCCACGCCGCGTGCCATTTCAGGCTGCGCTGCCTTCAGTGCGGTCGCCGCAGCGTCCTTGTCGCCGGCGATGATCGCGTTCTCGACCTTCTTCACCAGCGTGCGGATGCGCGAGACGCGATTCTTGTTCACGACAGTGCGCGCGGTGTTGCGGCGGATGCGCTTTTTTGCCTGCGGCGTATTGGCCATAAATTCCTCGGTTTCCAAACGGTCTAAGTCAGTCGGAGCGCAGCGTCACCGGAGCAGCCGAATCGCGCGAAACGAGCGAATCAATGTCCGGATACGACCGGTTCCGGTAACCCGGACCCTGCTCGAAGGGTGCGCGCATAGCCAGACAGCCCCGGTTGGTCAATCATTTTTGCAGCAAAAGCGCGTGTCACCGCTGGCATTTGGGGCAATAAAAGGTCGATCGCCCGCTCTGGACGATCCGTGTGATCGTGGCGCCGCATTCGCACGCCTCGCCCTCGCAGCCGTAAACGCGCCAGTCCTTTGCGAAATAGCCGAGCTCGCCATCGGGCTGCTTGTAATCGCGCAGGGTCGATCCGCCCGCCGCGATCGACGCCTCGAGCACCGCCTTGATCGCGGGGACAAGCACCGCGAGCTTCGCCCGCGACACATCGCCGGCGGCACGGGTGGGCGCGATGCGCGCCATGTTGAGCGCTTCGCACACATAGATGTTGCCGAGCCCGGCGACGATCGTCTGATCGAGCAGCATCGCCTTGATCGGCGCGCGCCGTCCCGCGAGCACCCGCATCAGATAGGCGGCGTCGAAGGCGTCTGACAAGGGCTCGGGACCGAGCGTGACAAAGGCGGGAAAGGCGGTCAGCGGATCACCCGCGACCAGATCGACCGACCCGAAGCGGCGCGGATCGTGGAGCATCAGCCGCTGCCCCGCGGCGGTGTCGATCAGCAGATGGTCGTGCTTGCCCGGCTCCCCCGCGCCGATCCGCCAGCTGCCCGACATGCCAAGGTGAAAGATCATATGGTCGCCGCGGTCAGTGGCAATGATGCCATATTTGGCGCGGCGCGACAGCCCGGTGACGATCGATCCGGTCAGCCGCTGCGCGAGGTCGACCGGGAACGGACGGCGCAGGTCCGGGCGCAGCGTCGAGACGCGCACGAGCCGCTGGCCGGTCAGGTGCGGCGTCAGGCCGCGGACGGTGGTTTCGACTTCGGGTAGCTCGGGCATATCGGTTCCTGACCCGGATCGGCTACGCGCCATTTGCTTGCGCTTCAACCCTTGGCTAAAGGCCGGTCAGACTTCGCTTCTCCCCCGCAAAGGCCCGCAACCCATGACCACCCCCGAAACCGTCAGCTTCGGATATGAAACGGTCGCCGCGACCGAGAAAACCGCGATGGTCGGCGAGGTGTTCAGCCGGGTTGCACGCAAATATGACATCATGAACGATGCGATGTCGGGCGGCATGCACCGGCTGTGGAAGGACCGCTTCGTGCGCCGAGTCAAGCCGCGCGCGGGCGAGGCGATCCTCGACATGGCGGGCGGCACCGGCGACATCGCCTTTCGCATGGAGCCGTCAGGCGCCAGCATCACCGTCGCCGACATCAATCCCGACATGCTGGGCGTCGGCATGGAGCGCGCCGCCGAACGCGGGATCGATTCGCTCGTGTGGAGCGAGCAGAATGCCGAGACCTTGTCATTCCCCGACCAGTTTTTCGACGCCTATACGATCGCGTTCGGCATTCGCAACGTCACCGACATTCCGGCCGCGCTGAAGGAAGCGCACCGCGTGCTGCGCTATGGCGGGCGGTTCTTCTGCCTGGAATTTTCGACCAACGAATGGCCGGGGTTCGCGCAGGCCTATGACGCTTACTCGCACCACCTCGTCCCCAAGCTGGGCAAGCTGATCGCGCAGGACGAGGACAGCTATCGCTATCTGATCGAATCGATCCGCCGTTTCCCGCCGATGCCCGAATTTGCCAAGATGATCGGCGCGGCGGGCTTCACGTCGGTGAAAGTCGAACCGATCATGGGCGGGCTGGTCGCGATCCACAGCGGGTGGAAAGCTTGACCCGTCCCGTCACCCATATCCTGCGCCTGCTGAAATGGGGCCGGATCCTCGCGCGCCATGGCGCGCTGCGCGGGATCGAAAGTGCGCCGACCACCCCGCCGGGGGTGAAGCGCCTGTGTCGCATCGCGCGCTTCGGAACGATCCAGCCTAAGATTCCCGATTATGCTGCCGCCTTTCAGGCAATCGGCCCGGCGGCGGTCAAGCTGGGCCAGACGCTGGCGACGCGCCCCGACATCGTCGGCGACGATGCCGCGCGCAACCTGCTAACGCTTCAGGACGCGCTAGCACCGGTCGCGTTTGACCGCATCCGGCAGGAAATTGAAGCGGCGTTCGAAGCTCCGCTGGAAAGCCTCTACAGCGAATTCGACCGCGAACCCGTCGGATCGGCGTCGATCGCACAGGTCCATCGCGCCGTGACGACAGAGGGCCGCCAAGTGGCAGTCAAGATCCGGCGCCCCGGCATCGACAAACAATTCGCGCGCGACATCGACACCTATGAATGGGCGGCGGCGCATCTGGAAGCACTGGGCGGTGAAGCGACGCGGCTGCGACCGCGGCAGGTGATCGCCAATTTCCGCCGCTGGACGCTGCGCGAGCTCGATTTGCGCCGCGAAGCCGCGTCGGCGTCCGAACTCAAGGACGCGATGGTCGGGGTGCCCACCTATGAAGTTCCGGCGATCGACTGGGACCGCACGACGAGCAAAGTCATGACGCTTGACTGGATCGACGGCATCAAGATTTCGAACCGCGATGCGCTGGTCGCGGCCGGGCATGACATGGAAAAGCTCGCGGGAAATCTCGTCCACGCCTTCCTGCGCCAAGCGATCGCCGAGGGTTTTTTCCACGCCGACATGCATCAGGGCAATTTGTTCGTGAAGGCCAACGGCACGATCGCCGCGGTCGATTTCGGCATCATGGGACGGATCAACCGGCAAGCGCGCTACTGGCTCGCTGAAATACTCTATGGGCTGACCACCGGCAATTACCGCCGCGTCGCCGAAATCCACTTCGAAGCGCAGTACGTCCCCGATTATCATAACGTCGAGGAATTCGCGACGGCGCTCCGCGCGGTCGGCGAGCCGATGCGCGGCAAACCGGTGAGCGAATTGAGCGTTGGCCAGATGCTCGACGGCCTGTTCGCGATCACCCGCGATTTCGACATGCAGACCCAGCCGCATTTGCTGCTGCTGCAAAAAACGATGGTGATGGTCGAGGGGGTGGCGACGATGCTGAACCCCAAGATCAACATGTGGGACGTGTCGGGGCCGTTCGTGAAGGAATGGATCCGCGACGAGCTTGGCCCCGAAGCCGCGCTCGCCGACGGGATTCGCGAACAGGGCAAGACGCTGGCGCTGATCCCCGACATCATCCGCCGCCTCGACGCGCAGTTGCCGCGCAAGGGCGCCGCCCCGCCCGCGCCGCCGCTGCCCGAGATTCCGCTGATGTGGGAGAGGGGCGAGAAACGGCGCTGGTGGCGCTATGCGTTGACCGCACTGGCGGCGGCCGCCGCCGGGGCGCTAGGCATGGCATGGTGGGGATAGCGTGGCGGCGGAGGGTGATCTGCATCGTCTGACGATGATGGGCGCCATCGGCTTCGGCTTCCTGACGGCGATAGCGACGGGACTGTTTGGCATGCTGTTGCTGATCGCGGTGATTGTAGCCGCTGATCCGACAGAGCTCGTCGCCGATCCGGGCGAGGCCATCGCCACCCTGATCACGCTGCTGGTGACAGGATCGCTTTTTGCCGTTTTTCTGGCGGTTGTGATCGGCTGGATTCCGATTGCGATCACCGGCTGGCTTTGCGCGCGCGGTGCGGTGCGCTGGCCGCTGATGCGCCGCCGCACGCTGTGGGCAGGAATTGGTGCAGTAGCGGGCGCTTTAAGCTTGGCGCTGGCAAGCGGCGCATTGCAGGATTTCGTGACCAACCCCGACCGCTACTATGGCGAAAATTTGCTTAGCATGTTGGTATTTGGCGGCGCATGCGGCGTCTTTGCATCGTTGATCTTCCTGCGGCTGACCCGCCGAACGCAAACTGTCGGCGAGCCGATTGACCTTTCATAACTATGCGCATATTTTATGCGCAAGGAGAATGGCGATGAATCGTCCTGCGCGTTTTGAAGGCCCGAAGAAAGCCACCAATGTTTCGTTGAATGCCGAACTGGTCGATGAAGCGCGGCGGCTGGAGATCAATGTCAGCGAAGCATGTCAGTCGGGGCTGGCGGCTGAGGTCAAGAAGGCCCGAGAGGCGGCGTGGAAAGAGGAAAATCGCGCCGCAATCGAAAGCTGGAACGAGTATATCCGCAAAAACGGACTGCCGCTCGCCAAGTATCGGCGGTTTTGATGGCGCAATTCGACGTTTATCGTAGCCGCAACGGCGAAGACCTGCTGCTCAATTGCCAGAACGATCTGCTCGATCATTTCGACACAAGATTTGTGATCCCCCTCATGTCGACCCTGACGGCGCGCGAATTGCCCAGATTGCACCCAATCTTTGAAATCGATGGTCATCCCCACATAATGGCGACGCAGCTGGGATCGGCGATCGGAATCGAGGAACTTGGACCGACCGTCGCTTCGCTCGCCGATCGGCGCTACGAGATATTGAATGCAATCGACATATTGTTGACGGGCGTTTGACGATGACCAAACCCCGTATCCTGCTGATCGTCGGTGGCGGTATTGCCGCTTACAAAAGCATCGAGCTTGTCCGCCTGCTCCGCAAGGCGGGCATGACCGTGCGCTGTGTTATCACCCGCGCGGGCGAGCAGTTTGTGACCCCGCTGACGCTGGCGGCGCTCAGCGAGAACAAAGTCTATACCAATCTCTTCGACCTGAAGGACGAGGTCGAGATGGGGCATATCCAGCTTAGCCGCGAGGCCGATCTGGTCGTCGTCGCGCCCGCCACCGCCGACCTGCTCGCCAAGATGGCGGCGGGCATCGCCGACGACCTCGCGACCACCCTGCTCCTCGCGACCGACAAGCCGGTGCTCGCCGCGCCCGCGATGAATGTCCGCATGTGGCTGCATTCCGCGACGCAACGCAGTGTCGCGACGTTGCGCGGCGACGGGGTGACGGTGATGGCGCCCGACGAGGGCGAGATGGCGTGCGGCGAATTTGGGCCGGGGCGCCTGCCCGAACCGGCGGCGATCAAGGACGCGATCGATGCTGCGCTGGCCGCTGCACCCGCCGTCACCGCCATGACGGGTCAGCCCGATTTTGCGCCCGCCAATCACCGCCCGCTGTACGGTCGCCGCATCCTGATCACCGCCGGACCGACGCATGAGCCGATCGACCCGGTGCGCTACATCGCCAACCGGTCGAGCGGCAAACAGGGGTTTGCGATCGCCGCCGCCGCCGCCGAAGCGGGGGCCGAGGTGCTGTTGATCGCCGGACCGGTGCCGCTGCCCACCCCGCCGGGCGTGATCCGCGTCGATGTCGAGACCGCGGTCGAAATGGCCGAAGAGGTACGGCAAGGGCTGCCCGTCGATGCCGCGATCATGGTCGCCGCGGTCGCCGACTGGCGCGCCGCCGACACATCGGCGCAGAAGATCAAGAAGGACGGCAGCGGCGCGGTCCCGCCGCTCGCGCTGGCCGAAAATCCCGACATCCTCGCGGGGGTCGCCAAGAGCGCCGAGCGCCCCACGCTGCTGATCGGCTTTGCCGCCGAGACCAACGACGTCATCGCTCATGCGCAGGCAAAACTGGCGCGCAAGGGCTGCGACTGGATCGTCGCCAACGACGTCGCCGCCGACCCGATGGGCGGCGAGAGCAATCGGGTGCATATCGTTAGCAAAGACGGGATAGACAGCTGGGACCGACTGCCGAAAGCCGCCGTCGCCCGCAAATTGATGGAAAAGATCGCCGATGAGCTCGATGCGCGTAGCCCCCGCCAATCCGATTGAAATCCGCATCCAGCGCCTGCCGAACGGCGGCGGACTGCCGTTGCCCGCCTATGCCAGCGATGGCGCAGCGGGGATGGACGTAGTTGCAGCCGAATCGCTGACGATCCGTCCCGGCACGCGCCATGCGGTGGCGACGGGCTTCGCGATGGCGATCCCGCCGGGGTATGAGGTGCAGGTACGCCCGCGCTCGGGCCTCGCGCTCAAACACGGCATCACCTGCCTCAACACGCCCGGGACGATCGACAGCGACTATCGCGGCGAAGTGAAGGTGATCCTGGCCAATCTGGGCGAGGACAATTTCGAGGTGAAGCGCGGCGACCGCATCGCGCAGTTGATTCCCGCGCCGGTCCAGCGCGCGACCTTTGCCGAGGTCGTGACGCTCGACGAGACTGAGCGCGGCGCAGGCGGTTTCGGGTCGACCGGAGTCGAAAGCGAACCCATCGATGAAACCGCCGATGCCGAGGGGCTTGCATCGCTGTCGGGGATCAAGACCCGGCGATCGAGCGAGTAATTGCTGACCGACGCCGAACTCGACCGCTACGCCCGCCAGATCATCCTGCCTGCGTTCGGCGGTGCCGGACAGGCGAAGCTGAAAAGCGCGCATGTCGCGGTGATCGGCGCGGGTGGCATCGGCTGTCCGGCGATTACCTATCTGGCGGCGGCGGGAGTCGGTCGATTGACGATCATCGACGACGATGTCGTCGAACTGTCGAACCTGCAGCGCCAGCCACTGTTTACCGATGCCGACATCGGCGCTGCGAAGGCCGTAGTGGCGGCGGAGGCCGCGCGGCGGATCAATCTGCATGTCGAGGCGGTCGCGGTGCCCTCGCGACTGGACGACGGTAACGCCACGACCCTGCTGAGGGGCGCCGATCTGATCCTCGACGGCTGCGACAATTTCGCTACGCGGCTGACGGTCAACCGTGCGGCCGTTGCCTTGCAGATTCCGCTGCTCAGCGCCGCGATCGGCGCGTTCGAGGGGCAGGTCGCGCTGTATGAAGGCTGGCGCGGCGGCAGCCCCTGCTATGCCTGCCTGGTCGGCGACGATCCGAACCAGGAGGGGATCAACTGCGCCGAGACCGGGGTAATGGGCGCCCTCGCCGGGATGATCGGGACGATGGCGGCGCTGGAGGCGGTGCGCGCGCTGACCGGCTGGGGCTCGGCGTTGACCGGGCGGCTGGCGATCGTCGACATGCTCGATCGGCGCTGGCGCGAGGTCGCTGTCGCCAAGGATCGGGAGTGTCCGATATGCCGGGGCTGAACATCATCGTCGCATCGGCCGATGGCGAGCGGTTCTACGCCGCGCTCGAGACAGCCGCTGCGGCCGCGGCGCTGGGGCGGGCGGCGCGCATATTCCTGCAAGGCCCAGCGGCGGCGCTGCTGCGAACCCCCGTCGCCTTTGCCGGCGATACCGCGCGGCGCGCAGCGGGGCAGCCCGATCTCGTGTCGCTGATCGCCGAGGCGATGGCGATGGATGTGCGGCTGGTCGTCTGTCAGTCGGGCATGGCGCTGACCGGCATGACGGCGAGCGAGTTGGTGCCGCAAGTGCGGACGGGCGGGCTGGTGAGCTTCATGGCCGAGATGGGCGATGGCGATCGGTTGGTGGTTTATTGAGTAACGATCCTCCCTGTGGCGAAGCCATGGGGAGGGGGACCGCTCGCGAAGCGAGTGGTGGAGGGGCCGCGACGTTTGCGCCAAAGCCCCTCCGTCAGCGCTTCGCGCTGCCACCTCCCCATGGCTTCGCCACAGGGAGGATCAAGTGTTCACGGATTATCGCACACCGTAATCGCGTCGGGTTCCGGCCGTTTCCCGCTCGGCACGAAGCGCGCCAGATACCCCCCGGCATGCTGTTTGTCGTCATAGGACACCAGCTTGTACCCCACCGCCTGAAACTCGCAGACGAGCAGGCGAAACGGCGTGCCATGGTCGGCGATCGGGCGATCGCCGTCGACGACAATCACCTGCCCGCCGTTGCGCAGGGCGGGGCGCAGCCGCCACAGAAAGGCGTAAGGCTCGCCGATCTCGTGATACATATGGACCATGAACACGCGGTCGAAACTCGCCGCAGGCAGGCGCGGATCGTCGACCGCGCCGAGTTTGAGCGAGACATTGTCGAGCCGTTCGCGCGCGACGCGGTCGGCGAGCCGCTCGATCACTTCGGGCATGATGTCCTGCGCCAGCACACGCCCACCCGCGCCGACCCGCTGCGCGAGGCGGACGGTGTAATAGCCATCGCCCGCACCGATGTCGGCAACGGTCATGCCGGGACGGACGTCGGCCGAGTCCATCACGTCGTCGGCTTCGTTGACGCGGTCGCGCGCTTCCTCGGTCGACCATTTGGTCGAGACGGTCGGCGCTACCGGGCGATCGGCGGGCGGAAATTCGCGAGCGGTGGCCGCGCGGTCGCCGCTGTCATCCCATGGCGCGTCGCAGCTGCCGAGCAGCGGCATCAACGCGAGCAGGACGGCGGCGGATCGCTTCATCAATCGATGTCCTCAACCTCGACCTTTTCGCCCGTCACCTTTTGCGACAGCGCCGCGGCCATGAACGGGTCGAGAGCGCCATCGAGCACGTCGCCGGGCGCGGTCGAGGTCACCCCGGTGCGCAGATCCTTGACCAGCTGATAGGGCTGGAGGACGTAGGAGCGGATCTGGTGGCCCCAGCCGATTTCGGTCTTCGCCTGATATTCGCCCGAGGCCGCGGCCTCGCGCTTTTGCAGCTCGGCCTCGTACATCCGCGCCTTCAGCATGCCCATCGCGGTCGCGCGGTTCTTGTGCTGCGAGCGATCGTTCTGGCTGGCAACGACGATGCCGGTCGGGATGTGCGTGATGCGCACCGCCGAATCGGTGGTGTTGACGTGCTGGCCGCCCGCGCCCGAAGCGCGATAGGTGTCGATCTTCAGGTCGCCCTCGTTGATCTCGATGTCGATATTGTCGTCGATCACCGGATAGACCCAGACGCTGGAAAAGCTGGTGTGACGCCGCGCCGAGCTGTCGTAAGGCGAGATGCGGACGAGGCGGTGGACGCCGCTTTCGGTCTTGGAATAGCCATAGGCATTCTCGCCCTTGACCAGCATCGTCGCCGATTTGATCCCCGCCGTTTCGCCGGCCTGATACTCGACCAGTTCGACCTTGAACCCGCGCTTTTCGGCCCAGCGGCTGTACATGCGCTGGAGCATTTCGGCCCAATCCTGGCTTTCGGTGCCACCCGCACCGGCGTGGACCTCAATATAGGCGTCGTTGGCGTCGGCCTCGCCCGCGAGCAGTGCCCGGATCTTGTCTTCTTCAGCGCGCGCCGCGAGCGTTGCCAGCGAGGCGACCGCCTCGTCGACCATCGCATCGTCGCCTTCCATTTCGGCGAGTTCGATCAGCTCGGCGGTGTCGGCGCATTCACTTTCGATTGCACGCGTCGCCGCGATCGCCGCATCGAGCCGTTGCCGCTCGCGCATCACTTCCTGCGCCGCCTTGGGGCTGTCCCACAGCGTCGGATCCTCGACCTTGGCATTGAGCTCATCGAGTCGCCGCACCGCGCGGTCCCAGTCGAGGAAACGCCGCAGCAGCGCCAGCGCGGCGCCAATTTTGTCGATATGATCCTGCGCTTCGGCGCGCATGTCCTTGCTCCTGAAACTAATGGAGACCGGCCATAGAGGCTCAGCCGTCAGAGACAAGCGGTCAGATGATCCCGCCGCGGTCGTCGAGGAAGTCGTTGTCGCTACGCCCCGCCGGGCCTTGCCGCACCGGCGCATCCTGCCGCCGGGGGGTTTTCACCGGCTGGATCTCGTCTTCGCGGATCGTCCGACGCGGTTCGCTTTCGGGCTTGAACGCTTCCCAGATGATCGACGCTTTGGGATCGGTCCCCGGCCAGCTGCCATAGACGCGGCGGCCCGACCGGCGGTCGATGCGGACCATCCGCACACCCTTGGGCGCCGCAAAGGGGATCGGTTGTCGATCAGCGAGCGCTGCCAGCGCGAAATCCTTGAAGATCGGCGCCGCATAGCTGCCACCCTGGGCATAGCCGCCCATGCTGCGCGGCTGATCGAAACCGATATACATGCCCGCGATCACATCGGGGGTGCCGCCGACGAACCACACATCGTTCGGTCCCGTGGTCGTGCCGGTCTTGCCGAACAGCGGCACATTCAGATCGCGCAGCCGCACCGCGGTGCCGCGCTGGACAACGCCTTCGAGCATGTGGACGACCTGATAGGCCGTCATCGGATCCATCAGCTGCTTGCCCGATTTGGCAAAGCGCGGCATCGGGCGGCCGTCCCAATCCTTTTTGTTACAGCCCTCGCACGCTTTCCATTTCGCCGGGAAAATCACCTTGCCGCGGCGGTCCTGCGCATAGTCGATCACCCGCGGTTTCAGCTCTCGGCCATGGTTGGCGAGCATCGCATAAGCGTTGGTGATTTTTTCGACCGTCGTCGATCCGGCGCCGAGCGCGGTCGAGAGATAGGGTTCGTGCTTGCCGATGCCCATCGCCGCGATCGTTTCGACGACCGGCTCTATCCCGACCTGGCTCGCCGCGCGCACCGTCATCAGGTTGCGCGACTGTTCGAGCCCCCAGCGCATCGTATGTTCGCCGCTGCCCCCCGAATTGCCGAAGTTGCGGAAGCATTTATTGCCCAGCGCCGCACCCTGATAGACGCAGAACGGCCCGTCGACGATCATCGTCGCCGGGGTCATCCCATTGTCGAGCGCCGCGGCGTAAACGAAGGGCTTGATCGTCGATCCCGGCTGGCGCTGCGCCTGCGTCGCGCGGTTGAAGGGCGAGAGGCGGACATCGAAGCCGCCCTGCATTGCATAGATGCGGCCCGAATGCGGGCTTTCGACGACCATACCGCCCGACACTTCGGGAATATTGCGCAAGGCATAGCTGCTGCCGCCGGTCGATTTGACGACGATCAGGTCGCCCGGGCGCATCGCCGAAAAGGCATTGCCGCCGGTCTTGCGATAGCCGAGCGTCGCGGCGCTGGCAGGCAGCGTGCCGGTGTCGCCATTGGCAAAGCCGATCTGCGCCGCACCTGCCGATTTCGACAGCACCGCGGCGACGCGCCAATTGTCGTAATCGATGCCGATAAAGCTCGACGCGAGGCGGCTCTGCCACTGGTCGTCGGCTTCGATCGTTGCGATCGGCCCCGACCAGCCCTTGCCCGCGTCGTAGCGCTGAAGCCCCTTGCGCAGCGCCATCGTCGCGCCGGTCTGCATCTTGCCGTCATAGGGGGTGCGGACCCACAATCCGCCGGCATAGACGCTAAGCGGACCGTCGTCGGCGGTTTCGCCGAACTGCGTGATCAGCTGGCGCCGCACCTCTTCCATATAATAGCCGCCGACCTGCGCGATCGCGGTGTTGCCGCTGTTGGTGAGGCCGAGCGGCATGGCGCGCGCGGCATCGCGCTGCGCGGCGGTGATCCAGCCGTTGCTTTCCATCGACCCGAGCACGAAATTGCGCCGCGCCAGCGCCTCCGCCGCGTTGCGCGTCCGGCCATATTTTTCGGGCGCCTTGGGCAGGATGGCAAGGAACGCCATTTCGTGGAGCTGAAGCTGATCGACATCCTTGTCGAAATAGGCGCGGCTCGCCGCCTGCACGCCGAACGCGCGGCGGCCGAGCGGGATTTCGTTGAGGTACAGCTCGAGGATCTGTTCCTTGCTCAGCGCATCCTCGATCCGCATCGCCAGGATCGCCTCGCGCACTTTGCGCCGGTAGCTGAGCTCGTTGGTCAGCAGCAGGTTTTTGGCAACCTGCTGGGTGATCGTCGAGGCGCCGACGGGACGGCCGCTGCTCGACAGATTGGTGATGATCGCCGAGGCGATGCCCGGATAATCGATGCCGCCGTGGCTGAAAAACGTCTTGTCTTCGGCCGCCAGGAACGAACGCACCAGCAATTGCGGATATTCGCTATAGTCCAGCTGGACGCGGCGTTCGCGGGCGTAGCTGTGGACCGGCTTGCCCTCGCCATCGCGGACCATCGTCGGCAGTGGCGGTTCATAGTCGCGCAGCTGGTCAACCGAGGGCAGGTCGCGCGCAAAAACCGCCCAGATCAGGACCAGCCCCAGCACGCCCGACAGCGCGAGATAACCGAGCCAGCGGAACCAGCGCCGCGTCCACATATCGCGCAGCCAAGCGATGACGGCATTGCTGTCGCGGCGCAGGCGCAGGCGGAAATCGGGCGGACTGTCGGCGACCATGATGCCTGCCTCTAAAGCGTGGATCGCCGAAAGGGAAGCATGGTTGCGGCGAGGTGGGCGACTATAAGCGTTCGGTCAGGTCGAGCATGGCGAAGCGTAGCATGGCGGCAACATCGGCCAGCGCCGCGTCCGCCGAAATGCGATCTTCCTCGTACAGCATTTCGTCGGCGGCGAAGCCAAGTTCGACCGCGAGCCGTAGCCGCGACCACAGCGCCCCGCGGTCGATCGCCGCCAGATGGGGGGCGCAGGCGTCGGCCAGCCGGTCGGCCACATGGCGGTGCGATTCGAGCCGGACATGGACGAGCTGCGGCGAGGCGTGGAGCGCGCGCAATATCCACACGGCGCCGCGTTCGACGCGCGTCACCGCGGCATTTTGGGTCAGCAAATCGCCGATATGATCGGCCATCGCGGCGATCCCGCCGGGCGCGTGGCGCGCCAGCCAGCCCTCGAGCACCGCGTTCTGCCGCTCCATCAGCCGCCGCCCCAGCGCCTCCAGCACCGCATATTTGTCGCCGAAATAACGGTACAGCGCCGGCGGGGTCAGTCCCGCGCGCGCCGCGATCATGTTGGTCGAGATGCGCTCGATCCCGACCTCGGCCAGCAATTCGCCCGCAACATCGAGCAGACGGCCGCGGGTCAGATGCGCGCGATCCTGTTGTGGCGGACGCTTGACAGCGGAGGCGCGACCCGCTGCGATCATCGCGCCCGACCGCGCGCGCTGACCGGCCAGATGTCGGTCAGCGTATCGCCCCGCACCACATGATAATTGTCGTAGAGATTCACCGTCGGGTCGCAATGCGGCACGGTCAGGCTCACCGGGTCGCCCGGGGCGAGCTGCGTCCCGATGTCCGGTGCGATCAGTGCGGCATGCTCGTCACCCATGAAGGCGAAGAAAGTGGTCTCGGGCGCGCCGCGCTGCACCACCGCGACGCCGCCGTCGGTCGACAGCGACTTGTATCCCGCGTCGATGGTGACAAGGCCGCCGTGGTTGGCGCTGACGACGCGGGCATCGACGCTAAGCGAAACCTCGAACGGCGGCTCGCCACCCTCGCCGGTCAGGTCGCAGTCGAGATATTGCTTGTCCATGAAGACATAGCTGCCTGCCTGCAATTCGGTGAAAATGCCAAGGTCGAGGTCGATGCGGTGGGTGCCGGTACCCGATCCGGTGACGATTGCGGGCGCAAAGCCTGCGTCGGCCAGCGCCGCGATGACGCTTTGCAGATAGGCGGTGCGCTCGACGATCGCGGCGCGGCGGTCGGCATAGCTTTCGATATGCTGCTGCGACCCGCAGTAAAATTGCACGCCGCGATAGTCGAGGTTCGGCGACGCCGAAATGACCTCCGCGAGCGCGACCGCAGTCTCCGCTGAAGCCACGCCAGTACGCGCGATGCCGGGGTCGATGTCGATGATCACGTCGAGATTTGCGTCCGCCGCCGCGAGTGCGGTCTGAAGCTTCTCGGCGACGCCCGGATGGTCGACCACCGCTATCAACCCTTCGGCAGTGGCCGCCAGCGCGGCGAGCCGCTCGATCGCGCGCGGCGCCGCGACCGGCGAGGTGATCAGGATGCCGTTCACGCCGCCTTCGCTCAACGCCTCAGCCTCGCCGATCTTGGCGCAGCACACCCCGACTGCACCCGCTCCAATCTGACGCTTGGCGATATCGACGCTTTTGTGGGTCTTGGCATGCGGGCGCAGCGCAACGCCGTGGTTGGCAGCGAGCGCCGCCATACGTTGTATGTTGCGGTCGAGCGCCTCGACATCGAGCACCAGCACCGGCGTGTTGAGGTCGGCGCGCGAGCCTTGCTGGTCGATCAGATGCGCGTGAAGGTCACGGTCGGTGGTCATGCAAACAGGCTTTCCAGATGCGGGTTGAGGAATTTGCCGCCGGGGTCGGCGGCGCGGCGCACGGCATTGTAGCGCCCCGCCATCGGATAGAGCGCCGCGACATCGGAGCGGCCGAGCGTGTGGCGCTTGGCCCAATGCGGCCGCCCGCCATGGCTGCGGAAGATCGTCTCGGCTTCGGCGAACAGGTTTCGCCACGGCATTTTGGCATATTGGTGCATCGAAATCGCCGCGACGGGTCCGGCGTTCATCGGGCTCATCCAGATATCGTCGGCCGCGACGGTGCGAAATTCGAACGGAAAGGTGACGGGCAGGCGTTTGCGGCGGATCCAGCCGACGATTTCAGCAAGGGTATCGAGCCCGACCGCGCGCGGCATTTCATATTCCATCTCTTCGAAGCGCAGATTGCGGTCGGACGGAAAGATGCTGTGCGCGGGACCGCGGCGGCGGCCCGAAATGCCGCTTTTCATCATCAACCGCTGGAGCGGCGGGGTCAGAAAGGGCAGGCGCGCCGAAATATTGAGGATGCGGCGAAAACTCGCCTCCTCCATATCGGTCGTGGTCGGCGGCGGATCGCACGGATCGCACAGGTCGAGCGTTTTGAGGATGACATCGTCGCTGTGCGGAAAGAACCAGAATTCGACGTGGCGGTGCTGCCGCGTCAGCTCGTCAAAGCTCTCGCGGATGTCAGCCCAGCGGCGCTTTTCGATCCGTTCGGCGAGGTGAAAGGCGGGGACGACCGCGACGTCGATTTCGGTCGCGACCCCGAACAGGCCAAGCGACAGGCGCTGCGCCTGATACAAATCGGCGTTGGTGGTCGCATCGCACCAATGCACCTCACCATCGGCCCCGATCAGCCGGAAACCGCGGGCAAAGGTCGCGAGCGAACCCAGGTCGGCGCCGGTGCCATGCGTCCCCGTCGCCATTGCACCCGCGAGCGACTGCGGATTGACGTCGCCCTGATTGGCGAGCGCCAGCCCCTCATCCCACAGCGCCGCGGTCAGGCGGCGGATGCTCCATCCGGCCGGAATACGCGCGGTCTGGCGGTCGGCGGCGATGTGCATGTCGCCCGCCAGATCGTCGAGACTGACGATCAGCTCGTCCGATTCGCAGAGCGGCATGAAGCTGTGTCCGGCGCCGGTGACGCGCAGCTTGTGCGCGCTGCGGATCAGCGCGGCGAGTTCGTCCTCGCTGTGCGGGCGGGCGATTTGGGCCGTAGCGGTGACGCTCCCCGACCAGTTGCTCCAGCTCATGCCCTTCTCCCGCAGCCAGCGAGAGCAAGCTGGCTGGCCGGGAAAAGTTAGTCAAGACTAACTTATGGGAGTCAGCGCGCCGCGATCTGGCGAGCAAAATGGATCTGCACCGCGTCGCGCACGCCGCGCGCGACCTTTTTCTGGCCCGCCGCCGACGCGAGGAATTCGGCGTCGTCCTTGTTCGAGATAAAGCCGGTTTCGAACAGGATCGACGGCGTGTCGGGCGCTTTCAGCACCACGAACGAGGCGAAACGATGGGCGTGGGTGCGGAATTTGACCGCTTCGCCCGCCTCGCGCTGGAGCAGGCGCGCAAAATCGGAGGCGACGTTCATCGTCTCGCGCTGGGTCAGGTCGAGCAGGATCGACGACACATCGCCGCTGTGTGCGCCCAGATCGACGCCGTTGATCACATTTGCCTTATTCTCGCGCGCCGCAAGCCGCGCGGCTTCGCGGTCGGAGGCGACTTCGGATAAGGTGTAGATCGACGCCCCGCTGGCGGTCTGGTTTTCGGCGGCGTCGGCATGGATCGAAATGAACAGGTCGGCCTTCAGCCGCCGCGCGATGCCGAAACGCTCCTCGAGCACCAGATAGCGGTCGTCGCCGCGGGTCAGCGCGACGCGAACGCGGCCCGAGGCGAGCAAATCGTCGCGGATGGCGCGGGCGAGCGCCAGCGTGATATCCTTTTCGCGCTTGCCGCTGTGTGGGCTGATCGCGCCGGGATCATGCCCGCCATGCCCGGCGTCGATCACCACCAACGGCAAGCGGCTGTTGTTCGGCCCCTCGATCCGCGGCAGGACCACCGAAGGCTTCGGCTTCCCGATCGGGACGCTGACGCTGTAGCGTTTTTCGGGCGGCTTGGCGCGGAATCCCGCGGGCGGGGCCAGTTCGGTGCGCGGGCCGCGCGACACCCGGGCGAATTCGTCGGCAGAAACCGGACGGAGCTGAAAGGTCAGGCTGCGGCCATCGGCGGCGAAGCGCGCGCCCGACACGACCGCGGGCCGCGCAAGGTCGAGCACGATACGCGCCGTACCGGGATCCTTTTGCCCCTGGCGCACCGAGCGTACCAACCCTGCTCCCGGCGAAGAACGGCCCGGCTGCGCGCCCGCAATGTCGAGCGCGATCCGGTCGGGACCGGCAAGCAGGAAGGTCGACGCACCGCTGACCAGATCGTCGAAGCGCAGCGTGATGTCCGAATCGCCGATTTCGACCGCGCCGATCTGCCCCGCCAGCGCCGCCGCCGGGTTCATCATCATCGCGATCAGGACGAGCAGCAGGCTCATGGCGCTTTTATGCCGCCGCCCACGCGCGCTGGTCCAGTGCTTATTCGAAAACATATGGTCCCCAGCGGTAGAATGTCGTGAACCCCGCATTAGCCATGCCCCGTCAAACCCCCGTCAACCGGCAAGGTTAACCGACAATTCAGTATGTTTGGCGAGGGCGCCAGGGTTGCGGGCGCATGGCGGCGTCCCATCTTTCTATCGTGGCGCTGTTGCCGTCGGCCCGTGCCGATGCTAGCACACCACCACTGACGGTGTCGTTCCCGGTGCCGTCCGGCCTTTTGAGGGGAAGGCCTGCTCCGCAAAAATTGCGGAACATGGCCGCCTTGGCGCCGGATATGCGGGGATCGGCAACCTGCCGTCAGTCCACCCGGTTGACCGGACAGTCGGGGCGATCGCCAGACGCCCGCCCTGCCCGCCCGCTCACCCCATGTAACAGGTTGATGCCGCATGAGGCTTGCCATGCCCTCTTTTCATCCCGACGCGGGCGGTTTCGCCCCGGTCGTCGCCGGATGCGGAGACCGCATGCGCGTCCAGGACCGGACGCAAGCCCCCCGCGGCAATAACGTCTTTTTTCTTTTCACCCGTATCCGCCGCGACTTTCCATCCAGGAAGGTCGCGGGATTTTTTGATGGCGCGCCGCGGCGCGCTTGGAGTGTAACTAATGACCACGCGCATGTTGATCGACGCGCGGCACCGGGAAGAAACCCGTGTCGCGGTCACCTTGGGAAACCGCATCGAGGAATTTGATTTCGAGTCCGCCGAGCATAAACAGCTCAAGGGCAATATCTATCTGGCCAAAGTAACCCGCGTCGAACCGTCGCTGCAGGCGGCGTTCATCGAATATGGTGGCAATCGTCACGGGTTCCTGGCGTTCAGCGAAATCCACCCCGATTATTACCAGATTCCGAAGGAAGATCGCGAAGCGCTGCTGCGCGAAGAAGCCGAGCATGCCGCCGCCGCTGCGCAGCGCGCCGAAGAGGATCTGGACGAGCTGGAAGGCGATGTCGCCGACGTCGAATATCATGACGAAGACGACAATGGCGACAATCGCGACCACCGCGACGACGATCGGGATGATCGCGACGACGGGGATGACGGCGACGATAACGGCGATGCCGAGAATGGCGACGCCGAAGAGAATAGTGAAGGCGCCGAAGATGGCCGCGGCGACCGCAAGGGCCGTGGCCGTGGGCGCGGCAACGGCCGCAAGGGCGGTGGCCGCGGTCGCAGCAGCCGCCGCGACGACGACGACAGCGAAAACCGCATGTCGCTGCGCCGCCGGTACAAGATCCAGGACGTCATCCGTCGCCGTCAGGTGATGCTGGTCCAGGTCGTCAAGGAAGAGCGCGGCAACAAGGGTGCGGCGCTGACCACCTATTTGTCGCTGGCCGGCCGTTATTGCGTGTTGATGCCCAACACGATGCACGGCGGCGGGATCAGCCGCAAGATTTCGAACGGCGCCGATCGCCGCAAGCTGAAGGCGATGGTCGACGAGCTGGCATTGCCGCCGACGATGGGCTGCATCGTCCGCACCGCGGGAATGAGCCGCACCAAGGTCGAGATCAAACGCGACTTTGATTATCTGGCCCGCCTGTGGGACGAGATTCGCGAAAAGACGCTGGAATCGAGTGCCCCGGCGCTCGTTCATTCGGACAGCGACCTGGTCAAGCGCGCGATCCGCGATATCTATCACAAGGACATCGAGGAAGTGCTCGTCGAGGGCGACGAGGGCTATAAGGCGGCAAAGCAGTTCATGAAGCTGCTGATGCCCAGCCACGCGCGCCGCGTGAAGCAATATGCCGATCCGGTGTCGCTGTATCAGCGTTATGGCGTCGAGGACCAGCTGGCGGGGATGCTCAATCCCGTCGTCCAGCTGAAATCGGGCGGCTATCTGGTGATCAATCCGACCGAGGCGCTGGTGTCGATCGACATCAACTCGGGCCGCTCGACGCGCGAGCATAATATCGAGCAGACCGCGGTCAGCACCAATCTGGAAGCGGCGGCCGAAATCGCCCGCCAGCTGCGCCTGCGCGACATGGCCGGGCTGGTCGTGATCGACTTTATCGACATGGATCATGGCTCGAACGTCCGCAAGGTCGAGCGCGCGATGAAGGACGCGCTGAAAAACGACCGCGCGCGCATCCAGGTCGGCCGCATTTCGGGCTTTGGCCTGATGGAGATGAGCCGCCAG
>JAESFK010000053.1_pt1 | contig 152714 bp, 115 predicted proteins | sample 9269391 | NCBI WGS metagenome assembly JAESFK01 (sample SAMN14506231, study PRJNA617097) | algae metagenome | isolation source: Drouetiella hepatica UHER 2000/2452 and co-occurring heterotrophs from... | place: Slovakia: Slovak Paradise National Park, Hrabusice, Kosice Region | collected... | reverse complement strand
TCACCGCCTTTAACGGCTTCGATTGCTTTTTGGCGCAGGTCGTAACTGTAAGGAGCAGGCATAGTCGTATTTGAACGCTTCTCTACCTCTACAATAATGTCCTAACTCGTTCTCGTAGCGCTATATTTAGAGATAAGGGCTTGAAACGCTGCTGAAATGCTAGCTGGCTCATATCTTTCAGCTTTCCCCCATGGCTCATCTCCCTGAAACAGCTATGGAGCCTAAGGATTAATGCTTTGTATAGACCAGTCCTCGTCTGCCGCTGCCGTATTTTTGAGATACAGATAGCGATTTTGCGGTTCGCCCCGCAACTCCAAATGATCCACCTGATCTAGGTCAAATAACAGCAGGCAAAAGTTAGGCAACGGGTCAGCCGCATCGGGTGGCAGCTGCTCAAATGCCTCATCCGAGCGCGGTTTTCGGGGTTCTGGCCAGACAAATTGAACTCTAGACGCATCCGAGAGGCTATGCCAAAGATTTTGACGTGCCTTTAGCAGCTCTGCCTCGGCATTGGCTGAAACGATCGTCAATTTTCCCATGAGCCGAAACTGCTCACGGGTTTTGGGGAAATACCAGCAAGCTTCGCCCCATGGATGCAGTAAAAGCTGATCTACTTTTGAGCTACGAGTGTCGGTAATAAACTCAAGCTGGTTTGTTTGATCTAGAAATCCTCGAAAGACAATCGTGCGGTTGGCAGGACGACCATCTGAACGCACGGTCGCCAATTGCAGATAGCGGGCATGAACCAGCGATCGATTTCGATGTAAAGCTCGTGCTAGAGGCGATCGCCAGGGAGCAAGCGGCATACGGATATGGAGATAGAGATGTCAGCATCTTAGCGCAGCATCTTGTCGCAGCAGCCTAGGGTAGCCTTGCGCAAAAACCTAACGCGGCGCAGTTGACCCGCCTAAGCGATCTTCTACTGCGACCACTCGTTCTTTCAGTTCAATCACCAGAGTAGCCAGCCGCTTGAACATTGGATCATCCGCTAAGCTAGACCCGGTCGGAGCTGAACTTATAACTGGCGGAGCTATTTCAACACTAGAGTTTCGACCCAGTCGAGCGACGCTATTTTGCAGCTGGTTAATCTGCGATCGCAGCGTCGAATTCTCAGACTCTAGCCGAGACACCCGTGATTCAAGTTGTGTGGTTGACTGGGCAATGAGGGGTACTGAGAACGACTGTGCGGAAGATAAGGATTGCCAGCCCAGCGCTAGCATCAGCGTCAACATCAGTAAACTAAGGAGCCGTCCAACCTGAGACGATAGCTTCATATTCTGTTGCCGAGTTCAAGATAAGTTCTTTACTTACACTTTCGATCACATACAGCGCAAGCTGCAATGGTCTAATGATAGAAAAGTAAAATTCGTGGAACGCTCTATGTAGTAGAAAACTTGAAGGCTGAACTTCAGTTGCACGTTAGGTTCCTGAATGATCCTGTCAGCTTGCCTCCTTCCAACTCCAAACTGCCGCCTGCGAGTGCCCTCACTGGTCGTTCTCAAAATGTAATGATTTTTTATTGGGTGAGCTTTGCCCACTCAGTAAAAAATCATTACATGAATACCAACATCCCCTCGCTATAAATTGATTGTGGGAAACCCCAATGTTTGACTATTCTCTGACAATTTTGACTCCCCTGGTTATGGGTTTATGGCTGAGCTTTATATCTGAGCCTTCGTCCCTGCCCAAATCTTTAGGGGAGTTGCTCTATTTTTGTCTGGGCATATTGGCAGGGCTAGGGGTGATGGGATGCCTGCATTGGTTGCGAACTGACAGGATGTTAAACCTTGATAGGAATCCGCAGTCTGTGTCGCAGCAAGCCGCCACCCAGATCAACAGCGTTATAGAAGACGACGCTTTTTATATCCTGAATCAGCAGTGGCAGTTCACTGCTATAAGTGCCAAAGCAGAAGAGTTGCTAGAACGGAATGCGATCGATCTTTTGGGCAACAGCATTTGGGACGAGTTTCCCGATGCGCTCGGCTCGATGATTGGCAGCATGTATCGCAAAGCGATTGCTGAAAATCTTCCCGTTACCTTTGAAACGTACTACGCGCCCCTAGAGGGCTGGTTTGAGGTTCATGCCCACCCTTTCGAGGAGGGGCTGTCGGTTTACTTCAAGGAAATTAGCGATCGCAAGCGGATCGAAACAGACCTATACAAATCGCAGCAAATTCTACAATCGGTGATGGACACCATCCCGCAGTCCCTTTTTTGGAAGGATCGCCAGTCGGTTTTTTTAGGCTGTAATCAAAACTTTGCCCATGGCTGTAGCGTAAATAGCCCTAGAGAGGTAATTGGTAAAACGGATTATGATTTCATCTGGTCGCGAGAAGAGGCGGATGCGTTTCGTGCCATGGATGCCCAAGTGATGGAATCCGACACTCCAATTCTGCATGTGATAGAGCTATTTGAGAGTATAGATCATCAGCAAGTTTGGCTAGATTACAGCAAATTTCCTCTGTATGATGCCGAGGGCACCGTGGTCGGCATGATTGGGATGTATGAAAATATTACCGATCGCAAGCACCATGAGATGCTGTTGCAACAGACCAATGAAGACCTAGAGCGCCGGGTTGCAGCGCGAACGATCGAACTTCAGCAACTCGTCGCTCAGCTAGAACAAGAGGTTTTAGAGCGACAGCGAACAGAAGCTGAGCTTCGAGAGTCCAAACAAATGCTGGAACTCGTGTTTGATACTCTACCCCAGCGTATTTTTTGGAAAGACAGACAGCTCAACTACCTAGGCTGCAACAAGCTGTTTGCTCAAGATGCGGGTCTGGCGTCGCCGGAACAGATTATTGGCAAAAATGACTTTGAGCTGTCCTGGAAAGAGCTTGCTCATCTTTACCGAGCTGATGATGCCGCCATCATAGAATCAAATATCCCACGCCTCAATTTTGAGGAACCCTACACATCAGAAGATGGTGCTTCTGCATGGGTGATCACGAGCAAGATTCCTATGACCAATGAAAGGGGCGAAGTGTTTGGGGTGTTTGGGTCGCTTGAAGACATTAGCGATCGCAAACGCGCTGAAGCTGCCCTCGAAGCCAGTGAGCGTAAGTATCGCATCCTGGTAGAAACTTCTCAAGATCTGATCTGGTCGATCGATCTAGAAGGACGCTACACCTTCATTAATCCTGCTGCCCAGCATATCTTTGGCTATGAGCCGCACGAGATGATCGGTCGCGCTTTCTCTGATTTTCAGACTTCAGACTGCATCCAAAGAGATCAGCAAGTTTTTGAGCAGGTGTTGGCAGGACAATCTGTGAAGCAGTACGAGACTGCCTACTTGTCCAAAGCGGGTCGGACAGTCTACTTAGCGTTTAATGCGATCGCCCTGCAAGATGAAGGCGGCAATATCATTGGCGCAACGGGCACCGCTAGCGACATCACCCAGCGCAAACAGGTGGAGCTAGAGCTTCAGAAAACTCGCATATTTCTAGAATCGGTGCTGAAACACTTGCCCGTTGGGGTAATTGCCAAAGATGCTAGAGACTTGCGGTATGTGTTGTGGAACACGGGTGCTGAGAAGGTTTTAGGTCGCTCTGCCCGCGAGATTTTGGGTAAGACTGACTCTGAAATTTACCCAACCCAACAGGCAGAAATCTTTTTGGCTCAAGACTACCAGGTCTTAGAGAGTGGACAAATGCTGGATGTGGAAGAAGCTACCACGATCGCCAACGGTGAAGAACGCATTTTTCACAGCCAAAAGACTCTGATCGTGGATGTGGACGGCAATCCCGAATACCTGCTGCTGCTGACAGAAGATATTACCGATCGCAAGCATGCCGTAGATGCTCTCCGCCAAAGCGAGGAACGCTTTCAGCGCGTGGTTGCCAATGTACCAGGCATGATTTATCAGTTCCGCTTGGCTCCCAACGGTCAGGTTTCTTTTCCCTATGTCAGCAGTTTTTGCCGAGAGCTATACGGGATCGAGGCAGCAGAACTGCAAGATAACGCTTACCTAATCCTCGATCGCATCCATCCCGATGAGCGAGAGGGATTCGAGGCTTCTGTGAGGCGCTCTGCCGCCACTCTAAAATCCTGGGAGTGGACGGGGCGCAGTTTGCACAGGGCAAATGGATATCGCTGGATCAAGGGCATCTCCCGACCCGAACGCCAGCCCGATGGCGCGATCGTTTGGGATGGGCTAGTGGTGGATATCACCGATCGCAAGCAGGTTGAAGACGAACTGCGTAACTCTCAGCAGCTTTTACAGCTGGTGATGGATACCATTCCTCAACTGATTGCCTGGAAAGATCGCAACTCGTTCTATGTGGGTTGCAACAAAAACATGGCGAAGGTTTCAGGAGTGGAAACGCCTCAAAACATCGTCGGCAAAACAGATTATGATTTGGCTCATGCTCTGGGTTGGGAGAAAAACATCGCAGACTTTTATCGAGACTGTGATGCCCAAGTTATGGATTCAGGCGTACCCAGGCGTCATGTGGTCGAACCCCAGCTCCAAGCCGACGGCAAGAGCGTTTGGCTAGATACCAGCAAGCTACCGCTCTACGATGCTGAAGGTGAGGTTGTGGGCGTGCTGCTGATGTTTGAAGACATCACTGAGCGCATGAAAATTGAACAAGATTTAAGGCTTTATAAGCGAGCAGTTGAGTGTTCAGGTGATGCGATCGGCATTGCTGACGCGTCCGGAACTCATATTTACCACAACCCCGCTTTTTCCAAGCTGCTCGATTGTGAAACGCCCGACCAACTGCGTCAGGCGGGCGGTATCCCCAATATATTTGCAGACCCGTCGGTTGCGGAGATGGTGGTACAAGCCACGATGAAAGAACAACAGTGGGTGGGTGAAGTCGAGGTGCGTTCTTTGAGTGGTCGTTCTCTCCCTGCTTTACTGCGGGCGAATGTCATTGTTGATGAGGCGGGGCAACTCATTGGCACTGTGGGTTCAATGATGGATATTAGCGATCGCAAGCAGGCAGAGATGCAGCTCAGGCAGCAGGCTCACGACCTAGAAACCACGCTGCGAAAACTTCAAAATACCCAAACGCATCTGATTCAAAGTGAAAAAATGTCGGCACTGGGTCAGCTTGTTGCTGGAGTAGCCCATGAGATTAACAACCCTGTGGGCTTCATTTCTGGCAATCTTAGCCATGCCATCGAATATACCCAAGATTTGCTCAATCTTGTTCATCTCTATCAGATTCACTATCCCAATCCGGTGGCTGAAATTCAGGATGAGATAGCGGCGATCGAGCTACCTTTTCTAGTTGAGGATTTGCCCAAGCTCGTTGGCTCTATGCGGGTCGGAGCCGATCGAATTCAGGGCATTGTCGCTTCGTTGCGTACTTTCTCCCGCATGGATGAATCTGACATGAAATCAGTCAATATCCATGATGGCATTGATAGTACGCTGATGATTTTGCAGAGTCGCCTCAAGCCCAGCCCAACTCGTCCCGCGATCGAGATCATCAAAACTTATGGCACGCTGCCGATGGTGGAATGTTATGCAGGGCAGCTTAATCAGGTGTTCATGAACCTTTTAACTAATGCGATCGATGCTTTAGAGGAGATGATGGTTAACAGAGAGGCAATTAGTCGCCAAGCTTGCCCCGACCAGGATTTAGAAGGCTTCATTCCGACTATTCATATTCAAACTGAGCTAATTCAAACTGAGCTGCCGGACAGTCCCAAAATTTGTATTCGCATTGCTGACAACGGTATGGGCATGACGGAAAAAGTTTGCAATCGCCTATTCGATCCCTTTTTTACCACAAAGCCGGTGGGCAAAGGCACAGGCATGGGGCTTTCGATTAGCTATCAAATTGTGACAGAGCGGCATGGCGGCACGCTGCAATGTGTCTCTACTCCCGGACAGGGTGCCGAATTTAAGATTGAGATTCCGGCACGGCAAGTATAGCAACCGCCAAGGCAGTTAAGACGGGGACATTTAGAGTGGGGCGCTTCGCGCCCCACTCTAAATGTCCTAAAGAAATTGAATACGGCTATGGCACTCCTCTTAAAGAATTCATCCCTAAAATCAGCAGCGTCCGCTTTCAACAGACGCGAGTCAACATAGGCTATCCTGTGATACGCTACTCCCCATCACGTTGGGCATAAGCCCGTTGGGTAAAGCACGTTTGGTCAAAGCCAGTTGGGTAAAAGGATAAGCCAATGTCAAAACTGAAAGTCGGTCTGCTGTTTGGGGGCTGCTCTGGAGAGCATGAGGTGTCGATTAGCTCCGCTAGGGCGATCGCCCATGCCCTAGAATCCTACGGCGATCGGTATCAGTTAATGCCGATCTACATTCAGAAAGACGGGCATTGGCAGATGGGTAAAGTGGCTCAACAGGTCCTAGGAGGTCTGTCCCCACAGGCTTTAGAATCACAGACTTTAGAATCGCAGCCTTTAGAGTCAGGTGAACTAAAGTTTGGTGAATTGCAGGCGAGAGCGATCGCCTCACCAGATCTTGCCCTGCCGCACCTCGAAGGCATTTCCCAGCGGCTACAGCGTTGGCAGCCTCCTGTACAGGTGGCAGAAATAGATGTCTGGTTTCCCATTTTGCATGGCCCTAACGGCGAAGACGGTACCGTGCAAGGATTGTTGAAGCTGATGCAGCAGCCCTTCGTCGGGTCAGGTGTTTTAGGCTCAGCGCTGGGAATGGACAAAATTGCCATGAAAATGGCGTTTGCTCAAGCCGGATTGGCGCAGGTGAAATATATCGCCGTCAATCGATCGCAGGTTCGATCAGACGGCAATATATTTCCCAAGCTCTGCGACCAGATTGAAACAGAGCTGGGCTACCCCTGTTTCGTCAAACCCGCCAATTTAGGCTCATCGGTGGGAATTGCCAAAGTGCAGACGCGATCGCAGCTCGAAACCGCTTTAGATAGTGCGGCCAGCTACGATCGCCGCATCATTGTTGAGGCAGGGGTAAAGGCACGCGAGGTAGAATGCGCGGTCTTGGGCAATGACCACCCCCAGGCTTCTGTCGTCGGCGAAATCACCTATGACAGCGACTTCTACGATTACGAAACCAAATATACTGCCGGAAAGGCGGGACTACAAATCCCGGCTCCCTTATCGCCTGCCGTCACTGCTCAAATTCAAGAGATGTCGCTCCGCGCCTTCGAGGCTGTGGATGCTGCCGGAATTTCTAGAGTGGATTTCTTTTACGTTGAAGAAACAGGCGAAGTGCTGATCAACGAAATCAACACAATGCCGGGTTTCACGGCTACCAGCATGTACCCGATGCTGTGGCAAGCCAGCGGCATAGACTTTCCAGAGCTAACCGATCGCCTGATTCAGCTGGCGATCGAGCGGTTTAACGCCAAATAGCAGCATCCTCAAATCTTGTGCTTTCAAATCTTGTGCCCACAGCCTGAGTCTAGTCACCATCCTCAGAACCGCATAGAATATGAGCAAAGGATCTTCATATGTAAGGTCTAACCACAGCTCTGGTATAGCGGGGTCAAGGTATGAGTCATCAGGCTGTCCGACAGCATCACAATGATCCTCGTCGCCATCGACACAGCTCTTCAAAAGTCCGGCACTCAGCCGTAGAGCCTACCCGGCAAAAATCGGCTGAACCCAATGAGAGGTTAACTAGGGGGCATAAGGGGTCGCAACTGGTTCAGTTTCTCCGACGCTACCCATTGGCGTTGCTGCTGGCAGTCTGGGTTGTGCTCATGCTGCTGGCTGGGGTAGCTATCCTGGATATGACCAGTTTAGGCGCCGCTAAACCGCCAGTTTCTAGTGGAGCAGATGCGATTGCGCCGATCGCCCCATCGCCTGATTTGTCGGCACAGTCCTCCGAAGCTCCTCTTTCACAGGGTTCCCCGACGGCTCCTGAGACATCGCCTCAGCCAGGGCGCCCTTCTTTGCAGTTGCTCTCACTGGTGACGATCGCTTTGAGCTGTGCGATAGGCTGCATGATCATCTTGCAGGGTCTGAAGCCGCGCCGTCCGCCTGAGCGATCGCATTCATCTGTATTTTCAAAGTCCCCACTTTCAAAGTCTGTGCCTTCAAAGTCTGCATTCTCAAATGCCTCTCACAAATCCAGAGCTTCAGTTACAAGAGCGAACTCCAGATTTCAGTATGTCGCACCTGCTCATTCTGCCAGTGCATCTACTGTTCCGTCGGCAGTTTCTTCTGTAGTTCCATCCAGAATCAGTCAGCCTTTGGATTGGGAAGAACCTAGCATTGCAGACAACTTAGACTTGCGGCAACACAGACCCCTTTCGGACTGGCTGTGATTTTTTGAAGGGCGCTTTGCGCCCTTCAAAAAATCTATCCCCAATTAAGCAGTCGGCTGGAGATTCTAGATTACACTTCGCCTGAAGATTCGTCGCTTTGACCTGGAGATGAATTGTAGAGAGCATCAAGGCGTTCGCGGGCATCCTCTACAGTCATCGAACGCATCACCAAAAACGGTTCATCGACAACATTGCCATGGTCATCCAGCAGTTCAGGATGGGGAACTGCCCTGACTCGGCTCTGACGCACCATCGGCTGAGGTTCAGAGTTGGGCGTAAAACTACCCTTAGTGGTGGGTGGACGCTGCGACTCTAGCCCCAAGGTCACGAGATTGCGAATCAGATTACCGACTGCCAGAAAAGCCAAAATTGTAAAGGCAAGAATGTAAATTAAATGCAACATGGGTTTTCCTTAAGGTCAATGTGGCAGGGGTAAGGCTTGCACCTTCCTAACCAATATTTTTAAGTCGATGATTTCTTAAGTCTTCAATTAAAATTTTGAATCGATCGCCTCAAGAGCTGTGGGTTCATCCATTTTTCAGCTCTGCTCTCAACGCATATTTCTCAACGCGGACGTTTATTCACACATTATTTATCGATACATATAAAGTTACTCTAGTCTCTCAGATTTTTAAATGCAGTTAAGGACTGCTCTCAAGAATCTAGCTAGACGCCCTGATCTTCTGTGCGGAACTGTCTTTTGACTTGCCAACACTCCGTGATAAGCCGATGCCAACTCACCATGACAGCAGTGTCCACCCCAACTTGCCCATCCGTCGCGTTAAAGAGAGCTTGAGATGCAGCCAGCTCTTGCTCAGCTTGCTTAATGCGCTCTAACAAATCTGCTTGCTGCCCGACGCTCAGAAAATCAAGCCTGTGCGTCTCCAGTAGCGATCGCCCCTGATTAAACCAATACTGAAAGTCTTCCAATAGAGGCTGCAAGACAGTCTTCAGCAGATCTGATTTAGACTGAAAACTTGGGCTGGAATCTAACATTAGTATTTAAATTTGCGGTTTGGCTATAAGTCTAAGCTTAACGTAATTTACGTTTCTTAATGAAAAGATTAGCTTGTTTTTCCGTAATTTTAAAACGGTATCGCGCTGAACACAATGCTTTAGGAGTTAGCCTTCTGATCTTGAGGGTTCTGATTTAGGCTACAGATCGATAAGATAGAGGCTAGATAGCCGAATGCCTAGCCACACGCTCTCTTAAACCCTGTCATTACCATCCATGTCTAACTCAGAACAGCCCGATAAAATTCATCTGCCCCGAACCAGTGAGTCTGAACCCATTAAAAAGATTCGCCACACCACTTCGCACGTGATGGCAATGGCGGTACAGAAACTGTTTCCCAAAGCGCAGGTAACGATCGGCCCTTGGATTGAGAATGGCTTTTACTACGACTTTGATAGCCCTGAGCCTTTTACTGAAAAGGATCTGAAGGCAATTAAGAAAGAAATGGTGCGGATTATCAACCGCAAACTGCCCGTGACTCGCGAAGAAGTCAGCCGCGAAGAGGCACAAAGGCGAATTGAGGCGATCGCTGAACCCTACAAGCTAGAAATCCTCAACGACATTGAAACAGAGCCAATCACGATCTATCATGTGGGCGATCAGTGGTGGGATCTTTGCGCAGGGCCGCATGTAGATAACACGGCTGATTTGAACCCAGAGGCGATCGAGCTGGAAAGCGTTGCTGGAGCCTACTGGCGCGGCGACGAAACCAAAGCTCAGCTTCAGCGCATCTACGGCACCGCCTGGGAAACCCCAGAGCAGTTGGCGGAATACAAGCGTCGCAAGGAAGAGGCTCTGCGGCGCGACCATCGCAAGCTGGGCAGAGAGCTGGGGCTATTTATTTTTGCTGATCCAGTGGGACCCGGACTGCCGCTCTGGACACCGAAGGGCACGGTGCTGCGATCGCTCCTTGAAGACTTCCTGAAGCAGGAGCAGATCAAGCGGGGCTACCTGCCTGTCGTTACGCCTCACATTTCGCGGGTCGATTTGTTCAAAATTTCTGGGCACTGGCAGAAATATAAGGAAGACATGTTTCCGATGATGGCGGAGTCGGAGGAAGACAAAGCCAACGAGATCGGCTTTGTCATGAAGCCGATGAACTGCCCGTTTCATATCCAAATCTACAAGAGTGAACTGCGCTCTTACCGAGAGCTGCCTATGCGGCTTGCCGAATTTGGCACGGTCTACCGCTATGAGCAGTCCGGGGAGCTAGGCGGCCTAACTCGCGTGCGCGGCTTCACGGTAGATGACTCTCATCTGTTCGTCACGCCTGAACAGCTTGATGCAGAATTTCTCAGCGTCGTAGATCTGACCCTGACGGTGTTTAAGAGCTTGCAGCTTAAGAACTTTCGGGTGCGCCTCAGCTTCCGCGATCCCACATCCGACAAATACATTGGCTCAGATGAAAGCTGGGACAAGGCGGAAGGGGCAATCCGTCGAGCAGTCGAAACGCTGGGCATGAATTATTTTGAGGGCATTGGCGAAGCGGCGTTTTATGGTCCCAAGCTCGACTTTATCTTTCAAGATGCGCTCGATCGCGAATGGCAGCTCGGCACCGTCCAGATTGACTACAACCTGCCAGAGCGATTTGAGCTGGAGTATGTCGCCGAGGACGGGACGCGCAAACGTCCGGTGATGATCCACCGTGCCCCCTTTGGCTCCTTGGATCGCTTGATTGGCATTTTGATCGAGGAATATGCCGGAGACTTTCCCCTCTGGCTGTCTCCCGTGCAGATTCGGCTGCTGCCCGTCACCGAAGAGCAGATGGCGTTTACTCAGCGGGTGGCGACCCAAATGCGTTCGGTGGGCATCCGGGTTGAAGTGGATGCCAGCGGCGAACGCTTGGGCAAGATGATCCGCAATGCCGAAAAACAGAAAATTCCGGTAATGGCGGTTGTGGGGGCAAAAGAAGTCGAGGCTGAGGCTCTGAGCATCCGAACACGAGCCTCAGGTGAGCTAGGTTCGGTTCCGGTTGCAGAGGTGACTGAGAAAATTAAGGACGCGATCGCCCATTTCGGCAATTTCTAGCTTTTAGATCTAGCTTTTGGATCTAGCTTCTGGCTTTCTGGTCGGGCGGTAGACGATCGCCCATTTGTTTTTGCATCGGCTTCGGACGAGTTGGGGAAGTGGGTGCTGGAGTTCGCCAAATCACCAGCGGCAGGCTCAATAGCCCCAAAATTATGACGATCGCCGCAGTCGCCCAAACAATCAGCCGATTGGGGCGATAGTTGCCTCGTTCAATTTGCCAAAAGACGCGGTTGTAGCGCCATACTGCTAAGGCGATCGTCAAGATGCCTGTGATGACCAAAGTCACACCCAAGTTCTCGGAATTGAAAGTGCCAGCGGCAGACTGTGCCTGATCTAGGGCAAATTCAAGCTGGTGAATAAATAGCCCAAAACGAGCGATCGCAAACCCAAAGCCAATCAGCGCAATGGAAGTGCGTAGCCATGCTAGAAAGGTTCGCTCATTGGCCTGGTGTTCTCGCTGACGATCAATTGGGGGAGTCATGGTTATGTGGCGCTACGCGCTTAGATCCAGTGAGTTATTTTTGAAAGCCCCGCTCCGCAGGGCTTTCAAAAAATAACTCGTCCTAACTCAATTACGTAATGCTATAGCTGTATTCACAGCAGTTAGGACGGGGACAGTTTAAGGATGCGCGGAGCGCATCCTTAAACTGTCCTAAGCCCGATGATTAAGGTTATAAGCCTCAAACCGAATCTCAAGCTGAATTCCGAAATCGATCGCGCTGATCCTGTATAGATAATTATGAATTAGGGATGCCATACCTATTTTGGTTCACGTTACCTGAACCAATTTACATCTCCGGAACATTCTCAGAATACCTATTTATTCCCCGGAACATTTATATTCGTCTTCGCTTCATATCATCTGTCTGCAAAGTCTGTCTGCAAAGACTGCCTACAAGAAATATTTACCAAAAATATCTACAAAACCTGCCTAAATCAATGAACCCTAAAAGCTTTCTTGGACTCGCTTTGTTGCTCTGTGTGACAGGATGCAGCAGTGCTGTTAGCGACCAAGCTCCATCGCAATCGCCTGTTTCTAGCGTTTCTTCACCGCTACCTACTGCATCGGCGCAACCGCTCAAGCCCAGCATTAGTCCCAGCGTCAAACCCAGCACTTCCTCAGCGTCGCCTATCCAGACGGCTCCTCCCCGCGTCTCTTCAGCGCAACCTGTTCCAGGCAAGCGGATTGATCCCCCAGCAAACTCAGGTCCTCTAACTGTCAAGCCCAACCCTGAGCCTGAAATGGAGCGAGATTACGGGGTTACAACGCCGATCGCCACCACTGGAAAAGTTACCGTACGCGATCGCATTCGTTTCCTAGACTCAGATAAGCTGTTGACCGCTTGCCCCACCGACACTGCCCCCTACGCTTTGGCAGAAAGCACTCACTACCGAGTGCAAATTTGCTCAGGAGAATACGATCCACAGCTTCCGAAATACTACATTGGTCAGGCAAAAGATGGCGGTAGCGAGCTTCGCATTACCAGCAGCGACTTGAATGAAGCTCGTCAGCTCACGTTCAAGAATGGCGACTATACTTACATTCTCTATCGAGATGGCGCTAAACCTGACCAGTCCAATGCCTATCTAGAAGTTCATATGCCTAATGGCAAGAGCTATGCAGAGGCGCTGTTCTACCTTTATGAGTAAGGGCTGGTAGAGATGGGAAAATTCAGGGTGGGGCGCTTCATGCCCCACCCTGAATTTCTTAAGGAACATGGATTTAACAAGATGTAATGCTTGGGGTAAGGGCTTAGCATTGCTAAGCTCTTACAGAAGATCGGTTGTACAGGTTATTTAATCCACGATCCTAAGCAAATTGGCGACAGCTATATCAACTGGAATATCTGAGTTTGCGCTATTTCAAACTCAGATATTTTAATGTCTTGCGCGAGTTTGGTAATCTACAATCCCTAACCCCGATCCAACATACTCAAAGCCGAGGCTTTAATGTCCTGCGGATTCCAGCCTTGAGTCTTGTAGTAGGCTGTCAGCAGCACAATAATTTTGGCGATCGCCTCCTTTTTGACAGTATCCACTCGCGCCAAGTCATCTGCTGAGATCCCAGTCTGAGATGCCGAGAGTTTATGAACCTGCACGAGTTTGCTGAACTGACTTGCAGCAGCAACCAAAATATTTTCGTCTGTGGGTTCGTTGCTAGATCGAGCGTTATTTCTCGACTGTGTAGCAACTTGTGCGTCAGATAATGACATATCTTTAATTGAGGGGGTATGGCTTCAATGACCTGGAGTTACAGATGCTTACAGACAGCAAAAGTTCCTCTAGCAATCCCCTGTCTTCGGTGAGATGCAGCTCAGATGACTCTCGATTTAGAATAAATCAGGAAAATAAGTGAATCAATTGTGAACGCCCTCAAAGCTATTCTCAGAGTTATCCTAGCTGTTTTTATGGTGACGGCAGGAGTTCTGCACTGGGTCACTCCCGATCCGTTTGTCAAAATCGTGCCATCTTTTTTGCCTTACCCACTGGCACTGGTCTACATCAGCGGTGTATTTGAAATCTTAGGGGGCGCAGGACTGCTAATTCCCTTCGTAAGCCGTGCGGCTGCCTGGGGACTCATTGCGCTATTCATTGCCGTTTTTCCCGCCAATATTAACATGGCGGTGAATCGCATTCACCTAGACGGTATACCCGATTCGCCTTGGCTGCTCTGGGGTCGGTTGCCCCTTCAAGCCGTTCTGATTGCTTGGGCATGGTGGTATACCCGACCTTCTGAAAAATTTGTAGCCTATCCGCCGACCCGATCGCCTTCGTAACGTTGCCAAATTTTAGACCTTGCCAAATTTTAGACCCACATCCTCAGACCTACTGCTTCCGAAAAACGACCGATAGGTTATTGGCTGGCATCTCGCAGATTTTAGCTAGCGAGAAACCCTGTGCCTGAGCGATCGCCACAACATCTTCCAGATTACGTACGCCCCATTCTGGATTGCGCTGTTTGAGGCTAGTATCAAAGGCTTCATTGCTGGGCGCTGTATGCTGCCCTTCCCGCTTGAATGGCCCGTACAGATATAAGATTCCGCTAGCTGGCAAGATGCGTCTGGCTCCGGCAATGAGTCCCAGACAGGCTGACCAGGGTGCAATGTGAATCATATTAATATTAACGATCGCCTGAACAGGGTCACGCTGAAGATCCAGACCTGGCAGCTCTGGGAATTGCTCCACTAGCCAGATCGGCTCACGGACATCCAGGGCAATCGGTGGATGTAGATTTTTGGCTGGGCGATCGCTCTGCCATGCGGCAATACTAGCTCGTGCCTCTGCATTAGGGTCAGAGGGAAGCCATTGACGGGGCTGTAATCGGGGCGCAAAAAATACGGCATGTTCGCCTGTCCCGCTGGATATCTCTAAAATCGTGCCCGTTGGTGGCAAGACTTCTAGCAGAACGGTCAGGATTGGCTCTTGGTTGCGCTGAGTGGCGGGTGCAAACTGACGGGCATCGGGCAATAAGCTCATAGAAATTTCTGCCAGGAAGAGATTTTACCTACTGTTCTTCGCTATTGTCGCTTTTCTACCATTGTCGCTGGAGACGATCGCTACTGCGGGCAGTTTCTTCGCCAAGTCATCTAGGTTTGCTTAGAGGGACGCTTTGCGCCTCTCTAAGCAAACTTTACCTCCATAGCATCTATGTAATTGAGTTAGGGCAGATGATTTTCGAGAGCTGCGCGGAGCGCAGCTCTCGAAAATCATCTGCCCTGTTTGGGTTTTGAATTTGTACCACCAAGTTATTTTAGCTAATAATTCTAAGTGAGAGTCTTGTAAATCTTATATTTTTAGCCTTATAATCACTAAAAGCTTACAAAATAAATTCAATGAGTCTTGATGAGATAGATTTGAAAGTTCTGCGGCATCTCATGGCAGAGGGACGAATGACTTGGTCGGAGTTAGCGGGCAAGCTAGAACTTTCGACACCTGCGGCAGGCGATCGGGTGCGTCGGCTGCAAGAGCGACAGGTGATTATGGGCTTCGCAGCCCTGGTTAATCCGGCAGCGATCGGCTGTCATCTGACGGCGTTTATTGCCGTGACCTTAGAGCATCCCCGCCACCGTGCTGCCTTTATACAAAAGGTTCAGGATTTGCCTGAAATTCAAGAATGTCACCATGTCACGGGGGACGATGACTATCTGCTTAAAGTTCGCTGTCAGACCACACAAGCCCTAGAGCATTTGATTAGTAAAGAGCTAAAAGAGCTTCCAGGTCTGCTCAAAACCCGCACGACGATCGCGCTGTCTACAGTCAAAGAAACTCCTGTGCTGCCCATTGGAGTCATGGGAAAGGAGTAATACTCGATGGATCTCTATTTTTATGGGCGAGGTTTGCTCATTGGTTTCTCGATCGCCGCTCCTGTCGGGCCGATCGGTATTTTGGCCATTCGTCGGACATTAACTTTAGGCAAACGGGCGGGGTTAGTAACGGGATTAGGAGCAGCAACGGCAGATGCTATCTATGGCTGCATTGCCGGATTTGGTCTTACAGCAGTTTCAGATTTGCTGCTCGGTCAGGCGTTTTGGCTGAAGCTAGTCGGCGGTCTGTTTCTCTGCTACCTAGGCGTGAAAACCTTTATCAGTCACCCTGCTGAAGAAACTGGGGTCATAGAAAATAACCGCGCCTACTGGTCTATGTATACCTCCACAGTTTTGCTGACCTTAACCAGCCCCGCGACAATTCTGTCGTTTGCGGCAGTATTTGTGGGCTTAGGGCTGGCAACTATGGGTGGCAATTACACAACGGCAGCGGTTTTGGTAGCGGGCGTATTTAGCGGTTCGGCATTGTGGTGGCTGTTGCTCAGCAGTGGAGCCGACCTTTTGCGCGGTAAATTCACGCCTCAGAGATTGCGAGGACTTAACAGAATTTCCGGGCTGATTCTCCTCACCTTTGGCATAATTGCCCTCAGTGCCAGAAACTAGGCTAAAAGTCAGACCAGAAGTTAAAGAGGAAACAATGCGGGCAAATTGGCTAAATTGGCTCAAGAAAAGAGCGCTCACCGCATTATATGCTTGGACAATATGCGATTGGACCGTAGGCGTAAGAACCTGCGTGGGAATATGCGCTCTGAGCCTGATGCTGGTATCCCCTGCGATCGCCTCTCCACTTAATTTTTTGACCCTAGCGCAAGCCCCCGACTCTGTGCAGCAGCTCCAGCAGCAGAAGCAAAAGATTGAGCAAGAGCGATCGCACCTCAATCAAAAGCAGGATCAGCTTCAGCAGCAGGAACAATCTGCCCAGAAGAAGCTAGGTGGATTGCAAAAGGATATTAAAGCCACCAGTCAGCAGATTGCCCAAAACGAAAAGCAGATTGCCGACGCGAATCGCCGCTTAAAGACGCTAGAAAGTAATTTAGTTAAAGCTGAGAAAAGCTATGCTGCGAAGCAGACAGCCACCGTAGCGCGGCTGCGTTTTTTGCAGCGGCAGCAGAGTGGGCAAGGTCTGGCAGTGCTATTGCAAAGCCAAAATCTTAACGAATTTCTCGATCGCCGTCAGCAGTTGCGGCTTGTGTATGGGCGCGATCGCACCATCCTGGCAGACCTGCAAGCCGAAGCCAATGACCTAAATCTCCGCCGCCGTAAGATAGAAACTCAGAAGAACGACATTGCTATCCTGACGCAAGAGCTACTAGCCCAAAAAGCCCAGGCGCAAGAGGCAGCCCAGTATCAGCAGGGTCTTATTACCCATCTTCGACAAGACCGTAAGGCGCTGGAAGCTGCCGAAGATCAGCTCACTCAGGATTCTGCTAATCTAACGGCTCTGATTCAACAGCGCCTAGCCGCATCTAACAAATACATCCTGCGCGGCACAGGCAAGATGACTTATCCCAGCGATGGCGAAATCACCAGCGGCTTTGGCTACCGAATGCATCCCATTCTGGGCTACACCCGATTTCACTCAGGCATCGATTTTGGGGTTGATTATGGTAGCTCTATCCACGCCGCCGATGCAGGAGTCGTGATTTTTGCAGGGTGGTATGGCGGTTACGGTCAGGCAATTATTATTGACCACGGCAAAAACATCACGACTTTGTATGGGCACACCAGTGAGATGCATGTTTCGGAGGGGCAGACCGTACAGCGCGGGCAGGTGATTGGAGCCGTTGGCTCCAGCGGACTTTCGACAGGTCCTCACCTGCATTTTGAGGTACACATCAGCGGTGAACCCATTGATCCCGTGAGCTACTTATAGGGTATGGCTCAGAACTCTTATCGCAGAGCCTGTCCGATCGCAGCCTCCAATTCTTCTTGCCCCAAGCTCGTCAAAATAAAGACTTCCTGAAAGGTTTTTCCCTTGCGAGCGATCAGCTTGAAGCCTCCCCGAATGGGTACAGAGACTTTTATCTTTAAAACCGGAATATTAGATTTTGTGTTGCCAAGGACGGCAGGCGTGATGGTGGTAATCCCCTCAAAATAGGTAAGCCTCTCCAGAATAGGAATCAGTCCCGGAAGATGAGTCGAGTGATTCCAGACGATTCTGCCTTTGGAGGGAGTACCCATGATAAAAGGGATAAAGATTAAGAGGCTTCTAAAGGAGCCATCGTCAGCCCAGCTCGGCTCAACTGCTGATGGTAGTGTTCAGCCTGTTCTTGCGGCCCAACCCAGACGATCGCCTGTCCTTCAAAGTGAATCTGGTTCGTTAAATCCCAGGCGCGATCGCTAGTCATGCCAGGGACATACTTCATCAGACATTCGGAAACATGCTGAAACGTGTTGAAATCGTCATTGAGGACGATTATCTTGTAATTCGGATAGGTTTTTGGCTGAGTCGCCGCGCGATCGGGCGTGATCGTGGGCGAAGCCGCCACAGCCCGAACTGCCGATCCCTCAATTCCTAGCGCTAATTCCTTTACCATCTTTCCCAAGACCCTGCCATGACTCACGATAGCCTAATTCAGGTTAGCCTAGTTTTGAGTGAGCAGAAAACTTCTCGCTTCTAAATTCCTGCACCATCCAGAAATTGCTCAATTATCTTGTCTTGAGCGCGATGATCGGCGAAATCGGGTACCCGCGCTAGATGAGCCGCAGCTAGTGAAGCCGCAGTTGGTGAAGCTGCAGCCAGTGAGTGCGCTAACGCATAGTCAGACGGCTGACGCGATTCCTGTAGGCTTTGAACCTGTTGTTCTAAACCTTCAATGCGATCGACTAACGCTCGAATGACTTGAGCCTCAGAGTCCGGTAGACGACCGTGATCCAATGGATCAACTCGCTCTCCAGCCCGATACACAATCCGACCCGGAATACCCACGACGGTGCAATCAGAAGGCACATCCCGTAGCACGACCGAGCCTGCTCCAATGCGGACATTATTCCCAAGCGTGATGTTGCCTAAGACTTTCGCCCCTGCCCCCACAATCACATTCTCGCCCAGAGTGGGGTGGCGCTTGCCGATTTCTTTGCCTGTCCCGCCCAAGGTCACGCCTTGGTAAATCAACGCATAGTCGCCAATAATTGCCGTTTCGCCAATTACGACCCCCATACCGTGGTCAATAAACACCCCTTTGCCAATGGTGGCGCCAGGGTGAATTTCAATCCCGGTCAAGAAGCGAGCAACGTGAGAAATCAGACGAGGGATGAAAGGCAGATTGAGACGGTAAAGCTGATGGGCAAACCGATGGAAGAAGAGTGCCTGAATGCCGGGATAACAGAAGAGAACCTCTAGCCAGTTGCGTGCCGCAGGATCGCGATCGAACACAATGCGGAAGTCAGTAGCTAGAGCGTCCAGTAGCGTTTTAAACACAGGTAGTTACCCCGCTTAAGACAATAGAGATCACGAACAGTGGAGATTACAAACAGCAGAGGTTGTAAACAGCGAACCTTGCAGAGTTGCGTAGGGTCACTAGATATAAGGGTCACTGATTCAGAGCGACCAAGCATAACTGCCATAAATCTATGCTCGTTAATTTTAGCGTTCAACAGGGATTAAAAAAATGAGAGAACGCTGAGTGAACAAGGCACAGAGGGCTAAATTACTACGAATTCATCCTTTTGACAGATCAACAGATCAGATGACAGATCAGAATTTTTGACAGGACTATGGGCGCGATCGCAGCAGTTGATGAATGCTCTGAAGCTCACTCAGGATAGCTTGCAGCAATTCTTGAGTCTCAGTTTGAGGGGCTTGCTGGATGGCGATCGTCACAGGTTTAATGCCTAAAATATCCCTGGCAAACCGAGCCACCTCGTTAGGATGAAACAGCAGCGGGTCGTCCTTGCCGCCCCGATGTTCAGGATTAAGCTTGCGCGGATCGTAAGCAGGGTTCAGCACATCCAGCTCGGTATTGGCATAGCGATAGACTGAAGCCCTAGAACGGTTGAGAATTTTCTGAACGGCTTCTAGGGGTAATAGTCCTTGGGGATCGGTAGAGATAGAGAGATCCATAATGATTCGTAGAAGCAGCCACCAAGAAAAGCAGCGATAAAGTCATGTATTATCCTTAGACTCAACAATATCAAAATTAATATCTTCTGACTACGTAATTTTGGGGGCTGTTGTCCATCCCTTTGAAGAGGGCGATAGATTTGCACGACCTGCTTATTTTTCCAGCATTGATGCCGATGTCAATATACAAATTCAATGAAACCTGCAACCCTACTCCAATAAATTCACTGTTTTTTCACAATTTAGACTCTAAAGTTCGCCTAGGGTGGTGAGTACTAATCCCACTCATAGAAGTTACCCTATGCAAGATTTCCCTCTCCTTAGAAAAGAAGGCGTAAACTTATACAGGGTTTGCTACAGAATTAACGCGAGTCATGAAATTCACAGACCCGGTGGTTTTCATGATTTTGAAGTGGCTCAAAAAATAGTTGCCGACTTTAATACTCGGTATGGTGAAGATTGCGAATATTTTCTAGAGCAAGTCAATCTTAAGAGTTTGTCAGAGGATATTCTGATTAGCTTGGTTCATCAAGGGAAGCTGTCTCCAAAGGAAGTCTTGCCGCACCTCTCTTTGAAGTCACCTTATGTCGAAATTTGGAGATCCAAGGAATGGCACGCAACCCTTGATTCTAGATTCAGCCAATCATCTTAGCTAACTGTGCTGCCACATCCGATCGCCAACTGCCTCTGCCTAAACTTGTAGACGATCGCTAGGATCAGTGGGCATCTCCACAGGTTTTTCGCTTGAACACTAAATCACAAGACTCGGCTGCATTGCCGCCCATTGTCCCGTCAGGTAGGCTTTATGCCGTTTTGGCGTATGTTGCCTGGGGTCTGCTGCCGATTTACTGGAAGCTGTTTGGACAAACTCCGGCGATCGAGGTGCTGAGCCATCGAATGATCTGGTCGCTAGTCTTTCTGCTGGCACTCGTGGGGTTGCAGCACCGTCAGGCTGAGCTGAGACAAATCTGGCGATCGCCCAAAAAAGTCGCGGTTCTGCTCACCACGGCAATGCTGCTGACCTTTAACTGGGGGCTGTATATCTACGGCGTGAATAGCGATCGGGTGGTGGAAACGAGCCTGGGCTATTTCATTAATCCATTGGTTAGCGTGCTGCTGGGCTTTGTGTTTCTCAGAGAACGCCTACACTGGGGACAAAAAGTAGCCGTGCTGCTGGCAGCTTTGGGCGTAGCCAACTTCATTTGGCAGCTCGGCTCAGTTCCCTGGATTGCCTTGGCGCTGGCATTTTCGTTTGCCTGCTATGGTCTGCTGCGCAAGATTGTGGCGGTTTCGCCTCTCGTGGGGCTAACGGTCGAAGCGCTGCTCATTACCCCCGTAGCGCTGGCATTGGTGGGGTTCTGGGCAGTTTCGGGAACAGGACATCTGGGCACTAGCCTTTCGATGACGCTGCTGTTTATCGGCGCAGGAGTAATGACTTCTATGCCGTTACTCTGGTTTAACAATGCAGCAAAGCGGCTACGGCTCTCGACACTGGGCTTTTTTCAATACATCGCCCCCAGCATTCAACTCTTGCTAGGAGTTGTTGTCTACCGTGAGCCATTTACGACCACTCACGCCGTTACCTTTGGGCTAATCTGGTTGGCGCTGGCGATATACTCTGGCACTTCATGGCTGGAACAGCGATCGGCTGCCTAGCTGTAAATAGGCGAGTCTGTCACCCTTAGCGCGTGAGTTCTCAGAAAGATCCGCACAGCGGATCTTTCTGAGAACTCTTCTGTTACACCCAACTCAGATTGCTCTACTCAGCTCCCTCGATCGGGGCAAATCCCTGACGCTGGATGTTCTCCGTAATCGTCCGGGGTTCCAGGAATTGCAGCAGATAGTCAGGGCCACCAGCTTTGGAGCCAACCCCTGAGAGCTTGAAGCCGCCGAAGGGCTGCCGAGAGACGATCGCCCCCGTCGTGCTGCGATTGATGTACAGATTGCCCACCTCAAACTCGTCCTGGGCTTTTTGAATGTGGGAGGGTGTGCGGGAGTAGAGTCCCCCGGTGAGAGCAAAGTTGGTGCCGTTGGCGATCGCCAATGCCTCCTCAAAGCTCTGGGCTTTAATCACCGCTAGCACAGGTCCAAAGATCTCTTCCTGGGCGAGTTTTGCCGTGGGCGCGACATCGGTGAAAATCACGGGGCCAACAAAATAGCCGGAGTCGGGCGAAGGCATTTCCAGCGCCAATGTCGCCTCCTCCTTGCCTTTTTCGATGTAGGCACGGATGCGGCTTTGGGCAGCAGCGTCGATGACGGGACCCACCTGCGTACTGGGGTTTTCGGCTGTGCCAACATTGAGCGATCGCGTTGCTTCCACCAGTCGGGCGACAAAGGTGTCGTAGATTGGCTCTAGTACAATCACCCGCGAACAGGCTGAGCATTTCTGTCCGCTATAGCCAAAGGCGGAATACACCACGCCCTGCACTGCCTGATCGAGGTCGGCACTCTCATCGACGATGATGCCGTTTTTGCCGCCCATCTCAGCAATCACTCGCTTCAGGTGTTTTTGTCCGGGCTGGAGTTCTGCTGCCTCACGGTAGATCTGGCATCCAACCTCCTGCGAACCCGTGAAGGTAATCATGTGGACATCCGCGTGTTTTACCATATGCGAACCCACTGTAGAACCTTTGCCGGGAACGAACTGAAACACGCCTGGGGGAACACCCGCTTCCACCAAAATTTCAGCTAGCTTAGCCGCAATCACTGAAGAAGTTTCGGCAGGTTTGAGCAAGGTGCAGTTCCCTGCAACGAGGGATGCGACGGTCATGCCTGTAGGAATGGCTAAGGGAAAGTTCCAAGGAGAGATGATCAGCGAAATGCCTCTGGGCTGATAGTGGTAGCGATTGGTTTCTCCGGGCACGTCGTAATGTACGCCTTGATCCAGCCGCTCCATTTCGTCAGCATAGTAGCGGCAAAAGTCGATCGCCTCTGAAATTTCGGGGTCAGCTTGTCCGATCGCCTTACCTGTCTCCAGCACCATCCAGGCGCAGAGTTCAGCCCGACGCTGCTCCATTAAATCGCCTGCTTTGCGAATGATTCTTGCCCGCTCTTTTGCCGGGGTGCGCTTCCAGGCTGGGAATGCCGCCTTTGCTGCTTGGATAGCCTGCTCGGCTTGCTCGACGCTCAGCAGACCCACTTGTCCTATGACTTCGCTGGGGTTGGAAGGATTCAGCGAGTTGGTAAGGCTTACCGTGTTTACTGATTCACCGTTGACTAGCGGCAGGTAGGTTTTGCCGAACTGTTGCCGAACTGACTTGAGAGCGGCGAAGATGCGATCGCGTTCCTCAACCATGGAAAAGTCAGTGTCGGCAGCGTTGGGGAAGGGGGAGGAAGTAGAGATCGGGGGAGTAGATTTGTTATGCTCTGTTTCGTCCAGCATTACGGGGGCAGCCAGCAATTCCTCTACGGGTCGCTCTTCTAGGTTCTGACGTAGAAAAGAGCTGTTGGCGGTGTTCTCCAGCAAACGGCGGATCAGATATGCCATGCCAGGAATGAGATCGCCGTAGGGACAGTAGATCCGCACTCGGAAGCCTTGATCTACGAGCGCTTTTGCTAGCTTATCCGCCATGCCGTATAGCACCTGTAGCTCAATCCGGCGACGGGGGATGTTGAGTTCTTTGGCGATGGCGATCGCGTGTGCCTGAGAGCGAACATTGTGGCTACCGATCGCCGCATTTAGGTATTCGTGGTTCTCTAGCAGCATTCGCGTCATCTTCTCGAAGGTGACATCGGTAGAGGGCTTGTGGGAAAACACGGGCTGCTGCCAGTCGTGCTGGGCGGCTTTGATGGTTTCCTGATCCCAGTACGCACCTTTCACCAGGCGAATCGTGATCGGGTTGCCCCGACCCTTTGCCCAATCAATCCAGCTTTGCAAGTCTTGCTCAGCATCGCGCAGATAGGCTTGCAGCGTTACGCCAATATCAGTCCGATCGCTAAACTCTGCTTCCAGCAGGATTTTCTGGAGAATGGCGATCGTCAAATCCTTATAGGCATACTGCTCCATATCAAAGTGGACTGCCGCCCCCAACTCTTTAGCACGGCGGAGCAGGGTGCGAATGCGATCGCTGACTTTGGCTTCGCTGCCTGTCGCATCCAGCGGATCAAACTGCGAGTAGAAAGCGGTGAGCTTGACGGAAACCTGCACCTTCGGCAGGGGCTGTCCGTCCGCCATGTCAATTTGCTCCACCGTAGACCAGCGCTTTGCCGCCTCAGTCAGATGCTCCATCATTTCTAGATAGCGATCGAGGTAGGACTGTGCCTCAATCTCGGTAATCACAGCCTCTCCCAGCAAATCCACCGTAAACGCAGTTTTGTTTTTGCGGAGTTGCTCGATCGTTTTGATCGCCTGCTGAATCGTTTCACCCGAAATATATTTGCGTGCCAAGGTTTCAACGGCACCTGATACGGTGGTTGCTGCCACCTGTCCGGGTAGCGACTCTGGGCTGGCAAAGCTCAACATTCCCTTAAGCTGGCTCGGCAGCTCCACGGACGGATCGCCCAAATACTCCTGCATGTGGCTGGCAATTTCGGCTTTGCTATGCAGGGCGGGCAGACAGTCAATGAAGCGAAAGAGCTGCACCCGCAGACCTGGATTGCTCATAGCAAAGCCCAGCAGTTTATCATCCCAACGCATCTGATCGCGCATTTGGGCAAACAGCGATCGATTTTCTCGCGTCGCAGACAGAAGCGTCCGGGCGATCGCCTGGGTTTGATTCTCGTATCGGTCAGAATATTGAGCTTTAGAAATCTGTGTCACCACGGCTAGGAGTCCCCATCAACTAAAAAAGGTAAGGCAAAAGATAAGGTCAGCGCTGCATCTCAATAGGCTCAGTTGAGGAGCGGCTGTCGCATGATCTATTCTGACCGATCGCGCTCCTTTCGGTAGGAAGTCTCGTCCTAGCGGTCGCCCTAGGTGAGGGGAATTTTTGTGGAGGCGATGTCCTAATTGGCGGTAGTTGGCAGTATCGGACGCGATATCTTGGCTGGAGGGCGGGGCGGCGATCGCATTATCGATTTCCGGGCTGATCAAGATGTCCTTGATTGGAGCAAGCTCTTTGGTCTGTAGCATCTTGTCCAGTCGTGAGCAAGATGCTGTACAATTTGGTGCCTTACCAATGCGTTTGTACTTAATGAACTTGCACTCTTAACAAACTCGCACTCTTAATAAACTCAAAATGGGGCAGGAGAAACCTTTGATGCATCCGGAACCGCAGTCCATACCGCTGCAACCTGTCCTCCGACCTTACCAGGCAAAATTAGTCAAAGACCTCTATACCAAACTGGGAGAGGGCTATCGGCGAATTGCCGTGATTGCTGGGACTGGAGCCGGAAAAACCGTGATCGGCGGCAAGATTTGTGCCGATGCTGCTTCGCGGGGATGTCGGCTGCTCTTTCTGGTGCATCTAGATGTGCTAGTGGGGCAAACCTATGAAAAGATGCAGGCATTTGGCTTGCCCTGCGGCTTCATCAAAGCCGGATGGAAGGAAGATCCGAGTGCGCCTATCCAAATTGCCAGCATTCAAACGATGGCACAGCGATCGTGGTGGAAAGACTGGAAAGCGCAGGTGATTCTCTACGACGAAGGGCATACGACGGTGTTTAGCCAAGTTGGGCAAGCTGTGATGTATGAAACCCATGCCAAGTCGGTACATCTGGCGCTGACGGCAACGCCCTATCGTTTAGGCAGGGCGCAGTTGGGCGATCATATGCAGATTTTGGTATCTTCTCCTGTACCGTCAGAGTTGCAGCGCATGGGCTATTTGGCAACCATGCAGTATTACGGCGTATCTCGCGATTCGCAAATTAATTTATCAGATGTGCGAACGATCGCGGGAGACTTTGATGAACGAGATTTGAAGAATGCCTGCGATCGCCCTGAGCTAATTCAGCGCATTGTCGAGGAATATCAGCGGCTCGCTCCAGGGAAACGGGCGATCGCCTTTTGTGTGGATGTTGAACATGCTCGTCACGTTGCTGAAGCTTTTCAGATGGCGGGCATAGCAGCCGATGTGGTAGATGGTGGCACGCCCATTAAAGAACGCCAGCGGCTTTATCGCGATCTGGGATCAGGAAAGCTGCGGGTGCTGACCTCCTGCAACGTCATCAGCATTGGCTTTGATGAGCCGAGCGTTGAAGTCGGCTTGATGCTGCGACCTACCCAATCGAAAGCGCTCCATCAGCAGCAGATCGGCAGAGTCATGCGCATCTCGCCCACAACAGGCAAAACCCACGGCATCATTCTCGATCAGGCGGGAAACTTACAGCGGTTGGGCTTCCCGGAAGACATTAAAGCCTATCATCTGCCCACAAGTAAGGAGCCAGGAGATCAAACCGTTTCGCCGATGAAGCAGTGCCCTTGCTGCAATCGCCTAGTGTGGGGCTTTGTGTTGCAATGTCCGGGCTGCGGCTACCAGTGGGAAACGGAAGTACAAGTTCATACGGCTGAGCTAGTGGAAGTCTTGAGCGAACATCAGCAAATGCTGCCGATGATTGAGTTTTTTCGGCAGCAGCGTCAAAAAGCCTTCCGTGAATCCGCCGCCCCCAACTGGGCAAAGCATGTGTTTCAAGAAAAGTTCGATCGCCAGCCAGAAACTGCCTGGGGTAAAGGAGCAATCTTTGGCGACGAACCGACTTTGCGCGATAAGCATACCTACCGAAATTATTTAGGGACGATCGCCCAGCGCCAAGGCAAAGATCTGTCCTGGGTGATTGACGAGTTTCAGCAGGAATTTGGTTCAGACGACTGGCAGGAGATTTTTTATGGAAAGTGATTGAGGACTAAATTCTCGATCGCCACAGGTTCAACCGCATCGGCTAACTCAAACCCAAACACCTGAGCATAAAAATAGAGTTCTCCATCCAGCGTTCGCTTAATATTTTCAGACTTGCGGAAGCCGTGCTGCTCACCTTCATACAGCACATAGGCAACGGGCAAACCTTTGATTTTGAGGGCATCTACCATCATCTCAGCCTGATTGGGCGGCACAATCTTATCCTCATCCCCCTGAAAGAAAATCAGCGGACAGGAGAGCTGATCAACCGCATGAATGGGCGATCGCGCCACATAAATTTCCTGCTCTTCGGGATATTTACCAATCAGCCCATCCAGGTAGCGCGACTCAAATTTGTGGGTATCCCGCGCCAGAGCCTCCAGATCGCTGACTCCGTAGAAGCTGGCTCCCGCTTTGAACACATCGCGGAAGGTGAGCGCCGCTAGCGTCGTGTAGCCCCCGGCACTGCCGCCGTCAATGCAAAGGCGATCGCCATCTGCCAGCCCTTTCGCCACCAGATATTTTGCTCCATTGACGCAATCATCGACATCGACAATGCCCCAGTTGCCCTTGAGCCGTTCTCGGTATGCCCGTCCATAGCCCGTACTGCCGCCATAGTTGACATCCAACACGGCAATGCCGCGACTTGTCCAATACTGAATGCCGGGATTGAAGCTGGCAGAAGTCGAAGCTGTGGGGCCACCATGACTTTTCACCAGCAAGGGCGGCTTTTCATCTGCCGGAGCCGCATAGTCTTGATTTTTGGGCGCGTAGTAGAAGCCGAATGCCGTCAAGCCATTCTCGGTGGGAAACTCAAGCACTTCTGGCACCGAAAGGTAGCCCGGATCGACCGTCAGATCGCTAGAGCGGCGCAGGACGGAAACTTCTCCGGTGCGGAGGTCTAGACGGGCGATCGCGCCAGGTGCCGTTGCCGAGCCGCCAGCAAATACTGCATAGCCTTTGCCGACTTTCAGACCGCCCAAGTTTGCAAAAGGAATTTGGATTTCGGTCAATTCCAGGCTGTGCGTATCTAGCCTTGCCAAATGCTGAATTCCCGCCTCAATGTAGGTGCAAATCAAGCTATCTGCTGACTCAAAACCATAGGTTGTCATGCCAAACACCCAGAGCGGCTGTCCAAACTCGGCAGCTTTAGGACAAAGTGCCTCAGAGCTAGCCGAAGGGCTGTTCAGTGATCTAGCTGCTGGGTTCCAGCGATAGAGATTCCACCATCCGGTGCGATCGCTGACAAAATAGAGCCTGCCATCTGGCGACCACTCTGGCTGAAAGATCGACTCTGTTAATCCGCCCGCAATCAATTCCGCCTTGCCTAAGCTGCCATCGGTCTGCACCGTCGCCACCCAGAGTTCAGTGCCATCCCAAGGCATATTGGGGTGATTCCAGCTCAGCCAGCAGAGGTGCGATCCATCTGGACTCAGGCGTGGAGCTGCATAGAAATCGCTGCCAGACAGAAGAACCTGCCCACCGTCCTCTAAAGCGGCACAGTCGATAGCCACGATCGCGTTCACAGCTTCGCCCTCTGCTCTATGATCTTCGCGGACGCAGATGAGGCGATTTCGAGAGCGATCGCTCACCGCATCGGCATAGCGAAATTCGATTTCAGGGGTGAGGGGTTCGGGTGCCGCGCCGGGGCTTTGACGGTAGAGCCGCTGATCGGCAAAATTGGAGAAGTAAACGGTTCCCTCTGAGACAAAGTACGAGCCGCCCCCATACTCATGCACCCGCGTCCGGACGTTGAATGGGGAGGGCGTGATGTCGTGAATTTCGCCTTCGATCATGCCCACGATCGGGCAGCGTCCTCCTTCTGAGGGTCGCCCCTCGCTCCAGTAAATAGCTTCGCCATCTAGCTCAATTTCACCCAGACGGATGCTACTCGCCACAATGAGGTCGGAGGTGATAGGAGATTTCCAGGAGCCGTAAGGAGCAAGACAAGGAGCAGTCATACGGTTAAATGTTGAGGGTAGAATAACGTTGCTAAATTTCGCTAGGGGTGAGGGGCAGCGTTCCACTTGTCTTCAAAGCGGCACAAGTCACACTTTAATCCTAGCGATACCCTTTTTTATACACCTTTCAGCTTGTTGTTGTTCAAGACAGGGTACAGAACTGTAAGCTAGAAATGGGTAATTCTTCAAGCTTGGTCATAAATCCCTGGTCTGAGTCACCCTTGTTTGGTTCATACTGATCAGTCCATACGGTCTAGTTCATACTGATTAGTTCACATTGTCTGAGTCACATTGTCTGAGTCACAAATCGAGTCACAAATTTGGCATGAGTAGCGTCATTACGATTCAAGATGCAGAGTTTGGGGCAGAGGTACTCAAGGCTCCCCAGCCTGTGCTGGTCTATTTTTGGGCTTCCTGGTGTGGGCCGTGCCGATTGATGGCTCCCGTTTTGGAGTGGGCGGCTGCGGAGTATGGCGATCGCCTCAAGATTGTCAAAATGGAGGTTGATCCCAACCCTGAAGCGGTCGCGCAATACCAGGTCGAAGGGGTTCCAGCCCTGCGCCTCTTTAGCGATGGAGAGCTGCTGGAAGCCACCGAGGGAGCCATTAATAAGCAAAAGCTGGAAGGATTTCTCAAGACTCACCTGTCGCCGGGGGGCTAGAGTCAGCGCTCTAGCAAGATACAGCGATTTTCAATGGCATAAACCACCGTTATTTTTAGAAGCCCCGCGGAGCGGGGCTTCTAAAAATAACCCACACTTAACCAAGCGCAAAGCGCTGTAAGTCATGAGCGAGTGGATTGCGGCGATTAAACAGGTCTATGAGCACCAGCTAAAAGCCCACTATCTGGCGCAATACAGAGCTTACTGCCAGGAGCAGGAGGGTGGCGATCGCTACGATTTGGGTAAAAGTAATCGAGTTGCAGACGAAACGATTGCTGCCTTGCCTCCAGCGGTGCAGACCTTGTGGCAGGAAGCGCTGGATCAAGGCGATAGCTACTACGCTAACGTTTACCAAATCTCGGTTGAGCAACAGCTTACCTATGCCGTTCGCATCACAACGGATGGCGACGACGGCTTGCTGCTCATCTTTGATCAGCAGGGACAGCTTCTAGCTTCTGCCCAAACTTACCTTGAAGTTGTGGCGTGGGCAGAAGCACAGACAATACTTGCTGGGGAATCGATCCGGGCTGAAGAGGCGATCGAGCTTTTTGCCAACCCCCTCCCTGGATTTGAGGCAGCAAAATCCCAGACGCTTTGGGGAAAGCCTTTATCAGAGCTTGAGTCTGCGGAGTAGTCCTATCCCAAAAGTATGGAGCGCGCATCTTGATGGGAGGCGATCGCCTCCCTTAATTCCGTCAATTTTCTGGATGCTTGACCTGAAACCAGCAGCTCCCTAGCCAGCGCCAAACCTTTCTCTAAATCTGCACAAACTCCACCCTGCCACAAATAAAAGCCGCCACTCCAAACCACTGACTCCATGAGTGGATTAGAAACTCCCGCCAACACTGATTTCATGTCTTCAATGAGCCGATCGTCAGACACCAACGGCACATCCGTAGCCGCAAATCCGTAGTCGCGGGGCTGAAGCAAAAGCCGGGTAAAGGTTGGATCGGTGTGGGGATCATTCACGCCAATAATGCAGGTGCGATCGCGGGGCAGATCACAACTTCCCTCCAGCCCCTTGACCGTAATGAAACGCTGTACGCCTCGCAGCTCAGCCGCCACACGCCCCATCTCCTCCGTGGGTGGATGCACAAACCCTGAAACTACGATCGCGTCTCCCTCATAAGGGCACCAAAACAGCTCCACTGTCGCAAAGGGCGGACGTTTGCCCAACTGTTCTCGGTAAGTAACAATATCTTCCGCCAAGCCAAAATGATGAGGCAGATAGACAAATCCCAGCAGGGTCTGGGTAAAAATCTGCTGCACCTGCTCTAAATTCAGCTCCGTCCAATCTATTCCCAGCTTTTGCCAGACCTCTATCAAAGGCAATCCTTCTTTGGTGGGCATTCGTCGCCCGCCGTGCAAAACGACTGGGCACCCAGCCGAGGTCAGGATCAGCGCCACTAAGGGGGAGGCTGGCGCAGTGCGCGATCGCCCGTCGTAGGGGCTGCCCATCACCACTGTAGGATAGGCAGCCGTGATGGGCTTCAGCTTTGCACCTAGGGCATCGTAGGCATCCAGCATACCCGCCAGTTCTTCCCCAGTGGGTCGTTTAATCCGATGGGCGATCATAAATGCGCCGATTTGAGCAGGGGTTGCTTCCTTGTTCAGCATCATTTGAGTCGCTAGGTCAGCCTCAGCTCGGCTTAAGTCCTTGCTAGTGTGTGCACCGCTGCCCACCTTACGCAGGAATTCGCGAAATACATTACTCATGAGCCGCAGGAATAGAGGGTGAGTTGAGGAGGAGCGCAACGCTCATCTGCGCCTTAATGAGCTGTTGCACCAGACCTCGAAAATGCTGAATGGGCGGAATGCTCAGCCGATCCTGAGTCGTCACCAATGCCACTTGGCGACTCAAGACAGGCTCTTCAGTCGGGCGTACGACTAGCGCAGCGTCATTGCGAATATCGAGCAGCGCCGATCGCGGTAGCAGAGCCACCAAACCACCCTGGCGTACCATCCCCCGAAACCCGTCTAGCGTATTCAATTCGATCGCAGGCTTTAGGGTTAGCCCATGACGCTGGAATTTTTCATGAACTAAGCGCTGCATGCCGTAGCCATCTTTGAAAACAACCTGAGAATAGTCGGCAATTTTTTCCCAGGGCACCTGCTTAAACTGAGCCAGGGGATGATCAGTCGCCATCAGCAAATGCACAGGCTCTTCATAGAGTAAGTCCACCACCATTTCGGGGCTTGCCGTCATAAATCGGTTGTTCATGACGATCGCCACATCGACCAATCCGTCCTTCAAGACTTTCAGGGCGCGATCGCTGCCCAACGACGTGACCCGTAGCTGAACGTCGGGATAGTCTGCACAAAACTGTTGGAGAACAGGCGGCAGAAAATGAGCCGACACAGAATGAATTGAGGCGACACACAACTCTGGCTGCTTTCCAGCTAACAAATTCGCAAACTCAGCCGTTGCATTTTGCCACTCCTGGCAAATCTTACGAGCGCGAGGTAGAAGGCGCTCTCCAGCGATCGTGAGCTTGGCTTGGGAGTTGCGATGAAAGAGCGGCAAGCCCAGCTCTGCCTCTAAGCCCTGAATTTGGCGGCTGATGGTGGGCTGCGTCACCTTACATTGATGGGTCGCCTGCTGGAAGCTACCAGTTTCAGCAACTGCTAAAAAAGCCTGCAACTGCTCTAGGCGCATAGAAGTTCAGAGGATAGAACTGAGAAGATATGAAAGATTGCAGCAAAAATTGGGTGCAACATTTCATAGGCTCCGTCAGCCCAATTTACGAGAGTTAGACCTGTAACTTGGTATAGCAGGTTACGATCGCCATCCCAAACGCAGATTTTCTGGTACTGCTGAATCTGGGCATGAATTTTTTGAGAGGGGCGTACGCCCCTCTCAAAAAATTCCTACAGAAAACCAGAAAAGCCAATTTGCTAGAGAGGCGTTAAGGTAGCTCTGTTCAGGCTATCGCAAGCGATTTTGCCTGATAAAGTCCATCAAAGCATCATATTTAGGAGAATTTTGTTGCTCCACGTATTCCAAAGAACCCCAGCTCCCCCATTTGCTAGGTTCAGAAATGTCAGAAAAATGCATGAGTAAGCTTCCGCCGGACTCTTTCCAGCCATTTAATAGCCTTGTGTACAGCGATTTCATTTCCGGACGACGATTCAAATCGATAAAAAATTGGGTCAGCTTGGCGTTATTTTCAACCCCTTGAGCGCCTGCAATGTGCTGTCCTGCCTCGTAGGCAACAAATTTTAGCCTTCTGGCTTGGGCAACTTTTGCATGATACACAAAGCCGCCAATGGTATCCTGAACGCTATCCCCCCACTCGCCTTTTTCGTTAAGGCGTTTTAATGCCTGACCAAAGCCGCCGTCAGGTTCTCCCAGCCAAGACTCCACCTGTTGTGCCGTTGCGGGTGAGCCTAAGTTTCCGCTGAAGTAGCCCGTGATTGCATAGGCATTGCCATGCTGATAGCAGGGTGTATTCCCTTCAGCAACCCAGTAGGAGCAGTCCAGAATCGTTGTTTCCAAACCCTGCCAAGCCGTCTGAGTTCCGAAAACTGCGATGAGGCGGTCTTGCCCCGCACTGGAGCCAAACACCTGCTTCCAAATATCTGCCATCTGAGCCGATCGCATCCCATACCACTGGGCAAAAGCATCGCCCTTGTCTTGTCCCCAGCGGGCTTTCCCCTGCTCTAAGGCATAGTGGGCTTGGGGAAAAGTCCAGTTCCAGACCTCATTGGAAAGCTCGACGTAGACTTTGAGCTTTGGATCGAGCTTTGCTTTGACCACAGCCGCGAATTTTCGCATATAGTCATCGGTGGCTTTGTGAGGCATATTAAACCAGGGATCTGCGCCCAGCCGATTGGCAAGCTCCAGCATGATCTCCAGAGGCACCCCTTTCCCGAATGCGTAAGAAGCGTCTTCTACTTTGGGGCGATCGCTCCACTTGCTCTGCTCTGAGGCATTGGTGTTCATCCAATCCATGAAGCGAAGGGCGCTAAATTTCTGCGTTTTTTGAATGAAGGTGGGGTTAAAGATCTCGGTTTTATAGGTGTTTTCATAGGCGATCGGCACCACTCGAATGTTACGGATATAGTTTCCGGTTTTGCGTGGATCGGTTGCCGTAATGATTAAATGAATGCCGTCCCCATCGTTAGCGAGGTTGACATCAATCACATCTCGACCTGGCTTAGAAGCCGCCTCGTTTTTGCGCGCATCAAAGACATATTCGATCGTGCCTTCGCCCTCGTAAAGCACGACATATTGCCCCTGAGGATATTTGCCGCTGCTGCCGAACATGATGGTGCGGACGCGAGTATATTCAGGTGCGTCTTCGGGCTTGGGCAGAGACTTAACCCAGCCCTGCCGATCTAGATCTAGCTTGGCAAACTCTCCAGTATCCCAAGAGTTACTGCATCCCGGCTCCCCGTATCCACATTGAGGAATCCAAGTTCTAGCGCTTTTAAACAGATCCAAAAACGGAACTTCTGTTGACCAATCGGCGATACCGTTGAGATTGGTGCCGAGCGCTAGCCCATTTCCCAATTGATAGCCTGCTTCCGGCTGTGTTCCTGGCTGTACTTCCGGCTGCGCTAGACCTGAGCAGGCGATCGATAAATACAGAGTCAGCCCTAGGGTTGCTAACCAGGTGATCGTCCGAGAGAACAGCTTTCGATCGTGAAGCCCAAAGAATCGCAGAGCCATAATGATTGAGTCCTCCAACTTCCATCCCTATTCTAGGTAGGCTGTATTCTAGGTAGGCTGTGGATAACGCATGGGATAGACACAGCCCATTCACGGATTTAGGCGCAGATTTAGGCGCAGATTAGGCATAGACCTTGCGGTAATATTCCTGGTATTCCTGCGAGAGCAGCGGCTGCCACCAGTCCTGATGCTCTAGATACCATGTAACCGTGCGACGTAGACCTTCCTGCACAGTTACGGAAGGAGTCCAGCCTAGCTCTGTTTTGATTTTGGTGGCATCAATGGCATAGCGGCGATCGTGTCCTGGGCGATCTTTGACAAAGGTAATCAGGTCGCGCGCAGGATGAATGGGCAGAGCAGGAGCCAACTCGTCCATCAAATCGCACAGCATATAGACCAGATCAATATTTTTCACTTCGTTATTGCCGCCAATATTGTAGGTTTCGCCCACTTTGCCCCCGTGGATGACGACATCGATCGCGCTGCAATGATCGCCCACGTAGAGCCAGTCCCGCACGTTTTGCCCGTCGCCATAGACAGGCAGAGGCTTACCCATCAAGATGTTGATACACATCAATGGAATCAGCTTTTCAGGGAAATGATAGGCTCCATAGTTGTTGGAGCAATTGGTCATCAGAGTCGGCAACCCGTAGGTGTGATGGTATGCCCGCACGAGGTGGTCGCTCCCTGCCTTGGATGCCGAGTAGGGGCTGTTAGGCGTGTAGGGCGTTGTTTCAGTAAATGCCGGATCGGTGGGGCTGAGGCTTCCGTAGACTTCATCCGTCGAAACATGGTGAAACCGATAGCGATCGGGCTGCCCAGCCTGATTCCAGTGCTGCCGAAAAGCTTCCAGCAAGGTGAATGTGCCCACCATATTGGTTTGCACGAAGGCTCCAGGTCCCAGAATGGAGCGATCGACGTGAGACTCAGCGGCAAAGTGAACGATCGTATCCACGCTTTCTTCTTGGAGGAGCGCATCAATGAGGGGACGATCGCAAATATCGCCCTGCACAAAGCGCAGATTGGCATGTCCTTCTAGACCCACCAAATTGGCGCGATTTCCGGCATAGGTCAAGGCATCTAAAACAATGACACGATCGCCCGGATACTGATGACACCAGTGATGGACAAAATTAGAGCCAATAAACCCTGCGCCGCCCGTAATGATGACATGACGGGGCGTTCTAGACAAAGGCGGTTGTGATACAGAATCCATCAGACTCTCCTAACGTAGATGAGTGGGCAGTGGTCTAGATAGTTGTTCTTCAAATCTATCTTTCAGAGTGCCCTGCCCAAAACAAATGCTTCAGTGTTGCCGATCATGATCTCTTCATCAGAAGGTGGGAATTCAATAAATTGTTGCTTTGCTGGACTGATTTAACTCGAAGAGAACTTAGCTCGAAGAGAACTTAGCAAGGCTGAATAACTTGATCGGCTTATTCAGCTTGATCTTCAAATCCTAACTCCTGAGCGATCGCAAAAGTGCCCACAACATCATCAACCAATGCCAGATTAACAGATAGCCCATGTTTGCCGCGCTAGGGCGGGTATGAAAGTGCCCTAATTCTTTGAATTGACGCTGCCGTCATAAGATATGGCTATTGCCTTGCTTAGGACTTTTTGGGTGGGGCGCTGCACCCCACCCAAAAAGTCCCCGTCCTAGCCGCCTTGACGGTTGCTACAGGTAAATCCTGGCAGCCCTAATCCATAAGCCCTATTAACTTGGCAATAATTGAGAGTGCATTATTGGAAGATTTTTGTTGTGAGGCGAGCTTCGCTCACCTCACAACAAAAAATCTTTAATTGCCGGGTTAATAGCTGATTTGATATGGAGAATTTTGTAGAAGTCAATCACTATCGCTTTCACTACTGTGTCAGAGGGCGATCAAGCCATCCGCCCATTCTTTTTCTACATGGTTTTCTAGGAGATCTACGTGAATTTGATCAGGCTATGTCTCTCCTCTCTAATCAGTTTTACTGCATAGCCATTGATCTACCGGGGCATGGCAAAACTCAGGTCTTGGGATGCGATCGATATTACACTCTGGTAGATACAGCTGAAGGATTAGTTCAGGCACTAAAGATATTCAGCATTCAGAAATTCTTTCTAGTCGGTTACTCCATGGGCGGGAGAATTGCCCTATACCTGACATTAAACTTTCCAGAACACTTCCATAAAACCCTTCTAGAATCTGCTTCACCGGGACTGAAAACCGAAGCAGAGCAAACTCAACGAACCCAGCGCGATCGTGATTTAGCACAAAGACTAGAAACCGAAGACCTCCCAACCTTTTTAGCGCAATGGTATAGCCAGCCACTATTTGCCTCTCTGCAAAATCATCCCAGCTTTGATCAGATGTTAGACCATCGGCTTCAAAACAACCCCCTGCGCTTAGCCAAATCACTGCGCCACTCAAGCACAGGTCAGCAGCCTTCACTCTGGGAAAAATTGCAGCACAATACTGTTCCCATGCTGCTCTTAGCCGGGGAGCTAGATAAAAAATTTATTACAATCAATATCGAAATGGCTGAGCGATCGCCATTCATTCAATACAAAACGATCGATCGCTGCGGTCACAACATCCACCTCGAAAACACAGCTCTATTTATCCACCACATCAAACACTTCTTCACTGAGTACAGCACTACTTAATTGAGTTAGGACGAGTTATTTTTTGAGAGCTGCGCTCCGCGCAGCTCTCAAAAAATAACCCATTGGATCTAAGCACGTAGCGCTACGACCAACCAGATCTGCCCACCAATGCAGCGCGACCTCTGCCGCTCATCCCACCTCTCATGCGGAGGGGGTGTGGGGGACGTGCCCGTCCCCTGCTGGGGGTTTGGGGGAAACCCCCAAGGCTGTTGGTTCTCTCTCAAGTTGGTTCTCTCTCAAGTTGATTTTCTCTCAAATTGATTTTCTCTCAACATGACACCCCAGCATCTCTAAATCGCACAACTCAAATCCCCCGCCCTTTTACTAAAGCGAAGATTCTCAGAATAATCCACCGGGCAATCAATCACAGCAGGCACATCTTGGCTTAGTGCCTCCTTCAAGATTGGCAAGAAATCTGTGCTAGAAGTCACCCGATAGCCCTTCAATCCCATACTTTCAGCAAGCTTAACAAAGTCAGGGTTAGAGAACTTCACAAAAGACGACTCACCGAACTGATTGAGCTGCTTCCACTCGATCAGCCCATAGCCACCATCATTAAAAATAATTGTCACAAAAGGCGTACCGATTCTCAGCGCCGTTTCCAGTTCCTGAGAATTCATCATAAAACCACCATCTCCTGTCACAGCCACCACCTTCCGCTCAGGAGCCACCAATTTTGCCGCGATCGCCCCCGGTATTGCAATCCCCATAGCCGCAAAGCCATTAGAAATAATGCAGGTGTTAGGGCGATCGCAGTGGTAGTGCCGCGCCATCCACATTTTGTGCGCTCCCACATCCGAGATGACAATATCTTCAGGTCCCATGACTTGCCGCAGATCGTAAATCAACTTTTGCGGCTTGACGGGAAAGCCATCATCATGGGCATGTTCCTCATAATCTGCCTGGATATCTTGCTTAAGCTGTAGCGCATAGGGTTCAGGCTTACCCTGGCGATCGATCCGTTTCAAAATTTCATAGAGCGAATCAGAAATATCGCCCACAACTTCGGCAGTAGGAATATAGCTGCTGTCTACCTCAGCAGGAGTTTGATTGACGTGAATCACAGGAGTTTTGCCGCCGGGATTCCAGCGCTTGGGCGAATACTCGATCAGGTCATAGCCTACGGCGATGACTAAATCGGCGCGATCGAACCCACAGCTGATGTGATCCCGCTGTTGCAGCCCCACTGACCACAGCGCTAGGGGGTGTTTGTAGGGAATTACACCCTTACCCATAAAAGTGTTTGCCACCGGAATGTTGAGTTCAGTGGCAAAGACGGTCAACACCTCGCTAGCATTGCCTCGAATCGCGCCATTGCCCACCAGAATAATGGGATTTTCGGCTTTAGAAATGGCTGCCGCCGCCCGCTCAATGCTGCTGAAAGAAGCGTACACTTTCTCACGCTGATCAAGCTGCAAGGGCGCACCTGTTGCCGTCATCGCAGCAATGTTTTCGGGCAAATCAATATGAACTGCACCGGGCTTTTCGGTTTGGGAAACCTTGAAGGCTTTGCGGACAATTTCTGGCGTGATGCTGGGACGAACGATCTGGGCATTCCATTTGGTGATGGGGGCAAATAGCGCCACCAGATCCAGGTATTGATGGGATTCGATGTGCATGCGATCGGTTCCCACCTGTCCTGTGATGGCAACTAGCGGAGCGCGATCGAGGTTGGCATCGGCAACGCCTGTCATTAGGTTTGTGGCTCCGGGGCCTAGGGTCGAGAGACAGACTCCTGCTTTGCCGGTTAGCCGTCCGTAAACATCTGCCATGAAGGCTGCACCTTGTTCGTGGCGAGTGGTAATGAATCGAATGGAGGAGTCTTTTAAGGCTTCTAAGACATGCAGGTTTTCTTCTCCGGGTAAGCCAAAAATGTATTCAACGCCTTCATTTTCCAGACATTTTACTAATAGCTGAGCAGTGTTTAATTCAGACATTGTGTTCTCCGTAAACTTGTGGAAAAAGTGGAAAAAATAGCTGAGTGGGATTATTTCTGAATAATCCGAGCCTTGGGGGCGACCCCCAAACCCCCGGAATCAGGGGACGGCTGCGTCCCCCGAACCCCCTCCAGAAGGGTTCAATTGTGGGAGGGAGATAGCGCTTCGCATTGCTGGGTCGCACGGAAGTTGCTTTTTACATCTGCTTCTACTTCACCCAAACGGTTTTGATGTTGACAAACTCGTGGATGCCTTGGGCGCTTAGCTCGCGCCCAAAGCCCGATCGCTTGATTCCGCCAAAGGGGAGACGTGGATCGGATTTGACCATGCCGTTGATGAAGACGCATCCAGCTTCGATTTCGTTGATGAGGCGATCGCGCTCTGCTGTTACTTGCGTCCAAGCGCTGGAACCTAGCCCAAAGGGGGTGCTGTTGGCAAGTTGGATGGCGGCATCTAAGTCGGGGACGCGGTAAAGCAGCGCTACGGGGCCGAAAAACTCTTCTTGGTGGGTTGAGGCTTCGGGCGGAATATCGGTCAAGATCGTGGGCGGGTAGTAGTTGCCTGGGGTGTTGGGAAGTGGCTCACCGCCTGTCAGCAGTTTGCCACCTTGCTGAAGGCAGGACTGTACTTGAGCATCTAGCTCTTTGAGAATCGTGGCGGTTGCCAAGGGGCCAATTTGGGTTTCGGGCTGCATGGGATCACCGATTTTCAGTGCGCCAAATTTTGATATCAGTGCTTGGGTGAAGGTGTCGGCGATCGATTCCTGCACAATGAACCGTTTGGCAGCAATACAGGTTTGTCCACTGTTCAACATTCGAGCCGCGACAGCCGTTGAGATGGCGGTGTCTAAATCGGCGCTCTCCATCACAATAAAGGGATCGCTGCCGCCTAGTTCCAAAACCACTTTTTTCAGATGCTTTCCGGCAGCGCTGGCAAGGCTGGCGCCTGCGCCTTCGCTCCCGGTTAGCGTTGCCGCCTTGACGCGATCGTCGGCAATAATTTGCGCTACTTTATCAGAACCGACTAGCAGCGACTGAAATGCCCCCTCTGGAAATCCGGCTCGGCGCAGGATAGATTCGATCGCCAAGGCGCACTGCGGCACGTTGGAGGCGTGCTTGAGAATGCCGACATTGCCTGCCATCAGCGCTGGAGCTGCAAACCGAAACACCTGCCAAAAGGGAAAATTCCAGGGCATAACGGCAAGAATGATGCCCAGTGGCTGATAGCGAACGAAGCTGTGGCTGGCATCGGAGGTCAATTCGACATCTTTGAGAAACTCTGCCCCATGCTCGGCATAATAGCGACAGACGGTAGCGCATTTTTCAGCTTCGCCAACGCCAGCTTGCAGGAGTTTTCCCATCTCTAGCGTCATGATTTTACCGAAGCTTTCTTTTTCGTCCTCTAGGATTTTGGCGGCGGTCAGCAGCCACTCGGCACGCTGGGCAAGGCTCGTATGCCGATATTTCTCAAAAGTACGCTGAGCTAGATCAAGCTTTTGGGCGATCGCTGTATCGGGCAGCGGCTCAAACGCCTGAACCTTTTCCCCGGTTGCGGGGTTAATTGTTGCAATGGCCATAATTAAAACAATGAGTGTGGAGCGATCGAATACAGTCTAGAAAACCTTCTGGAAAAACCGATTGACGCAGCGCTGATTTTTCAAGATTGTTGTATATCGTTACTCCTTTAACATTCCCATTCTAATCATTGAGAATGGGGGCAATTGACAATTTAGTTACAGAGGCTAACAAATCGCATAACTTGTTAAGAATCAGTCGATCGCAAATTAGAGTTTTGGGGCGCGCGGCGCGCCCCACAAAACTCCAAAAGCTGGATTTCAAAGGCGCAGTGCGCCTTTGAAATCCAGCTTTTGGAAAAATCAGGGGGACTTTACGATCTGCTAAGAATTGATAGGTTAATCGTTCCAACAGGCGCGATCAGCTCAATGTGAAAAACTTCGTCGAAATGGGCAATATAGAGGCAACTAATCCCCCTTGGCACCTATGACTTCTTCTGTGGTATCTCCAGTTGTTTCGTATTGGCAGTATCTTCAGCGTCTTTGCCCTGCATTAGATCTTCAAACGCTTTCAGGCTTGTCTGACGATTTAGAAGGCATGGCTTGGGAACAGCCTGAGTCAGCGCTAGATTTGAACAATTTCGCGGTGATGGCGTTGATTGAGGCAGACCAGTGTAACGACATGATGCTGCGATCGATGAATTTAGAAATTGCCCTGGAAGCACTGGAGCAGGGCATAGAGCAACAGCCCAGTCATCCACTTTGTGCAGCGCATCTGGCGATCGCTCGTCATTTGACGGGTGAAAATGCTGCCGCTGCTCAAATCAGCTTTGCCAATCTGCTGCAAGGGCTTCAGCCTGTCTTCCAGCCTTCTGAGGCTTTCCCTTTAGGGCTGGTTTATCTACCTGGCGATCGCCCCACCGATCATTTGCCACTGATCCTCCAAGCTAAGGATGGCATGACTCAGGCTTTGCTTTTGCTGACTGAGGCGCTGTGGCGATCGCAGCAGGTCTTCTACAGCGCCAGTGGATTAAGATTTTTGCAGCTTGCTGTCACCCTCATCCCTCAATCCGCCTCTCTGCGTCTCAAGCTGGGCTTGGCAAAGCTCATGAACCAGCTCTGGGAAGGTCTGGTGGATTTGCAGCAGGCCCACCAAATTGCGCCAGCCGATCCCGCTATCCTCCAAGCGCTTTACTTGACCTACCGAGAGTTGAATCAGGATGTTGCAGATTCCTGGCTGCGCACAGCCCAAGGCACTGCTCAGCAAGCCCCAGATGCCTCTGAATGGCAATGGACAACCCTAGGAACAGGTAGCCCGTTTACCTATGTGCCAACTCCAGACGGTATTCTACTAGCGGTTGATCCGAGCTTCCACAGCATTGTCACCAGCGTTTTATTGGCGGAGGGCGATTGGTTTGAAACTGAAATGGAATTCTGGCGCGCCCAAATTCAGCCCGGTATGACGGTAATTGATGTAGGCGCGAATGTAGGGGTTTACACCTTCAGTGCAGCTCAGCAGGTGGGCACATCGGGTCGGGTGCTGACGATCGAACCATTCTCTAGCTGCGTTCGCTGCCTGCGAGAAACTTGTCGCCTGCATCAGCTGCATTGGGTTACGGTCTGCGCGGGAGCCGCTAGCGATCGCTCTGGCACCGCTCGTCTCTCGCTCCATAGCTCTAGCGAACTCAATGAAGTGGTTCGAGATGCTGATAGCAGTTCGTTTGGCGGAGCATCGGGCAGTTTTGAAGATATTGATTGCTTCACCCTAGACGATCTGATCGAGCAAGAAAATCTCCAGCAGGTCGATTGGCTGAAGATCGATGCTGAAGGTCACGAGATGCAGGTCTTGGCAGGCAGCGATCGCCTGCTGACCCATTTCGCACCTGCTATCCTCTATGAAAACATTGCTGGGGCAAGCGGCAGCAACACTCCCGTCGCTGAACTTCTGCAAGCTAAGGGCTACAGCCTCTTTCGCTATCAGCCCTACCTGCAAACCCTAATTCCAATCCAGACGACCGAACAGCTCCAGGGCAACCTGAACATCATTGCGCTTCCAGATGGTCATCCGCTGATAGCGGAGTAATGCTGCCAACTTTTCATTTATCCCCCTATCTCTACGCCTTCATGTCTATTTTTTTACACAGCCTCAAAAAGCGCGGTCATCTCGATCGCATTCATCTGACAGTTTGTAATGTTGGCTCCCGCAAAATCAACGATAAGGATGATTATGGCAGTCTAGATTGGAGCATATTTGCTCCCAACTTGACCATCTACGGGTTTGATGCCGATGCCGATGCTTGTGAAGCCGCAAACGATCGCTCAACAGCGCAGCAGGTGCCCTGGACAGAACACCATATTCCGCTTGCCCTCAGCAATGCGATCGGTGAGGCAACGCTGTATGTAACTCAAAATCCGATGTGTAGCTCTTTGTATCCGCCCAACGAGGAATACTTAGAGCGCTTTACCGGACTGATAAAACTGGTCGCAACCGATTTCACGATCGAGGTCGAAACCACTACGCTGGACGCATTTTGTCGGCAGGAAGGCATTGAGGCGATCGACTTTCTGCAAATTGATGTGCAAGGTGCCGATCTTAACGTCTTGCAGGGAGCCAATCAAATTTTGCAAACGGTGCTGGCAACACAGGTGGAAGTCGAATTTTCTCATCTGTACAAAGGTCAGCCGCTATTTGCCGATGTGGATGCCTTCATGCGGACAAATGATTTCACGTTGTTTGATTTGAGTCATACCGCCTGCGGACGGGCGCGATCGCTCTTGCAGACCAGCCGCCATCCTGGACAGCTCTTGTGGGGCGATGCCTACTACTTCTGCGATCTCATTGGCTCTGACCTGAGTAGCGAGGCTAAAATGCGCCGAAAAACCCCGGAGCAAATTCTAAAGCTAGCTTGCCTTGCTGATGTGCTGGAGTTTTCTGACTATGCCCTAGAGCTGCTGGAATACCTCATCCTCAACTACGGTAGCGATCCGGCTTACAACGTTGCCGATGCGATCGTTGAGAGCTTGCAGCTCTACCCTGATGTGGCAAACCGCTGGGATGCTTTCCCCTTCTTCCAGACCCTCCGGAAATATGCAAGCCCAGACATACTGGATACTTTAGCCCAATGCTCTGAAGCTCTGCCCTAAAACTCGCTGCTCATGGGTAGTGGTATTTAGGTAAGGATTTTTTGTTGCGTGGGCTTTGCCCACGCAACAAAAAATCCTTACCTCTTAAGGACTACCAATGGAAAAACATGAAATGCCCCCGTCACCAGAGCCTATTTATTTTGAGCATTATGTGATAGAACGCACAACGCCGCCATCTACACGTAATGCCGCACCGTTTGTGGCAGAGGATAGCGGGCTAGCAACAAAGGCAACCAGGGCAGCAACCTCTTCGGATGTGGCAAATCGCTGAATCAGGGAAGAGGGACGCATTTTAGCGAAGAATTCTTTTTCAACCTGCTCCGATGAGATGTTCTGATCGGTTGCTAAACCTTGAATAAAGTCTTCTACACCTTCCGATCGCGTTGGCCCTGGCAAGACCGAGTTGACTGTAACGTTCGTACCTACTGTCGTCTCTGCTAACCCTCGCGCTAGAGACAGTTGAGCAGTTTTTGTGACTCCATAATGGATCATTTCAGCTGGGATATTGATACCCGATTCACTAGAGATAAAAATGATCCGTCCCCAGTTTTTCTGCAACATTTTCGGCAGATAGTAACGAGATAGACGAACGCCGCTGATGACATTGACTTCCAAGAATTTCATCCATTCGTCATCAGAAATTTCAGCAAAGGCTTGGGCACCATAGATGCCCAAATTGTTCACCAAAATGTCTACTTCTGGAATCTGCTGAAATAGAGCATTTGCGCCATTGACGGTGCCTAAATCGGCAGCGATGCCTTGCAGCTTGGCATCGGTCGTTTTCTGCTTGATTTGATCGATCGCTGCATCCACCCGGTCTTGTGTCCGTCCGTTAATTATCACCATTGCCCCTTCCTGAGCCAGGGTGGTGGCGATCGCCAGCCCAATCCCAGCCGTGGAACCGCTGACCAGCGCAACTTTATCTGTGAGTTGAAGATCCATGGTTGTATTCCTATTGGCGTAGAGATAATGAGCCTCATGCTACTCTCTGGTAGATCCCCTTGTGATCTGATGTAATCCTTGCATTATCCGGTGACTTGAGCAAGTCAGTCATCTCAATGCGATCGCCCCACATCAGCCCTATGTCTCATTTTTTTCGATCAAGAACAGGCGAGAAACTTCACTCTGACGCCATGCCACCGCAGGTGAGGCTGCATTTTTTTTTGAATTGAAGTAGCCTGATGCATGAGGCTTCAGGTCAGATGTGGTAATCCTCATGCCCCCTTCTACAAGCTTGTGTCCCGTACTATTTGTCCCGTACTAAGAGAATAAATATGCTAACGAAACAGCTAGGTAACTCTGATCTCCACCTTACACCCGTTGGTTTTGGAGCTTGGGCGATCGGGGGTAACGGCTGGGCATTTGGCTGGGGGCATCAGGAAGATCAGGAGTCTATTGAGGCAATTCATCGGGCGTTAGATCTGGGTGTCAATTGGATTGATACTGCGGCAATTTATGGTTTGGGTCACTCCGAAGAAGTCGTGGCTCAAGCTTTGAAGGGGCGATCGACCCAGCCTTATGTTTTCACAAAATGCTCCATGATCTGGAATGAGAAAAGCGAGATTGGGCGAAGCCTCAAGGCTGATTCTCTGCAGCGAGAGGTAGAAGCCAGCCTACGTCGCCTGAATGTGGAAACAATTGACCTCTACCAGATTCACTGGCCGAATCCAGACCCAGAGATAGAAGAAGGCTGGACAAAGCTGGCACAGCTTCAAAAAGAGGGCAAGGTTCGCTATATTGGGGTGTCCAATTTTAACGTAGAGCAGATGCGCCGCGCTCAGCAAATCGCCCCCATTACTTCGTTACAGCCGCCCTACTCGTTAGTGAATCGGAACGTTGAGAGCGAAATTTTGCCCTTCTGTCAGCAGCAGCATATTGGTGTAATCAATTACTCCCCTATGCAGTCGGGCTTGCTGACGGGTGCAATGACGGCTGAGCGAGTTGTCAAACTGCCAGACGACGATTGGCGGCGCAATAGCACTGAGTTTCAAGAGCCTCGGCTATCGCGTAATCTCAAGCTGGTTGAGCTGTTGCGGCAGATTGGGCAACGGCACGATTGCTCTCCTGGCGAGGTGGCGATCGCCTGGACGCTCCGGCATCCGGCAATTACAGCGGCGATCGTTGGAGGACGCAACGGTAAGCAGGTTGAGGGCATCATTGGGGCGATGGAATTTCGTTTGAGCGAGCTTGAATTAAACGAGATTAAGACATTTCTGCATGAGAACCCTTAGAATCAAGACTTGATCAAGACGTTGAGGATAGCCGTGAAGACTGTAAGCCAAGCTAATTCGAGCCAAGCTGATTTGAGCCAAGCTGATTTGAGCCAAGCTGATTTGAGTCGTGCTGAAGCTTTAAAGCAAGAGTTGACTGATTTTGTCCTAGAGGCGGAAGGCGAGCTTGCAGTCGCCCTAGAATCCTACAGCGCGACTCAGATGGCTCGAATTGCTCACCAGGATATGCAGCGGCGAACTCTATTGATCGATCGCTTTATCACAGAGGGAACAGTTGGGGATACAAACCCGATCGATCTATTTTTGGCAGAGCATCCAGAATTGAGCGGGAGCGATCGCCGTTTAGTATCCAGCTGGAAACGCAGCTTTGTGGGTTTATTTGCTGTTCAAGAGATGGCGGAGAATACGCTTGAGTTATTTAACTGGACGACAGCTAAGACCTACCAAGTTAACCTGAGCGAATCAGCTGAGAAAAACCGTTTGGGGAAAGGAGAAGTCCTGCTGGCTCAGATCGCTCCTGTCACTGAGTCGGAATGGATGTTTTCAAGCCCCTGGACATCTTTTGGGAAGCTAGGTAAACCTAAATTAGCGGTGGCGATCGGCAACTTCAAGCAAAACTATAAGACGCATCTCTACAGCGATGCTCCTGAGCTGCTTGAAGAAGCCTGGAAATCAGTGGAACAACATCACCAAAACTTTGTTGACTTCTTTGGCAGTGAAGAGGTGACAATGCCGGGATACCAGCTCAACAAAAAGTTGGCAGAATTTCAGGAGATCATTACGCAAAAAAATCTGGAAGCGGCGGGCGTTGATCCCTCGCTTTCTCTAGAAGAACTGGCAGAGCGATCGGGCGTTTCTAAGGAAGAAATGGCTGAAGCTGCAAAAGAGCTAGGAGCTGACGAAGAGTCGGTTTCTCAAATTCTGGAGGGCACAGGCAAGTCTAAAATGGTGGCTCCTGCGATCGAGCTACCCGCGCCGCTCAAGAAAGCAGAGCAAGTGACGATCTTGACCCATCCGCGCTGGGGACAAATGTTTTTGCCAACCTACACCCAATTCCAAACGCTGTTGACAACGCCCCCCGTTAGCAAAGCGGAGCAGGCAGCGGCTAAAGAGGCTGTTCAAAAGCACCTGAAAGATCCAGACTTCAATAGCTTTGTCTGGCATTCCTTAGCTGAGAAATATCCCGTGCAAATGCAGACTCTATTGCAGGAGGCATTACAGCGTCCAGACTTCCAGATTAGCCAGCTCAATGCACTGCTAGAAGAGTTTGGGAAAGAGTCTGAAGCGGCTCTTCCAGAGATCGCAAGTGTGCCCCTCCACTTACACAACTTATTTCAAGAAGCTCTGCAAGAAGTCAACAAAGATAAGTCTAAAACTAAGACCAAAAAGAAATTAGGGACGGGATTTCAACGTTAGTCTTGCTGAATAGGCTAGAAATATAGCTGTCGCCAGTTTGCTTAGGATATTTAGGGTAGAGCGCAAAGCGCTCTACCCTAAATATCCTCGTCATAACCACCTTGGCGGTTGCTATACTTGGCTCAAAAGTGCTTTGAGATATCATAGAAGTATGCTCACAAACCAACACGAAGCAAAAATCTCTGAGATTAGATATGGCAACAACAAAGATTAGAAAAACTCCTGGAATTTGTAACGGAGCTGCTTGCATAGGTCGGACTCAGGTTCCAGTTTGGACTTTAATCCATTTTCGATCGCTGGGAGGATCAGATGCGGAACTCCTGAGTGACTATCCCATGATTACCAAAGACGACTTGAAAGCAGCTCGAAATTACTACGCTCAGAATACAGAAGAAATCGACGAAGCGATCGCCGCAAATACCTCGGAATCTTAATCTATAGGTGACCAGCTTTGTAAGATTGCAGACTTTGATTGCAGACTTTGCATGAGCTGCTTGTACGGGTTGCACATACAGGTTAGGTTGAGAAAAACATCTGTGACCCATGGAGCGACAATTAGTTCAAACTGCCTGGTTTCAGCCCTGTCTTTTGCTGCTGTGGATTAGCATTGGGGCAGCGGTTCGGTTTGCCCATTTGACCGATAAGCCCCCCTGGACAGATGAGTTTGCCACACTGGTGTTTAGCTTGGGTCACAGCTTTGAGACCGTTCCGCTCAACCAGGCGATCGCCCTAGAAACCCTGATGCAGCCGCTCCAGCTTGCCCCTCAATCTGCCGCTGCCGTGAGGCATTACCTATTCGCGGAAGATGTGCATCCGCCGCTCTACTTTATCTTGGCGAATGCTTGGCTGCACCTGTTTTCAGCAGACACTGGAATAGTATCGCTTTGGCTGGCGCGATCGCTGCCTGCCCTGCTGGGGGTAGCCTCAATTCCTGCCATGTTTGGGCTGAGCTGGCTGACGTTGCGATCGCCCATCGCTAGCCATTTAACTGCTGTGCTAATGGCAGTATCACCATTTGGAGTTTATTTGGCTCAAGAAGCTCGTCACTACACGCTGGGAGTGTTGTGGGTGATTGCATCGTTGTGCTGCTTTGTGGTGGCAGTTCGTCGAATGCAGCATCGAGCTTTTCCACTTTGGTTAGGCGGCTTATGGGTTGTGGTGAATGCTCTAGGCATTGCCACCCACTATTTTTTTATGCTCAGCCTCAGCGCTATGGCTCTGGCACTCCTGGGTTTAGCCATTCATCAAGTCAGAGAGGATAACAAAGCACTGCTGTCTTTGCCTTGGCGGCGGCTCTATGCCGTAATGCTGGGAACTGCGATCGCCGCAGCGCTCTGGATACCTGTTGTCCAAGATATCCGCAGCCGGGATATTACGCAGTGGATTCGTAATGTCCAGCCGTTCAACTGGCTTGATCTGATTAATCCGATCGCTCAATCGCTGGCTGCTTGGGTGACTATGCTGGTGTTGCTGCCGATAGAGTCCGATCGGTTGGCGGTAGCGATCGCTTCAGGGTCAGTCATGCTGGCGTTCATTTTGTGGGCGATGCCGAAGTTCTGGCAAGGGTGGCGACAGCAGATTGCTGATCCAGATACGGGAGGCACCGTTTGGTTAATGAGCGGCGTTTTTTGGGCAGCGATCGCGCTCTTTTTCTTCATCAGCTATGTTTTGCGAACAGATATTACGCGGGGCGCACGCTACAGCTTTGTCTACTTTCCCGCAGTCATTTTGCTGCTGGGCACCAGTCTGGCAGTATGGAAGTCTAAGCAGAGTGTGGCGATCGTTCTGCTGGTTGGCTTTCTCAGCAGCCTGACGGTAGTGAATAATCTGGGATATCGCAAATATTACCGCCCAGATGTGCTGATGTCTGTGATGGCAGAGCGATCGCAGAATCCGATCTTAATTGCCACTACACAAAATACCCTAGTGCAAACGGGTGAAATGATGGGAATTGGCTGGCAGTTTTTGCAGGCAGGGAGATCGGATGCTCCGCAATTTTTGCTGGCTCACGAGCGACAAAATCCCTGTATGACGAACTGTGCTGCAACCGCAAGCCTTCAGAACGCTCTGGAGCAGAACCTTGCGCCTGTTGATTTGTGGCTTGTCAATTTCCATGCGCCGATCGCGCTGGATGAACAGCGCTGCCAGCCAGATTCTCCGACAGGCTCACAGCCTAACCCCTATATCAGCGGCTATGAATATCGGCTTTATCGCTGTAGTGGCAAGCTAATTCAATAGGTTACAGGTCGCCTAAATAAATGATATAATTTCAGCTTTGAAGCTATAGTGTTAAGCTGAGTCAGGCTAATGCTAGACCCGCAACCTTAGCTGATAATTTTTAAAGATTCACAGGAGCAAGATTTTTCAGCATGATTAAGCTGCGCTTAAAGCGATTTGGCAAGAAATTTGAAGTAAGCTACCGGATTGTGGCGATGAATAGCGATACACGCCGTGATGGTCGGCCCCTAGAGGAGATAGGGTTCTACAACCCCAGAACGGACGAGCTGAGGGTGAACGTGCCCGCTGCGCAAAAACGATTGCAGCAAGGCGCACAGCCTACCAAAACCGTCCGTCGCCTCCTGGAAAAAGCTAATGTATATGAACAGGTCGCTCCTGAAGCGGCACCTACTGCCTAAGATTAGCCTTGCAACGGGATGTTAGCTGTGCCTGATCAGATTCCTCCGCTCTTACCTTCTTCAGATGAAGCTATAGATGAAGCCACAAGTAGCCCAGATTATGCTGGGCTAGTGCGCTTCTTAGCTTTGCCCTTTCTGGAGTCACCTGAGTCTCTGCGCGTTGATTGCGAAATTTCGCCGCGCACCTCGCGGGTCTTGGTGCGGGTCGCCTTTGAGGGCGAGGACAAAGGGCGCGTTTTCGGTCGGGGTGGGCGAAATATTCAAGCAATTCGGACTGTGCTTCAGGCTGTAGCGCAGTCGGCAGGGAGAATGGCTCACTTAGAGGTGTTTGGCAGCTCTTCGCTGGATCGCGAAGAATCAGAAGAGCGGCCGAATCCGCCTCGCGTAGCTCCCCCTCGTCCGGTTCGCCCTCAAGCCCAGTAGGTTTTCCTTAGCTCAGCTTTTCACTCATCTAACTTTTATCAGTCATATAAACTATGGTTTCCCGATAGCCACTGCATGGGAACGAATTTAACGCTTGACCTCCCTAGCCCCGAAAGTGCGATCGCCCTTGCCGGAGAGCGGGAAGAAAATTTGAAGCTGATGACGCAGCAGACGGGCGCAACAATTGTCTTGCGAGGGCAGTCATTAGTCATCGCTGGAACAGAAACGCAGGTTGCTTTGGCTGGGGGGTTGGTGCGAGCGTTGGAACCTTATTGGAGTCAGGGCAGACGGATTGACTCGGCTGATATTGTGACAGCCCGTTATGCCTTGAGTGACGATCGCCAAGAGGAACTGCGCGAAATTCAACAAGATGTGATTGTCCGCACTCGTCGCGGCGAGGCAATTCGCGCCAAGACTTTTCGGCAGCGTAGCTATGTCGAGTCAATTCGCAGTCACGATCTGACGTTTTGCATTGGGCCAGCTGGAACTGGCAAAACTTTTTTGGCGGCATTGGTTGCTGCGCAGGCTCTCCTAGACAACCAGTATGAGCGGCTGATCTTGACGCGTCCTGCTGTAGAAGCTGGAGAGAAACTGGGGTTTTTGCCCGGAGACTTGCAGCAGAAGGTGAATCCTTACCTGCGACCGCTCTACGATGCGCTGCATGAAATGGTTGACCCTGAGAAAATTGCAGGTTTGATGGAGCGCGGCGTGATTGAAGTTGCTCCGCTCGCCTACATGCGGGGGCGCACGCTAAATAATGCCTTTGTGATTTTGGATGAAGCCCAGAACACGACCCCGGCTCAGATGAAAATGATGCTAACGCGGCTAGGATTTCGATCGCGGATGGTGGTGACGGGAGACATTACCCAAACGGATTTGCCTACTTCCCAGCAGTCAGGGCTATCTGTGGCGCAACGAGTTCTCCGCAACATTGATGAGATTGCCTTTTGTCAACTTTCCCAGGGCGATGTCGTGCGGCATCCGCTAGTTCAGCGGATTGTGACAGCCTATGAGGCGTATGAAACGCCGACTCAATCCTAATCTACAGCAATTGCCAAGACAGTTAGCTCAGGAGATATAGGGTGGGGCGCTTCGCGCCCCACCCTATATCTCCTGAGCTAACTGGCGACAGCTATACTTGATACCACTTTAAAATTGATGAGGCGGCAGATGATTTTCGAGAGTCGCGCGCTCCGCGCGACTCTCGAAAATCATCTGCCCCTTTTGGGTCTTAAATTGGTATGAGATTTGGATGAAAGAGATAGAGCAAGGTAGTCAAGCAGTAGGCTGACTGCCGCAAGGTTAATGAAGAAGTTAGAACCATTGCCCCTAGCCCTGTCTAGTCTCTAAAGCAAGAGGAGATCCCCGGTCGATCGGTAAATGCAGCTAGATCGGGCTGAAGCGTTATGCTTCCAGTATTTCTGGTAGATAAAGTGTTTATGTCTCCAACTTGAAATAGTGCAGGACTTCCAGAAATATTGTTGTTAAACTGAACGCCATCAATGCTGCTATTACCAGTTAGGACAATACAGACATCGTTTGTGTTAGCGGTGGCAGTTACCTCTATATCAGAATTGCTGCCTGTTTCATTATTAGACAAATTGTTCCCTTGAATATCGGCGACCAACGTACCAGAATTTGTTGCCGTTAAACTAATGCCCTGGTTGCCGTTGTTAGCGATCGTATTATTACTAATGCCTAAAGAACCATTATCTGGATCAGTGATGTATTCTTGAAAGGCAACATTGTTCACCGTACCTTGAATGCCATATCCCCCATTGTTTTGAATAACGTTGTTATCGATCGTAAACTCTTGAGCTGCAACTTCATTAGCTTCAATTGTAATTCCATTCCCTGCATTGTTTTCAATCCGATTACGTCTCAGAAAAACTTCTTGTGCAGCTGTAGAAGAGCCATTTTGAATTCCATCCTGTGCTCGAATACCGTCTCCGCCGCTACCGCTAATGGTGCTGTCCTCAATAGTAAGCTCTTGAGCGCCCGTAGTGGTGGCGCGAGCAAAGACCCCTTCTGATCCGCTGCTTTGAATGCTGCCGTTGCGGAAGGCAACCTGTTGATTTCCTGACTGGTCTGCGGTTAATAAAATGCCTTGTTCGCGGCTACCTTGAATGTTAGTGCGACTGATGCTGACAGTTTGCTGAGGATCAATTTGCTCTGCTGGACTTCCGGAGGCAGCGATTTCAATACCTACCCGATTGTTTGCAATTTGCTGTCGTTGAATAGAAACATCCACTGCTCGATCGACATCGTCTCGAATGAGTAACCCTTGACCCGAACCAACACCCCCCTGAGAGCCAGTAATACGATTGTTAAATAGTACGACGCTACCATAGACGTTATTGAGAAAAATGCCTCTCTCTGCGGCGTTGATAATAGTATTATCACGAATCTCAATATTTTCCACTCCATCAGCAGCGATTCCGTTTACCGATGAATTAGCTACTTGAAAACCGGAAAGAATAGTGCGATCGCCCATGGTCACCAAATCAGCTGTGCCTGTTTGACTGATATTAGGAAACTGTCTGTCACCCGAAAGAGGAATTCTTACTAAAATCCCGTTTCGATAGTTGACAACCGGAGAGAAGGGCAGACGAGCGGGCGCGCTTGGAAAACCAGGGAAAGGCAGACCTGCAAGTAGCTGGACGGGTGCCTGAGACAGTACGCGAACGCGATCGGGAATGGTAAATGCTGCTATCGTTGAATTGTTCCCAGCATCAACATAGACAACGGTGTTACCGTCTGAAACACTTGCATCAAGGGCTTCCTGAACGGTACCGAAAGGACGCTCAAAGGTGCCATTGCCGCCCTGTTGCCCTAATGTGACATGGATGAAGCGATAGGCTTGTTCTTCTTCAGGGTTTTTCAGAGGTTCTACATTTTCTTCAACGGTCGTCTGAGTATCTCGCTGAGTATCGACAGCAATATTGGGATTGCGAGCAATAGGTTCTCCCAATCGGGCAACGACTTCCTCCGTACGGGTGATCGGCCCTCTAGGACGAATCCTGGGAAAAGTAAAGCCTATAGATGCAACGATGTTTGTGCCAAATAGATTGTCGTCTTGCACAGCCAGCCCTAGCGATAGATTTTGGGTAGGGCGAGCTTGCAGTCTCAGCCGCCATCCCAATGTGCTATCCGTGCCTTTCGCATCGTAAAAATAGACACCCCCAAAGGCGCGTAAATCTCCATCAGTCCATTCCGCAAGTTTTGCCCCTGCTTCTGCATCTAGACTCAGTAGTCCAGCTTCATAAATACGGGTTACCTGTTGTTCTCGACGACTGGAGAGGAGCAGCAGGTTGCGTTCAAACTGGGTTGAGACACTATATCCTGTGTCAGAACGGCTTTCATCAACCAGATGGCGATTGTCTCCCAAAGGAATATAGCCGTTCATGCGAAAATCCCAAACTTCACCCAAACTTTCTAACCCTAAGCCGAGTTGAGAAAAGCTACTTTCATGGGTTTGACGATGGTCAAAGGCAACATAGCCGCCAAAAGTACGATTGCGTTGAAAGTCATAAATCCGATGTCCCAGCAGTAAACCGCCGCCAATGTTGCCATTGTTGTCTAATAGAAATCGAGGCTCAAAGAAGGTGATATTTTCACCCGGTGTTTGTCGCAAAGGAATGAATCCTTCAAACTGGGTTACGCCATCCCAACCTGCGCCGGATGAAGTATGCCCCACTCCACCCCAAGCCGGGATAGCTAGATCAAGGGCATTGGTGGATTCTGGAGAACTGGTTTCTGAAGTTTGGGCGATCGCAGGTGGACAAATGGCTGCTGCTATCAAAAGCCCTGTTGCGACTAGAAAAGGGGCATATTTCATAAGTGTCATGGTGAAAAAGATAGTGAGAGAATCCTGATATGGCAGCTGAGTTTCAGGTCGTAGTCATGTTTATTGTTCCCAAAAAATACTTTTTCTAGGTTCAACGGATTTAATGACATTCCTCCCTGATGACTTAGGCATCTCATAGATATAGCTGTCGCCAGTTTGCTTAGGAAATTTATGGTGGGGCGCTTCGCGTCCCACCATAAATTTCCCGGTCCTAACCGCCAAGGCGGTTTCTATATCAAGTCAGTTATTGGTAGCTTTAGCAGGGGGATTGTATAGCCATCACTATCTGGCTGATGAGAATCTGGCTGATGAGATTTTTGGTGCGGAAGCGCACTATCTAAAGACCTCATCAGCCTCACCGCAAAGGCGGCTGCAATAGTCTCTGCTGAGGTCATCAGAAAATGAAGTGATGTCGGGTCAGGGTGTTTGCACGAACATCTTGAAGAACAGCAAGCGGTTGAAACCCTTTACCCACATGAGCCTGGATTGAGGTGTTATGTCCCTGCTGAATAAACCTTAGATCTTTAATTGAGTTGATGCCTCTGATGGGCTTCACATCGATCCGATCTTTAACGATTTCAAAGTCAGTGATGATGTCTGCAAACTCTTTGACAGAGGTGTAAGCAAAGCGATCGCGTCCTTGCCCTCCCGTCAGAGTATCTTTGCCAAAGCCGCCTACCAGCAAATCTTTGCCACGATTGCCCTGAATGATGTCGTTGTCTTGATCTCCATAAAGGCGATCGTTACCATCTCCTCCATTAATGATGTCTTTGCCGCGATTACCTCTAATGAGATCATTGCCTTCGCCGCCGTCAAGGATGTCCTCACCATCACCGCCAAACATGGTGTCGTTACCAGTCCCACCGCTCAAGCGATCGTTGCCGATACCACCCTCCATATAGTCGTCGTCGCTGCCGCCGTTGAGGATATCGTTACCCTCATCACCGTATATGGTGTCGCGGCTGCTGCCGCCATTGATCAGGTCATTGCCTCCTAGTCCTCGTAGAACATCAATGTCGCTAAAGCCATTGAGGATGTCGTCACCGCTGGTTCCCACAACATTGTCTCCACCTTGAGAACCTCTTGCTCCTACAGGTGGCTCTAGGAAATCGGGGATGCCATTTCCGTCTTTATCTAAAGGAGTTGGAAGTGGTGTAGTGCCGCTGCCGAAGATGCTGCTGTTGCCATCTAGAGTGTCAATTAATCCATCACGATCGATATCTGCGCCATCAATTCTGCCGTCACTGTTGGTGTCTAATCGAGTCAGTCCTTGTTCGACCAGATCAGAAATACCGTCATTATCACTATCAAGGTCGCGGAAGTTGGGTTGACCGTCACCATCTTGATCCGGTATAGGTACGGGAGTTCCGCTCTTCTGAGGATCAACGGTATCTGCTAAACCATTGCCGTTGGTATCAACCGGCTTGCCTTGACCAATGATGCCATCGCCGTCTGGATCTTTACCCCCTGCCTCAAGTACATCGGAGATACCGTCATTGTCGCTATCAAGATCCTGGAAATCAGGAGTGCTATCGCCATCTGTGTTCAAAGGTGTATAGTTGGGAGCATTAGATTCAGCGGCGGTTTCCACTGAGTCTGCCAAGCCGTTTTTGCCATAGGGACCATCGACTCTACCATCCCCATCGGTATCGAGTCCCTTGTGACCCGCCTCTTTGATATCGAGGATAGCATCGTTGTCGCTATCGAGATCAAGGCGATCGATAATACCGTCCCCATCTGTATCTCGATTGAGGTTACCGTTTTGTTCAATCGTGTCTAAGATGCCGTCGTTATCATCATCCAGATCATCCAGATCAGCGATCGTATCTCCATCTGTATCCCGATTTACAGTAACATTTACGGTTGCAGTTTCAGTGTTACCTGCTGTTGTGGTTATGGTGTAGGTAAAACTATCGCTACCTACAAAACCCTTGATTGGATTGTAGGTAACCGTTCCGTCCGGCTTAAAGAGAACGCTACCGTGAATGCCTTGGGTTATCCCTGTCAGCTGTGCGCCAGGTTGGAAGCGATCGTTGGTCAGTACGTTTAGGCTACGGGGTATTATTTCTGCGGTGATTAGAGTGTCGTTGAACGCATCAGCAACCGGATTAACGGTAACTGCGATCGTAGCAACACTGGTATCCCCATCAGCATCCGTGATCGTGTAAGTAAAGGTGTCGCTACCGTTGAAATCAGCATTGGGAGTATAGCGGAGGACATCATCAGTGGGGTCAGATGTACCTTTAGTATCAATAGCGGCAGTCCCTTTGCTCGGCGCAGAAATCGCAGTAATGGTAGAGAGACCATCTCCTTGAAGGTCATTTATCAGAACGTTAAGGGCGTTGCTGCTGCTATCTTCTTCTACCGGGATGGTGTCATTGACTGCATTGGGAACAGCATTAACGGTGACGGTTGTAGTTGCAATGTTACTGTCAGCATTCCCATCATTAACTTTGACCGTGATAATGCGATCGCTGATATTTGGAGTAGCGCTAGTATTCTGGAACGCGATCGCTTGTAGAGCAGTTTGATAAGCTGCTAGCGTTGCTGAACCCGTGAGGAGGATGATACCTGTGGCTGGATCATAAGCACTTGCCGTGATGCCGCTTGGCAGTGTTCCCACGATCTTCAAGAGATCAGCTGCGCCATCTAACCGATTAGTTAACGTGATGGTTGCGGAAGCAATATTGGTGTTGTCGAGATCGGTCACACTGACATCAACATCACTAACGGCAACGCCACTGCTGCCTCTGGTAAGCCTAGTCTTATAGTCTGCACCTGTTGCTGTGCTGCTGTTATCAGCATCCAGATCTAATACGGGAGGATCATTGACTGGTGTGATGCTAACAGTTGTGGTAGCAACATTGCTGTTGGCTGTGCCGTCATTGACAACAACGGTGATGGTGCGATCGGTTGCTGTAGGATTGTCCAAGGTATTGCTGTAGGCAACTTGGGCGATCGCACTTTGGTAAGCGGCTAGCGTTGCTGCACCCGTCAAGGTAATTACACCTGTGGCAGGATCGTAAGCACTCGCCGTGATGCCGCTTGGCAATGTTCCTAAAACACTCAAGACATCAGCCGCACCGTCTAATCGATTAGTCAGTGTGATAGTTGCTGAGACAATGTTGGCGTTATCAGGCTCCGTTACACTGACATCAACATCGCCAATGGCAACAGCACTGCCGCCTTCGGTAAAGGTGGTTTTGTAATCTGCACCCGTTGCTGTGCTGCTGTTATTACCATCCAGATCCAGCATGGGCGGATCGTTGACTGGTGTGATGCTAATCGTTGTGGTAGCAATGTTGCTGTTGGCAGCCCCATCATTAACGACAACGGTGATAGTACGATCGGTTGCTGTAGGATTGTCAGATGTATTGCTATAGGTGACTTGGGCGATCGCACTTTGATAAGCTGCCAAAGTAGCAGACCCCGTCAAGGTAATCACGCCTGTTGTTGAGTCATAAGCACTTGCTGTAATACCGCTTGGTAGCCCTCCAACAACGCCTAAGACATCAGCCACACCGTCTACAGGATTGGTCAGCTTGACAGTTGCTGAGACAATATTGGCATTATCAAGATCCGTTATACTGACATCGACATCACCAATAGCAATAGCACTACCACCTTCGGTGAAGCTGGCTTTGTAGTCTGCACCTGTTGCTGTGCTGCTATTATTGGCATCCAGATCCAGCACGGGTGGATCATTGACTGGTGTGATGCTAATCGTTGTGGTAGCAACATTGCTGTTAGCGGCACCGTCATTAACGACAACGGTAATGGTACGATCGGTTGCTGTAGGATTGTCAGAGGCGTTGCTATAGGTGACTTGGGCGATCGCACTTTGATAAGCGGTTAGCGTTGCTGCACCCGTCAAGGTAATCACGCCTGTGGCTGGATTATAAGCACTCGCCGTAATGCCACCCGGTAGCGCCCCTAAAACGCTCAAGACATCAGCCGCACCATCTAAGCGATTAGTTAAGGTAATGGTTGCCGAGGCAATGTTGGTGTTATCGAAATCCATTACACTGACATCAACATCGCCAATAGCAATAGCACTGCCGCCTTCGGTAAAGGTGGTTTTGTAGTCTGCACCTGTTGCTGTGCTGCTGTTATTACCATCCAGATCCAGCACGGGTGGATCATTGACTGGTGTGATGCTAATCGTTGTGGTAGCAACATTGCTGTTAGCGGCACCGTCATTAACGACAACGGTAATGGTACGATCGGTTGCTGTAGGATTGTCAGAGGCGTTGCTATAGGTGACTTGGGCGATCGCACTTTGATAAGCGGTTAGCGTTGCTGCACCCGTCAAGGTAATCACGCCTGTGGCTGGATTATAAGCACTCGCCGTAATGCCACTCGGTAGCGCCCCTAAGACGCTCAAGACATCAGCCGCACCATCTAAGCGATTAGTTAACGTAATGGTTGCTGAAGCAATATTGGCATTATCGAGATCGGTCACGCTGACATCAACATCCCCAATAGCAATAGCACTGCCGCCTTCGGTAAAGGTGGTTTTGTAGTCTGCACCTGTTGCTGTGCTGCTGTTATTACCATCCAGATCCAGCACGGGTGGATCGTTGACTGGTGTGATGCTAATAGTCGTGGTAGCAATGTTGCTGTTTGCTGTGCCGTCATTGACGACAACGGTAATGGTACGATCGGTTGCTGTAGGATTGTCAGAGGTATTGCTATAGGTGACTTGGGCGATCGCACTTTGATAAGCAGTTAGCGTTGCTGCACCCGTCAAGGTGATCATGCCTGTAGCTGGATTATAAGCACTCGCCGTAATGCCACCCGGTAGCGCCCCTAAGACGCTTAAGACATCAGCTGCACCATCCAATCGATTAGTTAACGTAATGGTTGCCGAGGCAATGTTGGTGTTATCGAGATCGGTCACGCTGACATCAACATCTCCAATGGTAACAGCACTACCCCCTTCAGTAAAGCTAGTTTTATAGCTTGATCCTGTTGCAGTACTACTGTTATTACCATCGAGATCTAGTACAGGAGGATCGTTGACAGGAACAACACTAATAGTAGTAGTTGCCGTATTACTGTTAGCGGCACCGTCATTCACAACAACGGTGATGGCACGATTAACTGCTGTAGGATTGTCGGAGGTATTACTGTACTTAATTTGGGCGATCGCCGTTTGATAAGCGGCTAGCGTTGCTGCACCCGTCAAGGTAATCACGCCTGTGGCTGGATTATAAGCACTCGCTGTAATACCGCTTGGTAGCCCTCCGACAACGCCTAAGACATCAGCCACACCGTCTACAGGATTGGTCAGCGTGATAGTTGCTGAGACAATGTTGACGTTATCGAGATCCGTTACACTGACATCGACATCACCGATGGCAACAGCACTACTCCCTTCGGTGAAGCTGGCCTTGTGGTCTGCTCCAGTTGCGGTGCTGCTATTATTGGCATCCAAATCCAGCACAGGTGGGTCATTAATAGCCGTAATGTTAACCGTGATAGTTCCTGTACCAGTCAGCGCTCCACCTGATCCTTGCGCACCTGTATTCTGATCATTCAATGTGTAATTAATCGTCACTGCAGCCGGGGGATTATCGCTGCTATTTCTATAGGCAATTTGTTGCAGCGCACTTGTGACTAAGGCTCCAGTAGCGCTGCTGTTGAACGTCAACATCAACGAACCACTTGTGTTCGTAGTCACCGTTCCAATTGTGGTTCCGCCGACCACAAGAGCGCCACCTTGGGTCAGCGGATTTAGCGTGCCTGTACCGCTAAATAGGTCTTGAACACTTGCCCCACCTTGGCGTTGCAGCGTTAAGGTTGAACCGTTCCAGTTCGATATCGCATCCAGTTCAATATCTTGGGCGATCGCATCCCCATCTAAAACCACAGAAGAAGCATTTTCAGTGAACGAGACAGCTCCACCTAAGCTGGTTAAAGTGGGTGCATCATTCACAGCACTAATGGTGGTTGTTAACGGGACTGTCGCGCTGCTGTATACCGTTGTACCGCCCGTTGCGCCGCCGCCGCTGAGGTCAACAGAGGTTCCCGTTGTCACATTGCCACTAGAATTATCAATCAGGTTAACTGTAAGAGCTGGAACAGCTCCGTTGTAATTGAGGCTGGGTACAAACCGAAGTTTATCTGATCCAGAAATAATTAAAGCCGCGCCACTGCTAGGATTACCGACTGACTGCCAAATACTGCCGTTGAAATATTCCCAAGTTCCCTGAGTGGTGGCTGCGTTACCCACAATGGCAACTCCTGCCAGGATGTTGGCACTAGACCCTCCAGTGACTAGATCCCTGGAGTCAGAGAACTGGCTGGCAAAGAGACTGGATACCGTTGCACCAAGAATACTTGCAGGAGCAGTATCTTCAGCGATCGCCGTCAATACTGCGCTTCCAGAGGCAACAGGTGCATCGTTCACCGCTGTAACTGTCGTCCCCAGCGTTACTGTATTACTGCCATTACTATACTGAGTGACACCGCCGCTTGTGGTGACATTGACCGTACTACCTGATGTCACCACACCAGATGAGCTGTCAATCAACCGGGTCGTTAAACTGCCAGGTGTGCCATTAAAATCAGCAGTAGGTAAGAAGCGTACTAGGGTCGTATCTGAGAGAACTAAAGCTGAAGTGATTGATACAGCCGTGATATTGTTCCATGATGAACCATTAAACCATTGCCACCTGCCCTGCGCTACCGTAGCAGCGTTGGCTACTATCGCCACACCTGCCAGGGTATTTGCCGCAGAACCACTATTGGCTGTTTGATTGTCCTTTACATCCTGGAATTTGCTGCTAAATAAGTTGGCGATCGTGTCACCTGCGGGAGCAGAATCTTCCAGAATTGTTGTCAGTGTCGTACTGGCAGCCGTTCGCGTCGGGGCATCATTGATTGGATTAACCGTGATATTAACTGTCCTATCGACAATGTTCCCACCGACAGGTCCAGATCCAGTGTTGCCTAAGTCATTAACCTGAACGCTGAGAGTATCAGCAACCGTGCTGTTAAAATCAGTGCCACCCAGGTAAGAAAGACTTTGAAGGGCAGTATTGATGGCAGACTCACTGCCTTGAAAAGTCATGGTAGGGTCACTTGTTCCATCACCAGTGGTAAAAGTGAGTCCAGTGAGTGTCCCCAGAGTTAACGTCCCTTTTCCAACGGTCAGCGTTACCTTGAGGGGGTTGCCGAAATCATCGGGATCGGCAACCGCAATTTGATTTGCACCATTAAAAAGAAATACCGTATCCTCATTCACCAAGACGCTAGTTGGAGTCGTTACGATAGCTGCATTATTGATATCGCTGACGTTAATCGTAATATTTTGGCTTGCTGTTAAAGCTCCAGGACCACCGTTTGCATTATCGTTAACCGTTACAGCAAGATTTAGAGAAACATCTGCATTGTAGGCGGCAGGGTCATAGGTGAGTCCGTTGAGTGCTGCATTAACCTGTGCTTTCGTCCCTGAAATGGTAATATTGCCACCACTGCCGCCGATGGTTGCGCCAGAGCCAGAGGCAACGGTCAGCAAGCCTTCAGTAACGCTACCATTTGTTGCATTGAGAGTAACAGTAAAATTGTCAACGACCGTGGCGTTGAGAGTGGGATTAAGGTCAATAATGTCATCAATAGAAATGGCGTTACTATTGGCAGCATTGAAGGTTAAGACATTGTTGCTGGCGATCGTCTGAACGCCGCTGGGAGCTACCAAACTCGGTGCATCATTGACAGGAACTAGCGTGATTCCTACAGTTTTGTTTGCGCTCAGAGCACCACCTGTACCAACATTCCCTTGGTCATTGAAGCTAATGCTAAGCGTATCATTCCCATTAACATTGGCATTACCTTGGTAAGATAGCCCTGCAAGAGCAGTGTTAATATTCGCCAGACTACCAGTAAGCGTAATGCTGCTACTATTATTGGCTCCGCCCGTGATTAAACCTACGCTCGCCAGACTGAGCTTCCCTTGAGTAACGCTAATGGTTACAGTGTTGTTAGCTGAGGTGAACGAATCAACATCTGTAATGCCAATAGTGTTACCAGCAGTAAAGTTGAATGAAGCATCTTCGTTAACGCTAACGGATATAGGATTGGTGATTGTAGGAGCATCATTGACGTTAGAAGCGCTGATATTAATGGTTTTAGTAACAACCTCGCCTGTGGCAGCAATTACAGGATTACCATTCAATAAATCATCAACCGTAACTACCAAAGAAAGCGTGCGGTCTTCATCAGCAGGAACTTGTGCTTGTAATCCATCAAGGGCAGCTTGCACATCAGACTTAGTGCCTTTGATGGTAATCTTGCCCCCAGCTACACCACTCGCTCCTTGAGTAATAGTCAACCCTGTGGTGGAACCTAAGGTAAGTGTGCTACCCGCATAGGTTACTCCAGTTGCCTGAAAGTCCAGAGTTACCTGAATAACATCAGTTTCGCCATTTTCGACGATTAGTAAGTCAGGATCATCGATAACAATGCGATTGCCGTTGGTACTATTAAACGTCAGCGGTGTGAGCGTTGAGAAGGTTTGAGTGGAAGGCACCACTAGCGTAGGAGGATCGTTTTTTGGAGTGATGCTGATACCGTAGGTGCCAGCAACAGGAGCAGCACTACCATCACGTACTTCAAAAGCAAAGCTGTCGGTATAGTTTTCAGACCCATTGTGCTTATAGGTCACTCGATTGCTATCCAAGTCATCTTGAGTGAAGACGCTGCCGACCGCTAATGCTTTGCCATTCAATTGTACAGAGCCATTAGCAGTTGAAGTGTTGATACGGTACTGCCGCTGAATCGTTGTGTTATCTGTATCTGTATAAACGAGGCGAGGAGAATCCCCTGCCACACCATTTGCACCTAAAATACTGCCGGTTGCTCCTTCCTCTACAACTAAGTTCTTGGAAGAAGAGAATACAGGAGCATCATTGAGACTGGCAATTTCAATACTGACTGTTTTAGTAGTGCTGAGATTATTGGCGGGCGCTTCAATCGTATTGTCATTAGCTTGCACTGAAAAGCTATCGGCAAAATTTTCAGTTCCGTTGTGAACATAGCGAAGCTTATTGCCGTCTAACTCTGCTTTAGTGATGATTGTGCTAGTTGTGACATCGACGTAACCGCTCCCTTGATCAACCTGGAGTATTCCAAAGCTAGGCAATGCTGTAACAGTAAACGTGAGAGCGTTGGGAGTTGCGTAACCTGTACCTGACTTTTCTCCTGTTCCGTCTATATCAGCGAGGGAAAGATGAGCATTGGTGATGTTGACTGTTCCAGCTTCAACGGTATTAGGAGAGCCATTGATAGCAACGATCGGTGAATCGTTTTGGGGAGTAATGTCAATGCTGAAAGTTTGCTGTGAGAGAATATTTGTTCCATCGCTCACCGTGAACCTAAAGCTATCTAGAAAGTCTTCGTCCCCAGCATGGACAAATGTTACTTTACCTGTGTCAATGTCATCCTGTGTAAAGGAGCCGTACAATCCTATGGGGTTGCCATTGACTTTGATTGTCCCGCTTGTAGGCGCTTGCCCAATGCGATAAACAAGTTCGCTGGCAGAATTATCAGAATCTATGGTTTTCAGCATCGTGTTAGTGATGCTAATGGTTTCACCTTCTAGTAGACCTGCGAAACCCGTGTTGTTGACTGTAGTAGGCAGCGCATTGCCAGCAATCAGAGTTTCGGTTCCACCAGGTCCACCGCTTGCTGCCGGGGTCGTGATAGAGATACTAAAGGTTTTTATGTCTAGGGCAGAGCCATCTGGTTTCCAGATGCCTCCTTCTCGTACAGCGGGATACTCGGTGATTTCGCTGTCCCGAACTTCAAATTGAAAACTGTCGGTAAAGGTTTCTCCAGCAGTGGTAGATTTGTGAAATGAGTAGCGCACCCGACTACTGTTGAGATCATCTTGGGTGAAGGTTGTACCCACACCCAATTTTTCCCAGTTTGTGCCATCAAAGCGTTGAATAGTGCCCTGGGTTGGATCGGGGGCTTGCTTAATCGTAAACGTTAACTGGAGCGTCCCCGAATCAGGATCAGTGACTTGTAGATCAGCACTGGTGAGGACTTTAGTTAACCCTTCTGTTTGGGTATTGAGGGTTAGTCCGTTATTTTGAGCCAATACCGGATCGTCGTTGTTTGGGCGAATGGTAAGCGCGATCGCCGCCGTCGTTGAACCCGGTACTCCAGTTCCCCCACCATCGTCTAGTATCTGCACCTGAAAACTAACGTTAGGTGGGTTACCGTTGTTGGCATCGTTGCCGTCATGGCTAAAGGTTAAGTTAGCCAGATCAGCCGAGGTTAGGTTTTGATTGACGATAACGGCAGTGCCGTTCAACTTTAAAGTGCCATCTAGCGGTAGGGAAAGAATCTTAATACCGTAAGTCGGCGCAGTTTGATCCGGATCGCCGATAGTAATCGTGACAGGATAATCAGCTTGTCCTTCAAACAAGGTATTTGTGCCACCAACCGTAGGTAATTGGTTGACAGGCGTGATAGTAACAGGAATATTTGTTGCGGCAATTGTTCCCCCAGCACCATCATCAACGGTCACTTGAAAGCTATCGCTAGTTCCTCCTACTGCCGTAGTTTGCGTGCCATCGTGATGGTATTGCAGTTGCGGAATTTGGTCACTGGAGAAAGTTGAGCCAACGACAAGACGAGAACCATTGAAGGTAAGAAAGCCTTTGCTGGGCAAAGCTGCAATCTTGATAATAATCTGAGCTGCAACGTTATCAACATCGCTCAATCCAAAGTTGACTGCTGCAAAACTACCCGTGCCACCCTCTGCCATGCTGGCAGCCGTGGGAACCATGATGGGAACGTCGTTGACGGGGGTGACGGCGATCGCCACATTTTTAGAAACAGTTGTCGTTCCATCATTGGTAGTCAACACCAATGTTTCACTGTTGGCATAGTCTAAGTTTGGCGTGTAGGTCATGCCATTCAAGGCTGCGTTCACATTGGCGATCGCACCCGATAGAGTAATGCTCGATGAGTTATTTCCCGTTACCGTTAATCCAGTAGTAGATGCCAGCAGCACCTTACCATTTGTGACAGCCAAGGTAACGCTTTGGGTGGGAGTATCAGAATCAGCGATTGATAATCCTGATATTGTCAAAGTCGTCTCTTCAGACGTGGAGCGAGTTAGAGTGAGCGTGTCAGTAATGGTTGGAGCTACCAGAACTCCCTGATAGGCTTGGAGAACATCAAGTGCGATCGGGTTTTTTGCGTCAGTTTGACCCAGTTGATAATCGAGCTGCCAGTTACTCCCTAAAGCGGTATGACCTACAAGAGTTGTGGAAGCAGCAATGCTAGCTTGCGTCAATTCGTGTAGCTTGGAGAGAAACTCAGCTCCAGCATCGCCAGCCGCAACATTACAGCCATAGAGAAGAATCTGAGGATGAGCGATCGCAGATTTAGCAGCCTGGGAGAACCAGGATTGCAGAGCTGAAGAGTAGCGTCCAAGCGTTTCTAAGCTAAGTGAGTTATTCCCAAGGTAGAGGCAGCCTGGAGAGCCATGAGCAATGATATGAACGGTGAGGATAGAAGGATAAGTACGTAAAGCTTCTGTAATCTGCGTGATACCATCTTGCGTTTCGTCAAAGATAATTATTTTGATGCTGGAAGTTAAGTCTTGAACTAGGTCTTGATAGTTGTCAACATTGGAGTCAAGACAAACCAGAGTTGTAAAAAAATTAGAGTTCATAGAAAAGGCTCCAGCGATAAAATATGTAGTGCAGATTAGTTCCTAGTCGTTAACTAGAAGCACTTATCAATAAATCTCAGTAAAGATAAGTAAATGTACTGAAGAGAAAAGCAACAAGAGTTACTCAAATGGGCATACAGTGAGCACTTATTCTCGGCTAAAGCTCATTATTCCCGCTTTCTCAAAATTTCTATCTGTAGCTACTTAGATTTAAATTACACATCACAAACGAAGTGATTTGCACATAGCATTCATTAACCACCCTACTGAAATGAAAAGATGCGCTGTAGGGTGGGCTGATGGATAATGGGGCAAATAAACTGATTTATCTGGTCGGTGAGCTGCCCAAATCCAGATTCTAGAGAGGCGATCGGGAACATTTGTGTAGCTGTCGCCAGTTTGCTTAGGAAATTCAGGGTGGGGCGCTTCGCGCCCCACCCTGATTCCCCATCCCAATCGCCTTGGCGGTTGCCATAACCATTGCTTAAGCCAGTTGAGGTGAATCAAGGGTTGGATGATTAAGCGCTGGTGGTTGAGCAAGTTCTTCCAACCACCTGTGTGACTGACAAAACTAAGAGACTAGAATGCGGCTGAGTACGGTAATTTGACGATTCATTATTCTCTCTTCTAAACCGTCGTCGCATTATTTAGTGCGATACTCAGTGCGATACTCAGTGCGATCGCCCTTGCGCAAGCAAACATCGTCATGTCACACAGCAGGATCGGCTCGTTCCTCTGAAATATTGTCGCGTTACTCGGTGCGATCACCCTTGCACAAGCAAACATCGTCATGTTGCAGGGCACGATTGGCTCGTTCCTCAGAAATATAGCTGCATTCACCTGGATTAGGGCGGGGACATTTTGGGTGGCGCGCTCCGCGCGCCACCCAAAATGTCCTAAAGAAATTGAATCCGGCTATATTGTCGCATTACTCAGTGGGATAACGGTTGTACAAATAAACATCATCATGTGGCGAGGCGCAATCAACTTGCCGTTTTGCGCGATCGTTATGTTGCTTTGTGCAAGAGCGATCGCGCAAAGCAAGATCGTCGTGATACTCAATGCGATGGAACTGGCTGTCATCTGAGAAGGCTTGCTATCCCAACTCTCGCTGATCCCAGGCTTTCATCTTGCCCGGATTGAGTAACCCGTAGGGATCAATCGCCTCTTTAAACTGAAGCTGGATCGGATCGATCGCCTTCCGACCGCCATCTTCTAACACATAGGTATGGGGATTGGCGATAAAGGCTCCTTGATCTTCGTGGTACTGGATGATCTCCTGGAGGCGATCGGGCGTGCTGAACCGGACAATTTGCAGGGCAGCAGGCAGGGCAGTGCCGTTGGCGCGCAGAAACTCTAGATGCATCATCACCTCATCGCCATAGTGGTGATACATATGCTCCAGCAGCTTCAGGTCTTTGTCGGGCGGGAATAGGGTCTGTAGATAGGTAAGGGAAGGATCGACGCTGCGGGCGTGCAAGGTCGTGTGGTTCCAGGTGTACTCGCACAGCATCGTGCCTTTGCTGGCTTCCTGTGCCGACTTTTGGTAGACCACCGTGCCGTTGAATTGCTTCACCAGCTCACCAAAGGGTTCCAGGCTAGATTCGGCAATCATCAGCAGGGCGCAGTGGCTGTCGGGTGGAATGACGCTCTTGAGGGCAGCAAAATAGTTGGCGATCGGTGCTGCATGAATAGAGATTAGCTTTTTGATGATGCCGTCGGAGTCGCTGAGGGTTTGCCCAAATCGAGCTGCCGTCATGAAATCCGCAAAGGTGACAATCACTTCTGCCCAGGCGTAGGCGGCACCGAGGGGAATCTCTAGCTCGGTAATAATGCCGTTGGTGCCGTAGGCATGGTTCACCTTTTGCACCTCGTCTCCCCGCAGCTCAATCACGCGTGGCTGGTCTTCCATCGTCACCACCCGCACGGCGTTAAGGTTGCCGCGATCGCGCAATTGTCCATAGGTAATCGAGCCAATGCCGCCGCTGCCGCCGCTAATGAAGCCGCCGATCGTGGCTGTTCGGTAGGTAGAAGGAGCCATGCGGATTTCCCAGCCGATTTCGCGGGTTTGTTTGTCGATCGCCGATAGCTTTGCCCCTGGCTCGACGCAGGCGATTCCGGGCTTCATCCACTTGACGGCCTGCATTTTGGTCATGTCGAGAATTACGCCTCCCTGAAGCGGCACGCATTGACCGTAGTTACCTGTGCCTGCCCCCCGGACGGTCAGAGGAATCTTGTGCCGGACGCAGAGTTCCGCCACCTTCAGCACTTCTGCTTCGCTTGCCGGACGCACGACCACGTCGCCCACTTTGTCGCTCAACAGCAGCACCAGGATGGGGCTGTAGGTGTAGTAATCCTTCGAGAGTTTGCTGACCTGAGCCGGATCGCGGATGACTTCGATGCCCTCTAGCTCTGTGGCAAATCTGTCCCAATCCAATGCATTCCAGTTAAGTGCGGCTACTGTCATTTGGCTAATCTCCATCCATTAAGCTAAGAGATACTATGACACTACGGCAAAATCTGTATACTGCCGCATCTTAGGCTCATGGAATGCCAGCACGGTATTGGAGGAAACGTTTTTGCAACTGGCAGCGCAGTGGCAACGAGAAACTGGAATACTGCCAGTCGATGGTAGGGCTGCGAGGGACAATCGCGTTTGCAGTTGAATATGCGATCGCTATCAGGGCTGATCAACACCGCAAAACACTCAACACCACCTTTCGCTTATCCCTTTCACCACTTCTGCAATTACAGTAAACTCCATACCAGCCTTGGAAACTGTTGAAACGATCGCTCTACAATGAGCATAGTAGAGACACGAAGCGCAAAATTAGATGAGTACCAAAGAACAGTTGCTTAACGAACTTAAACACGCGCCCGATGCAACAGTTGAGGAAATTCTCGATTTTTGCCTTTTCCTCAAGCAACGGCAGCAGGCGAAAGCAGAAACATCTGCTGCTTCAGTTCCACAAACCAATGGCATCCTGGATCTGTTGAAACAAGTTGAAGCAATTCAAGCTCAAGTCCCACCGGGAGAATGGGACAAGCTTCCCCATGACGGTTCCATCAACCACGATCACTACCTCTACGGTGCGCCCAAAGTTGAGGAATGAAAACCGTCTTTGCCGATACAGGATATTGGATTGCACTGCTCGCTGAAGAGTCGCCCGCTCGAACTGTTATGATTTATCACGCGATGAGTTTGTCATTGTCATACCGTGCCGTCCACAGTGCAGTCCCCCTCTCAACTCCCGTCTGACCTGCCACCTGACAAGCTGGCCTTTGTCGATCGCGCCCTAGCCGAACGGCAGCAAACCCAGCGTTGGCGATCGCTCCAGTCCATTACGCCCCTTGATGCGGTACGGGTGCTAAAAAACGGGCAAAAACTGCTGAATTTTAGCTCTAATGATTATTTGGGATTATCGAAACATCCCGCCTTAATTGCCGCTGCACAGGACTACACAGCGCGATACGGGGCGGGTTCGACGGCTTCGCGGCTGGTGACAGGCACCTACGACATTCATCAGCAGCTAGAGGAGAAACTGGCGATCGCCTGTGGACGGGAAGCTGCATTGCTGTTCAATTCGGGCTTTCAGGCAAACGTTTCGCTGTTGGCATCTTTGCTGGATTCGCGGTCATTGGTGCTGTGCGATCGCCTGATTCACAACAGCCTGATTCAGGGCATTCTGGCTAGCCAAGCTCGGTTTATTCGCTATGCTCACAATGATTTGAATCATCTGGAAAAGCTGCTGCATCAGGCAGGGGATTACAGCCGCGTGGTAATTGTCACCGAAACTGTGTTTAGTATGGATGGCGATCGCAGTGACGTTGCTACGCTCGTCAACCTGGCAGAGAAACATAATGCCATTCTGTATCTTGATGACGCTCATGCGCTGGGTGTTTTAGGTCAAGATGGCATGGGTTTGGCGGCTCATCAGGAGGGGGCAGATATTGCGGTCGGCACCTTTGGGAAAGCGTTTGGAGCATTTGGCGCGTTCGTCACCTGTTCCCACAAGCTGAAGGATTATTTTGTGAATTGCTGTGGTGGCTTCATTTACACCACGGCGTTGCCGCCTGCTGTGATTGGCGCGATCGCCGCCGCATTAGAGCTAATGCCAACCCTGGAGCCAGAGCGTCAATACCTGACTCAATTGGCAGACTATTTGAGAACTCAGCTGCATCAGTTGGGCTACGACACGGCAGGTTCAGATTCGCAGATTGTGCCGCTGATGGTGGGCGATGCAGGGAAAACGCTGCGGCTCGGTCAATGGCTAGAGGAGCAAGGCATTTTAGCGATCGCCATTCGCCCGCCCACGGTGGCTGAAGGAACCTCACGGATTCGGCTGGCGCTCTCTAGTCAGCATCAGCGAGAGCAAATCAATCGCTTAGTTAATGCGATCGGTGAGTGGCATGAGTGACAAAGCTGAAGTGATTGCCTATCATGGCTGGGGTTTTGACTCTACCTGCTGGCAATCGTGGCAAGCGAAATTTGAGCAACAGAACTTGCAATTTCAAGCGTTCGATCGCGGCTACTTTTGCAATCCCGTTGAAGTTAAGTTTGGGAAATCGACAAAAATTCTGCTGGCTCACTCCTATGGGCTGCATCTTTGTCCAATCGCGCATCTACAGCAGGCAGACTTGCTAATTATCTTCAGCAGTTTTTCCGAATTTCATCCCCGGCAGGAATTGTTGAGGCGACGATCGCAAACCATTCTCAGGATCATGCTAGATCAGCTAGAGAAAGATCCTCGGTTCGTGTTGCAGAACTTTCGATCGAAGTGCTATCTTCCTCAACCTGAAGAAACAGCAGAATATAAGTTCTATAATTTAGAGCTGTTAGTCAGCGATCTGAAGAACTTAGACAATTCTTCCATTGCTTTCGCCAAATTAGAGCAAATTCCTAAGATCATCTTTCATGGAACTCAAGATCAAATTGTTTCATCCAGTCAAAGTAAAACGTTATTGAAGTCATTAGGAGACAATACTGAATACATTGAGATTCCTGATTCAGGTCACGCCCTGCCCTTCACTCATTTTCACACCTGTTGGTCAATCTTAAACGCTACTCATGCTGCCTATTTCTCGTAATCTTCAACAAGCTCAGGCAAAACAAGCGATCGCTTCTCACTTTGGGCAAGCCGCAGCCGCCTACCATGGTGAAGCACAGATGCAAAGAGACTGTGCAAAACAGCTGCTTAGCTACTTATCTCAGCCGTTAATTCTGCCACCTGGAAAGATCCTTGAAGTGGGCTGTGGAACAGGTTTTATTACGCAGGAACTCGTTCAGAGTTTTCCCGATCGATCATTGGAAATTACCGATCTATCGGCAGAAATGCTGCAATTTTGTCGGACTCATTTACAGACGCTACAGCATAACTTAATTGAATTCCGACAACTAGATGGGGAAGCGATCGCTTCTGCTTCTCCCTATGCCATGATCGTCAGCGGCTTCACGATTCAATGGTTTGCTGATCCGATCGCAACTCTGCAAAATTGGCGATCGCAGATTCAGGAGGGAGGCATTTTGTTGATCTCATTTCCGACTTGCCAAAGTTTTCCGGAATGGAGACAAATTTGTACGGAGCTGAATCTACCTTTTACGGCTAATCCCTTGCCTGATGCAGAGACAGTTTGGACGGCTCTCGCCCAAGGGTTCAGTCAGTATCAAACCTACGAAGAAAACATTAGATTGACGTTCAATAGCGCGTCTGATTTTTTCAGAAACCTTAAGGCGATCGGGACTGGATTTAATTCAACAGGAAAGCAGCTATCCCTTTCACAAATGCGGCGATTAATTGAATATTGGGATAGCCAAACCAAGCAAATTGCTCAACCTATCACAATACATTTTCACGTTGCGTTTGGAGTTTTACAGCGGTGAATTCACTCTTTCCCAAACAGTTCTTTGTCACTGGAACTGACACAAATGTCGGTAAAACCGTTGTTTCTGCAATGCTGACTTTAGGGCTAGGAGCGGCATATTGGAAGCCTATTCAATCTGGACTGGAACCTATCACCGACACTCATTATATCCAGAAAGCAACTCAGCTAGACTCCTTTCACTTCTTGCCAGAACGCTTTCTATTACCTGAGCCGCTGTCTCCCCACGCATCAGCAGCGATCGCCAAAATTCAAATCAATCTATCTGATTTTCAGCTACCCACGACATATGAGAAACCGCATTTAATTGTCGAAGGTGCAGGGGGTTTATTAGTGCCTCTAAACCAGCAGGATTTGATGATTAACCTAATTCAAAAACTAAGCCTACCCGTGTGCTTGGTCGCTCGCAGTTCGTTAGGCACAATCAACCATACTTTACTTTCAATTCAGGCATTAAGACAGGCAGAAATTCCTATTTTGGGCGTAATTATAAACGGGGCAAAAAATCAAATTAACCGAGAGGCGATCGCCCACTACGGCAAAGTTCCCATATTGGGCGAATTAGATGTTCTGAATGAAATTAATCCCGCTACACTCAAGAGATCTTTCCACGAAATGTTCGCCGATTTCTGCCATGCACCCTAATCTTTGGTATCCCTACACCCAAGCTAAAACCGCGCCTGAGCCGCTGAAGATAAAATCAGCTCAGGGGATCTGGCTGCAATTGGAAGACGATCGCCAAATTATGGATTGCATTTCGAGCTGGTGGGTGAATCTTCATGGACATGCCCATCCCAAAATTGCTGAGGCGATTTATCAGCAGGCAAAAACTCTAGAGCAGGTGATTTTTGCCGGGTTCACCCACGATCCGGCAGAGCAGCTTGCCGAAAAGCTGGTGAGTAAATTTCCCACAGGTCTAACCCGCGTATTTTACTCAGACAATGGCTCAACCGCCGTTGAAGTCGCGCTAAAAATGGCGTATCAATACTGGATTAACCTAGGGCAAAAGCGATCGACCTTCCTGGCGTTTGAGGGAGCCTATCATGGCGACACCTTTGGGGCAATGTCCGCAGGTAAATCTCTGTTCACCGAAGCATTCACCGATCTATTGTTCGATGTCGACTATCTGCCGTTCCCAGAGACTTATATTGACGATCGCAGTGCGATCGAACGAGAGCAGCAGATCTTAGCGTCATTGGAGAAAAAGTTGAGTCAGGATGGCGATCGCTACGCTGGATTCATCCTAGAGCCGCTTGTGCAGGGTGCAAGCGGCATGAGAATGTGCAGACCTGAATTCTTACAAAACCTCTGCTGTATTGCTCAGCGCTTTAATTTACTGGTTATTTTTGATGAGGTGATGACAGGATTTGGACGCACGGGTGAGTGGTTTGCCTGCGCTAAGACAAGTATTCAACCTGACATCATCTGTCTATCTAAGGGATTAACTGGAGGATTCTTACCGATGGCAGTCACTGCCTGTTCTGAGCAGATTTATGATGCGTTCTACAGCGACAATCCAGCGAAAACTTTGTATCACGGACATAGCTATGCCGCAAATCCCCTAGGCTGTGCGGCGGCATTGGCTTCTTTTGAGCTAACTCAGTCGTCCGAACCTATATTTCGTGGTATGGAAGCAAATCATACTGAATATCTAGCTAAGTTTAAAACGCATCCTAAAGTCGAAAAAATCCGTGTCGCTGGCACGATTGCCGCAATGGATCTAGTCACCACCCATGAACCTGGCTACCTCAACACTATTTCACTAGATATCAGACAAAAAGCGATCGCCAAAGGTCTACTGCTTCGCCCATTAGGTAACGTTCTCTACCTGATGCCACCCTACTGTATCGCTGACGAAGAATTGGCGATCGTCTATCAGGGCATTGAGGAAATCTTGAACGACCTTAGCACAGTCGCTTGACACGATCATCTTGACTCAGTAGATCGAAATTAGGGTTTTGTGGCGCGCTCCGCGCGCCCCAAAACCCTAAAAGCTGGATTTCAAAGGCGCTCCACGCCTTTGAAATCCAGCTTTTAGAAAAAATAGGAAGACTTTGCGATCTACTGTGACTAAGTGAATTCGCCTGACGGTATGATGCAAAGCACAGGATATGATGCAAAGCATGTTGCAAAATTTTAGAACCGCGATCGCCCATGCTCAATTCATCTTCCATACCCACAAGCCTCGAACGTCACGATTGGACAACTGCCGAAATCCTAGACATCCTTCAGCAACCCTTGCTTGAGCTGGTCTACCGTGCTCAGACTGTTCACCGCCACCACCACCCGCAAAATGACATTCAGCTTGCGACCTTGCTGAGTGTCAAAACGGGCGGCTGCTCCGAAAACTGCGCCTACTGCCCGCAGTCGGCACAATATGAAACGACGGTAGAAAAGCAGCCGATTTTGCCTGTGCCAGAAGTTTTAGCTGCCGCTCAGCGGGCAAAAGAGGCGGGTTCCGATCGCTTTTGTATGGGCTGGGCATGGCGCGAAATTCGGGACGGCAAAGCTTTTGAGGATATGCTGGAAATGGTGCGCGGGGTGCGATCGCTGGGTCTGGAGGCCTGCGTCACAGCCGGAATGCTAAACGACTCCCAAGCACAGCGCCTCGCTGCCGCCGGACTCACGGCATATAACCACAACCTGGACACCAGCCCCGAATTTTACGATCAGATTATTACCACTCGCACCTATGGCGATCGACTCCAAACGTTAGACTGTGTGCGGCGGGCGGGCATTACGGTTTGCTGTGGGGGTATCATTGGTTTGGGCGAAACCTTGAGCGATCGGGCGCAAATGCTGCAAGTGCTAGCAACTCTGACTCCTCACCCTGAAAGCGTCCCCATTAATGCCCTCGTCGCGGTTGCCGGAACTCCTCTTCAAGAACAGCCGCCGATCGATCCACTAGATTTAGTGCGGATGTGTGCCGCTGCCCGAATTCTCATCCCCAAAGCCAGGGTTCGCCTTAGCGCCGGACGCAGTAGCCTCACCCGCGAGGCTCAGATCTTGTGCTTTATGGCGGGAGCAAACTCAATTTTTTATGGCGATAAGCTTTTGACCACCGGAAATCCTGATTGCGATGCCGATCGCCAGCTGCTAGAAGAAATCGGGGCGATCGGGAGTCCCCCAGAGAGTACCTGCAAGGGTACCCATTTGGCTCCGTAATTTGATTTAGATAATCTGATTAACTCTATAGTTCTTCCTTCAGACTTATCTATCATGTTCACAGTAACTCAAGTTCAAGCGATCGATCCTATTCTTCAAATCGGTTCTCAAGGTGAAAAAGTTCGTCAACTGCAGGCGCTCGTTAATCCAAGAATTCTTGTTGCGGATCAAGTTAAAGTGGATGGCGTATTCGGCAGTAAAACTGAAGCAGCGGTTAAGATAGTGCAATTCCAATTTCTTCTAGAACAAGACGGAATTGTTGGAGCTTCAACCTGGAAATCTCTACGCGCCAATGCCCCTGTTGGGATGCCTATTCTCCGTCGGGGCATGGTTAGCAAGCAGGTCGGCATCGTTCAGGAATTGCTGAAAGTAGGCAATTTCTACGCAGGGGCGATCGACAATGCTTTTGGCATAAAAACTGAAGCAGCCGTGAGAGCTTTCCAGAAAGATCGGCAGCTAACGGCTGATGGTGTGATTGGCGATCGCACTTGGAAAGCCCTCAGCAATTTTGCGACTTTTCTTTCTATTGATTAATTGAACCATTGATTAATTGAACCATTGATTAATTGAAAACTTGTCGGCGTTGCTGATTTCATATGTGATTTTTTTGGAAAGGGGCGCCCCTTTCCAAAAAAATTCATACCCTCGCTTTATTTCACGTAGGGTTTTGCACTAGATCATCCAAATCGGCATAATCAGGCAGCGTCCTGTCGATCGCCCTCCCCTGACGCAGAACCACGCGATCGCTCTGGGGACGAGCAAACAGTTCGCTATAGTGACGAGCTTTGAACAGCACCAGATCGGCGGGTAACCCTATGCCAATTTGAGCCATTGCAGACAGCCCCATTAACTCGGCTGGAGTTTGGGTAACGGTGCGGCACCAGTCGCCATAGGGGGCATCAAAGTGAGCAATGCGGGTCGCCTGAGTCAAGACCTCTACCATGTCATGATCGCCAAATCCATAAAAGGGATCGCGGCAGTTGTCGCTAGCGACCGCCACCGGGATGCCGCTGTGCCTCAGCTCATGCAGTAGCGTCACACCGCGCCAGCGAGGCGTATGCGTTGGGATGTCAGCTGGGTAGGGCATCAAGTCAGGAGAGGCGGAAGAGAGCGTTTGGGCAAAGTGTTGGGAGGCTTGCTGGTTGCGATCTTGTAGATAGAGGTTGCACATGGGAAGGCTGACGATGCCGATTCTCGCTTCTTTGACAAGATCCATCGTTTTTTTCACTTCGTTGGGTGGCTGCACCGCAAGACTACAGCAGTGTCCACAAACAATTTGGTTTGTGAACTGGTGGCGGATAGCGGCAGAGGCAACATGACGCAGAGTAATTTCTTCAGGGTCGCCGCTTTCGTCGGTATGGAAGTCGAGGCTTAACCCACGATCGATCGCCATGGCAAAAACGCGATCGAGCTGGTGATCTAAGCGCTCATTCATCAGCACTAGACCGCCCAATACTCCCCCTGATGCCGCAAATAAATCGGCAATCTTTTCGCCCTCCGACGTTTCAAAGCTTTCCAATGGTAAGAGCGAAACGGCTTGCAGACTCAGCCGCCCTTGCCACTCGGTTTGCAACATTTTCAGGGCTTCTAGGCTAACGATCGCCTGTCCCTCTAGGGAATCAATATGGGTACGAATCGCCTGAGTGCCATGGGCGTAGCTGCACTTTAGCCCAAACTCCATCCGGCGATAGACATCTTCGACATTCCAGTTTTTTTGTCGATCGGTTTCCACGGTTGTCAGAGCGTTTTCAAATGTGCCCTGTAGATTAGGCGCTCGTCCCCAGGTATGCCCTTTGTCCAGATGGGTGTGCATATCCACAAAGCAAGGAAACACAATACCCTGACGGAGGTCAATTGTTTCCACCTGGCTATCGGCAGGAATCTGGCTGTGGGCAGGAATAACTTGAGCGATCGCCCCTTCTCGAATTTCGATATCTATACAGGACAAGCCCTCAAAGGTTTGTTGAGCGGCGATCGCTGCATGGGGCTGATGGAGAAGAGCCACCGGAATATGGGCGTTTCTGATCCAGTAGTGGCTAGAAGCAGGCGGGGTAGATGGCATGGGATGACTCTAGAGATGAAGACTTTAGTAGTAGAAGTAAAGATTTTAGTTTTCTCGCTTGACCGCACTTTCATGCCAGTTACGCAAAATCTGGTCAGATAGGAGCGTGAGGAGCAGAAAAATGGCGACCCCCAAAGCGGTCGTCATCACTAGAGCTGCAAACATACGCGGGATTTGCAGATTGAAGCTGGAAATCAAAATTTGGTAAGCAATGCCCGATCGGGTTCCTCCCGTCCCAGCGACAAATTCTGCCACAACCGCGCCGATAAGAGCCAACCCGCCGCTGATCCGCAGTCCGCCCAAAAAGTAGGGCATGGCGCTCGGCAGACGCAGGTAGCGTAGCGTTTGCCAAGGCGAGGCTTTGTAGAGCTGGAACAGGTTAGCTAGATTGTGATCAGCGCTCTTCAGACCCAGTGTGGTGTTAGAAAGAATGGGGAAAAAAGCCACAATCCAGGCACAAATGACGAGCGAAACGAAGGTAGAGCTTTCGTCGGGCACAACGCGCCGCACCCAAAGAATAATCAGAGGGGCGATCGCCACAATCGGCGTGGTTTGTAGGATGACGGCATAGGGAAACAGACTCCGCTCGATCCATTTGCTCTGAGTAAATAGAATAGCAACTAACAGACCTGACACCACTGCTGCAATAAAGGCAACGATAGTAATCTGTAGCGTGATCAAGAGCGATGGAAATAGCGTATTCCAGTCGGAAACCAGCGTTTGTGCGACTAACAGAGGCCCCGGCAGCAGGTAGGGCGGCATATGGGTGACTCGAACCGCTATTTCCCACAGAACGAGTACCAGAATGCCGACCGTGAGGGGAGCTATCACGTCTGCCGAAAGCAACGGCTGGGCAGGTCTATGGCGATCGTCTTCCCTGAGCGCCGTAGATTTAGAAATGGGAGTAGAGGTGCGGTTGAACAAGTTCACGATGAGAGCGCCAAGAATTAGGTCTATCCTAGCGCTCTTCGTCGTCCTCTCAATGCTCGGCGATAGGAGAGATTTGAGGCGTTATCAGTTTTATAGATGTTTTTTGAAAGGGGCGCTGAGCGCCCCTTTCAAAAAACATCCTCAGATTTAGCTCATTGGATGCTGCTTATCTGTAATAGGCTGGCTGCCGCCTGTGACATCAAAATCTTTAGCCGTGACACCTAATGCTGCTAATCCGCCAATATTGATAAATTTGCAGAGTTTGACGATGAAGGCATTATTGCCCCCAAAAGCCTCTGGTGAGAATGCTACAAAACCGCTGAGGGCTAGGACAATGCCAATCGCCGTAGTTTTCCAGCTTTTACTCACGGGTTGAGTCACGCCAGGTTTAGACGTTGCAGCAGAAGCTGAAGCAGATAGATTTGACATGAGAATCTTCCTCTGATGGGTAAGGAGGTTGAGCTGTTACCGATGATGACTTAATTGATGACTCAATTATGGAATAGTGAATGGAGCGATCGCATTCCCTCGTCGGGTATTTTGCGAATCCACTTACAGAACAATTAGTCCAGCAAACTCAGCTGCGAAAAGTCAGCAGGACGCTTCTCTTTTTTATCCTTCTTAGGAGAACGACGCGATCGCCCCTTCTGCGGCAGAATATTCACATGGGCCGTAAACCAGGTACGCAAAGCCTGAGCCTGAGCCAAATCTAAGCTCTCCAAATCCAGCGGGGTCGGGAAAAGCTCTAGATTTGGCATCGTCGCCCATTCTACCTCGCTACCCGGAAAGCGATCGCTGCCAAACGGAGTCATAAACTCCGGCAGTCTTGCCAAATAGGGCACCACATTTTTCTGGTTCAGGAAAGTTTGACGCTGACGTTCAAGCTGCTTCACCCGCCGCTGACGAGCCGACTTGTAATCCAAAATGGGTGAAGGATAGTTTCCTAACAGCGGCGGCGGTGTGCCAAGCTGCTCTGGCGAAAGGTGAGCCACTTCAGGCACCCAGCGCTTGATGAATAAACCCTCTGGATCACAGCGATCGATCGCCACCTGTCCAGGGTTATAAATGCGCGTCCAAGTTTTGTCTACACAATGGGTCACGCCTGATTGCATTGCCCATTGATAGTGATCGATCGGACAATCGCCATCAATCAGATGCCGCATGAAGTGCAGTGCCCCATATCGCCAGTCTATTCCCAAAAGATTGCTCAGAAAGCTGGAATGGAGGGCGCGCACTCGAAAATTGAGCTGCTTCCAGCCGCCTGTCTCTTGCAGGCACCGCGCTGCTGCATCCACGATAGGAAACCCGGTTTGTCCGGTTTGCCACGCTTCATAAAGCGCCTCGTCAAACTCCCAGCCTTCTTCATCAAAGATAGTGTAGAGCGATCGCAATTCCAACTGTGGCAAGTAGCGGAACCGCTGAGCAAAGCCGCTGCCCCACCGCAAACGTGAGATCAGCTGCTTGCGACTCCGCTGCACCTTGAAACTATCTGAAGACTTGAGCTGTTGAGCCGTTTGGTAGCATTCTCGAATAGAAATCGCGCCAAATTTCAGATGGGGACTGAGTCCCGTCGTGGCTTCAGCACCAGGGTAAGACAACTGCCAGTAGTAGCGATCGACTTTTTCATCTAGAAATTCCTGCAAGATCTGACGGGCAGCGGCAGTTCCGCCAGAGGGAATCGGCTTTGAGTCAGGAATCAGCTTCAGATCTGCCAGCGAAGGCAAAGGCTCGCTGTGAATACTTGGCGGAGTCTGAATGCGATCGGGCGTTGGCGACATTTCCTGACGCATTTCGGCAAACCAGAAATCTCGATACTGCGGATAGGCAATCAAATCAGCCACGCCAGCAGTCGGCTCAAACCAGCGGATTTTCATCTGCTGCTCTGCTAAGGCGCGATTCAGCCTTGCATCTCGCACCCGCCCATAGATCCTCTCATAGTCAATGTGGGCATAGATTCCCTCTGCTTGAGTTTCACGCACTAGATGGGGCAGCACCTCTGCCGGGTCGCCGGATCGCAGAATTAGCCGACCGCCGTGAGCTTGCAGATCTCGATCCAGGCTTGCTAGGCATTCCAGCATAAACGCTACCCTAGCTGGAGCAGTCTCAGGGTGGTGTAGCAGAGCGCGATCGAATATAAACACTGGAATTACCGCTCCCCGGAGCGCCGCCCGATAGAGCGGGGCATGGTCGGCAATCCGCAAATCTCGCCGAAACCAGACAATCGTGCGATTCATAGTCTTAATCTGGCAAGCGAATTTGGCGAGCTAATCGGGCAAAGCCGTACCGATTCTAGGGTCACGAATGTATAGGCCTAAAGTCAGGGATCGCAACACTTCATCCCAAACGGGAATCAAGCGATCGGCATCATCTGCCCAATAGTCTAAGGTGATCAAGCACTGCACGTTTGAGCCTAAGCCAATGCAGATTCGGGAGAAAGCCTCCCGATTTTCTGGCGCATCAATAAACTTAATTTCTGTCCAGACAATCCGAGCGGTTTGGCGTTTAACCGTCACGATATCCGCTTTGGCAATTACATTGCGCTCATCGTCATCAACAATTTTCCGCAGCGTAGACTGAAGGGGAAACCCTGCCCAATCTCCTTCTGGAAGCCGATTGAACGACACTTCTAGGCGGCAATCATCGTCGGGAGGCTGGCGATCGAGAAACTTAAAGGATTTATCATCTGGCTGAAAGATCCAATCCTGCGGCACGTCAAAACGAACTGCACCGCGATCGGCGACAAAAATCTTATAGCCCGGATTGGACTCCCAACGATGATCGTCTTCAAGTTCAAACGTTTCTTTAATCCACTGAGGATCGTGGTTTTTTTGCTTTGCCATAACGGGATTACCACCTCTCAAAGCCCTTCAGACCTTCATTATAGTGGGCTAGCCCAATCTGAATGGACGTGTTTTGGAACATTGTGCAACCTGTCTCAGGACACTATTCCTTTTTGGAAATGCTTCCCGCTAAAAATATGAGCCTCACGTTAGAGGGTATCGTTTCCTAAATTTGCCACATTGGTAATCAAAGCCAATCTTAAAAACGGGGTAAAACTCATGAAAAATCAGCTAATCAGCTGCTTGGGTGCAGCATTAATGGGATTAACGGTGGGGACGGTTCCTGCCTCCGCTCAAGCGATTCAACTAGGTGACGGCCTTCAAATTAATTTGGGTAGACAAGGGTCTGAGCTGCGCCCACGTGTCTCCTCTGATGGCGATCGAGTCAACGTTGAAATCTATGAGCAGCCTAATCCAGAAACCCGCGTCAGGATTTCTAATGAGGGTCTTGATGTGCGGGAAGTTCAGCCACAGTCGGAGCAAAGAATAGAACTTTCGGTGCCCCTAGATCAAAATTAGGCTCAGCTCAGTGAGGTTCTGATTAGCAATGTCTTCGCAGTATCAGAAGATCCCTCAGTATATTGACAGAGATAACTCAACTGTTTTCTTATCAACCGCTTTCTTGGGAATTACTATCCTGAACGTTGATGCGGAAGGTTGGTGAACTGTAGTTTTGAGATAAGTAATTTGTAGGAATGGTCGAGTGGTTGCCGTCCCTAAGGGCTGAGTAAGTTGGAGACAAGATCTCAATGCCAGCCTGATTGCAATGATCCTGAATGTTTTGATACAGCTCTGAGTAAATTATTGGCATAATGTCGGGTCGATCGATATGAACGTTCAGCTCATAGCTAACGTTAAAATCATTCAACGCGGTCTGCAACACAAACGATCGTGGTTCTGGCAAGATATTTTCTGTTGCTTTGGCAGCTTCTATGAGAACTTGGTGGACGGTTCTCCAGGGCACGTCATATCCTAGCGTAATCGTAGTATGCAGAACTAGACTATTTTCAGATTGACGCAGAGCAGCGCTCATATTAATTACGCTGCCATTCAATACCGCCGCGTTGGGTAAAGTCGTGATAACATTCTTGGAATTGATCAATCGAGTCACGAATAAGGACTTTTCGATGACTTCGCCTGTTACATCTCCAATCTGAATCATGTCACCTACTCGGAAAGCACGAGTGTAAATCAAAATGATTCCAGAAACGACGTTGGAAATAGCGGAAGAAGATCCTAGCGTGAATAGTGCCCCTAGGAAAAGAGAAACACCTTGAAATACTGGAGAACCAAATCCAGGGAGATAGGGACCAGCCACTACGCAGGCGATCGCAATAATTAAAAATGTTACGAGACGTACCGTAGGTCTTGTCCACTCTGGATAAAACCAAGGATAGGCATCTCCTCGCCCTAGCTCAATAATTGCAAGCTTGGCGAACCCGATAATGTAATACGTCACGAATCCAATCACGACGATCGCAATCAGATTAGGTAAATACTGCACAAACGACTGAGCTAACTGATTAGTGCGGTAGGTAATGTCACCAAAAACTTGATTGCTAAAGGCTCTTGTCGTAGGAAACTGGCTAAGAATAAACGGAAGGTAGAGGTAAAATGCCGCTAAAGTCAGCGCTAGCTTACCGAGGCGAATTAAGGTCTTGAGCAGATAATCAGTTGCGTTTGATCCGAGCAGGCGAGAGGTGCCGACGCGCAACCCTAGTCGATCTTGCTTGTGAGCTTCCCTGATTCTAGAAAGCAGTTTTCCGAAGATGAAATGTTGACCTCGCAGAAACAGCAGCAAGGCGATCGTGCTAAGGGCTGCCAAGCTAATGTTGATCATTAGCGTCTTGAAACTGCGCTCCTCTCGATATTGGGCGATCGCACTTCTAATCTTTCGCAATGCTTCTGCAGCTAAGGCTTGACGTGACTGATTGTTCGCCTTAGCGTCATTGTCTCGAATAGTCAGAAGGGTTAACTTATCGGCTTTGAGAATTGAGCCATCTGGCTGCTCGTCAACGGTAATGGATTCTACCGAAACAGAATTTTTGCTGGCAATCTGCTCCAATCTATCACCAATAATTTTGGCGCGTTCTTGAGCCGAAACAACGTCAGCTACGCCTTGTCTAACCCAAAAGATCGGCTGATTGTTGAGCATGACTGGATAACCGTCAATTTGATTTCCAGATGGCTGATTTCCAGACGGGCTGATTTCTTGAGCAAATGCAGGAAAGCCAATGAGGGCGATCGCAACCAGCAGAATCAGTCCATTTTGCACATACCATTTCAAAATGCTGCTTACAAGATTAGCCATTTCTCATCTAGTCGAGATTTTACCTCTCACTCTACCGTAGATGATTTTTTGGCGTTGCTAGTTTTATGTATGATTTTTTTGAAAGGGGGCGCAGAGCGCCCCCTTTCAAAAAAATCATAGCCCGACATCTTATTGTTAAAGAGGTAATGTTGGGCAAGCGCCCGATTCTGCTCTCAGGTAGCGATTGCATTCTTCAGGAGTGAGCTGACGAAGGCTACGATCGCGGGCAAGTTTTAGCAACATCTCCCAGGTACCTGCCCAAAGATGCACTTTTCCATCCTTAGTTCGAGTAGCGATGTACTGTCCATCCGGGCTAAAGTTTGCCTGCAAAAGAGGAATCGGCGGCTTGTCTTCAAACCCAGGACGCAAATGAGACTGCTTGTGCCCAGTTCGAGCATCCCAGACGATCGCTGTCCCATCGGCGCTGGCGGTCACAAGCGATCGGCCATCTGGACTAAACTCAGCATCAAATACTTCTGCCCCATGCCCGGTTAGCAAAAACTTCAGCTTGCCCGTTTTTCGGCTCCACACTCTCGCCCTGCCATCCCAGCTTGCCGTAGCTATATGCTGACCATCGGGGCTAAAGCTTGCGCCATTAACTGCATCGGCATGACTCAAGATCTGAATTGCTTCACCAGAAGCAATCTGCCAAATCTGCACAGTGCGATCCCAGCTCGCGGTGACAATCTCTCGACCATCCGGGCTAAAGCTTGCCCTTTGTATCGTTGCTTTATGACCCTTAAATACTCTCAGCAGTTGTCCAGTTTGTGCATCCCATAGGCGCACCGTTAAGTCGTCCCCTACACCCAATATTTGACGACCATCAGGGCTAAAACTAAGCTGGCTAATGCTGAGAGGTTCACCGCCAGGGCTACTGAGCTGAGAGCTGCTGGGCTTCACAACTTCGCTGAGCGCCGCATTCTGTCCTGGAATCAATCGCCAATTGCGAATTTTTAGTATCGGCGCTGTAGAGCGATCGGGCTGCATAGATTGAACGTCCATCTGCCCTTCTGCTGTAGCAGTAACAATGTGCTGCCCCTCTGGGCTAAACGCGACTCCACTCAATCGGCTGTTTAAAGAACGGCTGTTCAATGAGGGGCTGAGAACACTTCCAGGTAAGGCTGTATAGGCATTGAGAGCCGCGATCGCTCCCTCATGCTGAATCGCGCTTGGGTTTTGTGCCTCTGCCTTTGTCGGTTCCGCAGACTCAGTTTCAGCAGATTTAGGTGCAGCGGAGGACAGCATGGATAGCCCACTTGGCGATCGCTGCCCCATTAAAGCGGATAGGTATTGCCAGATGCGCTGGGGTTCCATAATAGCGCTGTAGCTCGGCGAAACCGATGGCGGTGTTGGGCTAGGAGAAGGAGCATCTGCCAGGATTTGCCAGTTTTGTAGCTTGCCGTCAGGAGTAACCGTCATTAAACGAGTGGCGATCGGGCCGTGTTCTGGACGGTTTAACCCCTGCTCTGTCGCAGGTTGAGCAGCTTTCTCTGTGCTGGCTGGCAAAAACATTGACCATTCTGCCATGGCGTTAGGCGGATAGATGGTAGGCAATTCGCCACCCGCCTCTGTGGCCCAAAGTTGGACGATGCCGTTGGCATTTAGGGCTATGTAGGTGCCATCTGGACTAAACTCAGCTGATTCCAAAACACCGTTGCTCTGCATTGTGCTCACCTGCTGCCCGGTTTGGGTATTCCACAAATAGACCTGTTCTGAGGAGGGTACAGCAGACCCCTTCGTGATTATCAACTGACCATCGGGACTAAATTGCAGCAGCGAATTCCCCAGTGAGTTTGCCTTTGCAGAGTGCGGCGTTAGAATCAGCTCAGCTTGCATTTGACCCGTCTGAAGATTCCAGAGCCAGGTTTGCTGAGGGCTAGCGATCGCCAACAGGCTCTCATCTGGGCTAAATTGCAGTTGGGCTGGGGGCTGGGGGCTAAGGGTCGAAGGATGGGCAGGTGTGAAAGTTTGACGGAGTTGCCCCGTAGCGCTCCACAGCCTAACTTTGCCATCGGTGCTGGCGGTGGCGATAGAACTACTGGGGCTGAATTTAGCACAGGTAATGGGGCTAGGCAGCACAAGAGGCGATAGAGCCTGAAGTTTTAACTGCTGCGCCGGATCAGCCGTGAGTCGCCAGAGTTGCACGGTACTCGCTGATCTGGTCGCTGATGGAGCGCTGCCCGATTCAGCCTGAGCCACGTCGCCCTGTAAGGCTGCCAGAAACATCTTTCCATCGGGGCTAAATTGCAGGCTTACAATGTCGCTAGATTGAGGCAGACGAGCTTGCAGTTGTCCGGTGTCAGCCCGCCAGAGTGAAATTGAGCGATCGCTCTGTGTCGCAACCCATTTGCCATCGGGGCTAAACATAACCTGGTTTACCGGAGCCAAATTTGTGAGTTGGAGCAGCACCGTTCCGGTTTCTACTGACCAAACCTTGACTAGCGGTGAGTTGTGAGCGATCGCTGCCACCTGCCTACCGTCAGGACTGAAGGCGATCGCCCTAATGCCTGTCTTATCGCCCTTTGTGTTATCGCTCTCTGTCTTACTGTTATTTGTTTTGTTACTGTCTGGTTTACTTATTTCGCTACTCTCTGTTTGACTGCTGCTTACTTCGCTATTCCTCAGCTCTGACCATGAGAGAGTTTTAATAGGCTTCAAGGGGCTGTTTAGAATGGTTTGCGCATCGATCGCCCAGAGGCGCAATCTACCATCAGCTCCTGCAGTGGCTAAATGACGGCGATCGGGGCTAAACGCAAGCTGATGCACGGCTCCTTCATGCCCCTTCAGCTCAAGCTGAAGGCGTAGATCCTGTAGCGCTGCACGGAGGCTAGATTGAGTTTCATAATTGGCACCGCCAGACTCTGCGGCCAAACGGCTGACCAGCAGTGCCGTCATCGGATCGCTGGAGCCATCTTGCAGAATGGTTTGAGCGATCGCCGCTCGCTCGCGGGAAGTCGCAAGCTGAATCTGATGATCTTTTTCTGCCTGCCAATGAAGTGTGCCGCGATACTGGTTCAGCACGGCTGCCAGCGCAATCAGCAAAACCGTAGGCACCGCAATTTGCAGCTGTCGCGACTCTCTCCTAGCACGGCGGGTTTCGGAGTGGCTTGCGGCAATATATCGCTGCGCCAACGCCGATAGCTCCTGGGGATAGGTGCGCTGAAAATCTTCGGCATCTCTGAGCCGCAATCCATTCATCAAGAACTCTCCTGATGGTTGCCCAGCACTACCCCACTCCTGAGCCGCCTGTTCAATCCGCCGCATTCGCCGCAGCATTTCTCGGTTCTCATCCAGCCAGTTCCGGAGCAGCCCCCAGTTGCGAATCAGCGTTTCATGGACAACATCAACCATTTCTCCAGTCAATTGCTTGTCTAAAACAATGGAGCTGCCGATCGCCGTAGAGCCAATCTGATCTTGTTTCTTTGGAGCTTGCCATCCTCTTTCACAGCTTGTGACGACGAGCTTTGCAGCCACCATCTTTTCTAGCACCTGCTCTACGAGCGCAGCAGGAAAAACTGAGCTGACCAATTCAGATTTCATCACTCGACGACGAGTATCTTCTGTACCCTCACCAAGCTGCGTCAGCGCTAGGAAGATTCGTTTGGCTACCGTTTGCTCCTCTAGAGTCAGCTGAGAAAATACTTCAGTTGCACGCTTTTGCAGCGTTCCGCGCATTCCGCCTAGTTCCTGATAGGTATCTAGGGTGAGTCGGGCGACGCCACCCTCCAATCCGGTGCGGCGATGGTTCCAGAGTTCCAATAAAGTGTATTGCAATAGCGGCAGTTCACCGGGTGCGCCAATAATATCTAGCATCATGTTGTAAACCAAGCTTGGCTCACAAACTAACCCGATCTTTTGAGCGGGCTTAAGAATCGTCGCCTTAATTTGCTCATACTTCAGCGGATTCACGACCACCCGATGCTGCTCAATTTTGTGGGCTAAGCCTTCGTAGAGCGCACACTTAGATTGAAAGTCAGATCTTAGGGCGATCGCCACGCTGAGGTCGCTATCGGTTGCTTCTAATGCCCCCATCAAGCAGTTGAAAAACTGCTGCCGCTCTTGCTCAGCACGAGAACCTCTAGACAGAGTAAAAGCCTCTTCAAACTGGTCAATAATCAGCAGCATTCGAGGGCGAATTGCTCCTGACACAGCACTTGACATCGGTAAGCTAGCCTGGACAAGTTGAGCTAGACCCCGACCACCATCTTGTAAAAAAGTCTCGGCACGTCGAAGCTGCTCAGCCCGCTCCAGATTGCCCAAATTGGAATCAATAAAGGCATTCGCCAGACTTTTGAGAGGATGTTCGCCTGGAGTCAGAAACTTGATCTGCCACTGGAGCGGCGCACGTTGCTTTAAGGTCGCAACCAATCCTGCTCGCACTAGAGAGGATTTGCCGATGCCTGAAGCTCCGACGATCGCCACAAAGCGATCGCTCTGAAGCTTGTTCACTAGCTCTGCTGTTAGCTCTTCTCGTCCAAAGAAGTATTCGCTGTGGGTTTCATCAAAACATTCCAGACCGCGATAGGGGCAAATCGGGCTGGATTTGTGGACTTTGGGGATGATCGACTGTCCGCCTACGCCTCGCGTCAAGATAATCTCGCTGCCAGAGCTTTCAAATAGAGGCTGCTGAATTTCGCTCTTGAGTTTGTGGCTTACCCAGTCTGTTAGAGAGTGGCTGGTGACGGTGCCTGACTCTACCCGACTCGGATCTAACCCCGTCAGAATGGCTTGAGTAAAGATGCTGTAAGGACTTTCTAGCGATTCATAGGCTGTTTCATATTCGCGAGAGGCTGCCATAAATAGGCGATCGGTGCCGGGACGTGCGCCCGGATCTGCCTCCAAGAAGTGAAGAAATTCACCGCTGTGGCAGCAGTCTAAAATGACGATGCGCTGACGCACAGGGCTTTCCTGTAGCAGCCGCCGCAGCCAAAATAGCGATAGACCGTAACTACCCTTATCAGGATTAGAATCGCTTAGCGCTAGATAGCCTTCCTGAATACCTGCCTCACGCTGAATGCCATGCCCAGAGAAATAAAACAGAGCCGTGTGGGGAATAGTATTGCCTTTAGGCTTAAACAAATTAATCAGCGAAGATTCCAACTCACGCAGCGTAATGGTCGTTTTTTGACCCACTTGAGGCTTACCAGCCTGAATTACCTCTGGCAAACGATGAACTCTAAATTCCCCGTAGGTGTGAAGCTGCTGGGCGATCGCCTCTGCATCGCTTGCAGGGGCTTGCAAGCCAGACATGAACTTGTAGGTATTAATTCCAACAACCAGAGCGTCCCGTGACATCAATACACCTCATCCAAAACCATTTGATGCTTATAAGTTTCTTGCTTGTGAGTTTCTTAAATCCGAGACTGCAAGAGCGTAAAGTCTACTTGATAGAGCAATTCATAATAAATAGGCAGAGAACATGAGTCTCCTCTTCAAAGATGTATTAATCATCTTAAAATGTGATAGGGGCTGGTTTAAGAATTCAATCTATCAGGATTTAAAATAAGACAGACATAGTTCAGTATCTAGGTTTAACAAGCTTTTCAGGAAAATATTCTGTTACCTATCTCAGGAATTTCAATGCCTACAATAATTGATACTTAACTGAAAATTAGGAAACTTCTCATTGAAATATCCTCAGAGATTGAGTGTAAGTAAAAAATCTAGCTATTTTAGTTGCCGTTCTAATTATCTGTTTGAATTCATTTTGTTTGACTTAATATGCTATCTATGTTTTGAACCTTTCTGACTTCATCTATACAACTTTCAATTCGGTATATTTCAGGAATTGAAGAGCAGAAATTGCTTGTTTTTTTGATGTCAATCTTTGAAGTAATTTATCATGTTAAACCGAAGATATCTAAAAAGAAGACTGTTGTCCAAGGGGGTGACAACCCTCATTTGTAATAGATTTTGTTTCTTGAAAATGGCATTGCAGCTAATTAAAATTAACTCTTGAATGCAAATAGAATCTAATCCGTCAAAATACGTAGACTTGCTGCTGAAATGCTGATTTCAGTAACAAATCTCCCTAGAAATCAGGAGATTAACTAAATTTTTTCCTAGAAGTTCCATCATGACTCCGTAAATATTCTGAGTCATGAATTAGAAACAGAAATCAATTGTAAAGTTGCAGTGAACCTACATGAAGCTGGCGTAAAGTTGCACTGTGGTTCTCAGCTAAACTTCTGGAGAAAGTGGCTACTAGATCCTACAAATCATGAAGAACTATGAAAAAAATCAGAGCTTAAATGCGTTTGATTAAGATCTGATGATTAGCGTTTCGAAGAAGATGGGTAAATTTCACAAACATTACCTCAAAATAGTAACACTACGATACAAAAAATATTGATTTTTGGGTAAAGTCGGTGAATGTACGAGGAAAAATGAGCGCTTACAATCAGGATTTTGTCTATTTGTGCGTTCAATAAGCGTAGAAAATAGCGCCATGTAATCGATTGACTAAACGCATTCTATTGGACATTGGTAGGTGAAAGTTTATTCTTGCAGAGTGTATTACGAACTTGGGGAGACTCTACCCAGATTAGAAAAACCCTCGATAGAATAGAGTTTGCGAGATCAGTTTTTAAAGACCAATTATTCTGGTCAGGCGTGTCAATCGAAACTATTTACGGACAGCTTCAGGGGCTAAAGCCCAACCAACTCAAGCAGTTGCAGCGGCTCTATCATCAGCGTTTACCTGGCGATTGCCTGACAACGCCTGAGTTCGCGCAGCGTCTTGCCGCCGTCAGCACTGAAATTGCTCAACCTCTCTGCACCTACATCAATCGTCGGGGGCAGGTGATTCGAGTCGGGGTCGGGACGGTGCGACAGACGCAAATTCCGCCTTCAGAGTTGCCTCGCTATGGAGCCGAGCGGTTGAGTGGCATTCGGTGTGTTGCCACGCAGCTCAAGATGGAGGCTCCAAGCGAATCTACCTTGACAGCAATGGCACTCCAGCGACTAGATGCGTTAGTGATGCTAACTCTCTCTGGCGGAGGGTTTGAGCGGCGAGGTGGGGGTGCAACTGGATATGTTAAAGAGGCGTATTTGGCGCATCTTGTGCCTCATCCAGAGGCGCATTGGACGGTTTCTCCCTCTCTGAGCTTGGATGTGCTGACGCAGCAAGATTTTCTAGCCTTAACAGAGGGCTTGGAAGAGGAGTTTCGTCGAGAATTTGTAGCGCAGCAGGTGGATGTTGACCGCGATCGCGTCCTCCTAGTCGGGCTAATGACCGATCGCGTCAGCAGCCAACGCTTTCAGGATGGGCTGACCGAGGTAACGCGACTGGTGGAAACTGCTGGGGGCGAGGTTCTGCAAGTTCTGCGGCAAAAGCGCTCTCAACCTCATCCGCAAACCGTGGTGGGCGAAGGCAAGGTGCAGGAAATCGCCCTATCCGCTCAGACGGTGGGCGCAAATTTGGTTGTGTTCGATCGCGATCTCTCTCCGTCTCAAGTCCGCAATTTGGAGCTACAAATCGGCATTCGGGTAGTCGATCGCACTGAGGTGATCTTGGACATCTTTGCGCAGCGGGCGCAGTCGGGAGCCGGAAAACTTCAGGTAGAGCTAGCGCAGTTAGAATATGCTCTGCCGCGTTTGTCGGGTCGAGGGCGATCGATGTCACGTCAGGGGGGCGGTATTGGGACAAGGGGCCCAGGTGAAACGAAGCTAGAAACTGAGCGTCGTGCCATTCAGCGCCGTATTACCCGCCTTCAGCAGGAGGTTAATCAGCTTCAGGCACACCGATCGCGGATGCGCCAGCAGCGGCAGCATGAGGAGGTGCCCTCGATCGCTATTGTGGGCTATACCAACGCCGGGAAATCGACGCTGCTGAATGCCTTAACCAATGCCGAGGTCTATATTGCCGATCAGCTCTTTGCCACCCTTGATCCGACAACGCGGCGGCTTAATGTGAATCATCCGAAGACTCAGGAGAAACTCACCATTATTCTGACTGATACGGTAGGATTCATTCACGATTTACCGCCTTCGCTGGTGGATGCCTTTCGCGCCACGCTAGAGGAGGTAACCGAAGCAGATGCCCTGCTGCATGTGGTGGACTTGTCCCATCCAGCATGGCAAAGCCAGATCCGATCGGTGATGAAAATCCTTTCAGAAATGCCCATTACTCCGGGTCCGGCGCTGCTGGCTTTTAACAAAATAGACCAGGTTGATAGCGATACGCTGGCGTTTGCTCAAGAGGAATTTCCTCAAGCGATCTTTATCTCTGCTGGAGAACGGCTGGGGCTGGAAACATTGCGCCAACGGTTGGTTGGCTTGATTGATTATGCGATCGCCCCTCGCTAACGCTCTGCTGCGTTCTCACCTGCAATTGGTCAAAGCTTCAATATCTGCCGATACGATCTTCTCTAGATGACGCGTAATTTTGCTGATCTCCCAATTCCACCAAGCTATCTCAAGCAAAGATTGGATCACCCGATCATCAAAGCGCTGACGAATACACTTGGCTGGATTACCCCCAAAAATCGTGTAGGGTGGAATATCGCTCACCACGACTGATTTTGCCGCAATAATAGCTCCATCTCCCACCTGTACTCCTGGCATGATCACGGTTTCATAACCAATCCACACATCGTTCCCAATTACCGTATCGCCTTTGTAGGGCAGTTCTTCAGGCTGGGGAGTGACTCTCTCCCAGCCGTTACCAAAAATCTGAAAGGGATAGGTCGAGAATCCTCCTAACTTATGATTTGCTCCATTCATAATGAACTTCACGCCTCTGGCTAAAGCGCAAAACTTCCCAATGATGAGCCGATCGCCGACAAAGGGAAAGTGGTACAAAACATTACGCTCAAAATCTTCCGAGTCTTCTGGATCGTCGTAATAGGTGTAATCTCCAATGATGATATTGGGATTCGATACCGTGTTTTGAATGAAACAGATTTGTGGAAATCCCTTCATCGGATGCTTATCTTTCGGATTGGCTCCGTACAAAATAGTCTCCAGTTTCTAGCAGTGCCTCATTTTTGCATCCTAACCAAAAATTTGAGCCTACTGCTTTGACTTGCAGCATTTTACGCTGGGTTAAGTGTGGGTTGTTTGTTAGAAGCCTCGTGGAGCAAGGCTTCCATAGCAACCGCCAAGGTGGTTAGGACAGGGATATTTTTGGTGGAGGCGCTTCGCGCCTCCACCAAAAATATCCTAAGCAAACTGGCGACAGCCATACTCATTTAGCGCGCCGCGCTGCTCCTAGGGCGTTTTGAGTGGCGCTTTCAGTGTTTGGGGCACTTTTACCGCCAGCGTTAAGGCTCTAGCCGCCATAAAACTAGACAGCGCCAGCCACAGCAGATGGCTACTGCGCAAATACCAGGCGACGATCGCCATCGGCATAAACCCTACCAAAGCTGCGATTAGAGCAGACTGCCGCAAAATTCGCCCTTGGGTCAGCCCCAGAAAATAGCCGTCGAGCATGTAGGCGATCGATCCAAACCCCAAAACAGGGAGTAGCCAGGGCACATATGCTGGGAAGCGATCGAGAATATCGCTGTGGTTGGTGAGCAGGCTAAACAGCGGCGTAGGGAAGAGAAGGAAGGCGATCGCAAATAGTAATCCTGAGGTCAAACAGGCAATTCCAGAGACTCGCAACAATTGCATCAACCTGTCGGTAGCGCCTTGACCCCGAAACACCCCCGCGAAGCTTTCGGTGGCAAACGCCAAACCGTCAATGAAATACGCAGCCAAAGTCACGACCTGCAATAGCACGGCATTGGTCGCCAAAATAACTGTTCCCAAATCAGAGCTGAGGTTCGTAAACAGGGCAAAGGTAGAAATCAGCGTGAAAGTGCGAACCAAGATTTCTCCGTTGAGTAAAAAATCTGCTTTCAGGGCTGAGATATCCCAGATCTGAAGGGCAAGCGATCGCAGTTGTCCCCAACCTACCGATCGCCAGACAAGAAGCATCCCCACCAGCAGCATCAGGTACTGACTGGCAGCCGTTGCCCAACCTGCCCCGGCACTCTCCCAGCCCAACCGCAGAATCAGCAGATAATCCAGCATCACATTCGCACCACTGCCAATGACAGACAGCAGTAGCACCCCGCCGCTCTGCCCTCGCCCCAAAAACCAGCCGATCAGCACATAGTTGATTAGCGTGGCGGGTGCAGCCCAGATCAGCGCATCAAAATAGGCTTTGCCGGAGTCTGCAACTTCGGGTGCCGCCCGCAGCAAGGTGAAACCCAGCGAGCGTAACGGCAGTTGTAACAGCACAATTAGGATGCCGATCGCCAATGCCAGCAGTCCGTTCCTTAGCCCAATTAGCAGAACAGTATCGCGATCGCCTCGCCCTACCGCCTGAGCCGTCATGCCCGTGGTCGCCATGCGGAGAAACCCGAACGTCCAGTAAATGTAGTTAAATAGGACAGTTGCCAGCGCCACGCCTGCAAAGTGCCGGATCTCGGTGAGATGTCCTAGGAAGGCAGTATCCACCAAACCCGCTAGAGGCACCGTCAGATTTGAGAGGATATTGACGATCGCCAGATGGGAGAAATGACGATAAAAATTAGACCGTTGGGAAGAGAGCAAAGCAGTACCTTCAGCAAAATTTCTTTTATGGCTGTTGCCATTTTTCTTAGGACATTTAGGGTGGGGCGCTTCGCGCCCCACCCTAAATGTCCCCGTCTTAACCGCCTTGGCGGTTGCCATACCGGATAGAGTAAAGCCAAAGGCAGCAAAGGGGAAATTATGTATGTATTGATTGGAGGTGCAGGTTTAATTGGCTTGAATCTGGCACAGAATCTGGTGAATCTAGGACATGTGATTGCCCTGATTGACATCGATGCGATCGCTTGCCGCTATGCCCGTGAGCAGCTAGGCGTGATGGCGTTTGAAGGCAGCGCTGTTAGCACGAATGTACTGATCGAAGCGGGAGTGCGCAAAGCCGATGCGGTTGTCGCAGTTCTCCATGACGATGCCCTGAACCTGGCAATGGTGGCATTGGCAAAGCACTACGGCGTACCTCGAATTCTGGTGCGGATGAGCCACCGCGACTTTGAGCAGCCCTATCGCATTGCCGGGGCAACTTCGATTATTTGCACGACCGATCTGGTGGTTTCCACCCTGACCAATGCGATCGAATATCCGCAGGTTGAGTCCATGATGCACTTTGAACAAGATCAGATTGAAGTGCTGAAGCTGCCGATTCCAGCAACCTCTCAGATCGTGGGTCGCAGCCTTGCCGCAATTGCCCAAGATGAGTGCTTCCCCCAGGGATCGCTGATCATTGGCTATCAGGCTCATCCCCATGAGGATTTGATTATTCCTAACGGCAATACGGTGATTGAGGCAGAATCTACCGTGTTGATGGCGGCAAAGCCAGGAATGCTGCATGAAATGATTGACTTCATTCAGGAGTGCTCCCAGACTCATCAGTCTCATTAAAGCCAGCCTCAATAAAGCCAGCCTCAATAAAAATCGGGGGAGCCTTGACTCCCCCGATTTTCAACGGCTTTATCTAGTAGGTTTCAACGTGCCAGCGTTCTTTGATCGATCGCTGATACTCCTTCCAGACCACGCCTTCCTTAGCAGCAGCGGTAGCCATTGCTGCATCAATCCCGTCTTCCATCCCCTTCAGACCGCAAATATAGGTGTGCGTCTTCTCCTCTTTAACCAAAGCCCAAATCTCATCAGCGTGTTCGGCAACACGATCCTGGATGTACATTCTGCCGCCTTCAGGGTTTTTCTGTTCGCGGCTGATGGCATAGGTTAACCGGAAGTGATCCGGATACTTGGACTGGATCTCCTCTAGCTCTCCCTTGTAGAGAATGTTGGGCGTTGTCGGAATTCCAAAGATCAGCCAGGAGAACCCTTTGAATTGATACTCAGGGTTTGCTGCTTTCTCGGCATCCTTAAACTGCCGCCACAGGTAGGTGCGGAAAGGCGCAATCCCAGTTCCTGTCGCCATCATGATGATATTAGCTTCTGGGTCGTCGGGCAACAGCATTTCCTTCCCCACTGGACCCGTGATCTTGACCTCATCTCCAGGCTGTATCTTGTTCAGGTAAGTGGAGCAGGTGCCGTAAACCATTTCTCCAGTTTCGGGGTGCTTGTACTCAAGCTGACGAACGCACAGAGAAATAGTCTTGTCATCGACATCATCGCCGTGACGGGTGGAGGCGATCGAATACAGTCTCAACTTATTAGGCTTGCCCTTATCATCTGTTCCAGCCGGAATGATGCCAATGCTTTGCCCTTCCAGGTATCTCAGATCGCCACTTGAAATATCAAATTTGATATGGCGCACGGTACCAATTCCGCCTTCAGCCACTAGCTCATCGTTGGAAATCACTTTGCCAACGTAGGGGTTGCTCGGACGATAGATATTCACAGGAATATCTGCTTTAGCTGACTTTTCCTTAGCTTGAGTCATAGGTTTAGCTGCTTCTGCTGGCTGGGTTTGCTGGGTTTCTGCGTGAGTCGTTGTGTCAGAGGAAACCTTGCCGTTTGTTGCGCTCTCATAGGGGCGAATACTGACAATCCTGGCACCCATACGGGTAAGACGCTGCATCTCCTGATTCATCCGAGAGTAGGGCACTGTCATAAATACACTGCCACTCTTACGGATGGGATAGCCCATCTTGTCAGTCTCATCATTTTTGCGTAGCCCCTCTACTTCGTAAACGAAAAGACGGTTGCCAAATGCTGTGTTACCACCCGTTGCGCTTGGATTGTACATTGTGATTCAATATTCTCCTAACCCGTATTAAGTCTGCGCGCTAGCCACGCACCATTTCTACAATATCTGGGTCTAAACCTACTGGACTAAACCCGTCGAAAAGCGATCGATTTGAGTCCGAAAGTTAGACCTGGTATGTATAGTAGCGTAGCACTAGCGAGGCATTTCTTAGACACACATTCCTCAGACGCAATTGGGGTAAAGATGTACGAGAACCGAAATGGTTTGACTCTGCCCCATGCTCTACCATACTGGTCAGCTTATACGCGAGACTGTAATTCTGGAGCCATTTTTATATTGGTTTCAGACTTTGCCCAAGAAGTGTGCTTTAGAGAACCCAATACCCTCTAGCATAGTGGTAGGTGGCAAATGAGCGGGGATCACGGCTAGAGAGGGATTAACCTTGTAGTGATGATCCCGTTTTGGTAGAATTCAAAGCATCAGGTATTACTTAATACTTATTGGGATCAGCTAATTCGCATCTAAATCGTGGCTTGACTAAAGTTCGTGATCTAGTTCAACCTAGCTGTTTCGGGTTTAAGATGCCCCATTGCTTAAGGTGCAGATTTTAAGTTTGCTTGAAAATTTTTAGACTCCTTTTGTCCTATCTTTATTTTGTATTTAGAGGAAGCTCATGACCATTAAGCCAGATCGTGTGGTATTGATCGGTGTTGCCGGAGATTCGGGATGCGGCAAGTCGACTTTTCTTCGTCGCTTGGCAGATTTGTTTGGCGAGGAATTAATGACTGTGATCTGCCTGGATGACTACCACAGTCTGGATCGGAAAGGGCGCAAAGAGGCAGGCGTGACGGCTCTCAATCCCAAGGCGAATAACTTTGACCTTATGTACGAGCAGGTGAAAGCGCTCAAAGAGGGTCAGGAGATCATGAAGCCGATCTACAACCATGAAACTGGCATGATTGACCCTCCGGAGCGGATTGTGCCTACGCCGATCGTGGTGATTGAAGGGTTGCACCCTATGTATGATGAGCGCGTGCGATCGCTAATCGATTTTGGGGTTTACCTCGACATTGACGACGAAGTGAAAATTGCCTGGAAAATCCAGCGCGATATGGCAGAGCGCGGTCACACCTACGAAGACGTATTGGCGGCAATTAACGCTCGTCGTCCCGACTTCAGCGCCTATATTGATCCCCAGAAGCAGTATGCCGACATGGTGATTCAGGTGCTGCCGACGCTGCTGATCCCCAACGACACCAAGCGGGAAGTGCTGCGGGTTCGCATGATTCAGAAGGATGGCGTAGAAGGCATGGAGCCAGTCTACCTGTTTGATGAAGGCTCAACGATCGACTGGATTCCCTGCGGTCGCAAGCTCACCTGCTCCTATCCCGGCATCAGGATGCATTACGGCCCCGATGAATACTTTGGTCATAGCGTCTCGATTCTAGAGGTTGATGGTCAGTTCGATCGCCTAGAGGAGATGATCTACCTTGAAAGCCACCTTAGCAACACCTCAACCCAGTTCTACGGCGAAATGACGGAGCTACTGCTTCAGCACAGAGAGTACCCAGGTTCCACCAACGGTACGGGACTGTTTCAAGTGCTAGTAGGGCTGAAGATGCGGGCAACCTATGAGCGCCTCATGGGCACCGGAGCAAAGATGGTGGCTAAGGCTGTAAATAACTAGCCAGCGATTTTTGAGTTAGTAATTTTTAGAGTGTAGAGAAGTTCCCAGATGAGCGATCGCCTGGGAATTTTTTTGCCTCCTGCCGCTACACTGAATAAACCTCTTGCAGATTAGGATTTTTAGATTAGATTGGGCGGGGGCTGCGCCCCCACCCAATCTAATTTGCAGGAAATTTAATTGGCTCTGTCTGCGGCGATCGCCTCATTACTCTATATCTCTTGCTAAAGAGTCTCTCGCTAAAGAGTCTCTTGCTAAAGATCTGGATGCTGATATTCCGGGTCATGTAGAAATTGGAAATGCGGCTGCGCTCAGTCGGAATTGACTCAGAAGCGTGAAGAAACCTAGGGAACATGAACAGCAACTTGTTTGAAGACTTATGGTTAGAAAATCAGGACTTGGCGATCGCCTGTCTTCAGCATCCTTTCGTTCAGGGCATTGGGGATGGCTCTCTACCCAAATCAAAGTTTGCCTATTACGTAGGGCAAGACGCTTTTTTCCTAGAGGCATTTGCCCGTGCTTACAGCATTGCTGCCGCCAAAGTTGCAGATTGGCAGGATTTTAATGTTTTCCATGATTTAGCAGATGGAGTTTTGCAGGAGTTAAAGCTGCATCAAGGCTATGCCAATGAGTGGGAGGTAGATTTGCGGCAAATTGAGCCGGGAGCTGCAACCCGACGCTACACAGATTTTTTAGCCAGCACTGCCTGGAGTCAAGAGGTAGGAGTGACAGCGATCGCCATGCTACCCTGCATGAAGCTCTATGCCTTTTTGGGGCAAAAGCTGGCTCATGACAATATTCTAGCCAAGCAGCCAGACCATGCCTACTCTGGCTGGATTCAGACTTACAGCAGCGCCGAATTTATGCCTCTAGTCGCTCAGCTGAGTGAGCTAGGCGATCGCTATGATATCCCGACTTCACTGGCGCGATCGACCTACCGCTATGCCATGGAGTGCGAACTCGATTTTTTCCAGAGCGCCTGGGAAAGTTAGCCTCTGAAAAGTTAGCCCCTGTACAAAGTAGGGTCAGCGGAGGCTATGCCCCTGCTAACCCTACTTTTAAACTCTGAACCTCAAAGAAAAACAGATCTTCTAGATCGACCAGAGTTCTTGACCGTTAAGACCATCTGTTGCCGCAAAGAACAGGCTAGATCCCACTATAGTCAGCTGAGTAGGGTCTGCACCCTGAGCCGAAACGGCATTAATCTCGTTCGAGACTGTGCCATTCAACTGCCCGTTACTCTCCCAAATCTCTGTTCCTGCGCTGCCGTCGTTGGCGGTAAAGTAAAGTTTGCCGCCAAACACAGTCATTTCTGCCCTATCACCGATGCTGCTATTACCTGTACCACCCTGGATGTCTTGGACAATACTCGTGCCACTAGGAGTGCCGTCTGTCTTCCAGAGTTCTCTACCAGAACCGATAAGAGTCGTGTTACCTTGACCATCATCAACGTTACGATTGTCGTTGGCGAAGAAGTAGACCGTGTTGCCAATGTGAACCAGATTAGTGGGATTAGAGCTGTCAGAAAACCCGGTCGCAATGTCGCTAACAAGTCCTGCATCTAAGAATCCAGCCGATGGGGCTGCGCCTGGGCTGTTAAGCCTAAACAACTCTGAACCTTCGCTGGCGCTAGTTGCCGTAAAGTAGAGTGCGCCGCTGTCTGTAACGGTGTATTGCAGCTTTTGCGCATTGGTGAACGTGAGATTTTCGGTGTTTGAAGAGCGCACGATCGCGTAGCTAGGAGTGGGGCCTAAAGCATCAATCCGAATCAGCTGCTTGCTCGACAAACCTGCTACTGAGGCAGTAGCAAAAAGTTTACCTGCCACCAAAACAAAGTTGCTGGGAGTAGAACTGCTTGCTCCAGGCCTCAGCTCTGTAAGCGTTGGAGCATTCTCAACATTACTAATGGTAAACAGCTCTGCACCCGTATTACCTGTACCAGGAATTCCTGAGAAGTAGAGCGTTTGATCAATTCCCGTCAGGCTTGTAAAACTATTGATTACAGGTGCGGCGCTAGTGCTACCGTCAGGATTAGTCAGAGTGTCATCACCCCGCGCAATCATAGTGACGGAAGTGCCGTTGACTCGGTATAGTGCCGTGCTAGTGGTGCCGGGGCTACCCACGAAATAGAGGTTGTTTCCAGCCGCCGCTAGCTGATCAGGTGCGCCACCGCCACTCCCGGCAAATAGGTCAACGACCTTGGTTGCAACAGTACCGTCTGTTGTCCACAATTCCTTACCCGTAGAGCCGTCATCGGCAACAAAGTAAAGGCGTGAATCTATACCCGTGCCTACCGTCGCAAATTTCTCTAGGGAAGTAAAGGCGCGAATTTTCTTCGTTCCATCCAGAGTGCCATCAGTCCGATAGAGCGCCGTGCCCTCGTCATCGCTGGCAGAGAAATATGCCAATGAGCCGACAGCCGTGATGTTTCCAGGTCTGGAATCGTCAGCACCAAATTTGATATCTCTGGAGATGGCGGGTAGACCCGACTTATCGGTAATCTTGAGCGTCAGGTTATAGGTAGAACCTTCACTAGCGCCGCTCGGAATTACCCGGACGTAATACTGACCCTGCGTAACTCGCCCTGCAATCACTTCCGCAGGATAGCTGCCATCTGGGTTTCTACTCCGGTCAAGGGTCAAACCCTGTTCAACGGTTTCTCCCGACTTGAAGAGCTGCAAACCCAGATTGCCAATCGGCATATCGGTCAACTCTAAAGTGACGAAGCCCTGGGCGGTACTGACATTAAAACTGAACAGATCTTCGGGTGAGTTGATACCCTGATCGACGACGTAATTTGAGAGGGTTTGAGGGGTAGAAGTTAGGGTGAGGGACGCGGCAGATCCTAAGCCAGCGCCATTGCTATAGCTGCCGCTGTAGCTGTCCGAGAGCGGGGTAACGCCCAAAGAGTAGTTCGTGTTGTTGCCCGCAGCCGCTTGAAAAACGCGGAAATAGTAGGTGCTGCCCGCCGCAAGAGGGACGATCGCCTTGTCGTTTCCGGCATTCAGGCTGCGTTTTAGCGCAGTGGTCTGATCAGACGAAATCACCTCAAAGTTTGTATCTCCGCTGGCTCCCGTCAGATCAAACAGGTAATCTCCCGACGCAGTGGGAGTGATTTTATAGTAGTCCTGCGTGTCAGTGTCGCTGACGCTGCCTGTAATTGCGCTATTGGGAATAGCGGTATCAGGAGCAGTGCTGATCAAGTTGCGTGGGTCAGGGATGGGATCTGGGTTGGTAGGATTGGGGTTGGTAGGATTGGGATTGGTAGGATCTGGATTAGTAGGATTGGGTACAGTAGAAATTTCTGTGGCACTGCCCGTTAGCTTGTATCTGCTGTCGCCCTGTTTGCGCAGGACGCGAATGACATAGCTGCCGTTTGCTAGCTCGCTAGTGATGGCTTCATTCCTGTTGCCGCCTACTCGAGAAGCGCCCACAAGTTGCAGGTTGTTTCTGAGAACGCCCCCTCTAATTTTACGAAACTCGGTTTTGCCGATCGCTCGTAAAACCTGGCGATCGGCAAGCTTAAATTTGTAAACTTCTACGTCAAAATTAGCGCCTCTCTTGATGCCGGAAACTCCCAGAGAAAAGCTGCTTCTAGTGCTGCCTGTACTGAGGTTAAATCGATATAGATCATCCAGGTCGCTTTTGCCTAGACTGTTGTTGCGATTTATGGGAAAGCTCAGGCGCGAAGCACCATTCAGGCGATTGTCTCTGTCTGCCATGTCTTTTCTCTCTTTGTTGTCCGTCGTGGAGTTTAGTTTTTCTAGGCTTAGCCTTCCCCAAGCGGTCTTGAAAACCTTCAGGTATGCGTGACTCTCTAGAAGGGACTCTCTGGGCACCATTCTTAAGGGTGCGCTCTGAGCAGAGGTATCAGAGCATACAGCCTTTTGAGAGAACCTTGCCGTTATCCTAATCTGCTAAGCGGAAATTTTCGCTGCGAGACATTACTGATCTTTTTTGCAATATCTTTTCTGTAACATTTTGATAAAATCCATACTTAAATTTATCAAGTATTTGTATCGACTCTACACAAATTAATCTGGAACTCAGTCCTCAAGCTTGATTTCATGCCGTTTATGCCGGCGGCTGGGGCAACCCGTTTTCTGAGGAAGGAGGGGAGGTTTGTGGCAAAATCAAGGGTTCAAGGGCAGGCAGATCGGTCGGTGAGATGGGCTGTGGAGAGGATACAGATGCGTCTGAGCCACAGGTCGCTAGGGGCTGTTCTTCTACAGTGAGGTTTTTGTAGCCTGCGGTATTTAGCAACTGACCAATGACCAGTTTTGCCCGATTGCTTGCCTGGTTCAAGATACCGCCCGTACAGGCGGATTCCACAATTTTTTCTAAGGTTTTGCGCTGAGCCAAGTCTTGAAGCTCTGGAGCAACATCAGGCCCTAGACCCATAAAACCGCGATCGTAGTCGTATACCTTAGAGCGATTGACATCAATTTTGCTATCTAAAATCTTGGGAGACGGCAAGCGGAGCGTAATGGAGTCGCCGTTGACCTGCACATCGGTGGGTTGCAGCGCCGATAGGTCAACCCCCGCCCGAACTTCACCGTAGGCGATATAGAGCAGCGTCGTCGTGCCCACGACATAGCCGCCCAAGGTACGATCGCGGCTGGTCGGTACAACAGTTTCCATAGTGTATACGGCAGTCGTCAGTTCGCTAGCGTTGCGCACTTGCTGCACCACCATGGAGCGCAGATCAACTTTGGGTTCTGGCTGCGGCTTGTCAAACAGCGTGTAGAGGTCGCTAAAGAAGCTAGTGCCCGATCGCCACACGCCAGCCAGCAGAAATAGGGCAATTAGGGCAACGCTGCCTGTTGTCACCAGAGATAAATTTCTGATGAAACCTTGAAGGTTCCAGTGGGAAGGGCTGCCGTTGTGCCGCTGTGCGCTATTTGGCTGGCGCTGTTGAGATGTAAATTTATTCATGCGATCGCCCGATCTTGCTGGGAAACTGGGTCATCTCTGGATTCTGGGTCATCTCTGAAGTTTTAGCTCATCTCTGGGTTCTAGCTCATCTCCGAGTTCAAGGTTAGCCCAACGCTAACGTTTGGGAAAAAGCATCTCCTCATTCTAGGAGGATATTTATCAAGGGAACCCGGATATGTAGTCATACCAAATGGCTACATATCCGGGTATGAATTTCTTTGAAAGGGGTGTGGAGCAAACTTTTCAAAGAAATTTATATATGGAAATCGGTAGCGCCCCCATTTCAGCCCAGTATTTTAGCCAGTGGGTCGATCTAATGAAACCCTATCGTCCATCTCTGATGCCATGCCTGTAAGATAGCTTTATAGGTTTAGTGCCCCAATGTGCTTTCTCTAATAACTATGCTGCTCAAGTCTACAACTCGCCATATCCGCATCTTTGCGGCAGAGATTAGCGATGATGAACTCGTCCCTAGCGATAACACCTTGACCTTAGATGTCGATCCAGATAATGAATTTCTCTGGAACGACGGAGCGTTACAGCAAGTTCGCCAGAAATTTGATGAGCTGGTGTCAGCCTCCGATGGAGCCGATCTCACAGATTACAATCTTCGCCGAATTGGGTCTGATCTAGAGCATTTCGTGCGATCGCTGCTCCATTCGGGAGCCATTGCCTACAATCTTCAGAGTCGTGTTCGCAACTACAGCATGGGTTTGCCTCGAATTTCGGATGAAGAGGCAGATAATCATTTAGTGATTCAGTGATTCGGCTACACTTTAGCTCTGTCCAATCTAGAATCTGTTCGGTCTGAAACCTGACTGGAGAGAGACTTGATCGACTTGATGGAAGTTTAAGATGTCTGGATAAGGTTGTATCTCTGGCTTGATGCAAAACGCCGCAGCAATGCTTTATTGCGCTAACCCTACCTGTCAGGCTTTGAACCCTGAAGACAGTAAGTTCTGTCAAAAATGTCGAACTCCCCTAGTTCGGCAGTATTTGTGGGGAGATGGCAGTGGCGTGGAGTTACTTCAGTTAGGAGAGCTATTGGGCGATCGCTACCTTTATAAGGGCGATCGCGTCTTTGTAGATACGAAGCCGGGATTACTGTCAGCCAATTCTTCAGAGCTACCCGCCAGCTATTTGCCTTATCTGCGTCTTTCACCCTTACGTCTGCACGTGCCCCAAGTTTATGAGTGGTTTCCCACTTCTGATCTAGATGAAGTGATTGCGCTGTTTGACCACGCGCCCTTTTGGGTTTTACCTGACAAAGGTGAATCTGAGGGCGTGGTGCCTCAGGTGCAGCTGTTCCCGGCAATTCTGTCTGTTTGGGCGGAGGCGAGTCCACTGCGACAGCTCAACTGGCTGTGGCAAATGGCAAATCTGTGGCAACCCCTGAGCAGCGAGCAGGTGGTATCTAGCCTTTTGAATCCGGATCTGCTGCGGGTGGAAGGCGGTATTTTGCGCTTGCTGGAGCTACGACCAGATTCGATCGCCATTTCTTTAACCGCGCTAGGAGAGCTATGGCTGCAATGGTCGGTAACGGCAAGACCTGAAATAGCCGATCGCCTCCAGGAGATGAGTCAGCAGGTCATTCAAGGGCAGATTCACAATGCCGAACTTCTGGTAGAGCTGGTAGATGAGGCGATCGCCCAAGTTGCCCAGGCTCAAAGTCGTAGTGTTCAAATTGCCACCCTAAGCGATCAAGGTCCCACACGGCAGCGCAATGAAGATGCCTGCTCTCCTGAAAGTGGTACGGTGCAGGCGCTCCAGCCAGAAGGTGGGGCTGCAACGGTGATTGTTTGCGATGGCATTGGGGGGCATCAAGGGGGAGATGTGGCTTCTCATTTGGCGATCGCTGCCGTCGAGCAACGTCTGAAGGTCTTGAAGCCAGAAGCCTTGGATGCCGTGACGCTGACGGTGGAGCTAGAAAAAGCTGTGTGTCTGGCGAATGACCAGATTAGCCAGCGCAATGATAGCGAGCAGAGGTACGATCGCCAGCGGATGGGCACGACGTTGGTCATGGGGCTACTGCGCGATCATGAACTCTATGTCACTCACATTGGGGATAGCCGCGTTTACTGGATTACCCGTCAGGGCTGTCATCAGATTACGCTAGACGATGACGTGGCTTCTCGTGAGGTGCGGCTAGGCTACAGCACCTATCGTCAGGCTCTACAGCAGCCTAGCTCAGGTTCGCTTGTGCAGGCTTTAGGCATGGGCGCTTCGAATCAGCTCTATCCGACCGTTCAGCGACTCATTCTCGATGAAGACAGCGTTTTTCTGTTTTGTTCTGATGGGCTGAGCGACAACGATCGCGTCGATGCCTGTTGGGATACCGAAATTTTGCCGCTGCTATTAGGTAAAGCTGATCTAGCCACCGTAGCGCAACGTTTGGTGGAAGTTGCTAACACCCTAAACGGCTATGACAATGCAACTGTAGGCTTGTTGTACTGCCAGGTTGCCGATTCAGCACCCGTGCCTAAGCTGTCTAGTTTATCTATGAGACTACAAAGCTCTGATACTGCAACGGCGATCGCTGTTCCCTTTGCAAAAACTGCAAAGTCGGCTGTAGATCCCACCCAGCCTGATTCGATCGGCTCGACGGTAATTGGTACGCAGCTCTTGAAGCAAAAGTCATCCAGCGTTAATCCACTGCCTCTGTTACTAGGCATTGTTGCATTGGCCAGCCTAGGATTGGGACTTATTGCCGCTCTGCTGCCGCTAGGTCAGCGCGCCCGATCGCCGATCGTTGCCCCTCAGTCGGCTTCACCCATAGCTTTACCAAGCACTCGGCAGAGTGATATTAATGTGCTGCCTACCTTGACGGTTGGCTCACGCATTCAGCTACAGCGTACCAGCCCTGATGGTCAATTGCCCAGGTTGTTTTCTGATCCTCAAGCCCTGCCAGACCCTCAAGCCCTGCCTGATCCTCAAGCCCTGCCTTCTGCCGCGCCGCAGGTTTTAGGGATGGTAGCAATTGGCAGCACATTAGAAGTTTTGAGTACAGGAGGGACGACACCGCAAGATCGATGGGTACAGCTTAGAGTTTGCTCTACCCCAGCTGGCGCGAGTCCGGAGTCGCCTTCAGAATCGCTTCCAGCTACCCCTCAGGTGGCTCCAGAGAGCGCTTCACCTGAGATTCAGGTTAGTCCATCCGCAGCTGTAGAGTCACCTAGTGTTCCAGCGTCCTCTGCAACTTTGCTTCGTCTTGGGCAGGTAGGATGGATTCGAGAGGCAAATATCCTACCGTGGGTTGGGTTGAGTCAAAGTTCTCCGGAGCAAAAGGGTGTTTGTACGAATTCGGTGACATTCAATAGACCTCTTGCAGATTAAAGTTTTGGGATTAGGTTTAGTGGGGGCTGCGCCCCCACTAAACCTAATTTGCAAGAAGTCTAATAGTTTGAGCGAGAGTTTATGGTCTGAGGCGATCGCAGATTAAATGATGAAGCTAGCTCATTTTTAGGGAAGCCATTAGGGCTGACAAAATGTCGTTAAGCTAACAAAATCTATAAAAACTGCGTGAGTTCGTTCTAGATTCGACGATCCCCAATACTATTAGATGATCCCCGCAACTTCTTTTGCGAAAGAAGTCCAAAAAGGAATGAGCAGACGTTTATCTGTCTCTTCAGACCAGATAGACTTGTAGAGGTAGGCTGAATCCTACAAATTGAGCTTACAGGTTGAGCTGTAGGGCTGTGCCGAGGTTGGTGTTTTTTGGTCTTGAAGTCTACTGGTTTACATGACTGCGTCTGATAACCCTTGTCTTAGTTTAGCGATCGCCCGTTTAACGGCTGCTGAGCCGCAACACTATGCAATTTGGGTGTTTCAGGCTCCCTATCCTGGCGGCTACGTCCACCACGATCGCATGTGGACTCAGCCGCTATCCGAACTGTGGCAGCATTGGCAGAGCATATTTTCTCTGCGCGGCTTGCCTATGGTGCCCTATGTCGGCACAACGCCGCCCCCACCTCTGCCTTTAGACTTTAGCCCACCCGACACGACGGGTTCCCCTAACGCCAATCAGCCCACTAGCTATACGGGACGGCTGATGCAAAATTTGGGAGTCAGCCTTTGGCAGTGGCTCTTTGATGGCTCTATTCAAAGTAGCTTTAATCAGAGCCAGGGTATTGCCATGGGTCAGATGCGTCCCTTACGTCTGCGCCTAGAAATCCGAGATCCTGATCTGATTCCGCTGCCTTGGGAGATTATGCAGCCTCAGGCAGGTAAACAAGCAGCTTCTCTTAGCCAGCAAATTTTATTTAGCCGCACCACTAGCGATGTCGATCCTTTACCTGTGCTGCGATCGGAGCAATTTCTCAGAATTTTACTGGTTTTGGGTGTAGATGCCGCAGAGACTCCCGACTCGCGTGCCCAGCTTGACCTAGAACAGGAGGCAATATCTCTTGCCAAAGTTTTGGAGACTGCCGCCACCACTGACCTGCGAAACAATCGCATGACCACACCTGCCCTCTGTCAAGTCAGGACGCTAGTACAGCCCAGTCCGGCTGAGCTGATCAATTGCTTAGAGTCGGGCAATTACAACGTGCTGTTCTATGCCGGACATGGAACTCCGGCTCCTGATGGCGGAATGTTGCTGCTGCATCCTGAAGCCTCCATCAGCGGTACGGAACTCGCGCAGGTTTTGGTGCGCTGTCAGGTGCGCCTGGCGGTATTCAATGCTTGCTGGGGCGCGCAGCCCGATCAGCAAGGGCAGCAGACTATTCCGCGTAGCAGTCTTGCCGAAGTGCTGATCCATCACGGCGTTCCGGCGGTTCTGGGAATGCGAGATTCGGTTGCCGATCAGGAGGCGCTGACTTTTATTCAGGTGTTTGCCCGTGCCCTGGCAGAGCGATCGCCCATTGATGAAGCCGTGGCGATCGCCCGTCAACAGCTTTTGACGCTCTACAAGTTCAATCAGCCAGCATGGACGCTGCCTGTGCTGTATATGCATCCTGAGTTCAACGGCGAACTCATTCGCCCCTTCACCGAGGGTGTGACGGAAATCCCCGATGCCTCGCCAAGCTGGCTAGGGCGACAGACTCCGATGGCATACTTGCGATCGATGGCTTCACCGAACCAGATGTGGTCGGTGCGGGGAGGTATCATGCGGGTCGGGCGAGGTGAGGGCAATGATGTGGTATTGCAGCAGCCGGAAGTCTCCCGTGAACACGCCGAGATTTTTTACCGCGACTCGTCCTGGAAAGAAGATGTGGAGCCAACCTACCTGTTGCGAGATCGATCGCGCTGGGGCACATGGGTTTTGGGCACTGAAGGATGGCATAAAGTTCACCATCAGGAAGTGCCGTTGTCTTCTAAAACTCAGCTCAAGTTTGGCAATCCGCGCAGTCAGGCATTGGAATTTATTATCGAAGGCTAGAGAATACTAGGGAATTAATTGTAAGATGCCTAACTTAGCCCCAAAAGATTTCTGCACAAAATAGCTATAAAAGTCTGATAAAGCTCCGATCGATTACGGAACGATGCAGCAACTGCGTGTAGTAATTCGGGGTAAGCATCCCAGCAGGGTCTAATCTCACAAGTTTGAGGAGTCTACAATGCCTAATGAACCTATCCGTCCGCTGATTTCCGCCTTTCAGTCTCAGGCTGAGCTAGAGCTGCTGCAAATTATTCTGCAAGGCTCTACCTCTTGCTACCCATGCAACCCAGCTGAGCCAGAAGCAGAGGCGTACTTTGCGGCTTTGGAGCAGGAAATGTTTCAGGTAGGTTGGACTGAGGAAGACTTTGCAGCACCTGCTGAGCTGCTTGGCAAGCAATTGAGTAAGCTTTGGACGATCGCCCCGGTGACAGAAACTGCCAGCCGGATCTTGAATACTGAGTTTCTTCAGCGCTTCACGGCTCAAGTGCCGCATCAGGTGCTCAATGGCATTGTGCAACGTGCTCAGCAAGCGATCGCGTCTAATCTATCTTTGGCAGAGCAGCTCGTTCAATCCGTCCAGGACTGCCTGCCCAACTGGGGTGAAGAAGATTTGCAGGTGTTGGCACGTCCTTTCGCTTACGCTATGCGCGGTTCTGAAACTGAAGCTCTGGAAGTCGTGCTGCGATCGGTGCGCTGTGCCGAGTGGAAAGATTTGTCGAGCATTGAGCAAGCCCGCCTGAGTTTGGCCGTTGCCCGATATGCGATCGATCAGGTTGCGATCGATCAGGTTGCGACTGAGCAAGAATAGAGCGCCGCTATTTAGAAAACCGGGTAGCAAAGTTTTGCGATCGATTGGGTGACAAAGCTCTAGCCTTGAGAATTGCCGCCGCCAGAAATGCATAGGACGTAATCCCAATCACGGCGAGAATAAAGAAATTAATCAGACCTGTGGCATTCCAAAGGGCATGGAGCGATGCTGCCGTCAGGTATCCTACCCCCAGCGTTTGCCAACGTTTGCGCGGCTTTAGTATGCTTAAACCGATGAAATAGCCAAAGTAGCCACTGTAGGCCATATGCCCAAAAATGGAGCCGAGAACGCGGGGAATTAAAAGCTGCACTCCCAAAGCTGCGCCTTCTACCGACTGCAACGACACAGAATTAACAATTTCAGGCACATACTGACCCAGGGTTTCTAAAAGCGTAAACCCGACCGCAGAGGCTGTCCCCACCAAAATGCCATCTAGCGGTTCCCAAACGCCGATCTGCTCTCGCAGGGGCGATCGCAGCATCGTTCCCCATAAGTAAACCATAAAGACGGGTAGCGCCTTGAGCAGCTCCTCCATCAAGCCTGCCCCAAAGAACATTCGCGTCAGCAGCAGCAGAAAATTCTCGGAGGCGCTGTCTTTGGAGACTGCTCCCGGCAGAAACTCTCGGAAAATGAACACAAACAGATCCAGCAGGGGGCTAGTTACGATGAGCACTGTGGTGAGAGCTGTGCCGACGAGCAGCCACCAGGGTTTGTGTTTGCCGCACAGAAGATAGACAAAGTAGTAAGCGCCTCCAGCGATATAGATCGCCAGCAGCAGATTAAACATCAGCGGATCGCCAACCGAAATGAACATCATGACCACGAAGGCGACGGTCACAGTTCCCGGAATCAGGTAGGCTTTGCGGGTTAAGTCGCGTCCCGTAGAGACGATCGGGAAGAGCTGACTAAAGGTGACAGCTTCGGAGGGGTCGATCGCCTTATGTTTATGAGTTGCGGCAAACGAGCCGTGCGGTAAATTAATGTCTGGCACAGGCGGTGGCGATGCCTCTAGCTCAAACACAAACTGCACATCTTGAGCCAGGGTGATGCGATCGCCCTGCTGAAGCAACCGACAGCCTTGCAGCCTTTGTCCGTTGATAAACGTCCCGTTAGCGCTGGTTAGGTCACAGACCTGCCAATAGCCCTCTGGAGACAGGCAAACCTTAGCGTGCTGACGGGATACGCCGCCGTGAACCTGAGAATCCAAAATAATTTGACAACGCGGATCGCGCCCGATCACGATCGCCGTTTCGACCTGGAGCGGGTAGGAGGCAAAGACTCCCGCCCCGTTAAGAGAAATTTGCTGAAGGAAGGCTGCTTTAGGGGGTAATCCGGTCATCAGAGATGCCGTAGCGCGAAACTACTGATTGGCTCTCGCGTCTTGAACTGCCGCATAGAAAAAAATTCCAGTTAAAGGCACAGCCAGCGCCAAAATCACGCCTGTCACTAGAGTTCCCCACTGCGGAGTTCCAGAAGACAGCTCAAAGATAGAGCCAACTGCCGCGATCGCAGTTACACAAGAACCAGCCAACAACACACCACTTTTGGGAGTCACTCGTAATCCTACCTTTTACCCACTAGATTGATTGCAAGACCTGTAGATTTTACAAGATAAAAGCCAAAAGCTTGCTCAATTTGCGTTTAGACAGGCTTAACGGCATCCACGGCAAAGCCATGTTTGGCTAGCTCTTGGTTGCGCGCTAGGCTATTGTTGACGCGATCGACAAACATTACCCCATTCAGGTGATCCATCTCGTGCTGAATCACGCGAGCTAACAGGTCTTTTGCCGTCAGCTTTTGGGGTCTGCCCTGCTCGTCTTTATAGGACACGTCGATTTCTTCAGGACGGGTCACATCTAAAAACACATTAGGAATGCTAAGGCAGCCTTCCTGCGCCACGCAGGTTTGCTGGCTGGATCGAGTAATCACAGGATTGATTAAAATCAGCGGTGGATGGGTTGGCTCATCGGGTTCGCAGTCCACCACCAAAAGCTGCTTATGAATCCCGACTTGAGGTGCTGCTAAGCCAATACCATCCTCGCTATACATGGTTTGCAGCATTTGCTTTGCCAGTAGACGAATCTCATCATCCACTTTGGCAATCCGCTTGGCGGGCTGACGCAACACGCGATCGCCCAAATAGTGCATTTCCAAGGGTGGTTTGGCTAACTTTTTCTTCTCAACCAGGATTTGAGCAGTCATGACTCCGCAACTCGATTAAATTCTTCTCTCTCCATCATAGTGAATCATGCTCGGTTTATTGAGGGGAATAGGGAATGGTGAGTGGGAAGGGGATGAGTTTTGTCCACTCTCCCTGTTTATTACGAAAAGATCGTAGAACATAGCAAAAGTAATGATTTATGAGCAAAATATTTTCGATCTGGTAGATGCAGAAGAATTATTAGTTCTGAATCCAATCAGTCGACAGTGAAAATCCTCCACCTCTAGGCAGGCGTTACCTAAACTGCGAGCCTAGCTAGACCGCAAATCCTAGAGTCTTGACAAATTTGTATCTATAAGCACAAACCCACTTCTTGCGTAAGGTGATCTAGCGAACAGACTAGACTCAGTACAGTGCAGGTTGTGGAGTACAGATTTTTAGCTAGCTCAGGCGATCGGTCTTTACTCGAAATTCATCTTAGCCATCCCAATGTCTCTAGAGCAGATCAACCAGAAATCGAGAGACACAGACGATACATCTATCGAACTTCATACAAAATTCACAAAAATCGGAAATCCACAGAGGAATAAAAAGTTTCTGCGAAAGAGCTTCTTGGACATCCCTGCACTCAGAGAAATCCCCCTAGTATTGCCAGTAGAAACACTGAAACTTTGCAGCAATCAGTAAGCAATCAGTAAAGGTGATTCGGCTGGGTTTGCATACGCATCAGTTGGCGACAACTGGAAATGAGTGATGGCATGGTTATTTTTCCCAAGGCACTACCCCAATGAATGGTAATTCGGTTTTATCGGCGGCAATCGATTTTCCTCCCTATCCCCGGCTAGAAGCGCCACATCGCTCCGCGTTCTGTCTAATCAAGCGTACGCTTGACATTGGGGGTGCCCTTTTGGGATTACTGATTTTCGCAATTATCTTCATTCCAGTGGCGATCGCCATCAAGCTAGATAGCCCAGGGTCTATCCTCTACCAGCAGGTGCGTTACGGCTTGCAGGGGCGACCCATGATTATCCGCAAGTTCCGATCGATGGTGCAGAATGCTGATGCACTCAAAAACTCCATCCCCAACGAAGCACAAGGGCTGATTTTTAAGAACAAGCAAGACCCAAGGGTGACGCGAGTGGGTCGCCTGTTGCGCAAGACTAGCTTGGATGAATTCCCCCAGTTTTGGAACGTTTTAGTGGGGGAAATGAGCTTGGTAGGAACCCGCCCGCCGACTCATGATGAAGTGGTACAGTATAGCGATCGCCACTGGAAGCGCCTCAACGTCAAGCCCGGATTAACAGGCGAGTGGCAGGTAAATGGGCGATCGGCAGTGCAAGACTTTGAGGAAATTGTAGATCTCGATCTGCGGTACCAGGTTTTGTGGAGTCCCCTCTACGACTTAGGCATCATCTTAAGGACTGTGGCTGTTTTGCTGACCAAACGTGCAGGTGCCTACTAAAATTTGGCTCCAAGCTTGAAGCCAGCAAGGTTGGAGCTGGCAACCGAATTAAATTTAAGCCTTTTGCTAGTTCTGCTCCTAGAATTACCCGACCTTGGCTTGGCTCAGCATTTTTTTGAGTTCGTCGTTGAGTTCTCGGAATACAGATCGGGGGCTGACCTCATCTAGCATTTCCACTATGCGGTTCATCTGGTCTGAAGTCAGACTGGGGTTGCCTGTCAATGTCTCTAGCTTGACTTTGATGATCTGATTACGGAGGTCATCCATGGAGGCTTGATTAGCTACCATGTCTGCAATGACTTTACTGGACTTGGCAAACTGAATAAAATCTTTGTTCAGCAGGTCGTAGGAGAGTTCACCTTTTTTGTTCGTATAAGCATTCACGATCGCCAGGTATTCTGCACTGTCTACGATGGCGAAATCCTCAGTGAGGGGTTCCTCGACAGCAGGTGCAGTTTCTGCCGGAGGCTCTCCGCTGAGTCGCACTTTCCCCCGACGAGAATAAGGCATCCCCCCAGTTAGCTCTAGGGCTTCCCGAAAGGCTTCCAGAGGATATACATCGAGGCTGGTATTAGAAGCGGGTACAGGCTCCCCAGTTTTGCGGCTGATGCTGGCAAACCCAGACTGTGCGGTGTCGTAGCGTAGAATGACTATCCCTGGGCCATCCATGAGCTTTTGGCGATAGGCGACGGCGGTGAGCGTAGATAATTCAACCAGTTTCGTTCTGATGATCATTGTTCAATACATGACATAGAAATTTGGGCAGACACTGTCTAATCGTTAGGTCATTACTTGAAAATGGATACGCTACAAAAGCGACTTAGTGCAGCGGCTAGGACTCAACAACACCTGGCTATGCACACTTTATCAGATACCATCGTCTGGGTATACTATTCTGCGAATTACTCAGTGCAGAGATAGCGGTATCGAATGACCCATCCTTTCCGGCTTCGGTAGCCCCCTTCAAACCTCCTGACTGCTGGCTGTTTTTTCCCGTCTATACTGAACTTGAATCACCGCTTCAATTGCCTCAAGGGACAACTGCAAGAGAGTTCTCAAGAGGTGATGATTTTTGTGGTGTGGGCAAAGCCCATACCACAAAAATCATCACCTAATACATCACCACCACTGAAAGGAATGTCTGGGGAGCCTGCTAACTCGTGCATTAGGCTGTCGATTTCATGAATCCCCACAGATAGGCTGTTGATAGCCCGCTGAATAAAAGGGATAAAATTCCTAAAATTTCTTAAATTAATTTTCTTTTAGGTGATTGATTTGAGCAGAGTTTGATTACAGTTATACAGAGCAGGTCGAGTACGCTAGATATGCGGCTTTAATGAGGCAGGTTTTGTATGGGTGGTGTAAGAGAGGGTTGTAATGTTTGAACTGATCACTCAAATTCTCGTTCTGGTTGGAATTTATTTCCTGGTACGCTTCGTATTGCTGACCTGGATCGAGCGACGGTATCTAACCTGGCTGGGTGGGTTGGTGCTGGTGCTGCTTATGGTGCTTGCCTTTCTCGACCCAACCAATAAAACCGTTGGCTCACTTTGGGGAGTCATTTCCTTCCCTCTGCGACCTCTGGGTCTAGTGCTGATTCTAATGTCGTCTTCCCTGCGGCTAGGAACAAAAAAAGTGGATGGCTCACAGATCATGGCAGCCCTGCTCATTCTGCTGATATCCAGCTTGCCGCTAACCGCCTATCTGCTGACGGAACGTACCGAGCAGAAGCCAGCCTTAGAGCTTAGCCAGCGTGCTAGCGATCGCAATGTCGAAGCGATCGTAATTCTGGGCGATGGCACAACGCCTAGCAACCCAGCCTATCGTCTGCGATCGCAGTTGAGCAACATTGCCGATGGCTTGAGCGTTACGCTTCAGTCTCGCTTGCTCTATGCAGGACAGCTTTACGCTGAGCAGCGATCGCGGGGCAATACGCCGCTGGTAATTGTCAGCGCTGGCCCACAGCCGATTCTGGCTCAGCCCAATGTCACCTCATCGGACGTGATTACCAATTTTTTGATTCAGAGAGCCGGAGTCGATAGCTCCCAAATCCGAGTCGAAACAGAGGGGATAGATCCTCGGAGTAGCGCGATCGCCGTTCGTCAAATCTTAAGTCCGGGAGCCATCTCCGACAACTGCCGTCTGTACGCCACCTGCGATAACGGTTCGATTCAAGAAATCCAGGGAGATCCGGCAGTGGCTGCCCCTCGGAATACGGTCGAGCTTGTTACCCCGGCGCTAGGACTCCGGCGAACAGTTTCCACCTTCGCTCGGCTCAATATTGCCAGTATTCCTAGACCCACAGACTTTTATGTCTTTCAAAGTCAGGCAGGGCTTCGGCTAGCGGCATTGACCGATCTGATTCCGAGCGCCGAGGCTTTGGTCATTACCAGTCGTGTGGTGGATGAATACCTCGCGACGCTCTACTATTTCCTCCGGCAATGGCTGACTGATCCGCTGGGTGTGTAAGCTAGGGAGTATCCCAACCCCTCTCTTCCTCCAACATGGCTGATGCTCGGCTGCAAAAACTTGGTGAATATATGCGTCCCCACTGGCGGCAAGTCGCTCTGGGGATTTTGTCTTTGTTTGTCGTTAATGCTTTGGGGGTGTATGTTCCCCTATTGATTCGAGATGGGCTGGATGAGTTGCAAACCACCTTCACCATGCAGCGGGTGATTTTCTATGCGGTGCTGATCCTGATCCTGGCTTCGGTCATGTGGGTAGTGCGGATGACTTCTCGGACTCTGCTGTTTGGCGTGGGTCGGCAGGTGGAATTCGATCTGAAGCAGAAGATTTTTAACCATCTGCTAACGCTGGAGCCAAGCTATTTTGCCGTTAACACGCCAGGGGATTTGATTAGTCGCGCCACTAGCGATGTAGACAATATTCGCCGTTTGGTGGGCTTTGCAGTGCTGAGTCTGGCAAACATGATTTTCGCCTATGCGCTGACGCTGCCTGCCATGCTGGGGATCAGCGTTTGGCTAACTCTGGTAGCGCTTGCCATCTACCCCTGCATCCTAATTTTGGTGCAGCTCTTCAGCAACCGTCTGCGCAACCAGCAGCTTCAGGTGCAAGAGGCAAATGCTGACCTGAGCGACTTGATTCAGGAAGACATGAGCGGCATGGCGCTGATCAAAATCTATGCCCAAGAAGAAAACGAACGCCATGCCTTCCATCAGCTCAATCGGCAGATGCTGACCGCCAATCTTCAGCTTGCCAAGACACAGAATACGCTGTTTCCGCTGCTGCGAGGTCTTGCCAGCATTAGCCAGTTGGCGCTGTTGGCGCTGGGCGTGGGGGCGATCGCTGATGGCTCTCTTAGCGTGGGTGGCTTTGTGGCGCTACTGCTATTTGCCCAAAATTTGGTCTTTCCGACAGCGCTCTTGGGGTTCACGATCACGGCATATCAGCGGGGCGAGGTCAGCGTCGATCGCCTAGAATCCATTTTGTCTAACGAGCCGCGAATTAAAGACGTGCAAAACGCGATCGTGCTGCCCCAAGAGCAGGTGAAAGGCTGGATCACCGCTCAGCATTTGACCTACACCTATCCGGGTGCGGCGGATTCTGCACTGAAGGATATCAACTTTGCCATTGAGCCAGGGGAAACGATCGCTGTGGTAGGGTCGATTGGTTCCGGCAAATCCACTCTGGCAAACGCGCTCACTCGCTTGATAGATGTTGCGCCCGGTCAGCTGTTTGTGGATGGCTATGACATCACGCAGATTCGCCTGAAGGATTTGCGGGGGGCGATCGCCTATGTGCCCCAAGAAAGTTTTCTGTTCAGCACGACGATCAAAAATAACGTGCGGTACGGCGATCCCGTGAGCGAACAGCCGCAGATTGAGCAAGCCGCCAAAGCGGCCCAAATTCATGGCGAGATTCTCAATTTTCCTCAGCAATATAAGACGATCGTGGGCGAAAGAGGCATTACTTTATCGGGCGGACAGCGCCAGCGCACGGCGTTGGCAAGGGCGCTCTTGGTCGATGCGCCAATTCTGATTTTGGATGATTCGCTCTCTAGCGTGGATAACCAAACCGCAACCCAAATTTTGCGCAATCTCTCGGAAGGCACTCGCCGCAAAACGGTCTTCTTCATCTCTCACCAGCTCTCTGCGGCGGCTACGGCCGATCGCATTATGGTGATGGATCAGGGCAAAATTGTGCAGATAGGCACTCATGCATCTCTGCTGGCTCAGTCAGGCTTATACCAATCGCTTTGGGAAAAGCATACGTTGGAGCAGTATCAGGCAAGCTAGCCAGATGGCGTTAGGTTAAATTCTCTGCCTTCGCTGCTGTGACCGCCAAGGGCAGCGAGCACTGAATGCGCGTCAGGTTAGGAAGCTGGAGAGGACTCTGAGCGATCGCCTCGCTGCCCGTTGGCTCAGATAATTCGTTGGGTTCAAGAATCTCTAGCGACGGTTCAGGCAGAGCTGTCAAAGGCGTTGCCAAAATTTCTAGCCGTCCTCCTACAGCATCTAGCAGGGTTTGAACTATGAGAAGGCTGAGTCCAGGAGAAGGAATTTTATCGACCTCCTGATGTTCGCTATGGCTTGAGCGGATGCCTTGACCTTTCAGGACTTCCAATAGATCGACCGATTCGCTCCAAAACTCAGGGGGGCGCTGATCTTCTACCCAAATTTGCACCTGCTGATTATCCAGATCTACCTGGCTTTTGAGACGCACGTAGCCCTCCTGCATGAGCAAAATTGGTGCATCCATCAGGCTAACTAGAATCTGCCGCAGCCAGCGCGGATCTGCCCACACATAAAGCTCAGGATCGGGGGGAGTGATTTCTAATCGAATATTGCGATTTTGAGCGAGCAACTGCACAGAATACTCCACTTCTGCAAACACATCTTCTAGCCGCAGTGATTCGGGTTGCAGCAGCTCCAGACCATAGCTCATCTTAGAAAGACCGATGAGACGATCGAGCAATGCCAGCATCTTTTCTGCGGCAGCCTGGGCTTGAGCAATGAACTCTCGTTCTTCTGCCGGGTCTTCGCAGAGATCGGACAAAATAAGCTGATGCAGACTAATGACGCTGTTGATGGGCGATCGCAACTCATGAGAGGAACGCGCTAAAAATCCCGATTTGAACTTTTCCACCTCAGCCGCCTGGTGATAGGCAAACTGCGTTTGCTGAAGCCGTGCCCGAAGTGCCAACTGCTGCTCGGTAGCTGATTGGGAGGGCATGGGTGAATGTGCAGGGGCGATCGGTTGGCTGCTGCGGCCCGCTAACCAACCGCCAACGGCCCCTATTCCCAACCCAGTAGCCAAAATCGCCAGGTTTGTCCAAATCATTACCTACATACCACTCTTTAATTTTCTACTGAAGTCTTAGGTCGTCTGGCAAAATCTGCCTCAAAGCTCGCAGAAAGTCCGTATCCTCACATCCACGACCTATTGCCACTCCCCAAACAATCATAGTCGGAGCAGCATTGCTTAATCGGGGATAGATTTTTGTGGGGCTGTCCCACAAAAATCTATCCCTAAACATCAGCAACATCGTCAGAGCAGCTTGACAAACTAGACCATCGATCGCCTTGATCATGAACAGATCCTCTTTGCCGACTCAATTTGTAATGATCTTCGTCTAACGATCCATAAACGATCCATATCAAGGCAAACATCTATGATGGGCAAGATGGGGCAAGGCATAGCACCAAGTAAGGTGTCGGGCGATCGCTCCACCCTACAGCGGTTAGGTTGGGTAGATTATGCCAAAGGAATAGGAATTTTTTGGGTTGTGGTAGGTCATGTGTTGCGCGGTCTGGTTAGTAGCGATCTTCTAGAATCTTCTGCAAGCCGCTTCATTGATCAGTGGATTTATGCGTTTCATATGCCGCTGTTCTTTTTCTTGTCGGGTTTGTTTCTCGTCCGCTCAGCCGCAAAGCCATTCAAAAGCTTTCTGAGGGACAAGCTAAGCACTATTGCGTATCCCTATGTTCTTTGGTCGCTGTTGCAAGGCTTGCTGCAAATTGTTGCCTCTCGGCATACGAGCCAGGTCGTAAGTTTTGCAGACCTGGGGCGAATTATTTATGAACCGATTCAGCAATTCTGGTTTCTGTATACGCTGTTTGTCATTCTGCTGATTTATGCCGTTATGCACAAATTTCCGCTAGGGCAGCGGCGATCGCTCCTTCCACCCGCCATAGCTTTTGCCGTGTTTTCTATTTTGCTCTATGGTGCTCATTTGGCAAATATCAGCTTTGGTAACTGGGGAGTTTTATATCTAGTTCGTCGGCACGCCATCTATACTGCGCTAGGAGCGATCGTTGGGAGCAGCATCCTCTTTCGACTGGGGGACACAAAGCCGCCAATTTTAATTTTGACTGCGTTGGGCGGATATTTTGGGGTGGCAGGAGCGGTAGCTCTACAGCTCGACAAAAATGGCTGGCTGATTCCAGCGATCGCCCTCCTAGGAAGCGCTGCCTCTGTGGCGATTGCCCTGCTTTTGGAGCAATTGAATATCCTACGCTTCATCAAGCAGTGGGGATTATTTTCTCTAGAAATTTTCGTGGTTCATACGATCGTGATTGCCGTCACTCGAATAGCACTACAAAAGCTAGGTCTTCGTGATCCTCTGCTGCATTTTTTGATAGAAACTCTGGTCGGCATTTATATTCCTATTGCTCTAGCGGTGATGTGTCGGCGCTATAAGTTTCCCTACTTGTTCCGATGGCGCGATCGAGGCGTTGTAGGCTAGAGGGATAGCGATCGAGATCTAGACAGCAGCCTCAAGAACGAGGTAAAAACTGCTACAACAGGGTAGTATTTGAGCCGACCCAGGTTTGAACCGACAGCCTTGGCTCTCGATTTCAACCTATCTCAGCTCTCAGCGCGATCGATGCAGAATTTTCGACGGTTTTTGCGGTGGCTTATCCTCGGCGTGGCGATATTTTCGCTGGCTCTACCTGCTTTTGGGCAAACCTCACCTGCCCTTGGGCAAATAGGTCAGCTCTCGCTGCCATCCCTACAGCCTAGTGCCGCAAAACTGCCGTCTGGCGTGGAGCGAAGTGGGGCGATCGAAACAGCTCCGGTGAACTTTGAAAACAAGATTCTATTTCGGGTAGCGGCTCCCGCAGTGCTGAATCGGGATGCGCCCCAAGGGCAAACTTTGGTTGAGGTGCGTGCTGAACAGATTGAAGCCAATCTGCAGCGCATTATCGCCGAAGATCAAACCTGGGATGCAGGCGATGCGCGGTCTTACACCACGCTGTTTGATCCTGAAAGCCTACAGGTGCAGGTGGCAACCTTAAACAGTCAGACGATTTTGCTGGCAACTGATGCCTATCGATCGCAACCCCAAGCTCTGCTCACCCTTACCGATGCGGATGCCCAATATTATCGCCTCAGCATTTCTGACTTGGCACAGCGCTGGCGATCGCAGCTTGAAACTGAGCTAACTCAGGCCTTGAGGCGACGTCTGCCTTCTGCGCTGGTGCGTCAGGGCAACCGCGCCTTTCAAATTGGGGCAAGTGTCGTGGGGATTAGCCTACTGCTGTTGCTGTTGCAAAATTTGCTGAAGCTGCGCAACAAAACGCTCCGAGAACGGCAGAAAAACAGGCAGACCGATTGGATGACAACGGCGATCGCTGATTCCAAAACCTCAAATACTGAAGCCTCAAATACTGAAACCTCACGTCTGCATTTTTTTGTGACGTTGCACCAGCAGTTCACTTTAGAGCGGCGGCTGGGATTGATTTCGTTTATTACCTGGCTGCTGTTTTGGGCGCAGGTTTCTATTTGGCTGGGCGGACTGGTGTGGATTCTCTATCTCTTTCCAGATACCGATACTTTTGCTCAGGCGATTTGGTCGAAACCGATCGCGCTGGTGATTATCTGGTTTGGCATGGGGTTGGCGAACCGCCTAGGAGATTTGTTGATCACGCGTTTCTCGCAAGCCTGGGAGAACAGCGAGTTCTTTTTGTTTGAGGACAATCGGCGGCGAGATCTGCGGATTTCGACGATCGTTCGCTCGGTTAAAGGGCTAAAAACTTTTCTGGTTTATGCCGTGGGTGTGGGTTGGGGACTCAGCGTGTTGGGCGTTCCCACCAGCTCTGTGCTGACCTTTGGGGCGGTGGCAGCATTGGCGATTTCCCTGGCAGCGCAGGGTTTGATCAAAGATCTGGTGAACGGCTTCCTGATTCTTTGCGAAGATCAGTACGCGATCGGCGACTGGATTGCGGTCGGTAATGTAGATGGGTTGGTAGAGAACATGAACCTGCGCATCACCCAAATTCGCACCACTGAGGGACGGCTAATTACCATTCCTAACAGCCTGATTTCGCAAGTGGAAAACCTGACGCGATCGTGGTCACGGGTCGATTTTAGGGTCAGCGTTGCCTATCAAACTGACGTGAAGCTGGCGCTGTCGGTCGTGCGGCAGGTGGCTCAGCAGCTCTACGAAGACCCGGAGTGGAGTCCGCTGTTGCTGGAGTTGCCCAGGGTGTTGGGCATCGAGACGCTGTCGCACGAAGGGATGACGATTCGGGTCTGGATTGACACAAAGCCCTTGCAGCAGTGGATTGTGGCGCGGGAGTTTCGGCTGCGGCTGCGGCTAGCGTTTGAGGAACATGATATTGAGATTGGCGCACCGCAGCAGGTGTTGTGGCGGGGTAAAGACCATGCGGCAGAGGAGGGGTTTAGCGGTTTTGGAGAGGGGAAGATGGGGTGATGGGGCGTGGGGCGTGGGCGTAAGTTAAGATGAAGCCACGGTTTTGCCCCCATAACTCACAGCCCTATGACCTCGATCGCCATTCGTTTCCAGCAAAAGACTGAGGCGGGTTTTACGGCTACGCTGAGCTTTGATGACGGTGCTGAGTATGCGATCGCGATCGCTAAGCCGTTTTCTGAGCAAGAAGAAAGGCGGCTGGAGTGGTATTTTGAGCGCTGGATTCATAAGCCTTATACCGATACGGTGAAGGCGGAGCAGGCGCGGCAGAGCATTTTGGACTATGGTGAGTCGCTGTTTGATCAGGTGTTTGCGGATCGTGCCGCCTATAGCGAGTATCGGCAGGTGCGCGGCAATCTGAGCCAGGTGACGTTAGAGATTCTTGGCGATGATCCGACGTTTCAGGCGTTGCATTGGGAGACGTTGCGCGATCCGGAGCTGGGGGATGTGCCGCTGGCGGTGAATTGCGTGATGCTGCGGCGGATCAATCGGAAAGCGCCGATCGCGGCAACTTTGTCCCCGGCTCCGGTGATCAATGTGCTGCTAGTGACGGCACGACCGGGTGAAGAAAGCGATCTAAACTATCGCACGACTTCCCGACCGCTGATGGCGGCGATCGCCAATGCTCGACTGCCTGTGAATCTGGTGCTGCTGCGTCCGGGGACTTATGAAGCGCTCGATCGGCATTTGGCGGAGACTCCGGCGGGTTTTTATCACATCGTGCATTTTGACTGTCACGGCGGGGTGATGGACTATGAGCTGCTGCGGGCATTGGATAAGAATCGGCAGGTGTTGCTGAAGGGACGCTATGGCGGGCGACCCGATGTGCAGCCGTTTGCGGGAGAGCGGGCGTTTTTGTTTCTGGAGACAGAAACGAAGGGCAAGTCTGATCCGGTAGAGGCGGAGGCGTTGGCGAATTTGCTGAAGACCAAGCAGATTCCGGTGTGCATTTTGGATGCCTGTCAGTTGGGGCAAGAGGTAGACGGACAGGAGGCGCAGGAAGACAGCCTGGGCAGTCGGCTGATGCTGGCGGGAATGCAGCTCGTGGTGGCGATGCGCTATTCGGTGATGGCATCGGCAGCGGGGATGCTGATGCAGCAGTTTTATCAGCAGATGGCGGCAGGGAAGCCTTTGCTAGAGGCGATGCGGCTAGGGCGACGGGAGCTGTTTAACCAAAAGTCGCGCAAGGCGTATTTTAATCAGCAGGTGGATTTAGAGGATTGGCTGCTGCCTGTGCTGTATTGCAATCAGCCGAATTTGACTTTGGCGGTGCAGGCAAGGAGCGCGGAGCAAGAGGAAGCCTACTGGATGCAGCAGGAGAGCCTGTATCGGTTTCCAGAGCCGACCTATGGCTTTGTGGGGCGCGATCTGGAGATTCTCAAGATTGAGAAGGCGCTGCTGCGGCACAATGTGTTGCTGGTGCAGGGCATGGGCGGCACGGGCAAAACCACCCTGCTCAACTATTTGCGGCTGTGGTGGCAGCAGACGAATTTTGTGGCGCAGACTTTCTATTTTGGCTATGACCAGAAAGCCTGGACGCTGGAGCAGATTTTGTTTGCTGTGGGCAAGGCAATTTACAGCAGGTTTGAGCAGGCGAGTTTTCAGGCAATGGGGCAGGGGGCGCAGATGATGAAGCTAGTGGTGACGCTGCGTGCCGGATGCCCGACCTCTAAGCTGCCCTACGCGCTGATTTTGGATAATTTGGAGTCGGTGACGGGGCAAGAGCTGGCGATTCCGAATACGCTGCCAACCGCTGAGCAGGAGAAGATTCGGGATTTTTTGGGTCGGCTGATGGGGGGCAGAACCTATGTGGTGTTGGGTTCTCGGAGCGATGAGGCTTGGCTGCGGGACAGCACCTTTCGGCAGGCAGTGTATCTGCTGAAGGGGCTTGATCCGGAGTCAAGGTCGGCATTGGCGGAGAAGATTTTGCGGCAGGTGTTTGAACAGCCGCAGCGCGTGGAGGCGATCCGCAAAGAGCCGGAGTTTTTGCGGCTGATGAAGTTATTGGCGGGGTATCCGCTGGCGATGGAGGTGGTGTTGGCGAATCTACGGCGGCAAACCCCCAGCGAAATTTTGGCGGGGCTGGATGCGGCGGATGTGGGGCTGGATACGGGCAGTGAGGACAAGACAAAGAGTATTTTGAAATGTGTGGAGTATTCCCACAGCAATTTGTCGGCAGCCTCGCAGCGGCTATTGCTGTGTTTGGCTCCGTTTAGTGGGTTTATTGATCAGCGCGATCTGCCCAACTATGCCCAGGAATTGCAGCAATTAGTGCCGTTTCAAGCCTACGACTTTGGGGCGTTTGAGGGTGCCATTGAGGAAGCAATCCACTGGGGCTTGCTGTCGCCCTTGCGGGAAGATCTGCCGCAGCTCTTGACAATTCAGCCCGTCTTTCCCTATTTTCTCAAAACCAAGCTCAGCACTCTGGATGAAGCCACCCGCGAGGCGCTGCAAACCGGATTTAAGCAGCACTACCAGGGACTCGCCGGGTCTTACAAGCAATGGATGGACTCCAAAAATCCGCAAGAGCGGCAGTTGGGCATCCAGTTTTGTCAATGGGAATATGAAAACCTGTTTCATGCCCTGCAAATCTGCCTAGACAGACAAGAAAGCTTTGATATTTCCTTTTGCTTAAAGCAGTACTTTGACTTGATTAATGATAAGCAAAGTAATCTGAAATTATTAGAATTTGTTTGTCAGAAAATTGATCGATACCCAACTACATTTTTGAAGAGTGCTGAAGGTTATCAAATTCCGTTTGCCATTGCACGATTAGGTAGAAATTACTTAGAAGCGCAACAATATGAGCCAGCACGAGCGGCTTATCAGCGAACTTTAGATCTTTATGAACAAATTGGCGGGGTAGAAGACCAACAGAAACAATTGTGGAAAGCAGTTAGTTATCACCAGTTGGGCAGCGTAGACCAGGAATTACGCGAGTATGAGCAAGCGCGAGTCAACTATCAACGAGCCCTCGAAATCAAAATCGAATTTGGCGATCGCTACTCCCAAGCTGACACTTACCACCAGTTGGGCAGCGTAGACCAGGAATTACGCGAGTATGAGCAAGCGCGAGTCAACTATCAACAAGCCCTGGAAATCAAAATCGAATTTGGCGATCGCTACTCCCAAGCTGGCACTTACCACCAGTTGGGCATCGTAGACCAGGAATTACGCGAGTATGAGCAAGCGCGAGTCAACTATCAACAAGCCCTCGAAATCTACATCGAATTTGGCGATCGCTACTCCCAAGCTGACACTTACCACCAGTTGGGCATCGTAGACCAGGAATTACGCGAGTATGAGCAAGCGCGAGTCAACTATCAACAAGCCCTGGAAATCAAAATCGAATTTGGCGATCGCTACTCCCAAGCCCGCACTTACCACCAGTTGGGCAGCGTAGACCAGGAATTACGCGAGTATGAGCAAGCGCGAGTCAACTATCAACAAGCCCTGGAAATCAAAATCGAATTTGGCGATCGCTACTCCCAAGCCCGCACTTACGCCCAGCTAGGTTTGTTAGCGGAAGAATTGAAAGAGTTGCCGGAAGCCCAAGCGAATTTCTTACAGGCGCTACAGATTTTTGCTGAATACAACGATCAGCATATGTTGGGTATAGTCATGCAGATCCTTGCCCGATTTTATCGAGCCAATCCAGATCCAGAATTAGCTGCTGCTGTTGCTCAGATTTTTGGCTGCACGGTGGAGGAAGCGAGAGAGGCGATCGAGTCTTGGGGACAGGGGGAGCGATGAAGTGTAGGGGCGTAGCATTCGGCAGATAATTGGACGGTTTGACCCAGAGATAACGATCGAATGCCGCGCCCTTACCTCCAGCGATCGAGTTCAGAAATATCGCGTTTCTAAGGATGGCGATCGGATTTCCAAATATCCTTAAAGAGGTCTATTGCTTTAGCCTATGCTTTCTTTCCAACCTCCCGGCTTTGGACAACGCATCTTCCAGACTTCGCTGGGCGTAATAGTTTACTACACGCCGATCGCCTCTCCTTTGCGCGATCCTGATTTTCAAGAACCGGGTAAGGCTTCCGACTTGCCGCCACTTCTGTTTCTGCACAGCCTCGGCGGGGGTTCGTCAGCCTATGAATGGTCAAAGGTTTATCCAGCTTTTGCCTCAGAGTATCGGGTGATTGCGCCTGATTTGATTGGCTGGGGACAGTCTACGCATCCTGTGAAAGACTACCAGGTAGAAGATTATCTGCTCCTGCTGACCGAGCTATTGGAACAAATCAATCCGCCTGTGCCCGTCGTCGCCTCTTCCCTCACTGCCGGACTGACCATTCGACTGGCAATTCAACGACCGGATTTGTTTCAGAGCCTGTTTCTCGTAGCTCCTTCTGGCTATGGCGACTTTGGTTTAGATTACGGGCAGGGAGTAGCCGCCAAACTAGCAGGAATCCCTCTGCTCGATCGCCTAATCTATTCTCTCGGAGCCGCCAATGAGTTTGCCATCAGGAATTTTCTGGAGCAGTTTTTGTTTGCTCAGCGATCGCGCTTAACTCCCGAAATCGTAGCCGCCTACCTCGCCTCAGCGACCCAACTTAATGCTGAGTATGCGGCTTTGGCTTCGCTTCGTGGCGACCTATGTTTCGATCTATCCCTCTATTTAGATCAGCTCAATGTCCCAACAGTCCTAGTGTGGGGAGAGCAGGCTCAATTTAGCAAAGTGGAGTTAGGCAAACGGCTAGCAAAGCTTAACCCCAAGGCGATCGAGGAATTTTGGTCGATCGCTCAAGCCGGAGTATTGCCTCATCTCGAAACTCCTGAAATTGTCACGGGTCTACTTTTCAAAGCACTGAATAAAACATTGAATAAAGCGCTGAAAACATAGCGACTTTTCTCTAGAAGCAGCGTTTAATCAGTCGAGAAATATTGCAGTTTTGAGATATAAGTTTGCGAAGCTTAATGATTGGCGATCGCAGATGAGTAATGCTGCCGTGATAATACAACTCATTTACAAAAATTCATTGCAATAGGTTACATATTAAGGTTAACAATTGCGAAAACTAGCGCAATTCTAATAGCATATAAGCCAAGTCGGTTAATACCTACTTCATACATAGCATCCATTCTCTAGTTAAGTAATTATCTAGGATCTAAGCAATCATCATGACTACAACATTACAAAAGCGCGAGAGCGCAAACCTCTGGGAGCGCCTATGCTCCTGGGTAACATCAACCGATAACCGCCTCTATGTAGGCTGGTTTGGCGTTTTGATGATCCCTACCTTGCTCTCGGCAACCATCTGTTTCATCATTGCCTTTGTTGCAGCACCTCCTGTGGACATTGATGGCATCCGTGAGCCTGTCGCAGGTTCCTTGATGTATGGCAACAACATCATCTCTGGTGCAGTTGTGCCTTCTTCTAATGCGATCGGTCTGCACTTCTACCCCATCTGGGAAGCAGCTTCTCTTGACGAGTGGCTGTACAACGGCGGCCCTTACCAGTTGGTTTGCTTCCACTTCTTGATCGGCATCTTCTGCTACATGGGTCGTCAGTGGGAACTTTCCTACCGTCTGGGTATGCGTCCTTGGATCTGCGTGGCTTACAGCGCTCCTCTGGCAGCTGCAACCTCCGTATTCCTGATCTACCCGATCGGTCAAGGTTCTTTCTCTGACGGCATGCCTTTGGGTATCTCCGGCACTTTTAACTTCATGTTCGTATTCCAGGCAGAACACAACATCCTGATGCACCCCTTCCATATGTTGGGCGTAGCAGGTGTGTTTGGTGGTGCGCTGTTCTCGGCAATGCATGGTTCTTTGGTGACATCCTCGTTGGTTCGTGAAACCACCGAAGTTGAATCTCAGAACTACGGTTACAAGTTCGGTCAAGAAGAAGAAACCTACAACATTGTGGCGGCACACGGCTACTTTGGTCGGTTGATCTTCCAATATGCCTCCTTCAATAACTCTCGCTCATTGCACTTCTTGTTGGGTGCATGGCCTGTGGTAGGTATCTGGCTAACGGCAATGGGCATCAGCACCATGGCGTTCAACTTGAATGGTTTTAACTTCAACCAGTCTGTGTTGGATAGCCAAGGTCGCGTTGTCAGCACTTGGGCAGATGTCTTGAACCGTGCCAACCTGGGTATGGAAGTCATGCACGAGCGCAATGCTCACAACTTCCCGCTGGATTTGGCTGCGGGTGAAGCAACTCCTGTCGCGCTGCAAGCTCCTGCCATTAACGGTTAGTGATTGGCAAGTCTAGTGACTGTCAGTTAAAACCAAGCTAAAGCTAGCTGAAAACTGCTGGTTAATCTGTAAAAAGCGCTCCCGATCGGGGGCGCTTTTTTGTTATTCCATCTATTTCTAGGGAACACTGAACTCAAGCTGTGTTTCAGGTATAGCCGTAGTTTTCACACTTAGGGCATTTTTATGGACGCACGGAGCACATCCATAAAAATGCCCCGTCCTAACCGCCTTGGTGGTTGCCATAGCACTACGTAATTGAGTTAGGACGAGTTATTTTTTGAGAGCCGCGTGGCTCTCAAAAAGTAACTCATTGGATCTAAGCGCGTAGCGCCATATATGTCCTTTATTTTTTAGGAAAATTCGTGCAGGAGCGTGCGTTTTGGTTAGCTTGGTCACAGGTTACGGGCGTTGGGGCGATTTTGCTCCGCCGCTTATCCGATCACTTTGGTAGCCTGGAAATAGCCTGGGACGCAAAGCCTAGTGAACTTCTGGCAGTCGATGGATTTGGATTACAGACGGCAGATACGGTAGCGATCGATCGCCTTCGCATTGATCCTGAAAAGCTTTTGCAACAGCATGAACGAGAGAATCCCTGTTTTTGGACTCCGGCTGATCCAGACTACCCAAGGCTGCTGCTGGAAATTCCCGATCCGCCGCCTGTCTTGTACTATAACGGCACAGTTGATCGGCTTGAAAACCAGGGTCATGTCCCAGCGATCGCCATTGTTGGCACCCGCGATCCCTCAGATTATGGTCGTCGCTGGACGCGCAAGCTCAGTGCGGCATTGGCTCAGGCAGGCTTTTTGGTGGTTTCGGGATTGGCAGATGGCATCGACACGGAAGCCCATACGAGTTGCCTAAATGCTGGGAGACGAACGATCGCCGTTATGGCAACCGGGGTCGATGTGATTTACCCCGCGTTTAACCGCAATCTTTCTCAGCGCATCATCAATCAAGGGCTGCTCTTGAGTGAATACCCGGCAGGAACGCAGCCCGATCGCGTCAACTTTCCGCGCCGTAACCGCATCATTGCCGGGTTATCGCGCGCCACGCTGGTCTTGGAAGCTCCCCAAAAATCAGGAGCTTTGATTACCGCCCGTCTTGCCAATGACTACGGCAGAGATGTCTACGTGCTGCCCGGTTCTCTTGATAACAAGCGCTGTCTGGGTTGCCTCGATTTGCTTTACCAAGGCGCTCACGCCATTTTGGGAGAAGCTCATTTGCTAGAGCTGTTGGATACCTTGCCGCGACTCCAAAGCGACGCGACCCAACTCTCGCTGCTGGAAACTGCGCCGCCGCCCGATCTTGCGCCCGATCTTCAGCAGGTTTTACAGGTGGTGGGGAATGAGGCGATCGCGATTGATTGGCTAGTGCAGCAGACGGAATTGCCGACTGGAGCAGTGCTTAGCGCCCTAGCACAATTGGAGTTACTGGGGTTAGTATCCCAACTTTCAGGAGGGACTCGCTATCAGCGCAGCTAGATTGATCCGACACGGTTCCCTTAGAGCAGTGGCTATAGCAATCGCCAAGGTGGTGAGGACGGGGACATTTTTGGTGGGGCGCGAAGCGCCCCACCAAAAATGTCCTAAGCAAACTGGCTATACCCCAGCAGCGGCTATCCGAGCCGTGAGCATCTGCATTCTGGGAGTTTTTTGGGGATGCCTACTGCCGTTCATGCTTGCGGCTCCCGTAGTCGCTGCCCCGACGCCACCTTCCGGTGAATATTCCATTGAACGCTCTGCAACGGCTCCTGACATTCAGCGGATTCGCGATCGCGGCAAGCTCGTAGTAGCCGCTCTAAAGCAGGATAATTCGCCCTTTTTCATGGCAGATGAGCAGGGCAAGCTCGTGGGACTGGATATGAAATTGGCGCAGGCGATCGCCGATCAGCTAGGCGTAAAACTGGAGGTGAATCGATCGGCGACCACCTTTGATCAGGTCGTTGATGCGGTCTACCAACTGGATGCAGACTTAGCCTTCTCCAAGCTTAGCCGCACCTTGAAACGTGCCCAAAGAGTCCGGTTTTCTCGCCCTTATCTCACCATGCGGCAGGGGCTGCTGGTCAACCGTCTGCAAATGGCGCAGCGGGCAAATGGGCAGACCGCCACGCAAATGATTCGGAATTTGCAGGGCAAAATTGGCGTGATCAAAGGCTCCTCTTACGTGGGGTTCACTCAACAGAAGTTTCCCAAAGCCACAATTGTCGAATATTCCTCCTGGACGGCAGTGATGCAAGCCGTGATTCGGGGCGATATTCTGGCGGCTTACCGAGATGAGTTAGAAGTGAAAAAGATTGTGTTGGGCAAGCCGGACGCAGCACTTCAGCTCCAGACGATCGCTCTAACCGACACGCAGGATGCCATTGCGATCGCCCTACCCTGGGACAGCGGACAGCTTCTGGCTTTTGTGGAACAGTATCTCGACATGATGCAAATTAACTACACGACAGACAAATTGCTGGAAGAATATTCGGGCTACCTGAAGGCAGTCCCGTGAAGGCAGTCCCGTGAAGGCAGTCCCGTGAAGGCAGTCCCGTGAAGGCTGCCCCGTGAAAATTACCCAGCCTCCAGCATAAGTTTTTTTCCTCAAACCAGGCTAGCTATGGCTCTTAGTCCCCTCCAGTCTCTTCAATTTCGCCCTACGTTGATCTGGCTTCGCAGCCCTTGGGCGATCGTCATTAGCATTGTCCTAGGTGTTGGGATTGGCACCCGTCAGCACAACTTAGCTGCATGGATTTCTCCCGTAGGGGAGCTGTATTTGGGGCTACTCAAGATGTGCGTTTTACCCATTTTGCTCTCTGCCATTACCACCAGCGTTGGGCGACTGATGACCACTCGCGGGGCGTCCATCCGCCGCATTCTCCTTGTGTTTCCTGTGAGCTTGCTACTGGTGAGTAGCTTTGCTGTGGCAATGGCGGCGATCGCGGGACCCGGTCGTAATTTGTCTACTGCCACCTTGGAAAGGCTAGGGGTCATGGTCAATCAATCAGGAATTGATCTGGAAATCTCGCTGACGGGTGAAGCGATCGCAGAGCCAGGATTAGACTTCAACAGCTTTTTGCTTAGCATCATTCCAGACAATATCTTTAATGCCCTAAGTACAGGACAGACTCTAAAAGTCTTGATTTTTTCAATCATCTCTGGGATTGCACTGGGGCTAATTCAGGAATCTAACACCTGTTTTGAAGTTCTTGACAGCATCTATAAAACGTTCAACAAACTGATTCAGTGGCTAACGTTTCTGCTCCCTTTTGGATTGTGCAGCCTGTTGGCAACGCAGATTTCTAAACTGGGTCTAAACGTTTTATTTTCTATGATTAACTTTGTGGTCATTTCAATTGCCACATTCATGAGCATCTATATCTTTAGCACTTTTATCCTATGGCGGCGATCGCATCTTTCTCTAGGCTCTGTCCTGTCGGCATTAAGAGAACCGACGATTCTAGCGATCGCCACCTCTAGCAGTCTCGCCTGCCTCCCTTCTGCCATCACTGCTCTGAGCGAAAGGCTGCAATTCAATCGTCAAACGGTGAATCTGGTTGCGCCCCTGGCGACGACGCTATGCCGCTTTGGATCGGTTACCTACTTTGCCCTGGCTACACTATTTGTGGCGCAGCTTTACCATAAATCTTTGAGCATTAGGGAGGTGGCGATCGTCATCGTTGGGGCAATTCTGGCGGGCATGGCAACATCGGGCGTAACTGGAATTCTGACGCTAACCATGCTCGATCTGGTGCTGCATCCGCTGAAATTGCCGCTCGAAGCGGTGCTGGTGCTGTTCATTGCGATCGATCCGATCCTAGATCCTTTTCGCACCCTTTGCATTGTCCATACTGGGATGGCAGCTACTGCCATCATTACAGATTTAGAGTCTTATCCAGAATTGAGCCATTAAGCGGAGCTGTTAAACGATGAAGCCCATTCTTTCTCTTAAAAATTCACTGCGCCCTGCCAAAAATCTGCTAGATCCGCTCAAAAAAACGCCTAGTCTAAAGGTGGCGCTAGCAGGTGCTGTTCTGATCACGATTAGCACTACGGCGGCGATCGTTTACTTCCCCTGGCTGCTCGTCTCCCAGCGTAATGTAGACATGCTCATCGCCCAAACGAACAAAGAGATTGCCCTCGCCACCTCACAAGAAGTTGAGCGGCTGTTTAGCAGCGCTCAGTCAGCGCAAGGGCTGATCCAGAGCAGCTACATCAACAATTTCGTGAATCTCTCCGATCAGAAGGCACAGGAAGCATTTCTTCTGAGTGCGCTCCAGGCAAATCCTGATTTTACCTGGGTACAGTTTGGCTATGCGAACGGCAATTTCTTGGGCGCACAGCGAATGCCAGAGGGAATCCTCAAGTTTCATAGCCGTGACTGGAATTCTAAAAATCAAACAACCACGACTACCATTCATGCCTACCGACGGGTGAATCAGCAGTTCAAACAAATTGACAGTCAATCCATGCCCATGAATCCGGCTTTCTACGCGCCTCAACGACCCTGGTATCAGGCGGCGCTAAAAACGCCTGGTCAGCCCGCCTGGTCAATTTATGTCTATCGATCGACTAACGCGCCCGGAATGGATGCGACCGTCAGCATTGAGCAACAGGGGAAAACAGTTGGAGTGGTGGGGGTTGGCATTGAGCTAAAACAGCTTTCGGAATACCTGAAGCGACTGCGCGGACAGCGACCGGGAGCTGCCTTTATCATCAATACAAAGGGAGAACTCATCGCTTCAACGGAACCACAGGATGTGATATCCCTATCCACGACGAACCAAGATCAGCCGCAGCTTCAAAAGTTCAGCCAGACGCGAAATCCCCTACTTCAATACGCCAGCGATACCTTGCAGACTCAGGGGCAGGCGATCGCCCGTCTTCAATCTCTGCAAAAGTTCACCTATGTGCAGCCAGAAACAGGCGATCGCTATTTTATTTCCCTTGCGCCTTTAGGGCATCTGGATTGGCAAATGGGTACCGTCATTCCTGAGAGTATCTACCTGAAGGAGATCAACCAGAATAAACAGATCTTGCTCATCGTCATCATAGCCTTTGTAATCACGACCTCTGGACTGGCAGTGCTGCTGACCGATCGCATTATTGCCCGTCCTATTCTGCGGGTTGCCCGTGCTGCAGCGGCGATCGAAACTCAGAAATTTGAGGTCGAAAGTCTTTCTCCTGTTGCTCAGCGTACCGATGAGTTAGGGCAATTGGCACGGGTTTTTCAAACGATGGCGCGGCAGATTTATGTCCGAGAACAGCGTCTAAAACAGCAAGTGCAAGACTTACGCATTGAGATTGACGAAGTGAAGCGCCAAAAGCAGGTTCAGGAAATTGTCGAAACTGATTTTTTCCAAGACTTAGTTTCAAAAGCCCATACGCTTCGCAAACGTAGTCAGACAAAATCAACGAAGGAATAAAGGCAAAACTTGATCTGAGAAGGAATTGAATTGCGTCGGGGCAGAAAGCTGGCGATGAGAACTAGATGAGAACTATGAGTTAGATAGTCTAATAAAAATCATTTTTTGTAAAAAAGGTTTAAGATTATAGATAATCCAGAGTCTTGATTTTTTGCTGATTCTAAACAGATCTTCTTGAACATTAATAGGCTCAAATGTCGGCAAAACTTTTAAGGCTATGAGCAGATTTTAAGCCATTAGATCTCTCATAAAATGCAGATTTCTTATAGGGCTGTCGCCAGTTTGCTTAGGATATTTGGGATGGGGCGCTTCGCGCCCCATCCCAAATATCTCCGTCCTAACCGCTTTGGCGGTTGCTATAAAGTGTCAAAGTAGAATCGTGCCTCTAGCTTCACTATCCGCAGCTCATACCTCTAGCCAAGTTCTTAGTCCTCCTCTCAAGTGGGCTGGAGGAAAGCGTTGGTTAGTGCCTACGTTAAAGGAAATTTGGCGATCGCACTCCCATTGCCGACTCGTAGAACCTTTCGTCGGCGGTATGTCTGTGGCGCTGGGTCTACAGCCTCAATCGGCACTGCTGAATGACTTAAATGCCCACCTCATGAATTTTTATAGCTGGCTAAAAAAAGGTTTATTGATTGATATTCCTTTAAAAAATGATTCCAGCTACTACTACGTTTGTCGTCAGCGTTTCAACCACCTCATCTTAGAGGGGCAGATTAATAGCCTCAATGCTGCCGAGCTATTTTACTTCCTCAATCGAACAGGATATAACGGGCTTTGCCGTTTTAATAACAGCGACCAATTCAATGTCCCCTTTGGACGATATAAGACGATCGGCTACATCCAAGATTTCACACACTATATTCCTGCCCTAAGAAACTTCGATCTGATTTCCATGGAGTTTATGGATCTCCCTCTCAACTCCAATGACTTTATCTATGCAGATCCGCCCTATGACGTTGAATTTAGAAAATACAGCTCTACCGACTTTACCTGGAATAATCAGGTATCGCTAGCTGAATGGCTGTCTGCCCACAAAGGGCCCGTGATTGCCTCCAATCAAGCAACCGAACGAATCATTGAGCTATATAGCAATCTAGGCTTTGGGATTAAATTCCTAGAGGGGCCGCGCCGGATTTCCTGCAATGGCGATCGCACCCCTGCAAGAGAAATCCTGGCATACAAAAGGTTGTAGATCTTAAAAGATTGGCTTTAGGGCAGTCTGCCAAACCTCATACCCCAAGGCGCTCAAGTGCAGTCCATCCGTGGTCAGGTCACGCTGCAAATTGCCTTCATCGTCCACAAAAATAGACTGGAGGTTGAGAAATGTCGCGTTTTCCTGACGGGCAGCTGCCGCAATGTTGTAGTTAAGCCAGCGGAGGCGATTGTTGGAGATTGAAGATAGGCGAGTGGGCAAAATCGAGTAGATATAAACGGCTGAATTAGGATGGGCTTGCTTGAGCTGTCGCATAATTTCCGTCAGGTTACTGACCACTTCAGCATCGGTTGCCCCACGCCGCAAATCGTTGATGCCCGCCATGACATGAATTGCGTCAGGTTGCGTGTCATTAAATAACGATAGCCGATTCAAAATTCCGGTGGTGGTGTCTCCTGAAATACCTTGATTCAGCCAATAGCGATCGCTCGACAGCCGATCGGCAGGAAACCACATCGCCAAAGAATCCCCTACCAACACTGAGAGCCGATTCACCCCCTGCCCGCCTGCGACCATCTTTGCCTCTTGCCCCAACAGGTTAATCCACTGCTCATAGGTAGGCTGCTCCGTCGCGTTTAGCCAAGCTTCTCGAAAGCTATCGATCGCCGTTCGCGTGTAAAGGGTGCCCGATCGCAGAGCCGCCCAGCGCTGCTGCAAAAGCTGGCTGCCAGAACCCGGACGACTGCGCCGAGGCGGGACAAAATCAGCGATCGGAATGGTCTTCCAGCGACGACTAGGCTCAGGCAAGTTGATCTCTACCGTGGGCGACACCGAAGAGGCAATCCGTTTGGGAGAGGCGGCTGGAGAATCACAGAGACGAGAAATTGCTGTAGCAGAGGGAATTTGGGTAGGAGGTTCAGCAGAGGCAAGCTGCCAGCCAGGAATTTGCCCCTGTGACACCAGGCTAGCCGCAATTAAACAAAAATGGCTCATCGGCTATAAATCACAGGCACCTGTGATCAAGAACACATGATTCTCTTTGCTTGCGATCGATCGCCCTTTCAGGACAGTTGAATTGAAACTTATCTAATTTTTTCAACCTGCCCTTCTCTTAATAGCTGTCGCCAGCTTGCTTAGGACATTTTTGGTGGGGCGTAGCGCGCCCCACCAAAAATGTCCCCGTCCTAGCCGCCTTGGCGGTTGCCATAAACCGCATCTGTGACTCGCTGAATCTGGGTATGAGTTTTTATGAAAGGGACGCTCCGCGCCCCTTTCATAAAATTCATACATGAAACCGTCAATGCCCTTCGCGCCACCCTCAAATACCTTAAGTAAAGGGGACAGGGCTACAGCTCCTGTGTTACCACCTGCCGCAAGATCTCTGTGATTTCTGCCGCCATGCGGGCATCAAGCTGACGCGCTTCTGCATTGGCGTCGCCCTCAGCATTGGCTCCCAAGAGCGCCATGCCGATCGTGTGGAGAATCGCAGGCTTATTCTTGGCGCGAGGCCGTTTGTCTATCAACTGCACAAAGGCAACATAGCTGAGTTCGGTTTGGTAGCGGGTGTCGCTGCGTCCAAAGCCCAACTTCGAGAGAATCACGGGCGATTCAATCGCCGCAGCCAAGCCGAGCTGCTCGATCGCCACATCAACATAGCGAGCAGTATCGGTACCCAGAGCGCGAATCACCGTTTCCAGGCTGTGCCATTGGGCGTTGGGTAACTGCGCACCCGCAAACAGGTGATTGTGCCAGCCCACCAGCGAGATAAACCGCGTCAAATCATAGGTCGATAGGGCATTGTTGCCTGTGTGATCGCTGTAGGGGGTTTCAAGCAGTAAAGCATCGAGAGCTTGGCTCCAGAGCTTAGGACATTCAATCAGGGGCGGTTCGCCGTAACGTCCCAAAAAGTCTGAATTAAAGTTGCCTGTCATCTGCTGTATCCAGCTTTGCAGTTCCTTCGGCGTTGAAAACTGCTTGAATAAAGCCGCAATCGCATTCGAGCTGCCAATTTTCTCCTGATAGCTCACCAGATCGACCGCCAGAGAATAGAAACCGTAGCCGCTGGAGCTGCCCATTGGCTGCACCAGACAGTCTCGAATCTTTGCCTCAGAATTGGCGGCGTTGGCGCGGCACAGCACGTGCAGCAGCGGCAGAATCTTCGTTGCGCTCCAAAGCTGGGCAGGCTGGAGGGCATTTTTTCCCAGCCACCGAGCGCGAATCATGCCATCGACAAAGCTGCCGACGCAAACACAGGCTTGCTGAATGTCTGGATGTAAAAAATCTAGCCCAGCTGCATCAATGGCTGGTCGTTCACCTCGCGCTGGGTAGAGATCAGCGATCGCGGTGGGCGAAATCAAGGTCACGCCATCGGGCTTTTGGGTGAGGCGATCGGGAAAACTGGAAATCTCGGCGGCATAGGGCGATGTCAGGTATCCGCGATCGAGAAACGCTAGCTTTTCAGCATCAAATCCTTCCTCCTGCGCCAGGTAGGTGTTGTAAACCTGCTGACGGTCTTTGGACTGCGCCAAGATGAAGGCGATCGGATCGGCATGGGTCAGCGCCCAAGCAAACTCTGAATCAAATACGCCGACTTTCATGGTGTCGAGTCCGTAGAAGTCGCAGAACTGCGTCAGACCCGCTTCGGTGGGAGAGGTGTAACGCCCATCGATCGCCCCAGAATACAGCCGGAAGTCGGTCAAGATCACCTGAATATCGCGCATCAGACGGGCACAGCCATCCCAACGCTCGTAGGGCGCTAGACTATCTGGATCACTATCTTGAAGGGCATAAATGCCGATATTCCAGGTAGCATACGGCAGCGGCACAGCGTTTGAAATCTCTAGCGCTAAACAGAGGAATGCCGCTAGTTCAGCTCTGGTAGCGTTTTGGGTCGGGCGAAATAGGCGCACGTTTGGGTAATTGACCATGCGGTTATCTAGCACGGCTGCCGCGATCGCCCAGCGCGTCCAGTTCGGAATCTCCGCCGCATCATCGAAATAAAGCGTCAGCGTTTCATCGGGATTAGCAGGGGTGGGCAGAGACAGCGCCGTCACCAGCACCGCCATCACCTGCATACGGGGAATGAGCAGATCTGGATAAAAGTAGCCCTCTGGATAGCCAGAAAACAGCCCCCGCTCGTAGCCCCAAATCACGGCTTTATACGCCCAGTGCGTTAGGGGCACATCAGGAAAATAGACGGAATTACGAACCTTGGGCGCACTAGGAAATGACACATACAGTAGCGCCGTAAACTCAGCGCGGGTCAGCGACGCATCGGGGCGAAAAGTACCATCTGGAAAACCCTGGACGATGTGGCGATCGCTCAGCGCCAGGATGCAGGATCTTGCCCAATGATCGTGGATATCAGGAAAATGGGGGGGCATGGAAAAATGGGGAAGCGAGGATTAAGGCACTTGGTATTGTGGTCGCTAATAGGCAGCAGGCTGAACCTTGCGCTCTTCTGAAGGAAGTTGACGAGCGGTAGCAAAGGTTTTGAGCCAATTTTGATATTCCGCGTCAGTCGGCATCTGGAGGGTGGGCTGAGGTGCAAGGCGATCGTCCCGTTTTGCGTCCCCGCCTCCTGCACCTTCACGCTTGCCTTCCGCTGCTACACTCGCCGCAGAGTAAGCCACCGGACTCAGAACTTGAGCGATCGCCGTCTGTCGCTGCAACTGCTGACTAGAAGACACCAGGTTGCCAAATCCGTTGATTAGGTCGCGAATGTTATCTCGCAACTCCGGATCACCCGTCAGCTCATCCAGATCAGAGGTGATTTTTTGGGCGTTTTGGAAGGTAGCGCGAGCAGAATCTAGAGTTTGCTGGAGCATCAGCATATTGTCAGGACTGCCCACGGTTGCCGTTAGATCTCGCAGGTTTGCCGAAGCTTCAGCGGCATTTGCCGATAGAGTTTGGAGATTCTGCAAGATTTCGCCATTTTCAACCTGGGGTGCCAAGGTGCTGACTAGATCCTGAACTTGGCGGCTCGTTTGGTCAATGCTATTGAGGGTTCCGACCAGAGAGCTACGGTTTTCGGCGAGTAGCCCATTCACCTGAGCGGCTGTCAAACCCAGCTGATTTGCCGCCTCACCCACCGATGTTGCCGAAGTAGAGGCAGCAGTGGACAGGGTTCCCAGCTCACTTTGCACAGATTTGGTTAGCTTGGTCACTTCGCCCGTCAGCACCGAAACTCCGGCAGCCGCATCGGCAGAGTTGCGGGTCAGAGAACGAACTTCAGCAAAAAATTGGGGATTGGAAAATAGGTTGGCAAACTGTGTTGTGGAGCGTACCAAAGCGCCAAAGCTGACTCCGACCTCGCCAGAAAGCCGATCGCCATCACAGACAACGATCTCACTGGAGCAGTTTTCTGCTAGCGGATTTTGCGCTAACGCGGCGCTAGACAAACTGTTCCGAGGCGTGACATCGATCGCCGTTGCGCCAATCAGACCGCTTTGATTTGCCTCAATAACTGCGTTCTTGGGAATTACCAGAGTCCCAGGCGAAATCTCAACTTCAACATCTACCGCATTGGCTCCGGCACGCACATCCATCACCCGACCTACGGATACCCCTCGGTAAGACACGGGTGCGCCTACCTGGATGCCCGCAACTTCAGGGAACTGGATGACGGCGCGGTAGCTGCGGTTGCTAGGATTAAACCCTCGTAACCACAAAAATAGCCCTCCCATTACCCCCAGCCCTAGCAGGATCAGCAGACCCACAGAACCTTCTCGAATTGTTCGCGATCGCATGATGTCTCCTTTCAACAGCGGCAGCTTCTATCCAGATTACCTCTAACCCTAGACGGTAACGTTCCAGATTTACGGGTGAGTTCAAAATATGGCAACCGCCAAGGCGGTTAGGATGAGGATCTTTTGGGTGGGGTGCGCAGCGCCCCACCCAAAAGATCATAAGCAAACTGGTGACAGCTATACTACCCCGCTAATTGGATAGGCCCCTCGACACTGCCGCTAAAAAACTGTCGTGCTACCTGATTTTCGGTCGTGTCGATGTCCGCAGCACTACCTTCCCACTGGACTTTACCCTGATACAAGAAGATGATCCGATCGGCGGTGCGGCGAATGGTGCTGTCTTGGTGCGTAATAATTCCGTAGGTGCTGCATCCGCCGTGAGAGCTTTGCAAGGCGCGAATCAAGTCTTCGATCACCGTAGAGGCGATCGGGTCTAGTCCAGCAGTTGGCTCGTCGTAGAGAATCACTTCAGGACTATCGGTTGGGTCGTCGGGGTTGTCCATAATGGCACGGGCAAAGCTGACCCGCTTGCGCATTCCGCCCGAAAGCTCGGCAGGATAGCGATTGCCAATTCCTGGCAGCCCAACCATATCCAGCTTATGCTCAACGAGTTCGCGGATACGTCTGCGAGACAAGCGAGAGTGCTGATACAGCAGAAAGCCAACATTTTCCTCCACCGTCAGAGAATCAAACAGGGCGGCGTTCTGGAAAACCATGCCAATGCCCAAGGACTCTTTGGCATCTTCCACCAATCCCTCTCGCCGCTGACCCTGGACATAAATTTCTCCAGCATCTGGCTCTAGCAGCCCTGCGATGATCCGTAGAATCGTGGATTTGCCCGTCCCTGACGGCCCGATGATGGCAAGGGCTTCTCCCCGGTAAATCGTCAGGTCGATATTTTCTAACACAACGTTGCGACCAAAGGATTTGCTAACTCCTTTCAGTTCGATAAGCGGCTCAGCCATAGCAGAATGTCTCGTTTAGACAGACCCAACTTAACGCAGAATGAGCAGCACAGGCTGATTAACTGACAGATTTTTGCTTCCTCATCCTCCCATCCCTTCTGCCTACGTGGGAGAAGGAGAGCCAAAAAGTTGATGGGATTCGCAGCCCTTCTCCGGCTCTGGGCTATCCATGATGCCGCTCAGGCAACCCGGTATTGACTGAGGACGCATGTTTTTTCCGTAGGGCAATGCCAAAAGTTGACAGATTAGGGGGGCGATCGCCATTTGTGAAATGCCTTCCAAATAAATCCCAGGAGCTATCCTAGGGCTAATACAAAACAAAGGAGTTTCCCGAACATCAGCACCTATACCGCCATGTTGTCCGTCGGCATTCATGCCATGATCGGCTGTAATCAAGATTTCATAGCCGTCGCTTAGCCATCGGGGCACAAATTGCGCCAAGAGGCTGTCTGTGGCGATCGCTCGTCCGCGATATTCTGGAGAGTTGCCGCCAAAGCGATGTCCTGTGTAGTCTAATCCCATCGGATGCACCAGCATAAAATCAGGATGACAGCTCTGACGCAGGGCTTCCGCATCGGCAAACAGATGGGAGTCGGGGTAGGCATCTTCCCAATAGAATTTGCCGTGCTGAATGGGCAGATGTGGCTGATGCTGTTCGCGATCGGTGAAGCGATCGAACGGAAAGCGATTGTAGAGTTCGCTAAACCAGTGAAAGGCAGCAGCAGCAGTGGTTAATCCTTGCTGAGTTGCCAGGTGAAATAGGCTAGTTTGATGGGAGAGTCTGGCGACATCGTTGGCGGTGATGCCATTGATTGAGACAGGAGTTCCTGTGAGCAGCACCTCATATAAAGGGCGAGACAAGGTAGGAAGTTCTGCCTGAACTTTGTATAGACTGGCTTGGGAAATTTCAACCCAATGTCCCAAATATCCCATTGAGGATTGGGCGACATCAAATCGTAAACCATCTAAAACCACCAGAATTACTTTGCAGGAAGCCTGAGTTTGGATGTTGTAATGCATGGGAAAGGAAAGATTTGTCGTTCAGCCAGGGCAAATGTCTTCTCTTGAGTTGCCGAAGTCATGTCAATCTTCTCTCTAACAGGCTTCTCTCTCAGGCCATACTCCCTGACTCCAGGTCATCACGGGTGATCTTCTACTGCCCAAAAGGACTGACGGTCTTTACGAAATTAGATTTCTTGGGCGCAATCGCCTTCATCACCGGAACCGAGGTCTGTGATTGAGCGACAGGCTGCCAAAAAACGATCGCATTCGTCAGAGGCTGAAGCTGTGTGCCGGGATAGTAAAAGCTAAGAATCTGGCTACCCGACCAGCCCAATTCACCCAGGTGATAGGAACCCGTTTGGCTCATGCCCACCCCATGTCCCAAGCCGCCTCCCGTAAAGACAAACCCCTTCAGGACAGCAGCAGCGAAGGGTTTAGGCATTGGCTCGATCGCTTTGGCAGCTGCATTCGACCCCTGAGCAACGGCAGCCGGAGGCTGAGGAGTGACCTTGGCTGTGGGCTGTTCGTAAACTGGCTCCACATAAAACAGGGTGCTGTTGGGAGCATAGAGTGCCCGGAGAATTTCGTCTTTCTCTAGCTCAACGATGCCGCGATCGGTGGTGATTGCCAGTTTCTGCACCCGTCCTGTAGGCGATCGCTCCAATACCTTAATGTCCTGCACCTGAGTAAAGTTCGCCAGAGGGTTCTGCTTACTTTGCAGATAGGAGCGTAAATCTTTTGCCAAATCGGGGAGGGGGCTAACCACACGCCACCGGAACATATCCCAGCCCACCTCGTTAAATCCAGCTTTTTGGGCAATGAACGCCCTAAAATTCTGTTCGTCTGCCAGACTGCGGCTAGATAAATCCCAAATATTTTGCACAGAGTCCACAACCGACTGCAAGTAAGGGCGATCGCTGCCATTCCAGACATCGCTAAAGCGCGCCGTCACGCCCCCGGTGGTGGAAGAATACAGGGCGTCAACCAGCTCGTTTTGATAGGTCAACACCTGCCCACGAGTGTTGGCAATTGCCCGATCGGCAACCCCATCCGCCCCAGTGAGTCCTCGGTAGACTTGGCATTGGGTGTCGGCACAGAGCTGGTAATTGTCGATCGCAAAGCGACGCAGGTTCCGCAAAACGTAGGTGCGGGCTAGGATGGCTTGTGCCTCGATCGCGGCAGTGGGGGCACCTGGCCCAATCTCATGGGGAACCACGCCCCGCAGGTAAGTCTCTAGCGGCACCTGATTAACTAGCGTATAGGTGCCATAGGCGTTGGTCTGAAGCTTGAGGCTACCCGCATAGGCTTTTGTGCCGTGCTCCCCTCGGTTGAAGGTAACGTTGACTGGCTGATTAGTGGCGATCGCAATCTCATCTTCCTGGTAGCGATTGCCGTTTACCGTCACCATCGCCTTCGGCTCCTGACGCTGAATCTGCGTGTCAATGAAGGCAGTTCGGGAGCCGTGGGACTGGAGATTTTGCATCAGCAAACGACGCAGCAGCGCTGAGCTGTAGGTATTTCGCTTTGCCCAGACCTGCCACTGCTTCGGCTGAGCCAGCTCAACCTCAATACCCCGCTGTTTCCAGCGATCGGCGCTATCTTCCGCGCTTTCAAAACTGCGGTGTGTACTGAGCACAACGCGCTCACTCACCCTTGGCTGAGGGATGGGCTGCATAACCACATCCACCTTAACGTCGCCATTAGTGGTCAGGGTTTGGGGCTGCTCTCCCTGTTTAAACGTCAAAGTCAGGCTGTCTCCTGGCTCTGGCTTCAAAATAATTTCGTCTTTGCTGTCTGAACCAAATCGCTGCACTACGCCAACATCGAGCCGAGGATTGAGCGGAGCCACCTGTGTTGCTCCCTGTGCAACTGTCTCCTGTGCAGTCTCCCCCTGTACAACCGCTTCTTGAGCTACTCCTGGCTGAGTCACTAACCCCACCCAGCAAATTGCGCCCAAAACTGCCGCAAAACTGCTGAGTTGAAGCCCAGATTGAAGCCAGATACGAACTGGCGAACCGTTAGTTGAACTATTCGTTGGGCTGCCAGCCAGACTCATGTTAGCCAGACTCAATTGAAAAGATCTCCTCACAGGTCAATTCCTACAGCAAACAACATCAAGGCATTCTATTTAAAGCTCAGCATTTGCCCAGCTACCCATGATAGGCAAATTCACTAGGTTTGTTTCTCTATTTTCGATGGGATTGCCTCTAGGATAGAAACTTTACGAGCGCAGATCCTAACTTCAAGAAAGCTTCACGGTTTATTTTTGAACTATGTAAAGTTTTGAAGTGTTGCAAAGTTTTGTAAAATCATGCGATTTTGAAACACTAAGTTGTGAGCTAAGGTGCTCTGCTGGAATTGTTTTTGCTGAAATTGCTAAGCGAATTGCTAAGTGATGAGGATAACACGGCTGCGATCGCCCTTTGCGTAAGCAACTATGAAACCTTTGCGTAAGCAACTATGAAACCTTGCGTAAGCAACTATGAAAAGCTCTTGGGTGCATCTGTTACATTTAGCCCTATGTTTTGTCTGTATGCTTCCTTCAAGAGTCGCAATCTCAATTATGGTGTTCATCTCAGTACTGATGACTTTGGTACGGAGTACTCCTCTCTAAGCTACCTTCAGCGTTTTCCGGCTGATCCGTTGAAAATCGATCGCTCTTGTATCCATCACCTCGGCCCTAGCAGCGAGAACTCGGCAATTGTTGAAGCCACTAGAGTGAGGACACAACCGTGATGGCACACAGGCTCAGCATGAATGTCGTTGCAGAAGGCGTTGAAACCATGAAACAGTTAGGGTGTGGGCGATCGGCTGTCAACAGGTTCAGGGCTATTTGTTTTCGCCCCCAAAGACAGCTCACGAAGCAGCGCTATTGATCCATCCTGGCTCCAAAATCTAAAATCTAAGAGCCAAAATCTGAGAGCCAAAATCTGAGAGCCAAAATTGTGCGGCTCCGCCGTAAAGCCCCCATTTCAGGAACTTCCAAACGTGCAAATTACCAAACGCAACGTTGACTTAGTCGTAGATGACAGCCTGATGCGGGTTTACATAGCGGCTCCTCAGCCAGCCGGACGCTATCCAGGCATTTTGTTCTACTCAGATATTTATCAGTTGGGGAGTCCGATCACGCGCCTCGCCAATCATCTGGCAGGCTATGGCTATGTCGTGGCGGCTCCAGAGATTTTTCACCGGATTGAGCCGATTGGTACCGTGATTGAACCCAACGATTTGGGACGGATGCAGGGCAATGATGACGCTCGACGAACCGCGATCGCCGAATATGATGCCGATGCCCGTGCTGTGATTGACTTTTTCAAGCAAGACGGTCTGAAACCAGAAAGCCAGATTGATCCCAATAAAATTGGGACGATGGGCTTCTGTATTGGCGGACATCTGGCGTTTCGGGCAGCGTTTCGGGATGAGGTCAAAGCGGCGGTGTGCTGCTACCCCACGGGCATTCACATTGGCAAGCTGGGGCGCGGCGTAGCCGACACGCTGTCTCGCATGGGGGAAGTCAAGGGCAAAGTTTTTCTAGCGTTCGGCTCGATCGATCCTCACATTCCAGAAGACGCTCGACAGAAGGTGATTCAAGGTTTAGAAAATGCGGGGGTCGATTACACCCTCTCGCTTTATGAAGGCGCAAATCATACCTTTATGCGAGATGATAGCGATCGCTTTGACCCCGTAGCCACCGATCGAGTCTGGGCAGAAGTGACGGCATTTCTGAGTCAAGTTTTTCAAGACCGAACGTTCTAAAGCTGTTTCCAGGCTTTGGGCTGCTGAAATTTGTAGAGGTCTTGAATGACCGTTGTCCAGCTATCGGCAAGCGATTGGAGAATGCGATCGCCCTTCTCTACAGTCGCCGTTGTTGGATCTCCCAAAACACCGCTTTTGCTCAAATCTCGCGTTGTCCAGGCAAATGGCAGCTTGCCCTCCATACTTAGCACGCTGTCTTCGGGCAACTCCTGCGGATACTCGGCAACGGCTTTATCCATCTGCACCTGTCCCGGCAGAATGGAAAGCAACAGACTGGTTTCGCCATCACCTGCATGAATTCCCAAAGCCTTTTCTTTAGGGGTCAGCAAATCTCCGGCGATGTTGGGCACGCGCCAAACGAATAATGGAAACACCATAAAATCTTCGTGCTGCTGGTGCAGATCTCGCGCCACGATGTCCATGATCTGCGGCTGTCCGCCATGCCCGTTGACCAATGCCCACTTCCGAAATCCCGCTCGGTACAGGCTTTCGCCCACCTCCATCAGGGTATTGATTAGCGTCTGAGCGCTCAGCGTCACCGTTCCTGGAAAGTGCCAATGCTCATTCGACTTGCCATAGCTCAGCGTTGGTAGGGCATAGGCTGGAATTTCAGGAGCCAACTGCTCTAGTGCCTTGCCCACTACCGCTGTGGCAATCGCTGCATCCACGACCAGCGGCAAATGCGGTCCATGCTGCTCGATCGCTCCCACAGGCTGAATCAGCACCACGTTATCTTTGTCAGACATTGCCTGAATTTCTGTCCAGGTCAGATAGGGGAAGAAGCGATCGGGCGGAATGAAGGTATGCATAGACTCAGAGAGGGGGAGATGAGGGATTGGGAGCTAGGGATTGGGCGTGATCAGAGGCTGTTGCCTGAACAGGGGGGCGTAAGGAAACGTAGGCTAGAGCGCCCAAAAGCGGCAGCAGAGTCACCGCCCAAAAAATTCGCTGATCTTTGAGTCCGCGCCTTGCCATATCGTCGCCTAGCAATACCGGGAACAGCAGCGAGAGCAGACAAAAATCGAGACTCATGACATGGATAAAGCGACTTGTTTGCCACTGAGCGACGAAATTGCTCCAATCGCCATTTTGGAAACCGTAGAGCATCAGGGCGATCGCCCCTACTGCAATCAATCCGCCCAACCAGCGGGAGTCTGTCAGCTTCAGCCACCAGTTTTTTGTGCCTAAAAACGTGGGGTTGGGCTGACGCAGAGCCAAATAGGGCAGCAGCGCAAAAGCTCCAACTGCAAATGAGCCGATCGCAAACGGCCAAGCTGGAACTTTCTGTCCTCTGCCATCTAGGTATAGAAAACAGGAGTAGAGCAACGGCAGCACTCCCATGATGTTGAATAGCGCCACAATCAGGGGATTAATACCCGCGACGTTTCCAGTGGAAAGATTCTGAATAAGCTGTAGCGTGTCCGGGCGATCGGGGGGCGCAAACAGAAAGGCGTAGGCAACAAATCCACCCCAGAGCAACCAAAGCCAGACTTTTTTGAGCATAGATTTTTGACCGCAGGTTCAAGATTGTGAGAGGACGTTTAGCTTCCAGAGTAGAAGTTCTAAAGCAAAAACGACATCATCTTCAAGCTGAATTCTTCACTTTTGCGGCTGCGATCGATCTTTTTCGCTGGTCCATTCGCTGCCAAGATCATGCCCCATCATATCCAAAAACTCTGCTAGAACCTGACGATTAGCGGTCAATTTCAGAGTCATGGCATTTAGCCAGTTGAGGGGAGTCTGCATACTTGCCGTCTGTTCTGCTTTTACGACCCGGTATGCCTGCCCTGCCCTGCCCGGTTGAGCGATCGAATTGAAGCTAGAGGAATAGCGCATGCTGCTGGCTGTCCACTGTCCCAGCATGGTTTGCAGCATAGGGAGCGATCGCCCACCCTCCGTCACGCTAGCTTTAGGCGCAGCAGATACCGGGGCAACGAGTGGATCTAAGCGTGAGGCTGCTGCCGCAGTCACGCAGGTTCCTAAGGTCACAAAGCACAGTGCGGACAGGGTAGCCGAGAGATAGGCTTGCTTCATGGGGAAAGGGATAGCAGGGGGAGAGAGCAGCATTACAGAGAGGCAAGGTGCGAAGGAGGCTAGGGAAGTCTCTCTTCCGAAGGAGGGGCGATCGCTTCTCCTAAGCTACAAGATCTTTTCACACTCTATGCGATTACTTTATGCCATTGAATGTACTTTGTCGGTTCGCAGCTCTACATTTACGAAATTAATTTGCTGATTCTATTTGCCAAATAATTTTCTGATGAAGCCTTCTGGCTCAAAATTCTGGCTCAAAATTTGCCTAAAGCGCCTGACGCTCAATTTGCCGCACAACCGTTAGGGCAGAATAGCTAACGCCCGCCGTTCCTTCTCCAGGGTGGGTAGAGTCTCCAACTAGCCAGAGAGCGGCTATGGGCGTGCGGTTGGCAAAGCCAAAAGGCCCAAAGGTGGAGACTCGTTGTCCGATACCGCCGACGGCACCTCGATCGCGTGCCGTATAGCGGACAAAGGTGCGGGGCGTTGCGGCCTCAGTATGAATGATGGTTTCAGGAGTCAAGTGAAAGAATTGTGAGAGGCGATCGATCGCCGTCTGAGTGTAACGCTGTTTCAATGCTTCATAGGCGGATTGATCAGAGGCGTCATCCCACTGAGCTATGTCTGTAAACGAAGAGGCAATGACAGTGGCATAGCCTTCGGGGGCACGACCGTCACCGGGACGGTTGACCGAAACGAACAGAGAATTATTTTCGGCGATCGGGCGATCGTAATCATACAAAAATTGCAGGTGCGGCGGGCAGTCTGGCGGAATAGCCGCCTGTTTCACGCCCAGATAAATGACGAAAGCGCCCGACGAAGGCGGCAATTTTTCGACCCGGTGCCGATAGCCGCTAGGGGCAGCATCACCCAAAAGCTGCATCAAATTCTGTGCTGTGACGTTGGCGACCACCTGATCAGCCGATTCAGTCCAAACTTCGCCCGTTTTCTGGCTACGAATCTGGATTGCCGTGGCGCGTCCGTTCTGGGTATGGATCTGCTCGACGCTATGGCGCATCAGCAGCTTGCCGCCATCCCGTTCTAGAGATTCCACTAGGCGATCGCTTAAGGTCTGCATACTGCCATGCAGGTGATACAGCCCTTGTGGCTCCTGGGAAACGCCTAGGGCAGTCGCGGCGTAAAGCAGCGCCGTTTCATCCGCATCTACTTGGGAGTAAAGCTTGAGCTGAAGATCGAGAAAGGTTTTGAGACGGCGATCGCTTCCCAAGCCCGACAGACGCAGAATTTGTCCTACAGTGGCAAAGGTGTAGGGTAAGGTCAGCAGCGTATCGGGACGCACCGCCTGCATCAACTGCCACACATCCCAAGCACTACGGGGCGGCAGCACCGGATCGCGCGACTGAAATGCCCAGCTGTACCGGAACAGGTTGGCAAGCAGTTCCCAGAAGGTTTGGCTGCCAGGAAACTGCCGATCTCGTTCTGCTTTCCAGCGCTGCGGATCGCGCCAGACGCTAATGGGTGAGGCTTCACCCGGCAGATAAACCGCGCAAGCCGGATCGCAGGGCGAGGCTTCGGGTAGCTCAATACCTAATTCTGAAAAGATGCGATGGTGAATGCCGCCTGATTCCAATCCGGCAACCTGCGTTGCGCCAACGTCGAAGATAAAGCCTCGCCGCTTAAAGGTGGAAGCACAGCCTCCAGGAACGATCGCCTGATCGCACACCAACACCTGATAGCCTCGATGTGCCAACAGAGCTGCTGCCGTCAGTCCGCCGATTCCGGCTCCGATGACGGCTACTTTGCCCAGCTTTTGAGGGATAGCCTTTGAAGGTTGGATTACTCTGGCACTTGGTTCCGGCATTTAAGGGTTAGTTACATTACGTAATATTCCTAATATCTCTAATATCTCTAATTTCGCTAGCCAAGGCAAGGTAGGTTGAGAGCATTTGTTTTTACAGGTGCTTTTGCCGATACTTCTCCTGGGCACAATTAACCGGGCACAATTAACCGGGCTTAATTGCACAACTCATTGTGCTCAACTGAATCGATTCGGTGCAGAATCTTGCTTAACTCAAGAACTTTCTGTGAAGTGCCCGACTGGGTGAATTTATTGTTGTAGTAAAGATAGGCGACGAATCTTCCAGTAATGCCATTTTTCCTGGCAATATTAATCTCGATCGCTCATCCATTTCGCTGTATTCAGCTTTCTGTTTTAGCCCATTTTTACTGTAGTCAATTTACTTAGCCCATGAAACCTAACATTCAAGTTATTCGACCCAGCGGAATTCTGGATAGCACTCAAGCACATCAGTTTCGGAGTGAAGTGAGTGAAGCTGTCGATCAGGGCAGTAGAGTCATCTTAATTGATCTCAAAGATGTCACTTTTATGGATAGTTCGGGTTTAGCTGCTCTCGTGCTTGCCCTCAAAACGGTGCGATCGGTAAATGGAAAGTTTTGTGTTTGTTCCATCAACGATCAGGTCAAAATGTTATTTGAATTGACCAGCATGACGCGCGTGTTTGAAATTTTTGACAGCCCAGAAGAATTCTCAAAAACACTTGAAGATTAATTGTTTACTTGAATTGAACCTTCAATAGCGAGAAGTCATCATTGAATGCTTCTACTCCGTTCAAGCTATAGATCTTATCTAGAACAGTGTCCAGGCTAGAGTCTATATCTAAGTTTTTCAGCAGGGTAACGAAAGTGTTTAAATCCCAAATCTTTGCTTGAGCTGGGTCAAGTTCGTAAACGCCATCGCTGAAGATGTAGAGGGCGCTGTTGAGAGGAATAGTTTGCCGATCGCTCACATACTCGGAGTCTTCCATCAGACCGATCGGCAAGCAGGGGGTTTTCAGGTAAGTGATCTGCGGTTCGCTACTGTAGGCTGATGTGATTAAAACAGCAGGCGGATGACCCGCACTGCAATAAGTAAGCTGACAAGTTTTAGGATTATAAACTCCGTACCAAATGGTGAAATACTTTTCGTTCTGACTGCTCATCTGAAATTGATCGTTCAGCGCCTTTAAGACGGCTTCTGGCTGACAAAAATCAACATCTGGAAGGGCATGCGATCGCAGTAGATTCATCACTGAAACCGAGGGTAAGGCGGCTCCTAATCCATGCCCTGAGACATCCAATAAGTAGATCGCCAGATGGTCAGGATCTAGCCAAAAATAGTCAAAACAGTCGCCACCTAACTGTCGTGATGGAATAAAACGCGCCTCTATGCTGACAGATCCTAGGAGCGGCTGCGGCAGTAGAGCCTGCACATAGGCAGCAGCCTCTGCTAACTCTGCTTCTAGCAAATGTTTTTGAGTCTGCAAATCTTGGCTGAGCTGATGAAGGCGCAAACCCGATCGCACCCTGGCTTGCAGCTCCGTAATATCGATCGGCTTAGATAAAAAATCATCTGCGCCCGTGTTAAGACCTTTGACGCGATCGGCAATACCGCCTCGCGAAGTCAGCAAAATAAAAAAAGTCGTGGTTAATTTTGGATTGGTCTTTACCCAGCGGCAGACCTCTAGGCCATCGGCAAAAGGCATCATCCAGTCGCAAATGATTAGAGCAGGCTGCATTTTTTTAGCCTCCTCGATTCCTTCCTTCCCGTTAGTCGCCACAGCGACCTCATGCCCCTGATTTTGTAATGCTCTTTTTGTGATCACTCGGATCACAGAATCATCATCAATCACCAGGATTTTGGACATAGAAATCAGAGATTCACTGCTTGAGCTGAGAGGCTTTTAGGGCGTTGCTGACCTCTGAGACCAGTTTTGTTGGAGAAGGCATGGAGCACCCTTCCTCCAACAAAAAATTATCCCCCATTGAGCAATGCCGCTTTTCGTATCTGTGAGGGTTGACGTGACAGCCGCATGACACTACTGTAGTTAGCTCTCTAAAACAAGGATAGAGTCACTCCTGCGAAATCTGATGAATCTTCATCGATCGCCCATCCAGATTTTTTCAGCTTGAGGCTTTTTTAAGCTTCGCTAGGTTTATATAAGTTCTCCAGTTTACGGCTTTGTGGCGCATTCGCTGCTTAAACGCTTCTGCCGCCAACGCATAGCCTCCGTCAGCGCCATCTACAAAGTGCGTGTGATGCCCATCTCGACTAAATACCATGCAAGTCATGAGGGCGCGATCGCTGATGTGCATTCCGTACACCAAGTCACTCTCTTTAAATCGCTTCTCCAAGTAGTCTGTCAAGCAAACAATCTGAGCAGAGCTACTAGAAATTACCATACGAAGCAGATCATCAAACTTTTGGTAGTCCGTGGCTGCTGCCACCTCTTGTTTATAATTTCCCCAATCAACGCCCCCCAGTCTAACTTTTAGCCACATCAGACTATATCCCAAGCAATTTTCCAAAAAAATCTTTGCTAAGTAGATCAGACGGTGCCCTAGAGCAGGAGAGGACGATCGCAGATTTGTTTCTGCCCAGAGCTTTTTAGGGTTAAAGCTTAGGTTTAGGGGCGCATTCTGCACAGGATGGCAGCCGTTTTCACCCCCACAAACTTCCTGAATCTTTTTAATCACTTCAGCATAGATGACATCGCTGCTTTTGCTTCGAGATCCACGAGTTGACACAATCAGGCTGAGAATACTTCCTTGCCGACTGGGAATATCCTGCCAACGGCATTCTAGACCAGAAAAATCTGCGGCAGAGGTCGATCGATTTACATCCAGTCTGTAAGGGTTGGGATCGGTTCCGGCTTTGACCAAATGCGTTGCGTAGGTTAGTCCGCCTCCCGCGAAGCTCGCCTGACTGTAGTGCAGTGTAACGCGAGACTTGGCGACCTGAAGCGCATACCCTGCGGCCCGAATCGTTGCGACGGGCACAACCCCCACCCGCAGTTCCATACCAAATGAGTCGCGGGCGCACTGCCTTGTAGCCAGAAGCGCCTGACGAGCAGGTTCTAGCACCGAAGGAGGAACCAGAATAGATGCGCCATCCCCGCCAAAAATGAAGGGAACTTCTTGGCGATCGATCGCGTTTAGTACAGCAATGATAGAGCTAGCACCCAGAAGATTGACGACTTTATATTGACCCTGGGCGATCGCCTGAGTAGAGCCAGCAATATCGCTGATTAAAATGTACCAATCGTCTGGGACAGAAACAAAACTCTGGGAATTAGTAATATCCAGAAAATGCTCTAGGGTGGGCAGCGCAGCGTAGAACGAGTCGGTTGACATGATGCCCAAGAAAATCCAATACGGGAAATCTTGACGGTTGCTACACCGCCTAATGCTTAGATTCTTCACTCAATTGAATCGGCTCTATCACTGAGGAAGTTCTGAAAAACTCGCTATAAAACTCTCTAGAAGAGCACTGTGAAAGAGAATAGGTAGCCCTGAGCGATCGCCTTATCTTATTCTCGTCGGCAATTCATGCTTAATTGAATAAGGATACGCCGATATTTATGACCTTTCTCTAAAGATTTGGATCTGTGTCAGAGTCTCAAAAACCTTCTCGCTCCCTTGCCAACATTGCTGGAATTGTGGCAATTGCCACACTGCTCAGCAAGGTCTTTGGATTGTTTCGACAGGTAGCGATCGCTGCCGCTTTTGGTTCGCGTCCAGCCTACGGAGCCTACAACTTTGCCTATGTGATTCCTGGCTTCTTGCTAATTTTGCTGGGTGGCATCAATGGGCCGTTTCACAGCGCCATGGTCAGCGTCTTGGCAAAGCGCAAGCGAGAAGAAATTGCCCCAATTATGGAAACGATCAACACGCTGGTGGTGGGTGTTCTGCTGCTGGTGACGATCGGGCTGATCGCCTTTGCTGAGCCGTTAATGCACTTGGTGGCTCCGGGTTTGTTTCTCACGGCTGGGCAGGTGGGCGATCCTAGCGCCTTTGAAGTGCTTCAGCAGACCCGCGAAATTGCTATCTTGCAGTTTCGGATCATGGCTCCGATGGCAATGCTGGCAGGGCTGATTGGTATCGGCTTTGGTGCGCTTAATGCCGCCGATCAATATTGGCTACCCTCTATTAGCCCCTTGTTTTCCAGCGTAGCGGTGTTGGCAGGTTTGGGCGGATTGGCATTTTATCTCGGCGATAAAATTCTGCTGCCTGAATACGCTGTCTTGGGTGGAGCCGTTCTGGCGGCAACGACACTTGCCGGGGCTTTATTGCAATGGCTGGTGCAGTTACCAGCACAGTGGCGATCGGGTTTAGGTGGCTTGCGACCAAGGTTCAACTTCCGGCAGCCTGAGGTGCAGAATGTGATTAGAATCATGATTCCGGCAACTTTTTCGTCGGGCATGATGCAGATCAACGTCTGGACAGACCTATTTTTTGCCTCCTTTATTCCCAACGCGGCAGCGGCTGTTTCAGCGATGGGATATGCTGGGCTGCTGGTACAGACCCCCCTAGGCATCTTGTCAAACGTGATTCTGGTGCCGCTGCTGCCCGTGTTCTCGAAGTTGGCAGACCCGGCTGACTGGACAGAGCTAAAGGCTCGCATCCGCCAAGGGTTGATGATGACGGCGATCGCCATGCTTCCCATCAGCGCCCTCATGATTGCCCTAGCCGTGCCGATTTCGCGGGTCGTTTATGAGCGCTACGCCTTTACTGCCGAAGATTCTTACCTCACCTCTTCGGTGCTGATTGCCTACTCAGTGGGCATGTTTGTCTATCTAGGGCGCGATGTGCTGGTGCGGGTTTTCTATGCGCTAGGGGACGGCAATACACCATTTCGCATCAGCATTTTCAATATTTTTCTGAATGCGCTGCTCGATTTTCTCCTCTATAAGCCGCTGGGTGCCCCCGGTCTGGTGATGGCAACGGTCGGGGTAAATCTAGTTTCTATGGTGGCGCTGCTGTGGTTTCTCAATCGTAAGCTGAACGGACTGCCGCTACGAGAATGGAGTCTGCCGATCGCTACTCTCACACTAATCAGCGGCGCAACCGGGCTTGCCGCCTGGGGATCGCTGCAAGGATTAGAGCAACTTTGGGGCGACAAAGGCTTCTTTGTTCACTTGGCTCAGCTTTGTGGGGCTGGGGCGATCGGTGTAGGAGTATTCGTGGCGCTCGTCAGCCGGATGAGATTGCCGGAAGTGCAGGAATTTACGGAACGCATTCGGCAGAAGTTGAGGCGATAGAGCTGTGTAGCTATCGCTAGTTTGCTTAAGACATTTGGGGTGGGGCGAAGCGCCCCACCCCAAATGTCCCCGTCCTTGCCTTGGCAGTTGCTATGCCTCAGACCCTCGGTATAGCGCTACGAGAACGAGTTAGGACATTATTGTAGAGGTAGAGAAGCGTTCAAATACGACTATGCCTGCTCCTTACAGTTACGACCTGCGCCAAAAAGCAATCGAAGCCGTTAAAGGCGGTGA